>Ga0066709_100003302_pt1 | contig 12301 bp, 10 predicted proteins | sample GraSoiAngelo_158_FD_79665 | JGI IMG/M metagenome (GOLD analysis project Ga0066709, IMG submission 79665) | Grasslands soil microbial communities from the Angelo Coastal Reserve, California, USA - 14_1009_16_30cm | ecosystem: Environmental > Terrestrial > Soil > Grasslands | place: USA... | reverse complement strand
GGACGTGTGCTGCGGCTTAGGCGGCAGCGCCTCGGTCGATCACGCGGAGGTATCCCGCGGCATCGTGACCCGCAAGCTCGAAAACGTGCGCTCCACGGGAGCGAGCGTATTGTGCACCGACAACCCCGGCTGCGTGCTCCACCTGCGCGCCGCCGACGACCGCGTTAGACTAGGCGTCGAGGTGCGACACGTTGCAGAGGTCCTTGCCGCTCGCCTCGGCCGCTAGGTAATCGCCTCTCCCTCTGGGAGAGGCCGCGCGCGCAGCGCGGGTGAGGGGTGCTTACGAGCGGAAGCGTTCGTGCTCGTGCGCACCCCTCACCCCCGCCCTCTCCCAAAGGGAGAGGGAGTCAGGCGAACGCGGGTATCAGCTCTTCCAAGTCCAGCTCGCGAAGCGTCTCGGGAAGCGGCATACCGGTGTCTTCGTCCCAGCCCATGGTGCGGTAGTAGTTGCGCTTCATGATCGGCCATGCCTGTTCAGGATGGCTGTCAAGCGCGCCGCCGTCTTGCGGATTGCTGACGTACCGCGGACTCGGCTCCTCGACCTCAGCCGTCAACCCGTGGCGGGCGTTGAACGCGCGCATCAGATGCACAATCTGACGCCCTTTGCGCAACGCATCGAGCGGCGAGTAGCTCAGGCCGGTCACCGCGTTGAACGTGTGCAGCTCGAGCAGCAGATCCTGGCTGTCGAAGCGGCAGACGCCCAGTGAGTCGTCGAACTGCCGACGCCCGTTGATCTGGCCAACGAACCGACTGACGTCAATCGGATCAAAGCGGTTCTTGACCGGCTCGACCGGCAGGTTGTCCACCGGATCCGCGCCGGCGGTGGCTTCGATGGTCGAGGTGTTGCCAACGCAGGTGTCGAGCAGCTCCGTCCAGCGCCCGCGGTGGTCATGCCCGCGCGGCGAGGCGCCCTTCCTGGTGAAAACCGCCAGCGCCTCGGCGCCGCGCCCGACGTGCTGCGCCGCGCGCATGACGCCCTCGGCCAGCCAGTCGCCGCAGCCTTCGCGGAGGCTGATCTTGCGCAAGAGCTCGGCCAGCGAGTCTTCGTCGTCCCACTTCAGGTCGAGGCCGTCGAGGTCGCGCTCGCGGTCCAGAATGCCGCGCTCGACGCACTCGAGCACCCAGCCCAGTAGCCACCCCGCCTCGTTGAGATCGACCGCGTAGCGGTCGGCCAGGTTCGAAAGCCAGAAGGCGGCGCTCTGATCGGTGATGCCGACCTGTGGACCGAACGCGGCGAAGCCTTCGTACTCGGGCTCCTCGCCGACGTAACCCTTCTTACGACCCTCGGTCATACAGCCGGTGTGGAGGTGATTCATGCGGCACGCCCAGCAAGGCGTGTGCTTTCCATCGAAGTGCTCGCGGAACGTGAGGCCATTCATCGCCTCGTGCTCGGGGTAGATGCTCGTCGTGTAGTTGCGAACAGGCAGGCTGCCGAGCTTGTGCAGATCGCTCAACCCGACCGCGGTGCCGCCCCGGGCGAGCCAGCGATCGCGGAATTCGTACGCGTGCTCGAACAACGCATCGGCGTACTCGGTGAGCCGCTCGGGATGGGCGACGGGCACCTGCTGCTTGCCGCGAGCCACCGCGATGCACTTCAACTGCTTGCTCCCCATCACCGCGCCGACGCCGTTGTGCGCGGCGACGTGGCCCTGATCGCCAGCGATCGCCGCGAAACGCACCAGGTGCTCGCCAGCCTGACCGATGCCATGGACGCTGAGCATGCGGAACTTGTAGCCAAGCTCCCCGAGCAGCGCGCCTTCGGTTTCCCAGGTGTCTTTGCCCAGCAGGTGATCGGCCGAGCGGAGCTCCAGCACGCCTTCGGCGATGAACAGGTACAGCCAGCGCCTGGCCCGGCCTTGAACGATGATGCCGTCGTAGCCGTTCTGCTTCAGATAGGCGCCGAAGAAACCGTTGGCCTGGGTGGCGCCGAGCAGATTCGTCATCGGGCCTTTGGTAACGGCTGAATAGGTGCCCGCGCCGTGCACTTTGGTGCCTGCCAGGGGGCCCGCGGCGATGATCAGGCGATTTTCGGGATCGTCCCATTCGACGCCCGCGGGTACCTCGTCGTACAGGAGTCTGGCACCGAGACCCGTGCCGCCCGGCCACATCCGCGCCGTCTCGGCGTCCAGCGGCTCCACGCTGATTGTCTCGGCTGTCAGATCGACGCGCAGCATGCGGCCCATGATGCCGCCGGGCATCACGCTTTCCTGTTCCGCGACGTGTGGCATTGCGCCCTTAGTCTATCCTCAGTGCGTGGAGCCGGGCCTCATCGAGGTGGTGGTGGAGATTCCGCGCGGCAGCCGCAACAAGTACGAGCTCGACAAGGAGCGCGGGGTCCTGGTCCTCGACCGTGTGTTGTATTCGTCGGTGCACTATCCGACGGACTATGGCTTTATCGCCGGCACGCTGGCGCTGGACGGCGACGCACTGGACGCCCTGGTGGTGGTCGACGAGCCGACATTTCCGGGCTGCCACGTGATGGCGCGGCCGATCGGCGTGCTGGACATGCGCGACGAGAAGGGGCCAGATCAGAAAATCCTGGCCGTACCGGTCGGCGACCCGCGGTTTGCGAGCATTCGTGATCTGCACGACATCGACCAGCACTGGCTGCGGGAGATCGAGAACTTCTTTCAGACGTACAAGGCGCTGGAGGATAAGTGGACCGACGTCGTCGGCTGGGAGGATGCGACGGTGGCGGCCCAGGTGATTCGCCAGGCGCGCGAGCTGCACGATCACGGCATGGAGGGGTCGGATCTGCCGTGATTGGCTGCTCGAGGGGTAGACCGGGAGAGCGATAATGAACAGCGTCACCCTGGTTATGTGGATGTGTTCGTGGTGCGGCGGAGGCGCTGAGGACGAGCAGTCGCTGCTCGATCACCAGGAGTGGTGCCTGGCTGACCCCGAGGCCAACACGCGCCTGCTCAGCGACGTCGCCGAGCGCGACGGCGAGCTCACCCAGGAAGCGCTCGTCGCCGCCGCCAAAAAACGGCGGCTCAACGCCTCTCCCCCTGGGAGAGGCCGCGCGAAGCGCGGGTGAGGCCTACGCGATCGTGCGGCCTAGCGCGGAGAGGATGAGCTCGGCGGCGAGACGGCCGGTGCGGTTCTCGTGGTCGGCGATGGGGTTGACCTCGACCACCTCCATGGACGAGACCAGCCCCGTATCGGCGAGCAGCTCCATCGCCAGATGCGCCTCGCGGTACGTCAGGCCGCCGGGCCAGGGCGTGCCCACCCCAGGCGCCTCCAGCGGATCGACCGCGTCGATGTCGAATGAGATGTGGATGCCGCCCGGACCCTCGAGGCGCTCGATCGCCTCATGCACGCAGGTCGTCACCCCGCGCTGATCGATCTCACTCATCGTGAACATGCGGATGTCAAGATCGCGGATGGTCTGGCGCTCGCCAGGATCCAGCGTGCGGGTGCCGAGGAACACCACACGTTCTGGCTTCACGGACCGCGGACCCCAATCGAGCCGCGAGCCGAGATCAGTCTTGCCGAGCAGCGTGGCTACTGGCATGCCGTGCACATTGCCACTCGGCGACGTGGCCGGGGTGTTGATGTCGCCGTGCGCGTCGATCCACAACACGCCGACGTCGCCCCGCGCATCGAGCAAGCCCGCGACCGTACCCATCGCGATCGAGTGATCGCCGCCCAGGACCAGCGGGAAGTGCCCCAACCCGGCGATCTCGCCCACGCGCTTGCGGAGCTCGATGCACGCGGCCTCGATCAAATCATCGAACTTGGCGCGCGGGTTGCCGATCGTGCGGCTCTCAGGCACAGGGACGGAGATATTGCTGTAATCGGTCACGCGCAGGCCCATCTCCAGCAGCCCGTGCTCGAGCCCGGCGTAGCGGATCGCGTACGGCCCCATGTCCACACCGCGCCGCCCGGCGCCGAGGTCCATGGGCACGCCGATGATGCCGACTTCGCGGATCTTCTCAGCGGCTGGGGGTCTGCTCGCCTGCGTCATAGTTGTAGAAGCCACGTCCAGTTTTACGGCCCAGGTACCCCGCCGTGACCATCTGACGCAGCAAGGTCGGAGCGGCGAAGCGCGACTCCTTGAATTCGTCGAACAGGATGTCGGCAATGTAGAGAGTCGTATCCAGGCCCACAAAATCGAGCAAGGTGAACGGGCCCATCGGGTAGCTCGTCCCCAGCATCATGCCGAGGTCGATGTCTTCTCTCGAGGCGAAGCCCTGCTCGAGCATGCGCACCGCCTCGCAGAGGTACGGGATCAGCAGGAAGTTGACGATGAACCCCGCGCGATCTTTGCTGACGATGATCCGCTTGCCCAGGCTTTCGCCGAAGGCTCGGGCGATCTCGACCGTCTCGTCTGAGGTGGTCAGAGTGCGGACATACTCGATCAGCGGCATCACCGGCACCGGGTTCATGAAGTGCATGCCGAGCACTTTGTGCGGGCGCCGAGTCGCCGTCGCCATGTGGATGATCGGGATGGACGACGTGTTGCTGGCCAGGATCGCGTGTGGCGGGCAGACACGATCAAGCTCGGCGAACGTCGTCTTTTTGATGTCCACGTTTTCCGTGGCGGCCTCGATTACCAGGTCGCAGCCAGACAGATCGTCGAGGCTGGTCGTCCCGCGCAGGCGCTGCAGCGTCGCATCCCGCTCAGAAGTGCCGAGCTTGCCGCGCTCGACGGCAGTCCCGAGCGAGCGTTCGATCCGCTGCCGACCTTTTGCGAGCAGCTCGTCCGACACCTCGCGAACAACCGTCGTGTAGCCCGACTTTGCGCACACCTCGGCAATGCCTGACCCCATCAGCCCGCAGCCGACCACGCCAACCGTTCGAATGTTCACTGTGGCTTGAGTGTAAAACGAGCGACGATGGCTGCTGAACGCTTCCCTGGTTTTGTTGTGTGCGTGTCATCCTGAGCGGAGCGCCATTCGGAGGCGCAGCCGGAGAATTGGTCACGCGGTCCTTCGGTTCGCTCAGGATGACAATCTTTGTGACGCGCTTCGCGCGGCTGAGCGGAGCGAAGTATCCGCAACTCGGGCGCCGATCACGAGCAGCGGATCCTTCGTCGCCGTGCCCTGCGCGAAGCGAGCCTGCGAGCGAAGCACACGGGTTCCTCCTCAGGATGACGCGCAGCTCTCATCAGCAAGCGTGGAACTGGCGGGCGCTGGCCCTTGCCACTGCCGGACTCATCCTGACGTTCGCGGCGCCCGCGCACCGTGTGGACCTGCTCCTGATCGGGCTCGCAGGCCTGGTCGCGGGCCTCGTGTGGAGCCCGATGGCGGGGCCCGTGCTCATCGGGGCAGCGCTGCCGTTCTTCTTCTTCGGACGGCCGCTGGTCGGGCCGCTGGCGGTGACTCCACCTGGGCTGGCGCTGATCGCGAGCTGGCTGGCGGTCATCGTGCGCTCGAGGCGGCTTCATCTCAGCTGGCCGAAAACGGCGTATGACGCGCCCCTCGCGCTGTTCCTCAGCGCGTCATTGTTGTCGCTGCTGGTCAGCGAATACCCGCTGCTCAGCGTGCGCGAGATGCGCGCATTGATCTTCGAGCCGGTGCTGTTCTTCTGGCTACTTCATACGCTGCGAGGCAGCTCACCCTGGGCGCTGGGCGGTTTTCTGGCCGGCGCGAGCATCACCGCGCTGGCGGCCGTGGCGCAGGGGCCGCTGGGCCTCGGTGGAACGCCCGCTGAAGGCGTGCTGCGCGCCCAGGCGTGGTATCCGTCGGCCAATCACCTGGCTCTGATGCTCGGCCGCGCCTGGCCGTTCCTGGCGGCCGCCGCCGTCGCCCGCTGGCCGCTCGCCTGGCTGCCGGCCGGGCTCGTCGGCCTGGCGATCGTCCAGACATTTTCGACCGGTGGCTGGCTCGGAGCGCTGGCTGGAACGTTGGTGGTGGTCGCCGCGCTCTACCGCCGGCGGACGGCGGTGAGTTTCGGCGCAGCCGCGGCCGTGGTGCTGGTGGCCGTTAGCGCTCTGGCCATCGGCGGGCTTCTCCCGGAGCGGCTGAACCCGTTGCGCCAGACAGGCGGCTTTCGTCTCGACCTGTGGCTCTCGTCGCTCGAGATGGTGCGCGACCACCCCCTGCTGGGCATCGGGTTGGACAATTTCGCCTACCTGTATCAGCAGGTCTACCTGCGGGTGGGCGCAGCGGCCGAGCCGAACCTCTCCCACCCGCACAACTGGCTGCTCCACATGTGGCTCGAGCTGGGGCTGCTCGGGCTGCTCGCGTTCCTCTGGCTACTGGTCAGGTTCTGGCGCCACCTTCGTGCATCGAGCAGAAGTTGGCTAGCTGCTGGCGCCGCAGGCGCGATGGCCGATCTGCTCGTCCACGGCGCGATCGACAACAGCTACTTCCTGGTCGATCTGGCGTTTGTGTTCTGGCTGTGTCTGGCGCTCGTCGGCATGCCTCAGGCTGGCGAAAACGCCATCATAAAAACCAAAGGTAGAATCGACACCACGTGAGAGCCCTCGTCACAGGTGGGGCCGGCTTTATCGGCTCGCACCTGTGCCACCAGTTGCTTGTCAGCGGGTGGTCTGTCATTTGTCTGGACAACTTTGCCTCGGGAATGCACCGGAGCGTTGCCGGGCTGCTCGAGCACCCCGATTTCCGTCTTGTCGAGCGCGACGTGTCCGCGGGCCCGCTGTCTGACGACTTCAGGGCCGATCGCTACTTCCACCTCGCCAGCCCGGCCAGCCCGAACCCGTACACGCCGCGTAGCTACATGGCTCAGCCACTCGAGACGGCGATGGTCAACTCGATCGGCCTGCGCCATGTGCTCGACCTGGCCCATCGCCACGGCGGCCGTGCGCTGTTCGCTTCGACGTCAGAGATCTACGGCGACCCGCTCGAGCATCCGCAGCGCGAAGAGTACTGGGGCAACGTGTCGTCGACCGGTCCCCGTAGCTGCTACGACGAAGCCAAACGCTTCGGCGAAGCGCTGTCCATGATCTATCTGCGGAAATATGCGGTCGACGTGCGGCTGATTCGCATCTTCAACACCTACGGGCCAAATATGGATCCGGAGGACGGCCGGATGTTGCCCAATTTCATCACCCAGGCGCTGTCGAACAGGCCGCTCACGATCTACGGCGATGGGCACTACACGCGTTCGCTCTGCTACGTTCAGGACTTGCTCGAGGGGATGCTGGCGGTGATGGAGTCGGAGCGCCCGGACGCCGGCGGGCGCGTCTACAACCTGGGGAATCCCGAAGAGCACACGATTCTGGAGTACGCGAAGATGGTCCTGGAGTTGATTCCATCAAGCTCCTCCACGATCTCGTACCTGCCGCCCGTTCCGGACGACCCGAGCCGACGGCAGCCGGATATCAGTCGCGCCAGATCGGAGCTCGAGTGGGAGCCGCGCATGCCGCTGCGCGAGGGGCTGGCGAGGACCATCGACTACTTCCGAGAGGTCACGACCCCTCGCTGATGGCGCTTTCAGAGTTACGCGTTTCGCGTTTCGCGTTACGCGTTACACCTCTGCAGCGCAACGCGCAACGCGCAACGCGCAACACGCTCTACGCGGCGGCCATCGTTGCCCTGGGCTTGCTGGTCGCCCTCCCCGAGCAGTCGCAGGATGCGCTGCTGGTCGTCGTCGCGGCGGGCGCAACCGTCGCGGCGTTCATCCAGCCCCTGGTTGCACTGCCTTTGCTCCTGTTCGCTGTGCCGTTCGGTGGTCTGACGCGCGGATCCAGCGGCGATACGTCGAGCGATCTGTCGTTTGGCGCAGCCGAGCTGATGGTCGCGTTGTTGACGGCGGCGTGGCTGGCTCGAGGCGTGCGCCGCCACGCGATCAACCTCCGCCCGGGCGCCATTGTCGTGGCGGCGCTGGCGATGGTCTGCCTGGCGGCGTTCTCGATCGCCTACGCGCAGGATCGAGCGCTGGCCATCAAGGAATCACTGAAGTGGCTGGAACTCCTGCTCGCGCTGGCGATCGTGGTCGATCTGTCGAGGGAGCCGGGCGCCGCGCGCTGGGTGATCGGGGCGATGTTCGTGGCCGGCGCAGCCGAGGCGACCTACGGCGCCGTGCAGTTTCTGACCGGCAGCGGCCCAGGCGCCTTCGAGCTGCAGGGCGCGCTGCGCGCATTCGGCCATTTCGATCAACCCAACCCGTTCGCCGGGTACCTGACGACCATTCTCCCGTTAGCGGTGTGTATGGCACTGTGCCGAGCGAATCCGGGCCCGTTTCGCTGGCTGGCGCTTTGCGCGACCGCGCTCATGGCGATCGGCATTGGCCTGAGCCAGTCGCGCGGCGCGTGGCTCGGCGCGGCGGTCGCGGGCGTGTCGCTGTTGCTGGCATGGAGCCCGTTCACGCGGCGCTTGCTGATCCCGGTCGTGCTCGGCGGCGCGCTCACGCTGGCGCTCGCTCTGACAGGACTGCTGCCGGCGGCAATTCTCGACCGGCTGGCGCAAACGGTCGAATACTTCGGCGTCTTCGACGTGCGAACCGTCCAATTAACAAGCGAGAACTGGGCCGTCGTGGAGCGGATGGCTCACTGGCAGGCCGGCTGGTACATGTTCCTCGATCACCCGTGGCTCGGGGTGGGCGCCGGCAACTACGCCGCCGCGTATCCCGACTACTTCGTCGCCACCTGGCGCGAGGCGCTGGGCCACGCGCACAACTACTACCTCAACATCGTGGCCGAGCTGGGCGTCGTCGGCGGCGCGGTACTGGTCTGGCTGCTCGGGCTGAGCTTCGTCCAGCTCGGTGGCGCCCTGGTGCGCTCGGAGGCCGCGCGCAACGACTTCTGGCGCGCGCTGCTGGCAGGTGTCTTTGGCGGATTGGTGGTGTTCTGTGTCCACAACCTGTTCGACAGCCTGTTCGTGCACAGCGTGAACGTCCAGCTCGGGGTGCTGCTCGGGCTCGGCCTGGTGGCGGCCGACCGCGTCAGCACGCGGATGCTCAGCGCGGTGGCGGAATGACCCTGCGCGGCACGCTCGAAGAAGTGGAGCCACAGGGCGCCACGGTCGAAGTCGAAGAGGCGCCGCCGCCGTCACTTGGCCGGCGCTTCCTCAACCTGCGCACGCTGCTGTCGTTCGCGCTGGGCTTCGCCATCCTGGCGTTCCTGTTCACCCGGGTGCAGATCGACGTGGGCGCCATCCTGGACTGGGTGCGTCAGGCCAATCCGGCCTTGCTGCTGCTCGCGTTCATCGCGTTCTACGCCACGTTTCCGATTCGGGCGCTGCGCTGGCGGCGGCTGCTCGACAACGTCGAGCTGTACACGCACGAAGAGGGCGGCCGACGTCAGGGCATTCCCGCGCTGGCCGAGATCATCTTCCTGGGCTGGGTTGCGAACTGCATCGTGCCGGCCAAGCTCGGCGACGCGTATCGCGCCTATCTGCTCAAGCTCAACGCCTCGGTGTCGTTCTCGACCACGATTGGCACCATCTTCGCCGAACGCATCATCGACGTCGTGGTGCTCTTCCTGCTGATGCTCGCAGCCACCGGCCTGTCGTTCGGGCGTGCCGTGCCGACCGAGGTGCTGGTGCTGATGCAGGTCGGCCTGGGATTGGTCGTACTGGTGGTGATCGGCCTGGTCAGCATGCGCCGCCTGCGGCCACTGATCGAACGTTTGCTGCCTGTGCGCTTTCATAGCCAGTACGCGCGCTTCGAGCACGGTACGCTCAACTCGTTCCGCGGGATCCCAGGTCTGGTGGTCCTGACGGGTGTGGCCTGGTCGGGCGAGGTGGCCCGGCTATTCCTGGTGACCCTGTCACTGGGACTGGGCAGCATCGCTCCCAGCGTCGTCGTCTTTGTGGCCCTCGCATCCGCGCTCATGACCAGTTTGCCGCTCACCCCCGCCGGGCTGGGTTTTGCCGAAGGCGCGATCGTCGGCATTCTGCTGCTCGCGCAAGGGGCTGGTCTCGCGCCGGGCGTCACCGACCACGCCGCGGCCAGCATCGCGTTATTGGACCGCGGCATCAGCTACTGGAGCCTGATCGCGGTCGGCCTGGTCGTATACCCCCTGTCCCGTCGCAAATAGCTGTCGGCTGACGGCTGATAGCTGACGGCTCGTTACACTCAGCCCGAGGCGCGCATGCGCATTGCTATTGACTACTCGGCCGCGGTCAACCAGCGGGCCGGGATCGGACGCCTGGTGCGCAATCAGGTGCTCGCGCTGGCAGATCTCGACCACGTCAACGACTACAGACTGGTGTACGCCCGCCCCAACCGGGGCAGCGTGCCGCAATTCCCGCGCGCCCGTAATTTCGAGCGCCGCGAGGTCGGTTTGCGCGAGCGCTGGCTGACCATCCTGTGGCACCGCGCCAGGGTGCCGCTGCCCGCGGACTGGTTCAGCGGACCGGTCGACGTGTACCACTGCCCCGACTTCGTCCTTCCGCCACTGCGCCACGCGCGAGGCATCCTGACCGTGCACGACCTGGCCTTTCTGATGCGGCCCGACTGCGCCGATGACCGCCTGCGCGCGTACCTGGAAGAAGTCGTGCCACGCTCGGTCAGACGTGCCGACTTCGTCATCGCCGACTCTGAGAACACGCGGAACGACCTGGTGGTGCTGCTCGGCGTGCAGCCGGCCTCGGTGGCCGTGGTGCCGGGGGGCGTCGAAGCGCGCTTCGCGCACGTCACCGACGCCGATGAGCTGAGTCGCGCGCGGCACAAGCTCGGCGTAGGGGACGCGCCGTTTGTGCTGGCCATCGGCGTGATCGAGCCGCGCAAGAACCTGAATCGGCTGATGGACGCATTTCACGATCTGAAGCAGCGCGCGAGTGTGCCGGCTGACCTGAAGCTTGTGCTCGCGGGCGGCAACGGCTGGCTCTACGACGGCATTTTCGAGCACCATGCCGCATCGCCGATCCGCGAGGACATCCTCCTGCCGGGGTTCGTGCCGGACCAGCTGCTGCCCGCGATCTACTCGGCGGCCGAGGTGCTGGCATTTCCGTCGCTATACGAAGGCTTTGGCTTGCCCGTGCTCGAGGCGATGGCGTGTGGCACGCCGGTGGTCGCCTCGCGAGCCTCGTGCCTGCCCGAGTTGGCCGAAGGCGCCGCGCTGCTGATCGATCCAACGAATGTCGATGCGCTGACGGACGCACTCGAGCTCGCCATCACCGATCCCGAGCTTCGCGCCCAGTTGATCGAACAGGGCCGCCAGCGCGCGGCCGAGTACTCGTGGCGACGCGCCGCCACGGCGCTGCTGGACGTCTACCGCAGGGTCGCGCTCGCGTGAGGATCGGCATCAACGCGCTGTTCCTGCAGAAGCCGGCCACCGGCATGGGCCAGCACCTGCTCCACCTCCTCGAAGGGCTGGACTCGCTCGACGAAAAGGACCAGCAGTACATGCTGCTGGCCCCGCGCTTCAGGCGCGCCTACACCGTTCGCGCGCCCCAGTTGTCGGACCGCTTTCGGGAGGTCGAGGTGGTCAGCGCCCTGGCGCGGCTGGGCGAAAACGTCGAGCAGGTGTGGTGGGAGCAGGTCGGCATCGTGCTGGCCGGCATGCGCGAGAAGATCGACCTGCTGCACTGTCCCTACTGGTCGAACCCGGTCTGGTCGCCCTGGCCAACGGTCGTCACGGTCCACGACGTCATCCAGTTCGTCCTGCCTGAATACGCGTGGCGCAAGATCAGTCGGCTGTATTTCGGCCTGGTTTCGGCTGGCGCGCGGCGGGCGGACGCGGTGATCACCGTGTCGCAGTGCTCGAAGCAGGACATCATGAAGATCCTCGGGCTGGGACCCGAGCGCATTCACGTCATCGGTAACGCCGTCGACGCAAGCCTGTTCCCGGTGCGCGACGCCTGGCTGTTGGCCAAGGTCCGCGAGCGCTACGGCATCGCCCCGCGCTTCGTGCTGTATTTCGGCGGCTTCGACATGCGCAAGAACGTGCCGCGCCTCATCGAAGCGTACGGACAGCTACCCGAGCGACTCAGACGTGAGTACCAGCTGGTGATTGCCGGCCGCTACCAGTATCTCGGCCACCCGCTGTACCCCGATCCGCGGGAGACGGTCCGACGTCTTGGCCTGCAAGGCAACGTCATCTTCACCGGCCAGATTCGTGAGCAGGACAAGGCGCCGCTCTACAGCGCGGCCACCGTTTTTGCGTTTCCTTCGCTGTACGAAGGCTTCGGCATGCCGGTCCTGGAGGCGATGGCGTGTGGCACGCCCGTGGTGACCTCGGACGTCTCGGCGCTGCCTGAGGTGGCGGGTGATGCTGGCTCACTCGTGGATCCGTACTCGTCCGAAGCGATCTGCGCGGCACTTTCCGAGCTGCTCGAAAGCGCCGCGCGGCGCGACGAGCTCGCCCGCCGCGGACTCGAGCGCGCGCGTCGCTTCACCTGGCCGCAGGTAGCCGAGCAGACCGTCCGCGTCTACAAGCAGATCCTTTGCG
>Ga0066709_100003298_pt1 | contig 12305 bp, 14 predicted proteins | sample GraSoiAngelo_158_FD_79665 | JGI IMG/M metagenome (GOLD analysis project Ga0066709, IMG submission 79665) | Grasslands soil microbial communities from the Angelo Coastal Reserve, California, USA - 14_1009_16_30cm | ecosystem: Environmental > Terrestrial > Soil > Grasslands | place: USA... | reverse complement strand
TGGGCCAGGGCTGCCCGGACGTCGTCCTGCTCGCCGCCGCCCTCGTCCCAGGCGCCGGCCGAGCCGCCCACGCCGCGGAAGTTGAAGCGCAGCGTGGCCAGCCCGGCCTCGGCGCAGGCCTGGACGGCGACCCTCACGATCGGGCTATCCATGTCGCCCCCATACAGAGGATGGGGGTGGCAGACGGCCACGCCCAGCCGGGCCCCGGCGGGGATGGCCAGGGCCGCCTCCAGGGCCGGGCCGGGCCCGGGGATGGTCACGGGGCGTTCGGGTATCATCCGGGCGAGAGAATAACGAGGGGGGGACGCGCCGTCCAACCGACGTGTTGACCTGCTACCGGACTCGACGCCGGCTCGGGGCCTATCTGGACGAGGCCCTGGACCAGGAGACGGCGCACTCGACGGCGACCCATCTCGCGACGTGTGAGGGTTGCCGGCGCGAGGCCGCCGAGCTGCGCCGCCTCCACGGTCTGCTGCGGCGCACGCTGAACCCCGCCCAGCCCGACTGGACCGGCTTCTGGCAGGGTGTCGTCCGGGGCATCGAGGACCAGCGCGTGGCCCGCCCGGCGCCGCCCGCGCGTCGCTGGTGGCAGCCGGCGTGGCGTCCGCGCTGGGCCCTGGGCAGCGCCCTGGCCGCCGCGCTGCTCGTCACGCTCGGTGTCTGGCAGTGGACGCCGTCGGGCCCCGTGCCCTCGCAGGCCGGCGTCATGGTCACCTCGGCGCGCACCGACGATCCCCGCGGCACCGTGATGGTGTACTCGACGCCCGAGCAGGACGTTGCCGTCGTCTGGGTCTTCGGTCTTGACCAGGACTAGCGCGGGTTCTTGAGGCTGTTCAGCCGCTCGCGCGCGAGCGGCGTCTCTTCCGCCTGCGGGAAGTTCGCGACGAGATATTCCAGCCGCTGCTGCGCCACCGCCGGCTGCTTCAGGTCGAACAGCGCGAGCGCTTCCTTGTAGAGCGCGGTCGGCGCCTTCTCGCTGCGCGGATAGTTCGCGAGCACTTTCCGGAATTCCTGCACCGCCTGCTCGAGCTCCTGCACCACGCGGTCGCTTTGGCCCGCGTTGGTGGCAGTGCGCGCCTGGCTGAAGTAGCCCTCGCCGATCCAGTACTGCGCGTTGCCGGCCAGCGGATGCTCGGGGAAGCGGCGGAGGAATTCACGGAAGCCCGCCATGGCCAGCGCGTAGCTGCCCTTGCTGAAGTCGATGTACGCCGCTTGATAGATGTCTTGCGGCTGCAGCGCACTGGTGGTGGCGGGGGCCCGCTGCCCGGTCGGCGGCGGCGAGGTGGCCGGCGTGCCGGTGGCAGCGCGCGGCGGCGCGCTCGGCGCCGCGGTGGCACCCGTGCTGCCGGCGACGTTCGTGCCGGCGCTCGTGCCGGCGGCGGTGGACGTGCTGCCGGCGCTGCCGGCGCCGCCCGGAGTGCTCGTGGTGGTCGGAGTGCTCGGAGTGCTCGGGCTCACGCGCACCTGGCGGCCCAGCGCGTCGACGCGCGCGGACAGCTCGTCGATGCGGCTATTGAGCTCGGTGAGCGAGGTGGCGAGACCGTCGAGGCGGCGGTTGAGCGTCGTGACGTCGCGCTCGCCGTCCGCGCCCTGGGCGCGCAGGCGCGCGTCCACGGCGCGCAGCGCCGCCGTCTCGGCGTCGGTCCGGGCGCGCTGGGCGGTCTGCTGCGCCACGGCGACCTCGCCGCGAAGCTGCATCAGGTCCGATTGCGTCGCGGTCCCGGTGACGTCGGCCACGCTCGTGCAACCGGAGAGCAGGACCGCGGGAAGCCAGGCGGCGAGGAGGCGGACGGCCCTCCTCGCCGCAGGATCAGCGGACGCTAGCGCGGCTTGACGAGGAAGTGCGCGCGGCGATTCTTGGCCCAGCACTCTTCGGTCTTCTGCGAGCAGACGGGCCGCTCTTCGCCGTAGCTGATGATCGTGATGCGGCTCGCTTGCACGCCCTGGGAGACGAGGTAGTTCATCGTCGACTTCGCCCGGCGCTCGCCGAGGGCGAGGTTGTACTCGTTGGTGCCGCGCTCGTCGCAGTGGCCCTCGATCAGCACGAGGTGATTCGGGTTCGACTTCAGCCAGCCCGCGTTGCCGTCGAGCGTCTTCGCGTCGCTCGGCCGGATGTCGTACTTGTCGAAGTCGAAGTGGATGTCCTTGAGATCGGCGACCGCGGCGAACTCGCTCGGCGCCGGACGGTTGGTGGGCGTGGCCGTAGGCGCCGGTGTCGTCGTCGTCCCGCCGCTCGTCGTTCCACTACTACTCGTCGGGCCGCCACCGCTGGAAGGCTGGGCGGCGGCGGTCGTCGCGCCCGGGGTTGTTGCCGCCGCGCCGGTCGGCGAGGGTGCCGCCGCCTGGGTCGTGGCGGGCCGCTTCGCGCAGCCAACCAGCACGACGCCGAGGACGAGCAGCAACGCGAGCATGACATGAGAACAGCGGCTAAGCATGTTCCCTCCTTTTTTGGCCTGCGCAGCCACTTCCCCCGTGGCACGAAAAGCGTATCACGGTAGGCGAGGGGACCACGAAGGACTTGTACTTTCCGCTTGCCCCCGCGTGAGCGGCGTGGGAGCGCTGCCGTCGAACAGCACGGCGAACAATTGCCAGCGGCCGAGACGGCTCGACTGGAACGCGAGATGGCGGCCGTTGGGCGCCCAGCTCGCGCCCTGATTGTCGCCGCCGCTCGTGAGGCGCCGCGGGTTCGATCCGTCGACGTCCACGATCCAGATGTCGTGCGTGCCCGCGCGCTGCGTGTACGCGATGAGATCGCCGCGCGGCGACCAGCGCGGCTGCGTGTGGAAGCCGCCCGAGGTGATCTGCCGCACGTTGGCGCCCTCGGCGTCCATCACGTAGACGTGCGGCGCGCCCCCGCGATCGGACACGAAGGCGAGCTGGCGGCCGGTCGGCGACCACGTCGGCTCGGTGTCGATGCCGGCGTGCCGCGTGAGCCGCCGCATCACGCCGGTGGCCAGGTTCAGCACGTGGATCTCGGGATTGCCGGTCACGCTCAGCGTCATCGCCAGGCTCTTGCCGTCGGGACTGAACGACGGCGAGCTGTTGATGCCGACGAACGCGGCCAGCGTCTGCTCGGGCCGCCGCTCGAACGGAAACACGCGGTACAGATCGGGATAGCCCTGCCTGAACGACGTGAAGGCCAGCGAGCGCGCGTCGGGGCTCCACACCGGCGAGAGATTGATGGAGCCGTTGCGCGTCACCGGCACGCTACCGGCGCCGTCGTAGTCGGCCATCACGATCTCCTTGGCGCCGACCGGCCCGCTCACGTAGGCGATCTTGGTGTCGGCGACGCCGAGCTCGCCGGTGAACTGCAGCGCGACCTCGTCGGCCACCTTGTGGGCGAGGCGCCGCAGCTGCGCCGCCGGCAGCTCGAACTTCTTGCTGGCGATCATGCGGTGATCGGGATCGGTGAGATCGTAGAGCCGCATCTCGACCTCGGCGCGGTCGCCGCGCAGCGCGACGAGCCCGTGCACGCCGGCGTGCGCCCCCGCCGCCGCGAACTCCGCCCACGACTGCCGCAGCGCGTCCGGGTTGTTCACCGGGATGGCGCCGGTGGCCGCGACGACGCTGAACCTGCCCGAGAACGTCAGATCGGCGCCCGCCACCGAGGCCAGCAGCTTGCCGGCGGTGCCCGCGTCGGCGCCCGGGCTGACCGTGGTCACCGTGAACTCGGGGATGGCGATGTTGAGCTTGCGGGCGCCGCTGCCGGTGGCCTTGATCCACACTTCGGTACCTTGCGCGCCGGCGGGGGGTGGCGGCGCCACCGGCCACAGGCCCGGAACGGTCAGCAGCGAGACGATGAGCATCAGCACCAGCGGCCGTCGAACACTCATGGATCAGCCTCGATCCTGGGAGAAGTTGAATTCGAGGTGAATCGTCAGCACGGGATCACGGTACTCCGCGGGGAGCGGCGGGAACGGCACTGCGTCGTTGATCGCGCGCAACGCCTTCTGGTCGTAGTACGGGTTGCCGGACGTCTTCTCGATCGCGAGGCCGGTGATCCGCCCATCGCGGCCGATGGCGAACACGGCCACCGGCTGACGCCCCGGCTGGGCCCACATGTCCCAGCGCTCGTTGATCTTCCGCTGCACGGCGCCGATGTACCACGCGAACGCGAAGTCCGAGGTCGTCACCGTCACGGCGCCCGCGCCCTGCGGCGACCCCGTGCGCTGGCCGAGCGGCGCCGGGGGCGGCGGGTCGGCCGCGCGCGGGCTCGGCGTGGGCACGCTCGGCGCGGGCGGCGGCGGCGCGGCGCTGGCCACTTGCGGCAGCTCCTTCTCCGAGGCACGCGGCGTGCCGGGCGCGCGCGTCGGCAGCGCGCGGTCGGGCAGCGCGCGCTCCGGCAGCGACGGCGCGCGGGCCGGCATCTCCGGCGGCGCCGAGGGCCCGCTCGACCGCGACCGCTCCGGCAGCTCGCTCGGCCGCGGCGCCGGGCGCGGCGGCACCTCCTCGGCGCGCGGCGGCAACGCCGGCCGTTCTTGCGGCGTGCCCACCGCGGCCACGGCCGGCACGAGATTCACGACGTAGGTTTTCGGCTGGCGCATGCTCCACTGCGTGGCCGCGAAGAAGATGCCCGCGCCCAGGACGGCGTGCGTGAGCACCGACAGCACCGTGGCAGTGACGGGCAGCGGCGCGCCGCGCAGGGCGGGACCCCGCTGGTGCCGCAGGCGCGGCGTCAAGAGCAGCAGACCCGCGGCGCCCACGTCAACGCTCCCGCGCGGGCTCGGTCACCATGCCCAGGCGTTCGATGCCGGCGCGCCGCACCTGATCCATCGTCTCGATGACGGCGCCGTAGGCGAGCCCGGAGTCGGCCTTGAGATAGAGCGTCTTGTCGGTGCGGTTGCCGAACGCCGCGCGCAGGCTCGCGTCGAGCGAGCCGGCCGCGACCCGCTTTTCGTTCAGATAGAGCGTGCGCTCCTTGGTGATCGTCAGCACCATCCGCTCCTCGACGGCCGTCGGCTTGGCGGCCGCCCGGGGCAGGTTCACGTCGATCCCGCGGTACATCATCGGCGCCGTCAGCATGAAGATCAGGAGCAGCACGAGGACGACGTCGACGAGCGGGATGATGTTGATCTCGGCCAGCGACGTCCCGATGCGCCGCTCGCCGTCGGTCGGCCCCGCGTTAAACGCCATCTTTGGCCGGCCGCGTCAGCTTCGACACCGGGCGGCTGAGGACGTTGAGGAGATCGAGGGTGAAGCCGTCCATCTCCGTCGCCCAGTGCCGCACGCGATTGACGAAGTAGTTGTAGCCGATGACCGCCGGGATGGCGGCGGCGAGACCGGCCGCCGTGGCGATCAGGGCCTCCGAGATGCCGGGCGCCACGACCGCGAGGCTGGCCGAGCCCTGGGCGCCGATGCCGTGGAAGGCCGACATGATGCCCCACACCGTGCCGAAGAGGCCGATGAACGGCGTGGCGCTGGCCGTCGTGGCCAGGAACGGCAAGTAGCGCTCGAGCTGCGCCACCTCCAGCGCGGTCGCCCGGCGCATCGCGCGGTGCACGGCGTCGAGGCGCTCGGAGGGCAGTCCCTCGTCGCCGTCGTCGATGACGTGATCGATCACGTCGGGGACGCCGGAGATCTCCGTGTAGGCGGCCGCGTAGAGCTGGGCAAGCGGGCTATCGCGGTACTTGCGCGCGGCCGCCTGCACCACGGAGGCCCGCCGCCCCTCGCGAAAGATTTTCACGAAGGCCAGGCTCTGCCGCCGCACGCGCCGGAACTGCCACCACTTCTCGACGATCAGCGCCCACGACACGATCGAGAAGAAGAGCAGGATGCCCAGGACGACCTTGGCCACCGGACCGGCGGTCCAGAGGATCTCGAGAATCCCGGCGTTCAGGGAGTCGGAGGTAGGCACGAGGGCTCCTTTGGTTAGTCGGAGAGTACGCTCTCGACTATACGAAGCAGATTGCAGACCTGTCAAACTTTTGACCGGACTTCTGCGGGCTTAGCCGGGGCCGCCGGCGTTGACTTGGCCCGCGCGCGGCCCGTATAACCGACGAGTGATCGGCCGCCTCGTCGCCCTCCTGGCCGCCCTGCTCCTGCCCGCTCTCGCGCTCGCCTCCCAGGCCACCTCGGCGGTGGAGGCGTTCGTCGGCCGCCTGGCCGGGGCCACCGTGACCGACCTCGCCATCGAGCAGTCGCTCACGCTCTACCATCCAGACGGGCGCCACCCGCAGTCCGGCGGCGAGCAGCGCGTGTGGTTCAAGGTGCCCCGGCGGCAGCGCGTGGAGCAGGTGGTGGACGGTCGCCGCGAGGTGCGGATCTCCGTCGGCGAGCGCGCGTGGGTGCGCGCCGCCGACGGCCGCGTCTACGAGGCGCCCCCGGGCGAGCGCGAGCGCGACCGGACGCACCTGATCATGCCGTTCCGCCGGAGCGCCGCCGACCTGCTCGCCGAGTGGCGCGCGCTGGGGATCCGCGACGACGTCAGCTACGTGACGCGGGTCAACGGCCGCGACGTCACCGTCATCGGCGCGCGGCCGGGCGAGCGCGCCACGCCGTCGGTGTGGCTCGACGCCGAGCACGGCGTGATGCGCGTCATCCGCCGCGAGCGGCTGCCGAAGGGCGAGGCGACGGTGGACCTGGCGTTCAGCGAGCACCGGCCGCTCTCGAATGGCTTCTCGTTTCCCTACCGCCAGGAAGCGTTCGTCGACGGCAAGCTGCTGCTGCTCATCGTCGTGCGGGCGGTCACGCTGAACGGCGGCGTGCCCGACGCCCTCTTCGATCCCGACGCGCTGCGCGCCGGCCGGTGACCGTGCCGCGCTTCGCTTTCCTGGGCACCGCCGGCGCGCTCGCCTCGGCCGCGCGCGACAACACCTCGCTCGTGATCGAGGCCGGCGGCGCCGCCGTGCTGCTCGACTGCGGCGGCAGCGCGATCCACCGGCTGCGCCGGCTCGGCGTCGACCCCCTCGCGCTCACCCACGTCGTCGTCACGCACCTGCACGTGGACCATTCCTACGGCCTCCCCTCGCTGGTGCGCCAGCTCATGATCCTGGAGCGTCAGACGCCGCTGACGGTCGTGTGCCGGCCCGAGCACGTCGAGTCCTTCCGGACGCTGCTGCGCCTGTTCAATCTCTGGGAGCGGCCGGGCGCCTTCGCGCTGACGCTGGCGCCGATCGACCTCGCGGCCGGCGCCCGGGGCTTCACGACCGGCGCGCTGGCCGTCAGCACGGCGCCCAACGCGCACGGCGCGATGCCGAACTTCGCGGTTCGCGTGGAGGCCGCCGGGGCGGGCGCCCTCGTCTATTCGTCGGACACGCTGCCGTGCGACGCCGTCGCCGAGCTCGCGCGCGGGGCCCGCACGCTGGTGCACGAGGCGACCTATCTCGAGCGCGACCGCCGGCCTGGCCGCTTCGTCGCCCACTCCACCGGCGCCGAGGCCGGCGAGATCGCCGCGCGGGCCGGCGTGGAGCGTCTGGTTCTCACGCACGTGGGCGCCGAATATCACGACGACGTCGGGGCGCTCGCCGCCGAAGCCCGCGGGCGCTTCGGCGGCGTGGTGGAGGTGGCCGAGGAGATGCGCTTCTACTGCTTCTGAGTCTGCGCGGCCGGCTTCACGACCGTCGGCTTCTGCGCGGGCGCCTTCTCGGCAGCCGGCTTCTGGGGTGGCGGCGAGGGAGGCCCGAGCTTCTGGGGCGGCGGCTCGACCGCGGGCTCGGCGGCCGGCGAGGCGGCCACCGCGTTCTGGACGCGCAGCTCGCTGATGACGCGGTTGTCGCCGGCGACGCGGCGCGCGACGTTCTCGATCCGCAGGCGCTCGGCGTCGCTCGCGACCGTGCCGGTCAGCGTCACCATGTCGTCGCGCGTGTGAACGCCGATGCCCGCCACGCTGCCGATGCCGGCCTCCGTCGCGAGCTTGCTCTTGATCTGCGTGGTCGTGCCCGTGTCGTCCAGGAACTGGACCAGCGGGTTCACCGACATCGTGCCGCAGCCGGCCATGAGCACGGTCACGGTCAGCGCGCCGAGCGAGCGGAGCGTCGTCTTCATGGGTCCTCCCGTCGTGGTTGCCCAGCCCGGGACGTTCGCAAGGGCCGTGCCCGGCCCGGGTGAAGCGCAAAGTCGCGCGGGGCAAGGACGCGCGGAGGGGGCGCCGCCGCCTTGTGGCGCCTGGACTCCCGAGCCTGGGTAATTCGTTGCTGGCAATCAGCGCGAGACAGCCGGGTGCCCGGCGATCCAGAACCGGAGCGGCCGCGCCACGTCGCGGGTGATGCCGACGCGCGGCCCGGCGGCGATGCGGAAGTCGCGCGCCGCGGGCGGCGACTCGATCGTCAGCGCCCCGCGTGTCAGATCGGCGCCGTTGTCGCGCAGCGAGATGCCCAGCGCGCGCGTGAGGTTGCCGGGGCCGGCGGCCAGGCGCGGCGAGGCCGGCGCCACGCCGCGGCGGCGCGCCATGATCGCGCGGCCGTCGAGCGGCTCGAGGGCGCGGATCAGCACACAGCCGGCGACGCCCGCCGGTCCCGCGATGGCGTTGAGGCAGTGATGGATGCCGTAGTTCAGATAGACGTACGCGCGGCCGCCGTCTCCATAGAAGAGCGCGTGGCTGCCCGGCCGGAACGCCGCGTGGCTGGCCGCGTCCTCGGGCCCGAGGTAGGCCTCCGTCTCCACGATGCGCCCGCTGGTCTGGACGCGGCCGCGGCGGCAGACGAGGACGCAGCCGAGGAGATCGCGGGCGACGGCGCGCGCCGGGCGGCGATAGAAGGCGCGGGGCAGCGGCACGCGCGCCGGCGCGGTCAGGACCCCGAGCCGTCGCGCCGCCTCGCCTGGCGGCCCGCCGGCCGGGCTTTGAGTCCGAAGCGGTCCTGGATCACCGTCAGCATCTCGTCGATACGGTGGCGGAGCGTGTGCTCGGCCAGGGCGCGGCGGCGGGCGTTGGCGCCGATGGCCCGCGCCTCGTCGGGGCGGGCCAGGCAGTCGTCGAGCCGTCGCTTCAGCTCGCCGACGTCGCGGTAGACGAGCACCTCCTCGCCCGGCTTGAACAGGGTGGCGAGGTCGTCCTTCTCGTCGGCGATCTGGCAGACGCCGGCTGCCGCCAGCTCGAAGGCGCGCGTGTTGACTCCGACGATGTCGTTCATCGGATGGTGGGGATTCAGCGAGACCGTCGAGCCGGAGTAGACGCACAGCTTGGCGTGGCCGAACACGGGGCCGCCGGCCGCGAGCCGGCGCACAGCGGGATCGGTCGCGCGCGTCCAGCCGCCGCCCCACACGCGGAGCGGGTAGTGCGCCAGCTCGCTCACGAGCCGCTCGCGATAGGCGTAGCGGCTGCCGACCAGCGAGACGGCGCTGGCGTAGCGCTCTCTCTCCTCGGGGGTCAGCGTCACCGGATGATGGTCGGCCGGCACGCAGTACATCGGCAGGTAGTGGAGGTTGGCGCGGAGACCGACCGAGGCCAGGGCGCGCAGCGCGTAGCGCTCCTTGGTGAAGAAGACGTCGTAGGCCTCCAGGCACTCGAACGGAATCATCCACAGCGGGTTGTCGGGGAAGAAGTTCACGACCACGGCGTCGCTGCGCGCCTTCATCCGCCGGATGGCCTCCGGCGTGATGGGCCCGCCCTTGATCACCAGCACCACCTCGGGCCGCCACTCCGCGCACGCGCGCTCGAGCCGCTTGAGGATCACGCGCTGGTAGGCGCCCTTGGTCGGCGTGTTCTTGTAGAGCGCGTTGTCGCGCCGGTAGGGGAAGAGACGGACCTCGTGGCCGAGCTCGCGCAGCTCGTCACCGAAGTCGACCCCCATCAGTCCCGGCCGCGCGAACGGCAGGACGATCAGCCAGCGCACGGGGGCCAGCCTAGCACAGCGATCGTTCGGGCCGCCCCGGCGAAGCCGTGGGGGGCCCTCGAGGACGCGGGCTAGTCGCTGCCCTCGGCGATGAAGGCGCGCCAGCCCTGGGATTCGAGCTCGCGGAGGCGGGTCTGGGCGCGCGCGCGGTCGGAGAAGGGGCCGACGCGGACACGCAGCAGCGGCGACGACGCGGCGGCCGGCGTGGTCACGACGAGGATCTTGCCGTGGACCTGCGCGGCGACGCGGCTGGCGGCGCCGGCGTTGCGGTAGGCGCCCACCTGGACCCACCACGTCGAGGTCGTCGGCTTCGGGACGAGCGGACGGACGACGGGCGGCGGCGGCTCGATCCGGGGCTCGAGGCGTGCGGGCGCCGGCTTGGCCAGCGCGATCTCGCGCACGGGTACTACGGCCGGGGCCTCCCGCTGTACGATCGCCGCGGCCGGTATCTCGCGCGGCACGACCACGAGGCGCGGCGCCGCGGGCGCCGGCGCCGAGTCGCTCGTCGTCGTGACGAGCACGGTCACTGGCGCCGGGCTGGGGTCCTGCGTCGGCGCCGGCGCGGCGTATTGCGCGGTGCGCGCGGGGACGACCGCGGTCTCGAGCGGGCGCGCGATGGCGGACGGCACGGGCGGCAGCGGCACCGGCACCATCGGCTCGACGACCCGGTCCGGTGCGCGCAGCTCCGAGGGCCACATCATCGGCGGCGGCGCCGTGGCGACCTGCACGCCGATGGGCACGCCCACCTTGGCGCGGAGCTGGGCGATCAGCTCGGGCCAGGAGCCGTCACGCGCTACTCGCTGGAACTGCGCGTGGTAGTTCTCCATCGTGCTGACCCCGTCCATGACGACGTCGCGCACCACCCAGCGCTGGGCCCGGTGGATGAGCCGAAAGCCCAGGCGCAGGGCGTTGCCGTCGCGCGCCGCGATGGCCGTCTCCACGCTGGCGGTGTCGTTCTCGATGGTCTCGTCGAGATACTCCACCTTGATGCCGCCGGCCGTGGTGGCCTTGCCGGCGACGCGCCAGACGAACGAGCGCTCGAGCAGGTCGGCGAAGAGCGCGACGAACTCGTTCTGCTCCGTCGGGGTGCGGGCCGTCCACTCGCGGCCCAGCGCCAGCATGGCCGCCTCGCGGAAGTCGAACGCGTCGTCCACGTGCCGCCGGATGGCGCGCAGCCGCTCGAGCGGCCGGTCTTCCGTCGTGGGATCGCCCAGCACGCCATTGACCGACGCGAAGAAGTCCTTCAACGCGTCGGTCGCTCCGCCGGCCGCGGCTTCCCGGGGAACGACGGCGACGAAGAGGGTGAGGACGAGGAGGGCCACGTCGAACCGCGCGCGCCAGCGCGCCCAGCCGCGCCGAAGCTTCACGGGGACCACGATACGGGCCGAGACGTCAGGGCCGGAAAGGAATTCTCAGGCGACCGCGGTTGCCTGCAGCTCGCGGAAGCGCACGGCGAACAGCGGGTCGTACAGCGCGGCCGTCGCCACGAGGACGCTGTCGGCGCCCTCGCGGAGCGTCTCGTGGGCGCGCGCGACCGTGCTGAGACCGCCCACCGCCAGCACCGCGCGGTCCCAGCAGCCGGCCTTGCGCCAGGCCAGCAGCTCGGCCACCTGGCGCGAGGCCGCGGGGAACGTGTCGGCGCCTACGATGTCGGCGCGGTCGCGCCCGCTGCCCTCGAAGGCGGCGTTGCCGTCCGCGTCCACGACGCGGCGCTGGAAGCCGTGCACGAGGACGAAGCCGCGGGCCCACGACGCCAGGCGCGTGGCCGTGTCGTGCAGCAGGCGCGGCGTGCGGAAGGCGCCGAGCTTGGCCACCACGGGCACGCCGACGCTGGTGCGCACACGGTGGAGGATCTGCGAGGCGAGCGGCACGTTTTCGTAGATCGCCTGCGGCTGGTCGGCGAACGGATCGGGCCAGGCCAGCTGGACCTCGATCACCTGGGCGCCGGCCTCGGCCGCCCACTGTGCGGTCTGCGCGTAGTCCGTCACCAGAGCTTCGCGGTCGCCGCCGGGCGGCGTCGTGCCGAGCACGCTGACGATGAGCACCTGGCCCTTGCCGATCCGCTCGCGCGCGCGACGGACGTCCTTGCGCCAGACGTCCGGCTCCGGGGAGGGGGCGCCGAGGGAGACGGCCAGTGTGAGGTCGCCATTGAAGCCGGAGCGTCGCGTCGCCACCGCGGCCTGCTCGCGGTTCTCCACGGGGCGAATGTTGGGCAGGCCCAGCGCGGGGACGGCGCTCGACCGCACCGTCGCGTACGTCAGGACGTCGAAGCCGATGCGCGCGTAGGTCTCCACCCACCTGGAGTTGAGCAGGGGGCCCGAGGCGATGCCGAGCGGCGAGTTGAGCGTGTAATCGAACAGCTTGCCGCCGGGCGCGGGAGGCAAACGGCGTACGCGAGGCAGCTTCGGCGCGTGGCCGTAGTTCCACGAGTACGAACGATCGATGCGATAACTGCCCTGCGCGATCGCTATCACTCCTCTAGCGGCCAGAGCGGGACCGGCAAGGCTCAGTATATCAGTTACTTAGAGGGCGTGC
>Ga0066709_100003297_pt1 | contig 12306 bp, 14 predicted proteins | sample GraSoiAngelo_158_FD_79665 | JGI IMG/M metagenome (GOLD analysis project Ga0066709, IMG submission 79665) | Grasslands soil microbial communities from the Angelo Coastal Reserve, California, USA - 14_1009_16_30cm | ecosystem: Environmental > Terrestrial > Soil > Grasslands | place: USA... | reverse complement strand
CAAACCGCCCTCATATATTGAGGGCATGGATTCCCGCTCTGCCGCGCACGTTCTCTCCCAGATCGGCGCACTCCTTCAGGTAAAAGGCGAACAGAAATTCAAGGCGCGCGCGTACGCTGGTGCAGCGCGTTCGCTCATTGCCCTCGACACCGATGATCTCGCGCCCCTGCTGCGCTCGGGGGAGCTGGCAGATACGCCGGGGATCGGGCCAGCGACACTATCGGTAGTGCGCGAGCTGGTCGAGACGGGCGAATCCTCGTACCTCAACAAGTTGCGAGAAGGAATGCCGGAGGGATTCCTTGATCTGCTTCGCGTTCCCGGCTTGAATGTCGCCAAGGTCCAGCTTGTTCACGATACCCTGGGCGTTGAGACAATCGAGGATCTCGAGCGAGTGGCGCACAATGGCCAGCTTGCCGACCTGCCCAAGTTCGGAAAGAAGACTGCGGAAAAGATTCTGAAAGGGATCGAGATTCTACGGCGGAACGCACATCTCCAGCGCTTTCCCGCGGCGATTATCGAAGCGCACATGCTGCTCGCCAACGTCGTCAAGCATCCGGACGTCAGCCACGCCGAAGTTGCCGGATCGATCCGGCGACACAACGAGGTAGTCGCCGACATCGACATGGTAGTCGAGTGTTCGGCGGATCCGACGAAGGTGGCAGCATCGTTCGCGCGGTCACCCGGTGTGGCCGAGAGCAAGACGCGGGAAGACCGGGGGTCCGTGGACATCCGGTTCGCGGACGGGACTCACCTCGACATGCACTGCGTCACCAAAGCCGATTACCCAGTCGCCCTATGGCGCGCGACGGGAAGCTCGGCGCACGTCGAGGAGATGAACATCCTGGCGCAGGCACGCGGGTTCGAGATTCGCGCGAACTCACTAATTAAGAATGACGGGACGCGGGTAAAGCTGGAGGATGAGCGGAGCTTCTTCACGGCGCTCGATCTCGAGCCGATTCCGCCGGAGTTGAGAGAGGGAATGGGAGAGATCGAAACAGCGGCGCGTCGCGAGCTCCCGCAGTTGGTGACCTTCGACGACCTTCGCGGCGTTCTCCATTGCCACTCGGTTTACTCGGACGGTACGGCGACGATCGAGGAGATGGCGAACGCTGCCAGAGAGCGCGGTTGGGACTACCTCGGAATCTCGGATCACTCGGAGTCTGCCTTTTATGCCGGCGGACTCAAGCGCGACAAGATTCTTCTGCAGCACGACGAGATCGACCGCCTCAACGCCCAGATGCAAGGATTTCGCATTTTGAAGGGGATCGAAGCGGACATCATGGCAGACGGCCGACTCGATTACGACCCGCAGATCCTGGACACGTTCGATTATGTGATCGGGTCGATCCATTCACGCTTCAGCATGGACGGCGAAGCGATGACGAAGCGCGTGCTTACCGCGCTCGATGATCCGCGTCTCACAATTCTCGCGCACCCCACCGGTAGATTACTTCTATCGCGCGAGCCGTACGCGATCGATGTCGAGGCGGTGCTGGAGAAGGCCGTGCAGGTTGGAGTTGCGGTGGAGCTCAATGCCGATCCACATCGGTTGGATCTGGATTGGCGCTACTGCCGCCAGGCAAAGGAGCTGGGTGTGACGATCGCGATCGGACCCGACGCTCATTCCACAGCCGGACTCGACAACGTGCATTTTGGAATCGGGATGGCGAGAAAGGCGTGGCTCGAAGCAGGAGATATTCTCAACACGCGCAGCGCAGAGGACGTGCTGGCATTTGTAAGGAAGAGACGCGGCAAGTGAAACGCACAATCGTAGAGTTAAAGAGAGGCGAGCCACTGGTCGTCAAGGGAAAGGCTAAGGTGCGCGTCGCGCACAAGCCACGAAGCAGCAATCCCGTCCGAGGCCAGCGGCAGAACACAACGCGCCGTCGAATTGCGAAGGATGCGATGGCGCCCTACGCGATGGAGGTTTTCTCGCGGCTCAAGCGCGCCCACCCCGACGCGCACTGCGAGCTCGAGCACGAGACACCACTCCAGCTGCTCATGGCGACGATCCTCAGCGCGCAGTGCACTGACAAACGCGTCAACATGGTAACGCCGTTGCTGTTCCGAACTTTCCCCACCGCGGCTGCGCTAGCCGACGCACCGCAGGATCAACTGGAAGAGATGATCAAAAGCACCGGCTTCTTCCGCAACAAAGCGAAGAGTCTGATCGGACTCGGCAAGGCACTGGTCGAGCGCCACAACGGCGAAGTTCCGGATTCGATGGACGCCCTCGTCAAACTGCCCGGCGTCGGACGCAAAACCGCCAACGTCATCCTCGGCAACGCGTTCAGGAAGAACGAAGGCGTTGTCGTCGACACACACGTTGGCCGTTTGAGTGCGCGTCTGGGACTGACGAAGCAAACGGAGCCGGTCAAAATCGAAGACGATCTGATGCTGCTATTTCCGAGTGAAGACTGGGCGATGCTGGCGCACGTGCTCATCTTCCACGGCCGGCGCGTCTGCTTTGCGAAATCCCCGCAGTGTGCGATATGCACACTCAGCGAGATATGTCCATCGAGCTCAGTTTGATAACGGGTAACACGGAGGAAGTATGAAGATCGGAATCATCGGCGCGGGTCACATCGGTGGGACGCTGACTCGTCGTTTTAGAGCGCTGGGACACGAAGTCTTCGTTGCAGTTACTTAGTTGCAGTTACTTAGATTCCGCGACCCAGTTCGATTAACTTCAGTACTTTCTCAGCCCTCACGATGACGAAGATTGCAACGATAGAAACCAACAAAGGGACGATGCGCGCCGAACTGTACGAGAAGGAGGCGCCGAACACAGTTGCCAACTTCGAGAAGCTCGCCAACTCCGGATTTTACGACGGAACGAAATTCCATCGCGTGATCAAGGATTTCGTCGTGCAGGGCGGCGACCCGTACTCGAAGGGCGGTGAGCATGCGAAGGGTCCTGTTGGCACTGGCGGGCCGGGTTACAAGATCGATTGCGAGACAAAAGGGAATCCGCACACGCATCAAGTCGGCGCGCTGTCGATGGCGCACGCTGGAAAGAACACCGGTGGCAGTCAGTTCTTCATCGTGCTCAACGAGCAGAACACGAAGCACCTGAACGGAGTCCACACTGTTTTCGGGAAGGTGATCGAAGGGGTCGACGTCGTGCCCAAGATCAGCCAGAACGACACAGTGTCGAAGGCCAGAGTCTCGAGTGGCGCGGGAGCGAAGTGATGGCAACTAAAAAGAAGACCGATTTCGGTGCAGCTCTTACGGGATTTATTTTGGGCGCGGTGACGCTCTTTCTGCTGTTGACTTCGATTGTGCTACTGACGAACGCGCACTTTCGGCACAAGGAGGCGGTGGAAGCGACGCACAAGTAGAGTGAACGTTCGGGGAAGTTGACTTCGAACTTGGTGGCTAGTATATTACTGACCGGTCAGTAACTATTTGTTTGCAATGCCCAAGACGAAATCAGCTCAACCAAAATGGCGAAGACGCCCTGAGCACCGGCCCCAGCAGATCATCGAGGCCGCCTTCGAGGTGTTCGGCGAATGCGGCCTCGCCAAGTCCCGCCTCGAGGATATCGCCAAACGGGCCGGAGTCTCCAAGGGGACCATTTACCTCTACTTCCCCAACAAGGAAGATCTCTTCCGCGAGATGATCCGGCAGACTGCCGTCGCTACCATCGAGTCGGGCGAAAAAACGGTCACACAGGGAACTCCAACAGAGCAACTCTGTGCCGTGATGCGCGGCTATTGGAAATTCGTCCGCACGCCTGTCTTCAGCACCATTTATCGACTCGTCCTCGGCGAGCTGCATCAGTTCCCCGATCTCGCCCGGTTCTACGCCGACGAAGTCGTCGCGCGCGGACTCAAGCTGTTCAGTGGAATCATTCGCCGCGGTGTCGAGACTGGCGAGTTCCGTGAGATCGACCCAATGGTAGCTGCCCGAATGCTGGTGGCGCTCACCATCATGAACGGTATTTGGCGCGACGAGCAGACCGGGGTGCCCCTGCTCCGCCACAAGAAAGACGAAGAGGTTTTTCGCGAGCTGGCCCATTTCTATCTCCATTCGCTGACGGCATCCGAGGGCGCGTTCGCGCAGGCGGATGGCGCTCCGTCGGACACAGTTTCGTTTCTTCCCTTCTACAATGACTGAATTTTTCTCGAGCGTTCGCTGCCGAATGCTGGCAGCGGTCGCGACGGTTGCAATCGTGTCGTCTCCTGGAGCGGCGCAGACTCCCGGTCCATCGGCACCGCCTGTCTCTGAGCAGCCTACGTCCGTTCGCCTCAGCCTCGGTGACGCGGCCCGACTCGCTGCAAGTCAAAGCGCAATTGCCCAGGGAGCGCGACTGCGCGCCGACGAGGCACAAGCGCGCGTTCGGCAACGCCGAGCCGATCTTCTTCCGACGCTGAGCAGCTACGTGCAGGAAGCAGGTCGTACGTTCAACACTTCCACGCTCGGCATCGATTTCCCAACTCCGCCTGGCCAACCACCAGTATTCGATCCGAAGGGACAGGTGGAAGGACCCGTTAACACGCTCGACGTCCGTGGTCGAGTGCAGCAAAACCTTCTCGATTTCGCCGCGCTCGGACGCGTTCGCTCCGCACATGCGCAAGCGCGCTCGTCGAGCGCGGACGCTGATGCTACCGCCGAGCAGGCGGCCACTGTCGCAAGTTCCGCTTATGTGAGAGCGATGCGCGCCGATGCAGATTTGCGTGCCCGTCAGGCCGACACTCTGCTGGCGACAGAGCTGCTGAGGATCGCACAATCACAGCTCCAGGCTGGAACCGGTGTCGCGCTCGACGTCACGCGGGCAAGAGCACAGCTCGCCGCCACGCGTGCGAGCTTCATCGCTTCACGCAACGCCCAGGATCACGCGCATCTCGATCTCTTGCGCTCGCTTGCGCTGCCGGTCGGGACCGACGTTGTGCTCACAGATTCGCTTTCCGCGGCAGCGGCTGGCGAATCACTTCCGGACGAGGCGACGCTCGTCGGTCAGGCGCTACGCAATCGACCGGATCTGGTTGCCGAAGAGGAGCGGCTGCGCGCTGCTAAGCAAGGCGTTTCCGCGATCAAGGCGGAACGACTTCCTTCGCTCGGCCTGGTCGCCGACGATGGAGTCATCGGAAAAAATGGCGCCAAGATGCTCAACACCTACACCTGGGGTTTGCAGGTGACGCTTCCGATTTTCGACGGCTTCAGGCGCGAGGCACGGCTTCAGGAACAGCAGTCCGTAGTGAAGGAAGCGGAAATCCGTCGGCGCGATCTCGAGCAGCAGGCGCAAGCCGACGTTCGTGGTGCGCTGATCGATCTGGCCGCTGCTCGCGAGCAGCTCGACGCGGCAACCGAGCGACTGCGTTTCGCGGAGCAGGAGCTGGCGCAGGCGCGCGACCGCTTCAACGCCGGCGTCGCTGGAAACGCAGATGTAGTGAACGCATCGCTCGCGCTGACGGCTTCGCGCACACTCGTGAACGATGCGGAGACATTATATCAGCTCGCGCGCGTGGCACTCGCGCGTGCGACCGGAAGCGTTACGACACTGAGATAATTACGAAGATCCAATTGCACACTTTCAACTAGATCATCAGGAACCCAGGTAGACTTATGGCAACCGCAATCGAGACCGAAGCTCGCGAGACTCCAGCGTCACGCAACGGACGAACCTCTGCACCCGGCGAGGGCGAAGGCCCCGAGAAATCATCGAGAAAGAAGTTCGTTCTTCCGATAGTTGCCGTCGTCGCTCTCGCCCTCGTGGTCTGGGCATTCCAGAAGTTGAGCTACGGTCGCTCCCACCAATCGACTGACAACGCTCAAATCGACGGTCACATCGTTCCAGTGCTGGCGAAAGTCGGCGGCTACGTGAAGACAGTCAATGTGAATGAGAACGATCACGTCAATGCAGGCCAGCTCCTCGTTCAGCTCGACGACGCCGATTATCGCGTCCGGCTGCAGCAGGCGCAGGCAGATCTCGTGGCTGCCGAGGCGACAGCTGGCGGCAGCGGATTCGCTGGGCAGGCGGAGGCGCAGGTTCAGAGTGCCACCGGCCAACGCGCTGCGCTCGACGCGCAGATCGGTGCTGCGCGCGCCAACGCCAACAAGGCTGACGCAGATCTCGCCAGAGCGAGGGAGCTCGCGGCCAAGCAGATCATCTCGAAGCAACAGCTCGACGCGGCGATCGCAGGTGCGGACGTCGCGCGCGCGAACCTTCTCGCCGCCCAGCGTCAGGCTTCAGCCGCTGGTGGAACCGTGAACACGGCTGAAGCCGGCGTGCGCGTGGCCAACGCTCGCACTCTCGCCGCCCGTGCTGCCGCGGCAAACGCGCAGCTTCAGCTCGATTACACTCGCATCACCGCACCTGCATCCGGGGAAGTCTCGAGAAAGCAGGTTGAGGTCGGACAGCTGGTTGCGCCGGGACAGCCCCTTCTGAGCATTGTTGCCGACACGGGCGTCTGGGTCACCGCGAACTTCAAGGAGACTCAGCTCGCCAAAATTCGTCCCGGCCAGCCGGTCGAGTTTGAGATCGACGCCTACGGCGGCTGCATTGGTGAAGGGAAGGTCGAGAGCGTCAGCGGCGCGACGGGAGCGAAATTCGCGCTGCTTCCCCCCGACAACGCTACGGGAAATTTTACCAAAGTCGTCCAGCGTGTTCCGGTGCGCATACGTGTCACGAAACCGTGCGCCGGTAACCATCCGTTGCGCCCGGGTCTCTCCGCCAACGTCCACATAAATACTTCGAACCCGTGAGCACCGCAGTACTGAGGTCCTCCGGGATATCGACATCCTCGGAAGACCGCTACGCGCACAAGTACATCATCGCCGCCACCGTTACGATGGCGGCGATGCTCGAGCTGATCGACACGTCGATCGTCAACGTCGCCATCCCTCACATGATGGGAAACCTCGGCGCCACGCTCGACGAGATCGCCTGGGTGTCGACCGCCTACATCATTGCCAACGTCATCGTAATTCCGATGTCGGGATGGCTTTCGGCGTACTTCGGTCGAAAGCGCTACTTCACCGGCTCGATCCTGCTCTTCACGGTCGCGTCGTTCTTCTGCGGAGCATCGCACTCGCTGCTTGGGCTCATATTCTGGCGCGTGATTCAGGGAATCGGCGGCGGGGCGCTGCTCTCGACAGCGCAGGCCACTTTGTACGAGTCGTTCCCGCCGGAGGAAGCGGGAACGGGCATGGCGATCTTCGGCGTCGGCGTCATGGTCGGGCCGACGCTCGGTCCGACACTCGGCGGATGGATCACCGATAACTACAACTGGCCGTGGATCTTTTACATCAATGTCCCGCTTGGGATTATTGCGGCCATTCTCACCGTCACCTACGTGCACGACGCCGAGCACCAGGAGCGGGCTGAGAAGATCGATTACCTGGGAATAATTCTCCTCACGCTCTGCGTCGGCTCGCTCCAATGGATGCTCGAGCGTGGTGAGCGCTACGATTGGTGGGATTCCCGCCTCGTAACGACCCTAGGTGTTACAGCGTTGTTGGCGGGCATTGCGCTAGTCTGGCACGAGCTTACGACTGACGAGCCCGTTATCAATTTTCGCATTCTGAAAAGTCGTCAGCTCACGGCCGGTGTGAGCCTGGGCTTGCTGCTCGGATTTGCGCTGTACGGTTCAGTGTTCATTCTTCCCGTCTTCGTGCAGCAGCTATTGCAGATGACGGCGTGGCAGACCGGAAAGATCATTCTTCCCGGCGCAATCGCATCGGCAATCACGATGGCCGTAGTGGGTAGAAATGCGATGCGACTGGATGCGCGTTACACCGTAATAGCCGGGGCGTTTCTCTTTTTCTGGTCGATGTTGAAGCTGTCGCACCTGACATCCGGAAGCGGCCAATATGATCTGTTCTGGCCGCTGATACTTCGCGGCGTGGGACTCGGACTCATCTTCGTTCCGTTGACCAACGCGACGATGGCCGATCTCAAAGTGAAAGATCTGGCGCAGGGCACCGGCATGTTCAACCTGATGCGCCAGCTCGGTGGATCCCTTGGCATTGCGGTGATGGCAACCCTGCTCGCACGCTTCATGTCAGCAGAAAAGGCAGTGCTGGTGGAGCACGTCGGCTCGAACGATCCGGAAACGTTGAGCCGTCTCTCGATGATAACCCGGGGGCTGATCACGCGTGGGATCAATCCGTTGGTCGCGCAGCAGCAGGCGCTGGCGATTCTCGATCGCCAGGTTTCAGTGCAATCGAGCATGCTCGCGTTCTCGAGGATCTACCTGTACAGCGGACTGGTGTTGATCTTCGCGTTGCCGCTGTTGCTGCTGTTCAGAACCGGCCGCGCACGCGGATCGATGGGACCGGTTCACTAGGCGGATATCGCGTGCAAACCAGGGATTCCAACGGCGCCGGTGATCCCGTTCCGGCCGTATCTTACGGCCAGAACCCTTATCAGCCTCCGGTGTCAGGCCCTCAACAGTCGCCCACAGCCATACGTATTTCTGATGAGGAGCGAGAGCTCGTAAGTCTGGCCAAGGGTGGGGACGAGCGGGGTTTTGCCGGACTCGTGCGTCTTCATCAGCGCCGCGCGTACATCGTGGCTCGCTCGATAGTCATGACTCACGAAGACGCCGAAGATGCGGTGCAGGAGGGATTCCTGCGGGCGCATCAGGCGCTTGACCGGTTCGACCCCGCGCAGACTTTCGGGGCATGGCTCAATCGAATCGTCGCGAATGCGGCGCTCGATCTGGCCCGGCGCCGAAAGGTAAGGAATGCGGAGGAGCTCTCTGAATCGCTTCCAACCGCTTTCCGCGATCCGGCGGAAGGCGGCGAGCTGCGGGAGCGGCTCGAGGCGGCGCTGGCGCAACTTCCGGATCGTGCGCGTTCGGTGATAGTCCTACATGATGTCGAGGGCTTTACCCACGCCGAGATTGGAGAGATGTTGGGTATACCGGGCGGAACAGCTCGCTCGGATTTGCACCACGCGCGGCAAAAGCTGCGCGTGTTGCTGGGAAACTTGAGGGATTAGCGATGGAAGGTCGTACCGATTTGCGACTCGACGATGAAGGGGGAAGCGACGCGAAGGTCACGGAGATGCTCCGCGACATATACGCGCCGCCCGCCGAAGGCGCGTATTGGAACACCCTCGAGACCCGGATCCTGTCCTACGTCAAAGCCCACCGGCACGCGCTGATTCCAGTCAACTGGTGGTCAGATCTCGCAAACTGGGCAGCGCCAGGACTCGCCGCAGCCGCTCTCTTGTTCGTTGCCGCTGGGATGCTCTGGTCGCGTCAGAAGGACGAAGAGCTGCGCACGACTTACGAAGCCGTCACTGAGCCGCTCGCCTCGGATGTGCTGCCGGGCGCAGTGCAGGTTGTAACAGCACCGCACGATGGCTCGTCGCAGCGCGAAGCAACTTTCCGTTACGTCTTGTCACACTGAGGTTCTGATGGAACGCTCCAAGGGTTACGCATTGATGTTTCTGCTCGGCGCCTTCGTCGCCGGTGGAGCGCTCGGCTTCACTGCCGATCGCGTGATGGACGCCAGGCATGGCCGTGAGATGCGTGGGCCGCGCGCCTATAGGCAGCGAATGGCCGAGGAGCTCAAGCTCACTCCGCAGCAGCAGGCATCGATTGATTCGCTGATAGAGCAGAAGCACCGACAGATCGTCACGCTTTACAAACCGGTGAAACCGCAGCTGGATTCGATCGCTCTTTTGGCGCGGGACGTGAGCGACAGTACTCATGCGCAAATCAAGCGGTTGCTGAATCCCGACCAACAGGTGAGGCTCGACAAGATGCGTGCGGCTGCGCACAAGGAACTCGCCGAGCGTCGGGGCGGTGACACGGCGGGACGTCCTCCAGGCCCGCCGCCCGGAGCTCCTCCCTACTAAAAAACGAGCGAAAAGCAAAAGCGCCGGCGAAGCTGCACCGGCGCTTTTTTTATTATCGCGAAGGGTTAGATGTCGTGGTCGAGGTCGGCTTTTCTCTCGCCTTTCCCGAAGTTCTTCTGGACCTTACCCTCGAGCTCCTCAACGCGCCCTTTTACGTGCTCGCTGGCGTTGTCGGTGGCATCGCCCAGATCGCCACGGATCTTCCCTTTCATCTCCTTGCCGGTCCCTTTGACCTGGTTCTCGATACCTCTTTCGTTTAGATCCTTCATCTCGCCCTCCATTGTGGAATCAGGTTCTTTGGTTCACCTCTCATAACGCAAGCGATATGCCCCATTAACGTCTGTTTGTTACCGGCGGGTATCGGCCTTGCAAAGCCTCGCGTGCGTGCGGAAATTCCGGTGCCAACGCCGCCACTTGGGCTGGCCCGAACTACCTCCATAGGTCGCGCAAATCAGTACTCACCTCGAAGCTCGTCCGAGCGGCCGCCGCCTCGCAAAACTCACACTACTCGCGTTTGGGGTCGTCTATGGGGACATCGGCACCAGCCCCCTGTACGCGGTCCGCGAGTGCTTCAAGCCAGAACACGGGCTCGAGCCGATGCCGACCAACGTCTACGGCGTGCTCTCACTGATCGTTTGGTCGCTGATAATCATCGTCAGCATCAAGTACATCATCTTCATCATGAGGGCCGACAACAACGGCGAGGGCGGAATTCTCGCGCTGCTGGCGCTCATTCTTCAGAAGCAACGACGCGACGCTGATTCACTTCGTCGCAAGGCCATCATCGCACTGGGTCTGATTGGCGCGGCACTCCTCTACGGCGATGGTGTCATCACACCAGCGATCTCAGTATTAAGCGCAGTCGAAGGCCTGGAAGTTGTCGCGCCGCAATCGCAATACCTGGTGATTCCGCTGACGGTTGGGATACTCGCCGTGCTCTTTTTTTATCAGCGGCATGGCACCGCCAAAGTCGGGCGCATATTCGGACCAGTGATGGTGATCTGGTTCCTCGTGATCGGTGCACTCGGCCTGCGCGAGATTCTGCTGGCGCCGCAAATTCTCGCCGCTGCCAACCCATGGTACGGTCTGAGATTTTTCATGCACCACGGTCGCGCGGCCTTCGTTCTGCTCGGCGCTGTGGTGCTCGCTGTCACCGGAGCCGAAGCGTTATACGCTGACATGGGTCATTTCGGAAAGCGGCCGATCAGGCTTGCGTGGTTCATGCTGGTATTGCCGGCGCTACTCGCGAACTACTTCGGACAAGGCGGGTTGATCCTGCGCGAGCCTGCGAGCGCGGTCAATCCGTTCTATTTGCTCGCACCCAGTGCGCTGCAGTATCCGCTGATAGGGCTCGCGACGATTGCGACGATCATCGCATCCCAGGCGCTCATCTCGGGAGCGTTCTCGCTCACGCAGCAGTCCGTGCAGCTCGGCTACAGCCCGCGCGTGCAGATCATCCACACGTCGCATCAGGAGACTGGCCAGATCTTCGTTCCCGAAGTGAACCGAGCGCTCGGATTGGGCTGCATCCTGGTGGTCCTCGCGTTCAGGTCTTCGAGCGCGCTGGCAGCAGCGTACGGAATCGCGGTCACGGGCACGATGGCAATCACGACGATCCTGTTTTACATCCTGGCGCGGACGCACTGGCAGTGGAGCATTTGGCGCGCTGGTGCTCTCAGCGCGTTTTTTCTGATCATTGATCTGGCGTTCTTCTCCGCCAACATGCTCAAGATCGTCCAGGGCGGCTGGGTACCGCTCGCGATCGCCCTTGGCATCTTCATTCTGATGACGACATGGCAGCGCGGACGGATGATAGTGCGCAGCCTGCTGGTGGACGCGTCGATTCCTCTCGAGACGCTGCTCAAGGATCTGGGCGACGAGAATCCGGACCGGCGTTTCAAACCCGCGCGTGTCCCAGGCACCGCTGTTTTTCTCACATCAGAATCGAAGGACGCACCACTGGTGTTGCTGCATCACCTCAAACACAACAAGGTGCTGCACGAGAATGTGATCCTGCTCTCGATCATCGCCGCGCAGGTCCCCGAAGTTCCAATCACCGAGCGCGTCGAAGTGACGACCTTCCCGCACAACTTTGGGCGTATCAAGGCGAAGTACGGGTTCATGCAGACCCCGAACGTGCCCGAGATTCTTTCCCTCGCGACGGAGCGCGGGATCATCGCGAAGCCCGCCGAGACAACCTATTACCTCGGCCGGGAAAATCTGATTCCGACCGGGACGAAGCCGCTCGCGCGCTGGCGCAAGCGGCTCTTCATTTTCATGCAGCGAAACGCGCGGCCAGCCACCGAGTTTTTCGGAATTCCGCCCAACCGAGTCGTGGAGCTTGGGGCGCAAATGGAGTTCTAGTTAGAACTGCGGACTGCGGACCAACGGCATTTCGGACTGCTGACTAACTACGAATTGGGGGACTAACTCCGAACTGCGGACAGTCCGCAATCCGCAATTCGCAGCCGTTAGTTTCGCAGTCCGAAGTAGGT
>Ga0066709_100003296_pt1 | contig 12307 bp, 12 predicted proteins | sample GraSoiAngelo_158_FD_79665 | JGI IMG/M metagenome (GOLD analysis project Ga0066709, IMG submission 79665) | Grasslands soil microbial communities from the Angelo Coastal Reserve, California, USA - 14_1009_16_30cm | ecosystem: Environmental > Terrestrial > Soil > Grasslands | place: USA... | reverse complement strand
GCGCCTATCCGGCGCCGCCGGGCGAGATGAACCTGCGCGCGATGGACACGCTGCGCGAGCGCTTCGGGCTCGCCGTCGGCCTCTCCGATCACACGCTCGGCCTGGAGATCGCGCTGGCGGCGGTCGGTCGCGGCGCGACGATCATCGAGAAGCACTTGACGCTCGACAAGGCGATGCCCGGGCCCGACCATCGCGCGTCGCTCGATCCCACAGAGATGGCGGCCCTCGTTCGCGGTATTCGGAACATCGAGTCCGCGCTGGGCGACGGCGAGAAGCGGCCGGCGCCGTCCGAGCTCGACACTCGGCGGGTGGCCCGAAAGAGCCTCGTGGCGGCGCGCGCACTGCGGGCGGGCGAGCGGCTGACGGCCGCGGCGGTGACGATCAAGCGGCCCGGCACCGGGATCGCGCCCGCCGAGCTCGAGCGCGTGCTTGGACGTCGCCTGCGCCACGACATCGCGGCCGACGAGGTGCTCGAGTGGACGGCGCTGGAGGAATCGTGATGGGGCCGCGCACGATCGGCGTGGTCAGTGTCGCGCGCTCGGACTACGGCCATCTGCGGCCGGTGCTCGCTGCGGTGCAGGGCTCGCCCGATCTCCGACTGCAGCTCTACGTCGGCGGCATGCACCTCTCGGCGCGCTTCGGCCACACGGTTGATGCGATCGCGTCCGACGGCTGGCCCATCGCGGCGCGCGTCCACATGCTCGAGCCCGGCGACACGCCGGCGGCGATCGGTGTGTCGATGGGCCGGGGCGTCGCCGGTTTCGCGGGCGTCTACGCCGAGTGCGGGCCCGACCTTTTGATCGTGCTCGGAGACCGCTTCGAGATGCTCGCGGCGGCCATGGCCGCGCTGCCGTTCGGCCTGCCCGTCGTCCACGTGCACGGCGGCGAGGCGTCCGAGGGCGCCATCGACAACCAGATCCGCCATGCGATCACGAAGCTCTCGCACGTGCACCTGGTCTCCGCCGCCGCGCATGCCCGTCGCGTCGAAGCGATGGGCGAGGAGCGGTGGCGGATCCACACGGTGGGCGCGCCCGGGCTCGATCGCATCCGGACGACGCGGCTGCTGTCCCGCGACGAGCTCGCACGCCGCTTCGACCTGCCGGCGACGGCCCGCTGGCTGCTCGTGACGTATCATCCGGTCACGCTCGAGTATCAGCAAACGGCGGCGCACGTCGACGCGCTGATCGCCGCGCTGGAAAAGACGGACGCGAGCCTGCTCGTGACCTATCCCAACGCGGACACCGCGGGCCAGACGATCATCGAGCGTCTCGAGGAGTTTGCGGCCCGCTGCGCGCGCGTGCGTCTCGTTTGCAACCTGGGCGACGACGTCTATCTCTCCGTGTTGGCGGCGGCCGATGCAATGGTCGGCAACTCCTCCAGCGGCCTGATCGAGGCGCCGTCGTTCGGCCTGCCCGCGATCAACGTCGGGCGCCGCCAGCAGGGCCGGCTGCGCGGCGCGAACGTCATCGACGTCGGCGACACCACCGATGAGATTCTCGCCGGCCTCGAAACGGCGCTGGCGTCCGGTATGCGTGAGCGGCTGCGGGGCGAGCGCAACCCCTACGGCGACGGACACGCCGCCGACCGGGTCGTGCGCGTGCTGCGCGAGGTCGAGTTGGGGCCGCGATTGATCGTGAAGCGGGAGGTGGCGTGAACAGCCTGAGCGATGTGCTCGTTCGTGAAGGCGCGACGCTGCGCGAGACGCTGGAATGCATCACGAAGAGCGGTAAGCAGCTCGCGCTGGTCGTCGATGCCGGCGGCCGCCTGCTCGGCCTGGCAACCGACGGTGACCTCCGCAAGGCGATCCTGCGCGGCGTATCGCTCGACGCGCCCGTGGACCAGGCAATGAACCGCTCACCGCAGGTCGCCGCGCCGGGCCTGGCGCCGGGCGCCGCGCTGGCGCTGATGCGCCGCCGCGCGATCCGGCAGCTGCCCGTCGTCGATGCCGAGCAGCGCGTCGTCGATCTGCTGTTCCTCGACGATCTCGTCGCGCCGGCACCGCTGCCGAATGCCGCCGTCATCATGGCGGGCGGCCAGGGCAAGCGCCTGCGGCCGCTCACGGAAGCGACGCCCAAGCCGCTGCTGCGCGTGGGCGGCAAGCCGCTGCTCGAGATCATGATCGACCGGCTGCGCGCCGCGGGCATCCACGAGATCTGGATCACGTTGCACTATAGGTCTGAGATGATCCGCGAGCATTTCGGCAACGGATCGCAGCTCGGCGTGCGCATTCGCTACGCGAGCCCCGAAGCCGAGCCCCGCGGTACGGCCGGCGCACTCGGCGATTTTCGAGGGAAGTTCACCCACCCGTTCGTTGTCGCCAACGCCGACATCCTCACGAAATGCGATTTCGGCGAAATGCTGAAGTTCCACGTCCGCAATCGCGCCGCGCTGACCGTCGGCACGGTGCCGTACAACGTCGACCTGCCATACGGGATTCTCGACGTGGATGGCGATCAATTGGCGGGCGTCACCGAGAAGCCCCGGTTGGAATTCACGATCAACAGCGGCATCTACGTCATGTCGCCCGATGTTCCCGACATGATCGGCGACGGGGCGGTCCTCGACATGCCGCAGCTGATCACCAACGTGAAGGGCCATGGGCAGCGTGTCGTGGCCTTTCCCATCCGCGAGTACTGGCTCGACGTGGGACGCCTGGACGATTTTCACAAGGCCGAGCGCGACGTCGCCGAAGGGCTGCTCGAATGACGCGTGTCGGCGTCGTCGGTCTCGGCTACGTCGGTCTCACGCTCGCCGTGACTCTCGCCAAGAAGGGCTTCACCGTATTCGGCGTCGACCGCGTGCCACGCGTGGTCGAGGCGCTGGCCGCCAGTCGCCCGCACATCTTCGAGCCGGGCGTGGAGGAAGCGTGGCGCGCGTTTCTCGGCGAGCGTCTGCACGTTGCGAGCACGCTGCCGCGCGAGGCGCTGGACGCCGTCGTGCTCTGCGTGTCGACGCCGGTCGATCCCGCCACCCGCGCGCCCAACCTCGAGGGTCTGCGCACCGCCGCGCGTGCGGTGGCCGCGACGTGCGCGCTGCACACGCTCGTGATCGTGCGGAGCACCGTCCCGATCGGCGCGAGCCGCGGCGTGGTGCTGCCCGAGCTCGTCGGGAGCTGGGGCGGCGCGCGGCTCGCGTTCTGTCCCGAGCGCACGATTCAGGGTCAGGCGCTGCGCGAGCTCGAACAGCTGCCGCAGGTGGTGGGCGGCCTCGACGAGGCGAGCGCGGCCGCGGCCGAGGCGCTGTTCGCGCGCGTCACCCCGCGCGTCGTGCGCGTGTCGTCGCTCGAGGCGGCCGAGATGGTCAAGCTCGTCAACAACTGCCACACGGACCTGATCTACTCGTTCGGCAACGAGCTCGCGCTGCTCGCCGAGCGTGCCCACCTCGATCCGCTCGAGGTCATTCGCGCCGCGAACCTCGATTACCCGCGGCCGGATCTCTCCAAGCCCGGCTACGTCGGCGGCGGCTGCCTGTCGAAGGACCCCTACATTCTGCTCGCGAGCGGCCAGGCGCTCGGTCACGAGCCGTGGCTGGTCGGCCGGGCGCGGGCGCTGAACGAATATTTGCCGGGACACGTTGCGCGGCGGTTTCTCACGCTGCTAGCCGAGGCGCGCGGTGGTCTCGACGGTGCGCGTGTCGCACTGCTCGGCTTCGCCTACAAGGGCTGGCCGCCGACGGACGACATGCGGGGCGCGCCCGTCGTGCCGATGCTCGACGTGCTGCGCACCGCGCCGGTGACGGCCGTCGGCCACGATTTTCTCGTGGCACCGCAGATCATCCGCGAGCTTGGTGTCGAGCCGCGGCCGCTGGAACAGGTCTTCGACGGCATCGACGGCGTGCTCGTGATCACCGACCACCCCGAATACGCCAAGCTCGACCTCGGCATGGCACTCGGACGTCTGCGCCGCCCCGCCGTTGTCTACGATTCCTGGCGAATTTTGGACGAAGCCGCCGTGCGCGCCGCCGGTGTGCGGTACGCGGGGATCGGGTACGCATGAGCGGCGCCGCTCGCGCGCTCATTCTCGGCGGCGCCGGCTTCATCGGCTGCCATCTCGGCCGACGCCTCGCCGACGAAGGCCAGGAGCTGACGCTCGTCGACGATTTCTCGCGGGGGCGTCACGACGCCGAGCTCGCTGCGTTGCGCGCCCGCCCGAACGTCGCGTGTGTCGAGCGCGACCTCACGCGTTCCGACGCGCTGGATGGCCTCGGCCGCGACTGGACGCACGTCTACATGCTCGCCGCCGTCGTCGGCGTGCGCAACGTCGAGCACGATCCCGCGCGCGTTATTCGCGTCAACACGCTGGCGTTGCTGCATCTCCTCGACTGGCTGCCCGGACGCGGCGAGGTGCTGTTCTTCGCCTCCACCAGCGAAACCTACGCCGGCGGCGTGCTGGCGGGGACGGTTCCCGTGCCCACGCCCGAAGACGTGCCGGTGTCGGTCCCCGACATCACCGCGCCGCGGTTCGCTTATGCGGCGAGCAAGCTGCTCGGCGAGGCGGCGGTGATCCACGCCGCGCGCGCGCGCCGGCTGCGGGCGGTGGTGGGACGGTTCCACAACGTGTATGGCCCGCGCATGGGCGCCGACCACGTCGTTCCGGAGCTCGCGCTGCGCGCGTGGCGGCGCGAGGATCCGTACCGCGTCTACGGCGCGGAGCAGCGTCGCGCGTTCTGTCACGTTACCGACGCCGCCGAGGCGGTGACGCGCCTGATGGCGACGCCGACGGCGTGGGGGTCGATCGTGAACATCGGCAACGACACCGAGACGCGAATCGAGGATCTCGCCGAGCTCGTGCTGCGCGCGGCGGACTTCCGTCCACGCCTGGAGTGCCTTCCCGCGCCCGCCGGGTCGGTGCCGCGCCGCTGCCCGGATCTCACGCGGCTCCGCAGGCTGACCGGCTTCGATCCCAAAGTGTCGCTCGAGGACGGCGTGCGCGAGACGGTGACCTGGTACCGCGCGTGGGATGGCGCATGAGCGAGCGACCGATTCCGAACGCCGTGCCGCACCTGGCCGGCAACGAATGGCGTTACCTCAAGGAGTGTCTGGATACGAACTGGGTGTCGTCGGTCGGGCCGTTCGTCGAGCGGTTCGAGCGCGAGACCGCGGCAGGCGTCGGCGCGGCCCACGCCGTCGCGGCGGTGACGGGAACGGCCGCGCTCCACGTGGCGCTGTTGACCGCCGGCGTGCGCCCCGGCGACGAGGTCCTCGTCCCCGCGCTCACGTTCATCGCGACCGCAAACGCCGTCTGCTATTGCGGGGCAACGCCGGTCTTCGTCGACGTCGAAGCCTCGACATGGGGCATGGACCCAACGAAGGTCGACGACTTCCTGGCCAAGGAATGCGACGTGCGCGACGGCGCGCTGATCAATCGCGGCACCGGCCGCGTCGTTCGCGCCGTGCTGCCCGTGCACCTTTACGGGCATCCCGTCGATCTCGATGCCTTCCTCGATATCGCCGCGCGGTGGCCGCTGACGCTCGTCGAGGATTCCGCCGAGGCGCTCGGCGCGCGCTACAAGGGACGGCCCGTCGGCGTGGCCGGACATGCCGGCTGCCTGTCGTTCAACGGCAACAAGGTCATCACCGCCGGCGGCGGTGGAATGCTGCTCACTAACGACCTGGCGGTGGCCGCACGCGCGCGCTCGCTGACGACGCAAGCCCGAGCCGACGCGCTGGAGTGGATCCACGACGAAGTCGGGTACAACTACCGGCTCACCAATCTCCAGGCGGCGCTCGGGGTCGCGCAGCTCGAGCAGCTCAGCGCGTTCGTCGAGGACAAGCGCCGCACCGCCGCGGCGTACGCTCGCGGCGTGGCCGGCCTCGACGGCGTGGAGATGTTCGTGGAGCAGCCGTGGGCGCGCTCGACGTACTGGATGCCGTCCGTGCTGCTCGATCCCGCGCGGTTCGGCCCCGCGCGTGACGTGGTCCGGGCGGCGAACGCCGATGGCATCGGGTTCCGCCCGTTGTGGTACCCGCTGCACCGGCAGCCGGTCTTCGCCGAGCGCCAGGCCTATCGCATCGAGGTCGCGGACGACCTGCACGCGCGCGGCGTGTCGCTGCCGTGCTCGGTGGGCATCAGCGAGGAGGAGCGTGCGCGAGTCATCGATCGGCTCGCTCGTTGCCGCCGCGCGCGCTGAAGCGCTCGGGACACAATACGGGTCGCCGAGTCGACGAGACGATCGCGGAGATCGTCCGTGTGACGCGGATGGGCGGCGCTGTGTACGTGCTTACTCGGAGCGCCTGGTCACTCTACGAGGGCCATTGCAAGATCTTCTCGGTGGCGTTCCTGCCGCGGCCGCTCGCACGCGTCTATCTCCGGGCGCGCGCGCGGCCGACCGCCTACCTCGGCACTCTGGGGCGGCTGACGGCTGCGCGGCTGACGCGCACATTCCGCCGTGCGGGCCTTCGGCGCCAGGAGTGGGACGCTCGCGATCCCGCGCGCGAAACGGTCGGGCCGCTGCGCGGTGTGGCCGCCGGGTGGTATGCGCTGATGCGCGCCACGCTGTTTATCGAGGTGGCGGCGCGAAAGACATGACGCGATGAAGCGTGCGGTCCTGTTCGCTACCACATACTGGGGCGCGTACGCGCCGGGCGGCGCCGAGTGGACGAACGCGGCGTGGGCGCAGGCGCTCACGCGCCGAGGTCACCGCGTGATCGTCGTCACGCCGAACTACGGCGACGTCGCGCGCGACGAGCAGGACGGTCTCGTCGTCGTGCGCCAGGCATTTCCGCTCGGCGCGTTCCGCCACGAAGCGGGGCGTCAGCGCGAAGCTCCCTGGCTCTTGCACCGAAATCCGCTCTTCCACGGCTGGCTCGCGCGACATATCCGCCGGGTAGCGCGCGCGGAGGGCGCGGAGCTGGTGCACGCGCAGAGCGACGGCGCGATCGTCGCCGCCTCGCGCGCCGCGCGCGCGCTCGGCCTGCCGTTCGTCGCGACCGTCCGCGACCTCGGCGTCCTGTGCCCGCTCGGCATGTGCCCGATCGTCGAGCCGCGCGCGACCTACGATTGCTCGAGGCGCGACTACGTCGAGCGCTGCGTGCCGTACTTTCTCGCGAACTACGCGCGCGGTGATGGGTGGCTGCGCCGCGCGCGCCGGCGACTCGCGCTGCGCCTGGCCTGGCGGGATCACGCGGCCCAGCGGCGCGCCTTCTCGGCCGCCGACCTCGTCATCGGCGTGAGTCGCGGCATTCTTCGTATCGTTCCGCCGACGCTCGTGGACCCGCGGCGGATGCGCGTCGTGCATTCGCCGCTGCCGCGCCCCGAGGGGCCGCTCGAGGATCCGGTCGCCGTCCGCGCACGGCTCGGCATCGGTCCGGGGCCACTCATGCTGTATGCGGGCAAGCGCTCGCCGGGCAAGGGAACCGAGGTCCTCATCGAGGCGCTGGACGCGATCCGCGCCGCCGCGCCGGGGGTGCGATTCGCATTCGCGGGCAAAGGGGAGCTGACGCCCCCACCGCGCGCCGACGTCCACGTGCTCGGCAGCGTGCCCCAGCCCACGCTGTTCGCGCTGTACGGCGCGGCCGACGTCGTCGTCGTACCGTCGGTGTGGCCGGAGCCGTTGAGCCGCGTGCTCATCGAGGCGATGTACTTCGGTCGGGCCGTCGTCGCGACGCGCGTCGGCGGCAGCCCCGAACTCGTCGAGGACGGCGTGACCGGGCTCCTCGTCGAGCCGCGAGATCCCGCGGCGATCGCGAGGGCGGTCGTTGCGTTGCTGCGGGATCCCGCGCGGCGTGCGCGGCTCGGCGCGGCCGCCGCCCAGCGCGTTGCCAGCGAGCTCGACGAAGAGCGCCGCGTCGCCACGCTGCTCGACGCCTACGAGAGCGTGTTGGCCGACGCGCCACGGAGCCGCGCGTGACGGGTGGAGTGATCTCGGCTCCGTTGCTCGAACGACTGCACGGTGATCCATTGGACTACGGTCGGTACACGGAGACGATGTGGCGGCGACTGCTGCAGGCCGCGCTGCTCGCGCCCGTGCGCATCGCCGCGCAGAGCGGGTACTTGACGCACCTGGCCGGCCTGCTGCGCTTCCTGGTCGTGCGCGTGCCGGCTCGTCTGCGTCATCTCGGCTACTGTTTGTTCCCCGCGCTGCACTTGATCGCACGCCTCGACCGCTCGCGGCGCATCGCGGGATCGGATTGTGCGGCGTTCGTCGGCGGCTATCTCATCGTGGCCACGCGGAAGGCGTGATGCGCGTCTGCTCCCCGCACTGCGGCGTCGCGCCTGAGAGCACCTCCGGAGGTGAGACGTACGAGCGCGAGCTGCTGGTCCGCCTCGGCCGCGCCGGCGTGGCGATCGAGCTGATCCTCGCCTGCGGCAAGCCGCACCCGCAAGGTGTCCCCAACTGGACCGTGCACCGCTTCCGCATTGGTCGCGGGCTGCGCTGGTGGGTGGCGCCGCTCGTCGTGCCGCCGGCGATCGCCCGCGTGGCCCGCGCGGCGCCTTTCGACCTGCTCCGCGTCCACTCGTTGCGCTACATCGGCCCATCGGCGCTGTGGGCACGGCGCCGCGTCGGCCTCGACGTGCCGATCGTCGCACACCACCACCACCTCGATCCGAGCCCGCTCAACCGCTACCTCGAGCGCCGCGTGGTGAACGCCGCGGACCGCGTCGTGGTGGGCAGCCACTTCGCGCGTCGGCAGCTCGCGGAGGAGCTCGGCACGCGCACTGATCATGTCGCGGTCGTGCCGTATGGTGTCGACGCGCGATTCACGCCGCGGCCGGCGCCGGCCGATCTGCGTGCACGCTACGAGCTTGGCGGCGGCCCTGTTGCGCTGTTCTTCGGCGGGCTCAAGGCGCGCAAGAATCTGCCGCTGTTGCTGGAGGCCTGGGCGCGCGTGGCGCCGCGTCATCCCGACGCGCGCCTGCTCGTGGCCGGCGGCGGGGTGCTGCTCGAGTCGCTGCGCGCACGGGCGGAGGCGGACGGCCTGCACGGCAGCGTGCGCTTTACCGGGTACGTCGCCGAGGCGGAGAAGGCGGCGCACTTCAACCTCGGCGACCTATTCGTGTTTCCATCCGCGATGGAGGGCTTCGGGCTGGCGGTTGCAGAGGCGATGGCGTCGGGCCTGCCCATCATCGCCTCCGATCGCGGCTCGATCCCGGAGTTGGTCGTTGAGGGCGAGGGCGGCTTTCTGTGCGACCCGGCCAAACCGGACCTGTTCGTCGACAGGCTGCATTGCCTGCTCGGCGATGCGCCGCTGCGCGCCAAGCTCGGCGCCGCCAACGCCGAGCGCGTCGAGCAGGCTTTCCGGTGGGAGCGATGCGTGTCCGACACACGTCGTGTGTACGAGGAGACGATCGCGAGCTATAAGCCGCGCCGATGATCGTCGGCATGCTCCCCGCGGCCGGCGGCGGTCTGCGCGCGCTCGCGGCCAGCGGGCAGGCGTCGCGGCTCGTCGACGGCTACCTGCGGCCGTACGTCACCGCGCTCGGTCGCGTCGACTACTTCACGTACGCGCCCGAGAGGCTCGAGGAGTTCACGCGCGACCCGATCCTGCTCGAGCGTGTCCGGGTACTCGCGCCGGCGCGCCCGACACCGCGCGCGGTCCGCACGCTCACGCTCACGTCTTCGCACGCTGCCGAGCTCGCGGCCTGTGCGGTCCTGCGGGTGTTCCAGCTGACGGGCGCCATCCCGGCGACCATCGCTCGTGCGCGCTTCGGCGTGCCGTACGTCGTCACCTACGGCTTCTGGTATGCGCGGCTGTCGCGTCCCGGACCGAAGCGCTGGGTCAAGGCCGCGCTCGAGCGCATCGGCCTGGGCCGCGCGGCCGCCGTCATCGCGACCACGCCGGAGCTCGCCGCGCGCGCGCGTTGCTTCGCCTCGCGGGTCGAGCTGATTCCCAATGGCATCGACACGACGGCGTTCACGCCGACGGCCGCCCGCGTGCGCGACGGCCGTCCGCCTCGGATCGTCTACGTGGGTCGCCTCGCCAAGGAGAAGAACCTGCCGGCGCTCGTCGAGGCGGTCGCGCGGCTGGGACGGCCGGCGCGGCTCGTGCTCGTAGGCGCGGGCCCCGACGAGGCGCAGCTGCGCGCGCAGGCGCGTGCGGCCGGGGTGGACGCGGACTTCCGCGGCGTCGTCGACCAGGCGGCGCTGCCGGCGGTCTATCACGAGGCGGACGCATTCGTGCTGGCGTCGTTCACCGAGGGGCCCCCGAAGGCGCTGCTGGAGGCGATGAGCGCGGGCGTGCCGTGCGTGGCGTCGTCGTGCGACGGCAATCGGTCGCTCATCGACGACGGCGCCACGGGGCTGTTGTTCGACGCGCGCCGCCCGGACGAGCTCGCGAAGCGATTGGGCCAGGTGCTCGCCGACCCGGCGCTGGCCGCGCGCCTGGGATTGGCGGCGCGCGCGCGGGTGGTCGAGCGCTACGACCTCGCCGCGGCGGTGACGCGGGAGATCGCGCTGGTGCGCGAGGTCGCGCGGTGAGCGAGACGTTCGACCTCCGCGATCTCGGCGATCGGCGCGTGCTCGAGGTCGACGGCCGCGAGCACGTCACACATTACAGCGCGCGCGTGGTGCGCATGCTCATCGAACGCAAGGGCGCACGCCGCGCGCCGCCGTACTTTCACTACAAGCGCACGCGCGGCGACCACTTCCTGGGCCCGCTGTTCACGTGGCTGCGCGCCGGCCGCCACGAGGGCCTGCGCGTGCTCGAGATCGGGTGCTCGTTCGGTCACATCACCGAGTGGCTCGCCGAACAGCCGGAGGTGACGGAGATCCGCACGTTCGACACCGACGCGCAGTTCGTCGAGATCGCGCGTACCAAGCGCGCGGAGCTGAATCTCAAATCCGTCGTCGAGGTTCGGCGGCTCACGAACGACGAGACGTGCGCGCTTCCCTGGCGCGACGGCGCGTTCGACGTCGTCGCGGCCCTCGGCGTCGTCGAGCACCTGCCGCAGCGCACACGACGCGCGCAGATCGACGAGTACTATCGTGTGCTCGCGCCCGGCGGGCATCTGGCCGTGCTCGACACGCCGAACCGGTGGTTTCCGCTGGAGACACACTCGGTCGGCCTTCCGCTGGTGCAGTGGCTGCCTCCGCGCCTGGCGTGGCGTTACGCGCGGCTCGGCAGACGCGCGAGGTTCGGCGCCGTGCCCTATGCGGACTTCATCGCCGACGGCACTGGCTGGCGCAACGCGACATACGGCGAATGCCGACCGTCGCGGCGCGGCGTGGTGATCGAGGACGTGACCGAGGCCGCCGGCTACGGCTGGCGCTTCTTCCGTGACACGGCGCACTCGCGCACGCGGCGCGCGCTGCTGCCTGCATTCGCGACGGCCGTGACGACGCTCCGCCTCGCCGCGCGTCCGCCCTCGCTGTGCCTGCCGTACTTGAATCTGCTGTTCCGCCGGGCGGCGCGGTGATCGCCATAACGAGCGGAGCCGCAACGTGACGCCGCGCGTGTCCGTGCTCATGGCCGTCCACAACGGCGCGCCGTGGGTGGCGGATGCCGCGCGGAGCGTCCTCGCGCAGACCCTTGGCGACCTCGAGCTCGTCGTCGTCGACGACGGCTCCACGGACGCGACCGGTGATCTGCTCACCGGCATCGATGATCCGCGGGTGCGATTCGAGCGGCGAACGCACGCGGGTCTCACGCGCGCGCTGAATCACGGGCTCGGTCTTGCACGGGCCGCGCTGATCGCGCGGCTCGACGCCGATGACATCGCGCTGCCAGAACGACTCGCGCGGCAGGTCGCGTTTCTCGACGCGCATCCCGAGATCGGTGTGGTCGGCAGCGCCGCACGCGAGATCAACGGCGATGGCCGCGAGGTGCGCGTCGTCCGGCCGCCCGAAGACGACGGGTCGCTGCGCCGTGCGCTCATCCGCCGAAACCCGCTGCTGCACTCGACCGTCATGATGCGCCGCCGCGTCGTCGAGGCGGTGGCCGGCTACGACGTACGCTTCGCGGTGGCGCAGGACTATGACCTCTGGATACGGCTCGCGGCGGTGACGCGGCTGGCCAACCTGTCGGAGGCGCTGGTCGTGCGGCGGCTGCTGCCGGGGCGTGTGTCGGTGGTGCGCGATACGGAGCGGCTACGGGCCGAGGCGCGCGCGCGGTGGAGGGCCGTCCGCGCCGGCACCTATCCGCTCTGGTGCCTGGTGTTCGCGCTGCGACCGACGCTGGCGGCCGCGATCCCCGGGCCGCTGCGGCGCATGCTGCGCCTGCCGCGCCAATGATCGCGCCGCCGGCGACGAACGCTCCGCCCGGGCCCGTGCTCGAGCTGGTGGTGTCCACGCAGCCCGGCGGCGGGCCGCAGCACGTGCTCGCGGTCGCCGGCTGGCTGCGGGCGCGACGCTGGCGACCGATCGTGGCCGG
>Ga0066709_100003293_pt1 | contig 12310 bp, 9 predicted proteins | sample GraSoiAngelo_158_FD_79665 | JGI IMG/M metagenome (GOLD analysis project Ga0066709, IMG submission 79665) | Grasslands soil microbial communities from the Angelo Coastal Reserve, California, USA - 14_1009_16_30cm | ecosystem: Environmental > Terrestrial > Soil > Grasslands | place: USA... | reverse complement strand
TTCGTTCTGGAAGGGCGTATTGAACTTTCTGGCCGAGCGCGCCGAGGGACTCCGCACCACCCACAAGCAATAGACCGCGCTCCGGAACGCCAGGCCCTCGCGTTTCATCTAATGCTCAGGAACAACCGGCTTAAGGCCAAGGGATGAATCCGCAAGTGGCGCGCAGCGGGCCGCCCCATGACGTCGAGCTCGCGCAGCGCATCGGCGCGCGAGACGAGCGCGCCTTCGAATCGGTCATGCGTGCCCACAACCGCATGCTTTACCGGCTCGCACGCTCGATTCTCAAGGATGATGCCGAGGCAGAAGACGCGCTCCAGGAGGCCTATCTCTCCGCGTATCGCAACATCGGCAGCTTCCGTGGCGGTTCGAAGCTTTCGAGCTGGCTCGCCCGAATCGTGATCAATGAGGCTTACGCGCGCCTGCGCCGCCAAAAACGCGCCGGCGTCGTCATACGGTTGGATGCGGCGGTGAGCGGCGACGCCGGCGAGCCGTATGCGGAGGACGGAACCATGGCCGAATCGTCGAACGTTGAGCGTCCCGAGAATGCCGCCCTGCGGGGCGAGCTGCGGCGCATCCTCGAGCGCCAGATCGACGCGCTGCCCGAGCAGTTCCGCACTGTCTACATCATGCGCGACATCGAAGAGTTGTCGGTCGAAGAAACTGCGGAATGCCTCGATGTGCCGCAGGCGACGGTCCGCAGCCGCGCCTTCCGCGCCCGGGCGCTGCTGCGTGAATCTTTGTCGCGTGAAATCGATGCCGCAACGGTCGACGCGTTCGGCTTCGCCGGCGAGCGCTGCGACAGGATAGTGGCCAAGGTGCTGGAGCGCGCTCGACTTCTCAATTTCAGCTAGGAGAAAATTGTCATGAACTCGTTCAAACCCATGAAATCCTGCGCAGTCGCGCTTGCAACTGGATTGCTGCTCGTGACCAGCGGCGTTTTTGCACAGGCCGCACCGGCGACGGCAGGACCCAACGATGCGCAGATCGCCCACATCGTCGTTACCGCGAATCAGGTGGACATCGACGCCGGCAAGCTCGCGGAATCGAAAGGGTCAAAAGCCGACGTCAAGGCGTTCGGCAAAATGATGGTGACCGACCACACAGGCGTCAACAAGGAGGCGACTGCGCTCGTCGAGAAGCTCAAGGTCAAACCTGAAGACAATCCGACCAGCGAGAGTCTCAAGAAAGGCGGCGAAGATAATCTCAAGAATCTCAAAGCGTTAAGTGACGGGGCCTTCGACAAGGCGTACATCGATCACGAGGTTGCCTATCACCAGCAGGTGATCGACGCCATGGACAAGACGCTCGTTCCGAACGCCAAGAACACAGAATTAAAGGCGCTGCTGGTCAAAGTGCGTCCTGCTTTTGTCGCTCACCTCGATCATGCGAAGCAGCTTCAGGCTGCGCAGGGCAAATAGGCGGGGATGCTCCGGTCAGCGGCTGGCGCGTGTGCGTTGGTGATCGCGTGCGGCGGTGGTGGAATCGGCGAAGCTGCCGCCGCAACTGGCACTGCGCACACGGTCGTTATCGAGGCAGTGAAGTACGAACCGGAGACGGTCACGGTCAAGCGCGGAGAAACGGTTGCATGGGTCAACAAGGACCCGTTTCCGCATACCGTGACCGCGAAAGGCGCCTTCGATTCCCGCGAGATCGCAGCAGGTAAGACCTGGAAGTTCACGCCGCGCAAAGCCGGCGAATATGCCTACATCTGCACGCTGCATCCGACCATGAAGGGGACGCTCATTGTCCAGTGATTTCGGTCGCGCGTATCGAATGCGTACCGTCACGTAAGCGAACGTCCGACGGACTGCCAATCTCGGAGAACCAATCCCTTAGCGCCGGTGCCATGGGCAGCGCGAAACGTCCGGCGAAGCACGGAAAACTTTTGGGTCTGGTGGCGGTGGGGGCTGTCCTTGCGATCGTTATCGCGCTGTTCGAGTGGAACTGGCTGCGGGGCCCGCTTTCGGGCTATCTGAGCGCACGCTTTGGTCGACCTGTCGAAATCGCGGGCGATTTGCATGTCGGTCTCTCGTCCAGGCCATTGCTGGTCATCAAGGACGTAAGTCTGGGCAACCCGTCCTGGAGCAGCGAACCCCTCATGGTTCGCGCGGAGCAGGTGCGCTTTCGCATCGATCCTGTTTCCTTGTGGAAATCGCCTGTCGTATTGACCGAGGTGACCCTCACAAGACCTCGAGTGTTGCTCGAACGCAACGCGGACGGTCATGGCAACTGGGAATTCGAGGGGAAAGTGGCTCCGCCGCAGATTCGCGGGCTGACGATCGAAGATGGAATGATCCATTTCGTCAACCCGGTGACGTCCACCAATGTCAGCCTTCAGGTGGCGGCATCAACTCCGGCGGGCACTGTCGAGACACCTGTTCAGTTTTCCGGTTCAGGCCGCCTTCGCAACAGGCCCTTCACCATCCAGGGCTCAGGATCGTCGCTGCTGAATCTCGAGAACGGTGAGCAGCCTTATTGGCTCGATGTGCATGCCCGCGCCGGAGATACGATCGCGGAGTTCAACGGTACGGTGGTTCCCAGGCAGATCGATAATGTCAACGGGCAGCTTAGTCTCCAAGGATCCGATCTTTCACAGCTCTATCCCATCATTCCCGTTCCGGTCCCCTGGACGCCACCTTACCGGCTGAGCGGCCGATTGAAGCACGTGTCGGCGGTCTGGTACTTCCACGGTTTTTCAGGGAAGGTGGGTGACAGCGATCTCGCTGGCGAGCTCTCGGTCGATCGTAGCAAGGCGAAGCCTCTGATCGATGCCGACCTTGTATCGGCGCGGCTCGACTACAAGGATTTGGGCGGATTCGTGGGATTGCCGCCTGGCGAGCGTAGCCAAAGCGCATCGACGCGAATCAGGAAAGCGAGCGACGCGAAGCAAGCCGAGTCAACCAGCATTCTGTCGACCAAACCCTATGATCTGGAGCGGTTGCGAGCCGTCGATGCGCGGGTGCGTTTCAAGGGACAGCGTTTTGTCACAACGGATTTGCCTCTCGACAACATGACAGCGCGGCTCGACTTGCAGGACGCTGTGCTCAAGTTGCAGCCTCTCGATTTCGGCGTCGCCGGTGGTCATGTTGCGTCAACCCTGACGCTCGACGCCCGAAGCGACGTCATCAAGACGCACGCTGATGTGCGCATCGAGGACGTGGAGCTCAAGAAGGTGCTGCCCGCGGTCAAGCCCCCGCAAGGCAGCGCAGGCAAGGCGGTCGGCCGTGCGCGGTTCGTCGCGTCGGGCAATTCGGTCGCGCAGATGCTCTCCTCGAGCAACGGCGAGTTCGCGTTGATGAGTCGAGGAGGTGACGCAAGCGCGCTTGCGATCGTCCTCACCAATCTTGATCTGGCGAGCGCCGCGCCGCTGCTCTTGAAGGGTGACCAGAGCTCACCCATCCGCTGCGTGGTGGCCGATATGGTCGCCAACGAAGGGCAGCTGACGGCGAAAACGCTCGTGATGGACACCGACGCCGAGAACATCGTCGGCGAGGGAATGGTCGACTTCAAGGCAGAGCGCTACGATCTGAAGCTCAGTGCGAAGTCGAAGCGCGCGAGCCTCGTCGCGCTGCGTGGTCCGATACTCGTCGATGGCCCCTTGAAGCAGCCGCACGTCCACCCCGCGCCCGGCCCGGTCGCGGCTCGGATTGGGTCGTCTGTCGCGTTGGGCGCGCTTACGCCGCCAGCAGCGCTGATACCATTGATAGATCTCGGCGGTGGCAAGGACGCCGATTGCGACGCCCTCATCACCCAGGCGATGCAGAACGTCGAAACGCTCAAACTCGCGTCCGCGAACCCACCGCGATGTCCTGCCCGTCCGCGGGGCTGATCGCAGGATTTTGAGCGCTACCCTCGCTGGCGCAGGCCGCCCGGAATGATCCAGCGCTCGCCGATGCGGAATCCGCCCTCGATGAGCAACGCCAGCGCCGCCGCCGGAATCGCGCCTGCCAGCAGCATGCCGTTATCGTTGAGCGCAAGGCCGGCGACGATGCGCTCGCCGTAGCCACCGGCGCCGATGAAAGCCGCAATCGTTGCCGTACCCACGTTGATCACGGCGGAAGTCTTGATGCCGGCGAGGATGGTCGGTGCGGCCAGCGGCAACTCGATTGTCTGAAGGATGGTGGGTGCCGTCAGGCCGAGAGATCGCGCTGCATCGCGCATGCCGCGCGAGATCTGGGTAAGCGCCGCGTGAGTGTTACGCACGATCGGCAGCAGCGCGTAGATCGCGAGCGCGATGAACGCCGGGACCGCGCCGATGCGGCCCGTGACGGGGATCAATACTGCAAGCAGGGCGAGTGACGGAATGGTCTGTGCGACGCCGGTTGCGCCGAGGATCACACCTTCCGTGCCGCGCCGCTTGGAGGCGAGGATGCCCAGCGGAATGCCGACTAGAATGCTCGCCGCCAGCGATACGAATACAAGCCCCAGGTGCTCCAGCGTCAGGCGGCCGAAATCCGGACAGAAAAGCTTGTGAATGAAATCGCTGCCCTGCGCCGCTTTGACGTTCGACGCGGCGACGCTCGGTGCCGCGCCGGCACGCTGCGCGAGGAAGCCGCTCGCTACGGTGGCGAAGTCCTTGCCTTCCAGTTCGGCCGCGGCGTTCATGCGCCGCATGGTGGCGTCGTCGATCGAGCCTTCGAGTTTCTGCAGCGCCGCCCAGGTTTTGGGAAAGCGCTGCGGAATATCGGCCCGGTAAAGCAGCACGGCGTCGTAGCGGGGAAAATAGTTGCGATCGTCGGCGAGAACGGCCAAGCCGTATTTGTCGATCTTGGCATCGGTTGAATAGATGTCGATCGCATCGACTTGGTGCTGCGCGATCGCTTCGTAGGCGAGACCATGATCGAGTCCGCGTGGCGTGTCATATGGCAAGTCGTAGGCGCGCTTGAGGCCGGGCCAGCCATCTGCGCGGCCGATGAATTCCTGGGAGAGGCCGAGTCGAAGCTCCGAATGCGTCTTGAGATCCGACAGGCGTGACAGTGCTTTGGCACGCGCGTCATCGGAGCGAGCGGCGAGGGCGTAGGTGTTGTTGAAGCCTAGCGGCACGCCAACCGCAAGTCCCATTGGCGCAAGCTTTGCGTTGAGCTCGGCGAGCGGCGGGACGGCGTCGAGCTTCAGAATCTCCTTGGCAATCGTGCCGGTGTATTCGGGATAGACGTCGATCGCGCCGGTGGTGAGCGCATTGAGCACGATCGCCGTGTTACCGAGGCCCTGTTGATGAACAGCGGTTGTCTCGCCGGCAGCTTGTGCCGTCTGCTTCAATATCTCGCCCAGGACGTAGGATTCGGTAAAACGCTTGGAACCCACGTTCAGCGTCGACGCTGCCCAAAGGCTCGATGAGGCGATGAGCAACGCTGCGGCTACCAGTGCAGCAATTCTCAGGGGCGTTGGCATGGGCCGGCACATCCGAACGGAGATTCGGGAAGCTTACGCTCATGACGCATTCGCAACTGCGCCCCTTCCTGCCGTGTGGGTTTAATGATACGGGAGCGTTGCGTTTCATTGACAGCGGGCGTACCGTAGCAAACGGACGGAACTCTTCGTCCCGCGTCAAGAGGAGCACGCATGAGCAACTATCGCAGATCGGCATTCGCCGGCTTTCTGGCAATCGCTTTGATGTCCGCGACTGTATCGCCTGTTTTCGCGGACGGGCACCATGGCGGTCATGGACATGGCGGTCACGATTATGGATGGCCCGTGTTCGGGCTTGCTGCCGCAGTGGTCGGCGCCGCCGCTGCGATCGTGACTGCGCCGTTTGCCATCATTGCCGCTGCGGCAAGCTCCGCCAACTATCCGCCGCCACCCGCGTCGTACTACGGGCCGGCCTACTACAACGCGCCACCGTCTCGTGCTTATTACGGATCCGCGGCGCCGGCCTATTACGGCCCGCCCGCAGCCGCGGCCTATTCAGCTCCACCCCCGGCGCCGACCTACTATCCCCCGCCCGCACCTCGCGCGTACTACGCGCCGTCTGCCGCGCCGGCGTATTACGCTGCTCCCGCCTACCCGAGTCGTGCGGCGAATCCCGTCTACTACGGTGCGCCTGCGGCGCCCGCGGCTAACGGGTATAGCGCACCGCCGCCCGCCAGCTATCCGCCGCCGGCTGCGTACTACGATCCGCCCGGCACCGCTTACTATCCGCGCTGATTCCGCGGCACGACGAGAGCTGCTCTACAGCGCCGCGGCGACGCGTGTCAAAGAGGCGCGCTGATGCCGCCAGGGCGTCGTCCCGCCGCCTTGGGGGACGTCCTTCGCGAACCGGGTCGCAGGAACTCGGAGAACGGATTCTCGACGTCGCCACCGAGGAGTTCCTGGCTCGCGGCTATGGCGCGACCAGCATCGAAGCCATCGCACGGCGCGCACGAATCTCCAAGCGGACGTTCTACCACCGCTTCGATGACAAGGCCGCGCTTTTCGCCGTCGTCGTTCACCGCATCATCGAGCGCTTGCGGCCGCCGGGCAATTTTCCGTTGCTCGATGGCCTTGACATTCACGCCGTCCTGGAGCGCCTGGCGGCGATCATCCTCCGCGCAGCGCTTTCAAAGGAGGCGCTCGCTCTGCATCGATTGATTATCGGCGAATCAGCGCGATTTCCCACGCTGGCTGCAGTTGTTGCCCAGGAGGGCGCGAGCGAAAAAGCCATCACGCTGATCGCCGATCTGTTGCAGCGTGAGTGCCGAACCGGAGAGCTCGCCATCGATAATCCGAAGTTCGCGGCGCAGCAGTTTCTCTACATGGTCATCGCCTTGCCCCAGCGCCGCGCCATGGGATTGGGGAGGCCGATGACCACGAAAGAGATCGACGCCTGGCCGCGCGGAGTCGTCGAGCTCTTTCTCAACGGCTGCCTTGCAGCGCGCTCTTAGGGCTCCTTGGCAACCACCGCTCGTTTACCAGGCCCTACTTGCGGCGAATCTCATCCGCCGCTCGCTTCAGAATCTCGGCGAGACGTTGCAGCTCGTCGGTTGATGGCGAAGCCTCCAGCTTGGCGATGAGAGCGGCGCGAATTTCACGTCGCGCCTTGTCCACCGCGGCATAGCCGACGTCACCCTCCGGCATCTCGTCGCCCGAGAACGCCTGGCGCACGCGCTCCATTTTCCTGCCAACACGTGCAAGTTGACCCATCAGCGTGTCGGCGTAGGCGCGGTGCTCATCTAGCTTAGACAACCCCGCGCCGGTAATCCGATACAGCTTTTTGCTGCCTTCGCCCTCAACGGTGGCGTAGCCGACTTCCTCCAGATAGGTGAGTGGCGGATAAACCATGCCGGGGCTCGGCGCGTAGAAACCCTTGCAGCGCGCTTGGAGTGCTGTGATGCTCTCGTAGCCGTGACGAGGGCGCTCCGCAAGAAGCACCAGAATGATGAGCTGGAGCTCGTTGGACCCGAGCTTGCGCCCCATGAGGAAGCCTCTTCCACCGAGCCCGCGGCCATGAATGAACGCCGCGCCGAACGGGCCAAAGTGGCTTCCGAGCGCCCGGCGCGCGCAGCCGCGATGAAAACCGAAACCATGCATGTGACTTACTCCTCGAGTAATCGTACGACAGTACTTACGCTATATCGTACGATATTGCTTGTCAAGTCACCTCGGCGTTCGCCGAAACGGGTACACCGAGACTGGCGAGGGCCGTTAGATCCGCCGACACGAATCGCCTGAAGAGTAGCCGAATCATCGACGAACGGACCTTTGAACACGTCGGGCAGGGAGTTTGCTTTAAGCAGGAGCAAGGGGGGCGCCGAACATTCCGAATCGACTTGCGCAAGATGTTGCAATCCGTGCAAGGGTTCCGGAATTCGATGCAAGCCGATGATTAACCGTTCAAATTTTCAGTATCCGCGAATCGGTACCGACGATGTTACGAAACCTGAGCTCATATCCGCGCCGAGCAACCACGGGACCCACGTTCCGCCTTCGCCGTCGCAAGTGCCGAAGCGCGGCACTGACCGGCATACCGGGCGTTGGTCGCGAAGCAGACGCCCGCCTCTTCCTGGACACGCCGCGAACCGGTCATCACGAATCTCTATCGCCGCGACGCTGGCACCGGTCTTCGCAGCCTCACCCGCCACCGGTGCGTGGGCGGCGCGCCGGCGCCATTCGCTAGCGCCACCGCGCCGCGCGGCTAAGTCGCAGCGAGTTCGGGCTCGCAACCTATGATCGCGAGCCTGCAGACACGCATCATCGCTTTGTTCCTGGTGTTGATGGTAACGGTGCAAGCAGGGGTCTTCGCCCTGGTCAACACCGTGGGAACGGCGTCGGCTCGCAAAACGGTTGGTGAAGAGCTCTCGGCCGGCGCGCGGATTTTCGATCGGCTGCTCGAACAGGATACGCAACGGCTGATCCAGGGCGCGAGGCTGCTTTCGGCGGATTACGCATTTCGCGAAGCCATTGCTACCGGCGACGCGGACACTGTCAACTCGGTGCTTTCCAATCATGGAAAGCGGATCGAGGCGGATCTCATGATGCTGGTCGGAGTCGACAAACACGTCATTGCGGACACAATCGGCGCGCCGACCGGGGACGCTTTTCCGTTTCCAAAGCTGCTCAATGAAGCGGAAGGATCGCAGCAAGCTGCCGCCATGGTCTCGCTGCGCGGCCGGCTCTATCAACTGGTCATCGTACCGGTGCTGGCACCGCTGCCCGTTGCCTGGGTCGCCGTGGGCTTCGCAGTCAACGATGCGCTGGCGCATGAGCTCAATCGTCTGACCCAACTCCAGGTTTCGTTCCTCACTCGCGATGGCGTTCAATCGTGGCGCCTTCAGGCGAGCACGCTCTCGGCCGAGAGCCGAGCGGGCTTGCTGCGGGACTTTGTCGCGGATCGCTTCGCCGAGCAGGACGCCGACGGCAACGCTGTATCTGCCGACCCCGACGCGACGCGCGTACTGATTCTTCCTGCGCGCTCCGGCGAGTCCGTCGTTGCCATCCTGCAGCAGCCGCTTGCTTCTGCGCTGGAGCCGTTCCGGCGGCTGCAGAGACAACTTGCGGTCATTTCCCTCCTTGCGGTCTGCGTCTCGATTTTTGCAAGCGTCGTCATGGCGCGGGGAATCGCCCGCCCGGTGCGGGATCTCGCTCGCGTTGCGCGGCGCATCGCCGCTGGAAAATACATGAGCGTCTCGTCTCGCGGCCGCTCCGATGAGATCGGCGATCTGGCGGCGGCATTTCGCAACATGCAAGCCGGACTCGCCGCGCGCGAAGCGCGCATCACCGATCTTGCTTACCGCGATACGCTGACCGGTTTACCCAATCGCACCTGCTTCAGCGCGCGGCTCGACGAGGCGCTCGAAGCTGCGGCCCACGTTCGCACTCCGGTGGCCGTGGCGCTCCTCGACCTCGATCACTTCAAGTACGTCAACGATACGCTCGGCCATCCGATCGGCGATCTGCTTCTGCGCGAAGTCGCGGCGCGGCTGCAGGCTCTCGTCGAAAAGCCCACCGATATCGTGGCTCGTCTCGGCGGCGACGAATTCGCGATTCTGCTTCCGGGACACGGCGCCGCTCATGCACAGCGCTTCGCGGAGGCGGTGGCGACCTCGCTGGACAAGCCGATGACCATCGAAGGACACGTCGTCGACGCGCGCACGAGCATCGGCATCGCTGCGTTTCCGGATCATGGTGAAGACAGCGCGACGCTACTTCGCTGCGCCGACGTCGCCATGTACGCTGCGAAGCGCAAGAATCTGACTTTCGCGGTGTGGGACGACAGCCATGATCAGCATAGCCGCGAGCGGCTTTCCCTGATGAGCGAATTACGCAAGGCCGTCGACGGCGACGAGTTGTCGCTGGTGTATCAACCTATCGTGGCTCTGCGCAGCGGTGGCGAGCTTCGAGTCGAATCGCTGGTACGCTGGCGCCATCCGACGCGCGGGTTGGTTCTCCCGGCGCAATTCATCCCCTTTGCCGAGCAGACGGGATACATTCGAGCCATCACACAGTGGGTGCTTTCCCACGCCGTGATGCAGTGTGGCCAGTGGCGCGCTCATGGGTTGCCGACTTCGATTTCGGTGAACTTGTCGGCGCGCGATCTGATGGACGCCGAGCTGCCCGAGCGCTTTGCCGAGCTGTTGCGCCGCCATCGCTGCGCCGCGCCATGGATCGGCCTGGAAATCACCGAGAGCGCGATCCTCGACGATCCTGCGCCCGCCATCGAAAACTTGAAGCGCTTCCACGCGCTGGGATGCCGAATCGCGATCGACGATTACGGCACCGGATATTCCTCGCTCGCCTATCTGCGACGGCTTCCCGTGCACGAGCTCAAGATCGACCGCACTTTCATCTCGGGGATGGCTGCCGATGCAGACGACGCACTGATCGTGCGCTCGACCATCGACCTTGCGCACAACATGGGGCTCAACGTGGTTGCAGAAGGTGTTGAAAACGAGCCCACTCTGGAAGGGCTGCGCACGATGAACTGCGATATGGTTCAGGGCTTCCTCATGAGTCGGCCGCTCGGCGTCGCAGAAGTGCCGGCGTGGTTGCGCGGATCGGTATGGATGAAGCCGCCAATTCAAGCGACGGCGTTGCGCCGCGTCGTATAGGACTGCCCACCAAAGCGCCTCCGTCGCATACGCGACAGTAAGCCCGACAGGCTCCTAGCCATCGCGTAGAATCTGGCGCGCGACGCGCTTGACGCCGTATTGTGGCCGGCGCGCCACGCCATGACGCGCTATCCCCATCTCCTCGCGCCGCTCGACCTGGGCTTCACCACGCTCAAGAACCGCGTGCTGATGGGATCTATGCACACCGGGCTGGAGGAGGCGCCCAACGGTTTCGAGCGCCTTGCTGCGTTCTACGCAGCCAGAGCAAAAGGCGGCGTCGGCCTGATCGTGACCGGCGGCATCGCTCCCAATTTCGCCGGGCGACTGGAGCCGCGCGCGTCGCAGCTTTCGTTTCCATGGCAAGTCCGCCGGCACCGCCTGATCACCGATGCCGTGCATGCTGCGGGCGGCAAAATCGCGCTGCAGATACTGCACGCAGGCCGCTATGCTTATCACCCGCTCAGCGTCGCGCCCTCGGCGCTCAAGTCGCCCATCACGCCGTTTCGCCCGCGCGCGCTGACCGGCTGGGGAGTCGCCAAAACGATTCGCGCCTACGTCCGCTGCGCCATGCTCGCGCAGCGCGCCGGCTACGACGGCGTGGAGATCATGGGTTCGGAGGGCTATCTCATCAACCAATTCATCGTGCCGAAAACCAACCATCGGGGGGACGAATGGGGCGGCTCCTTCGAGAATCGCATGCGCTTTCCCGTGGAGATCGTGCGACGCATCCGCGGAGCTGTGGGTGACGCATTCATCATCATCTATCGCCTGTCGATGCTGGACTTGATCGATGGTGGCAGCCGTTGGGAGGAAGTCGTCACGCTGTCGAAGGCAGTGGAAGCTGCCGGTGCCACCCTCATCAATACCGGGATCGGCTGGCACGAAGCTCGCATACCGACCATCGCCACCATGGTGCCTCGCGCAGCCTTCACTTGGGTGACGCGGCGCCTCAAGGGCGAAGTGAAGATTCCGTTGGTCACCACCAATCGGATCAACGATCCCGCCACGGCTCAATCCGTGCTCGCGCGCGGCGACGCGGACATGGTGTCGATGGCGCGGCCGTTCCTCGCCGATCCCGACTTCGTGAACAAGACGAGCGAGGATCGGGCCGGTGAGATCAACACCTGCATCGGTTGCAACCAAGCGTGTCTGGATCAGATCTTCGAGCGGCAAACGGCGACCTGTCTGGTCAATCCCTATGCGTGTCGCGAGACCGAGCTCAAGCTCGTTCCTGCCCTTGCTCGCAAGAGCATTGCGGTGGTCGGCGCGGGTCCCGCCGGCATGGCCTCAGCAGTCACCGCCGCGGAGCGCGGTCACGCGGTGACCCTGTTCGAGGCAGCGGCTGAGATCGGCGGTCAGTTCAATCTCGCGCGGCGCATTCCAGGGAAAGAGGAATTCGCCGAGACCCTGCGCTACTTCCGCAATAGACTTGAGAAGCTCGGCGTGATCGTCGAGCTCAACCGACGCGCGACTGCAGACGATTTGCGAGGCTTCGATCAGGTGATCCTGGCAACCGGCATCGTGCCTCGATGTCCGGCGATTCCCGGCATCGAGCATCCGAAGGTCGCGAGCTACGTCGACGTCGTCGAAGGCCGCAAAGCGGCTGGTAAGCGCGTGGCGATCGTGGGCGCAGGCGGCATCGGTTTCGACGTTGCCGAATTCTTGAGCGCGGGCGCTTCAGCCGACGGACATTCGAGCGATGGGCGAGCAGACAATCCTTCGATCGTTTCCTTTCGCGACGAATGGGGCATCGACCCCGACTATGGAGCACGGGGCGGGATCAAGGC
>Ga0066709_100003292_pt1 | contig 12311 bp, 9 predicted proteins | sample GraSoiAngelo_158_FD_79665 | JGI IMG/M metagenome (GOLD analysis project Ga0066709, IMG submission 79665) | Grasslands soil microbial communities from the Angelo Coastal Reserve, California, USA - 14_1009_16_30cm | ecosystem: Environmental > Terrestrial > Soil > Grasslands | place: USA... | reverse complement strand
CCTCGACGCAGGTCGGCGGCGGCATGGCCAAGCTCGGCGTGGAAACGCAGATCGAGAGGGGCGGCCGGACCTACCTCTACACCCCTGAGCCGATGCCGCTCTCGGTGGATCTCGATGGTGACGGGATCGAGGAGATCGTCGTGCCCCAGAATCAGTTCCCGGGTCGGCTGGCGGTGGTCTTCAAGGGGCCTGCCGGCTACCGCTTCCAGACGGTCAACTCGGGCTTCGAGGGCACCGTGATGGCGCTCGGGGCTATCCCGGGAGACGGGACTCCAGCGCTTGTCGCCGCCGTCGTCCGCTTCACGAACTTTCGGGGCACCGAAGGCGAGACCCAGATCATCATGACGACCGCGGAGTGACTCCGGCACGCGTCCGCCCGTCGTCCTGATTCTGTCGAACTTCCCCGGATGATCCGTTGCTATCAGACCGCGGTTCCGAAGGCCCTGACCGCATTCGGCCGACGCCAGACGTGGTCGTGAAGATCGACACCGCGCCGCCTCGCGGGATGAAGGACCTGCTACCCCCCGAGGTGGAGCTTCGGGACCGCGCGTCGGCCGCGATCCTGGCCACGTACAAACGGTACGGCTTTCGACGGGTCGAGACGCCGGCGCTCGAGAACCTTCGGCTCCTGGTGGGCAGTGGCGGGGGCGAGAACGAGAAACTGATATACAAGATCCTGAAGCGTGGCGCGAAGCTCGACACCGCGACGACGCAGCGTGAAGACGACCTCGCCGATCTCGGGCTGCGCTTCGATCTCACGGTGCCGCTCGCGCGGTACTACGCGCACAATCGAGCCACGCTGCCCGACCCGTTCAAGGCGATCCAGATCGGTCCGGTGTGGCGGGCCGAGCGACCCCAGAAGGGCCGCTTTCGGCAGTTCACCCAGTGCGACATCGATATCCTCGGCGTGGCCTCCGAGATCGCGGAGATCGAGCTCATCCTCGCGACCTCCGAGGCCCTGGCCGAGCTCGGCCTCGAGCGGTCGCGGATCCGCGTGAACGATCGACGGGTCCTGGCGGCGATGGCCACCCACTGCGGCGTCGAGCCGGCTCGCCACGGCGAGTTCTTCATCACGCTCGACAAGCTGGACAAGATCGGACGGGAGGGGGTCGAGCGCGAGCTGCGCGAGGCCGGCTACGACGAGGGCGCCATCTCGAAGCTCTTCGTCCTTTTCCTGCCGCTGGACGATGGGTCGCCCGACGCCACGCTGGAGCGGCTGGCGCGGACCGTCCCCGCGACCGAAGAGGCCGTCGAGGGCCTCCGTACGATCGCGCGGGCGGTCGCACGGGAGGCCGGGGATCGCTCGACCCTGGTCTTCGACCCGAGCCTGGTCCGCGGGATGGGCTACTACACCGGCCCTATCTTCGAGGCCATCTACGGCGGGTCCACGTCGGCGATCGCCGGCGGCGGCCGGTACGACCGGATGGTCGGCCGCCTGCTCGGCCACGACGTCCCGGCGTGCGGCTTCTCGATCGGGTTCGAGCGGGTCGTCTCGATTCTGGAAGAGCGGAACGGGAGCGCCGGATCCGAGCGTGAGAGAATCGTGTTCCTCTTCGACCGCGACGATCCGCTGACCGACGTGGTCGCGGCCGCTGGTCGGCTGCGCAGTCGAGACGGCGTCGTGTCGTTGACGCTCAAGCGGAAGAGCCTCGCGAAGCAGCTCGACGATCTGGCGGGCGAGGGGTTCGGCTCGTACGCCGTGTTTCGGGCGGGCCCGCAGGCGTCCGAGGTCAAGCCGCTCGCTCGGCGCACCTCGGGTGGGGGCGGCGCCGATGCATAGCCTGCGCACCCATACGTGTGGCGAGCTGCGCCGCGAGCACGCCGGGCTCACCGTCCGGCTCTCGGGCTGGATTCACCGCAGGCGCGATCACGGAAACCTGTTGTTCATCGACCTCCGGGACCACTACGGGATCACCCAGTGCGTGCTCGACAGCTCGAGCCCGCTGTTCAAGGCCGCTGAGGCGCTGCGGCTCGAGAGCGTGATCACGGTCGCCGGGAAGGTCGTCCCGCGAGCGCCGGCGGCGGTCAACCCGCGGCTGCCGACGGGCGAGATCGAGCTGGTGGTCGACGAGCTGACCCTGCAGTCCGCGGCGGAGTCGCTGCCGCTGCAGGTCAACAGCGATGCCGAGTTCCCCGAGGAGACGCGGTTGCGGTACCGTTTCCTCGACCTCCGGCGCGAGAAGCCGCACCGGAACATCGTGCTCCGGAGCCGCGTCATCGCATCGATCCGCCGGCGGATGATCGAGGCGGGCTTCACGGAATTCCAGACGCCGATCCTGACGTCGAGCTCGCCGGAGGGCGCCCGGGACTATCTCGTGCCGAGCCGGGTGCACCCCGGAAAGTTCTACGCGCTGCCGCAGGCCCCTCAGCAGTTCAAGCAGCTACTGATGACCGCCGGGTTCGACCGCTATTTCCAGATCGCGCCCTGCTTCCGTGACGAGGACGGCCGCGCCGACCGATCCCCGGGTGAGTTCTACCAGCTCGACTTCGAGATGTCCTTCGTCACCCAGGAGGATGTCTTCGCCGCGATCGAGCCAGTGCTGCACGGCGTGTTCGAGGAGTTCGCCGGCGGGGCCGCGGTGACGCCGGCGCCGTTTCCGCGCATCCCGTTCGACGAGGCGATGGCGAAGTACGGGACCGACAAGCCCGACCTCCGCAACCCGATCCGGATCGCCGACGTCACCGACGTTTTCCAGGACTCGGGATTCTCGGCGTTCGCGAGAGCGATCGCGGACGGCGCGGTCGTGCGAGCGGTGCCGGCGCCCGGGGCCGGGGCGCAGCCGCGGAGCTTCTTCGACAAGCTCGGGCAATGGGCGCGCGAGCAGGGCGCGCCGGGACTCGCGTACGTCGTCCTGGCCGACGGCGGGGCGAAGGGGCCGATCGCGAAGTTCGTCGACGCGGACCGGCTCGCCCGGCTGGTCGCGGCGACCGGTGCCCACGAGGGCGACGCGCTCTTCTTCGTGTGCGACCGGAAGCCGGCGGCCGAGAAGCTCGCCGGTCGCGTCCGGTCGCGACTCGGGGAGGACCTCGAGATCGTCGAGCGCAACGCGTTCCGGTTCTGCTGGATCACGGACTTTCCGATGTTCGAGCTGAGCGAGGACACCAAGAAGATCGAGTTCAGCCACAATCCGTTCTCGATGCCCCAGGGAGGGCTCGAGGCGCTGGAGGGGTCAGACCCGCTGACGATCAAGGCGTATCAGTACGACATCGTCTGCAACGGCGTCGAGCTCTCGAGCGGCGCGATTCGCAACCACCGCCCGGATATCATGTACAAGGCGTTCGCGATCGCCGGGTACAGCCGGGAGGAGGTCGAGGCCCGGTTCGGGGGGATGCTCAACGCCTTCAAGTACGGCGCGCCGCCCCACGGCGGCTCGGCGCCCGGTATCGACCGCATCGTGATGCTCCTCGCCGGCGAGACGAACATTCGCGAGGTCATCGCGTTTCCGATGAACCAGCAGGCCCAGGATCTGCTGATGGGGGCCCCGGGGCCCGTGCCGCCGGAGCGGCTGAAGGAACTGCATCTCAAGCTCGATTTGCCGAGTGTAGACTCGGGGAGGAACCCTCGGAGTTGAACGAAACCGCAGCGATCACCCGCCGGATCTCGCTCGCCCCCGACCTCGATCTGCTCCCGCTCCTCGGGCGCAACGACGATCACCTCCGCACGTTGGAGACGGAGCTCGACATCCGCATCGTCGCCCGTGGCCACGACATCATGCTGAAGGGTGACGAGCGTCAAGTGAAGAAGGCCGAGCGCGCGCTGGTCCAGCTCGCGGAGCTCGTGCGGGGCGGGACCTCGCTGCGGGCCGGCGAGGTCCGGGCCGCGCTCCGGATGCTCTCGGACGACGACCAGGCCGATCTCAAGACGGTGTTCGCCGACGCGATCGCGGTGCCGTCGCGCAAGAAGTGGGTCGCGCCGAAGTCGGTCAACCAGAAGCGGTACGTCGACGCGATCCGTGGTCACGACATGGTGTTCGGCATCGGCCCAGCCGGCACCGGCAAGTCGTTCCTCGCCGTCGCCATGGCCGTGTCCGCGCTCATGAAGCGCGAAGTCGCGCGGATCGTGCTGACGCGGCCGGCCGTCGAGGCGGGGGAGCGCTTGGGATTCCTTCCCGGCGACCTGTACGAGAAGGTCCACCCGTACCTGCGGCCGCTCTACGACGCCCTCTACGACATGCTCGAGACGGAGAAGGTGACGAACCTCATGGAGAAGGGAGCGATCGAGATCGCGCCGCTGGCGTACATGCGTGGCCGCACGATGAACGACTCGTTCATCATCCTCGACGAGGCGCAGAACAGCACCGCAGAGCAGATGAAGATGTTCCTCACTCGCCTCGGCTTCAACTCGAAGATGGTCATCACCGGCGACGTGACCCAGGTGGACCTCCCGGCCTCGCGCGGCTCGGGGCTCATCGAGGTACAGTCGGTGCTCCAGGGCGTCCCGGGGATCCGCTTCGTCTTTTTCGACGACGGTGACGTGGTCCGGCACCAGCTCGTGTCCGCGATCGTCCGCGCCTACGACGCCCACGACGCCCGCAAGGGGGATCGCGGGTCCACGCCCGCACCTTCCTGATGGCGGTGATGGTCGTCAATCGCCAGCGTCGGGCCACGGTGTCGCCGGCGCGGCTCGCCCGAGTCGCCGGGCGCGCCCTCGCTGCGCTCGGCCGTGCCCTGGGCGACGTCGACGTGCTCGTCGTGGACGATGCGGTGATCAAGCGGCTCAACGGACGTCACCGGGGCGTCGGGCGACGCACGGACGTCCTGGCGTTCCCGCTGCAGGCGCCGGGCATTCCGAGCCCACTCGTCGGCCAGATCGTGATCTCGGCGGAGACCGCGAGGCGCCAGGCGCGCCGCCTGAAGGTCCCGCTCGCGACCGAGCTGGACCTGCTCGTCACGCACGGCGTGCTCCACCTGGTCGGCTACGACGATCGCGATCCCGTCGAAGCGCGGCTGATGCACGAGCGTGAGCGGGAGATCCTCACCGCCGGGCGTCGCCAGCCGCCCGCGCGACTCTGGCAGGGGCTCCTGGACACGGCGGCCCCCGCGGGCGCGTCTGTCTCAGGCCACCCTCGGTCCACGTCGGGCTCACGGGCCCCGCAATGATCAGCCGGGCGGGCTTCGTATCGCTCATCGGCCGTCCGAACGCGGGGAAATCGACGCTCTTGAACCGCCTCGTCGGCGAGAAGCTCTCCATCGTATCCCCTCGGCCGCAGACGACCCGGAATCGCATCACCGGCATCAAGAATCTCAAGGGCGTGCAGGTCGTCTTCGTCGACACGCCCGGGCTGCACCCCGCCGCCGGCAAGCTCGGCGATTTCATGCTGAAAACGGCCCGGCGCGCCGTCGAGGACGTCGACCTGGTGTGTCTCGTGGTCGACGCGTCGGCGGCGGACAGTCCGGACCGGATCGTGCTCGACCCGCTGCGAGGGTATTCGGGGCCGGTCTTCTGCGTTCTCAACAAGACCGACCGCGTGCGTCCCAAGAGTCGGATGCTGCCGCTCATCGAGACGTGGCGTCGGAGCCACCCGTTCACCGAGATCGTGCCGATCTCGGCCACCGAAGGGACCTATTGCGACCGGCTCATGGCGTTGATCGTCGAGAAGCTGCCGGAGCATCCGCCGTTCTTCCCGGCGGATGCGACGAGCGACCAGCCCGAGACCTTCTACGTCGCCGAGATGATCCGCGAGAAGATCTTCTACCTCACCCGGGAGGAGGTGCCGTACGCGGTGGCGGTCCGGGTCGAGGAGCTCACGGAGCGTGAAAATCCCGCGTGCCTGTACGTCAGAGCGACGGTCTTCGTCGAGCAGGAGTCGCAGAAGGGAATCCTCATCGGCAAGGGCGGAGCCATGCTGAAGCAGATCGGCACGGCGGCTCGCCGTGACCTCGAATCGTTCTTCGGAATCAAGGTGTTCCTCCAGTCGAGAGTGGAAGTGCGCCGGCACTGGCGCCGGGACGAGCGGGCGCTCCGCGAGTTCGGGTTCCTGTTGACGTCCTGATGGCGCTCGGAAAGTCCGCCGGCGTCGTGATCGGGTCCTTTCCTCTCGGGGAGAGCGACCGGCTCGTCACCTTCTACTCGCGCGATTTCGGCAAGATCCGCGGCGTCGCGAAGGCGGCCCGGCGCATGCGCTCGCGGTTCGGGAGCGCGCTGGAGCTTTGCACGCTCGGTGAGCTCGTCTTCTTCGACGGCGGGCGCAGCGAGTTGGTCCGCATCGACCACTTCGACATCACCCGCCCCTTCGACCGCGTGCGCGAGGATCTGGAGCGGCTCGCGCAGGCGGCGTGGATCATCGAGTGCGTGGCGCGGTTGACCGCTGAGCGCGATCGGCACGTCGCCCTCTTCGCCCTGCTGGTCCGTAGCCTTCGAGCCCTCGAGAGCTCGCGTTCGCCGGCGCGGGTCGCGATCTGCTTCGGCGTGCGGAGCATCGAAGCGCTCGGCCACCGGCCGCGGCTCGACGCGTGTGTCGAGTGCGGTCGGGCCTATCCGTTCCCGCGCCCCGCGTTCGGCGCCGGCGGCCTGGTCTGTGAGGCATGCGCGCGCGCCGGCGAGGATGCTCTCCCGGTCTCACCCGCGACGATCGGCGCCCTCGAGCGTCTCCGCTCGCTCTCCTGGGAAGAGGCCCTCGCCTTGCCCCTCGGCAAGGTGGAGGCGGAGATCTCCGAGATCCTTGAGGCGCAAGTCTCGCGTATCATCGGCCACCCGACCCGCGCGACCAAGTTCCAGCGCGACCTCCGGCGGCTATTGCCGGTGGCGCCGGGGCGCGCATGAGCGTCGCCTGGCGAGCGGGAGACGCAGATGATGCGATGATGGTCATACGAGCCACCGGCGAGGCGAGTCGGATGAACATGGTTGGGCGAGCCGCAGCCACCGGCGAGGCGAGTCGATGAATATGGACGTCCTGGTGTCCCTCTCGAAGCGCCGGGGGTTCGTCTTCCAGTCGAGCGAGATCTACGGCGGCACGGGCTCGTGCTGGGACTACGGCCCCCTGGGCGTGGAGCTCAAGAACAATATCAAGCGGGTGTGGTGGCGCGACTTCGTGCAGGCCCGCGCGGACATGGTCGGCATCGACGCGTCCATCCTCATGCACCCCACCGTGTGGAAGGCGAGCGGCCATCTGGATCACTTCACGGACCCTATGGTCGACTGTCGGGAATGCAAGCACCGCTTCCGCGCCGACCATGTCGACGCCATGCCGTGGGTCCACTACTGTCCAGCCACCAAGGGCAACAAGTTCACCGTGCCGGCTGGCGAGCCCTGCAGCCATTGCGGTCAGCGCCGGACGCTGTGCCCGGAGTGTGGCAAGGGCGAGCTGACCCCGCCCCGTCAGTTCAATCTGATGTTCAAGACGTTCATGGGGCCCGTCGAAGAGGAGGCGGCGCTCACCTACCTCCGTCCCGAGACCGCCCAGGCGATGTTCGTCAACTTCGACAACGTGCTGCAGTCCATGCGGCTGAAGCTCCCGTTCGGCATCGCCCAGGCCGGCCGGTCCTTCCGCAACGAGATCACGCCTGGCAATTTCATCTTCCGCACGCGCGAGTTCGAGCAGATGGAAATCGAGTACTTCGTCAACCCGAACGATCGCGTGGAGGGACGGCCGGCCGACGAGTACTGGCACGACCGTTGGATCGACGACTGTATGACGTGGTTCCAGCGCTACGGCCTCCACGGCGAAAATCTGCGGCTGCGCGAGCACGACCGTGACGAGCTGGCGCACTATGCCAAGCGGACGGTCGACATCGAATACAAGTTCCCCATCGGCTGGAGCGAGCTGATGGGTATCGCCAACCGCACCGACTTCGACCTCAAGCAGCACGCGAAGTGGAGCGGCAAGTCGCTCACGTACTTCGACGACGAGCGCAAGGAGCACGTGGTCCCGTACGTCGTCGAACCCGCCGCCGGCGTGGACCGCGCGCTCCTCGCCTTCATGGTCGACGCCTATCGCGAGGAAGAGGTCCGCGGGGAAAAACGGGTGCTGCTCCGATTTCATCCGGAGCTGGCGCCGCTCAAGATCGCGGTGCTGCCCCTTCTCAAGAAGCGCGACGACATCGTTCGGGCCGCCCAGGCGATCCGCGGCGACCTCGCGAAGCACTGGCGCGTCGTCTACGACGATACGGCGGCCATCGGGCGGCTCTATCGCCGGCAGGACGAGGTCGGTACGCCCTACTGCGTCACCGTCGACGTCCAGACGGTCGGCGACAGCGAGCGCGGCGAGACGGGCGACCTCCGGGTGACGATCCGGGAGCGGGACTCGATGGAACAGATCCGCTTGCCCATCGTGGAGCTCACCCCGGTGTTCCGTGAGCTCCTCGACGGAGCGTCGTGGACTCAGGTCGCCGGGCGCTACCCGTCGGCCCGAAGCTAGGGCGTCTGGCCTTTGGGGGGTGGGACGATGGGTGAGCCCGGCGCCGGCACAGGCAATGGCGAGGGCGGTGGCGCCTGCATCGGCACTGGCGTCTGCGCCGCTGCCGGACTCGACGGCTGAGGCGGCGGCGCCACGGCCGCAGGTGCCGCTTGAGCCCTGGGCTGTCCCACGCCGTTGCACGTCACCCCTGATTCGGTGCCTTTGACGAAGGCCATCGGGACCGGGCGGAGGCACTCGCCCGCCGGATCCTCGTCGACGAGCATCGAGACGACCTGATCGGGGACGGGGAAGTCCTCCTTGGGGCTGTCGCCGAGGACCTTACCCATGTACGTGACCCAGATAGGCACCGCGACTCGAGAGCCTGTTTCGTCGCGTCCGAGACTGCGCGGCCGATCGTACCCGACCCACACGCCGGTGGCGAGCCGTGGCGTGAACCCGATGAACCACGCGTTCGAGTAGTCGTTGGTCGTGCCGGTCTTCGCGGCCACGGGACGCCCCAGAGCCTTCGCGGCCTGGCCGGTACCGCGCTCGACAACGCCGCGGAGCATGTGCGTGATCACGTACGCGGTCTCGGGCGCCAGCGCCTCGCGGCCTTCCGGCACGTGCTCCTCGAGGAGTTTCCCCTGGGCGTCGGTGACGTAGCGGATCGTCGCTGGCGGCATCCAGACACCCTGGTTGGCGAGCACACTGTAGGCCGACGTCAGTTCCAACAAGGAGAGGTCCGAGGTGCCGAGCGCGATGCTCAGGTTGACGTCGAGCGGGCTCGAGATGCCGAGGCGCCGAGCGACCTGCACCGTCTTGGCCAAGCCGATCCGCTCCTGGAGCTTGACGGTCACGACGTTCACGGATTCCTCGATGGCCTGCTGGAGCGTGGTGGACCCGCGGAACTTGCGATCGTAGTTCTCGGGCTTCCACGCCTGTCCGTTCTTTCCGCCGACGGCGTAGGAAACCGGAGAGTCCTCGATCTGCGAGGCGGGCGTGAACCCGGCCTCGAGCGCCGCGATATAGATGAAGGGCTTGAAGGCGGAGCCGGGCTGCCGCTTGGCCTGCACCGCCCGGTTGAACTCGCTCCGGAAGAAATCAGAGCCGCCGACCATCGCCTTCACGTAGCCGGTCTGCGGCTCCACCGTGACCACCGCCCCCTCGGGGGACTCGCCCGGCTTGGCTTGCGTCGAGCGCCCCTGGAGGGCCTTCAGCCCTTCGCGGAGTGACTGCTCGGCGGCGAGTTGCATCGTGGGGTTCAGCGTCGTGTAGACGTTGAGCCCTCCCTTGAGGACCAGGTCCGGGCCGTACTTCGCCTCGAGCGTTTGCTGGACGTAGTCTACGAAGTACTGGCCGGTCGTACGGCGCCGCTCCGGCGGGATCAGGCCGAGCTCGGTCTTCGCCAGACGCTTGGCCTCCTCGTCCTTGAGCGCGCCGAAGTCGACCATCCGACGGAGCACGACCTCGCGCCGCCGCTTCGCCGCCTCGGCGCGCTCGAACGGCGAGTAGTTCGAGGGCGCCCGCGGCAGGCCGGCGATCAAGGCCGATTCGCGTACGGTCAGCTCCGCGACCGACTTTCCAAAATACGTTCGCGCCGCTGCCTCGACGCCGTACGAGCCGTGACCGAAGTACACCTGATTCAGATACATCTCGAGGATCCGGTCCTTGGAGTAGCGGCGCTCCAGCTCCAGCGCCAGCACCGCCTCCTTGAGCTTCCGCTCGAGACTCTTGTCCGGGGTGAGGAAGAGAACCTTGGTGAGCTGCTGGGTGATGGTGCTGCCGCCCTCGACGAACCGCCCGCGGCGGTAGTTCTGGACGAGGGCTCGCGCCACGCCGATCGGATCGATGCCCCAGTGCGAATAGAAGCGGCGGTCCTCCGTCGCCAGGATCGCGTCGCGGAGCGATTGAGGAATCTGGGCCAGTGGCACCAGGATGCGCCGCTCCACGTGGAGCTCGGTGATCGGCTCGTCGTTGTCATCGTAGATCTTCGTCCCCTGAATGGGCTGCAGCGTCTCGAGCGCGGTGACTGAGGGGAGCGAGCGCGGGAGGATCGTGAACGCCCAGAGCGCGGCGAGGCCCACGGCCCCGGCGGCGAGCAACGTCATGGCGCCGACAGCGATGAGTGCGCGGCGAAGCCAGGGACGGCTCCTCAACCGACGCTTGGGGGAGGGGGCGGATCGGTCCTTCGGCGTGGCCATCCTGGCTATTATACGGCGGGCGTCCCGCCAGACCTCGCGGCGCCTTGCGCCTTCAGAATCGGTATGATACAACGCCGGTGGTTTGAGCCTCGTGGAGTTTCCCCCGGTCGACGAGCAGCTCCAGGTCATCCGGCGAGGTGCCGCCGAGATCATCGTCGAGGCCGAGCTCGCTCAGAAACTCGAGCGATCGTCGCGCGCCCGCACACCGCTGATCGTCAAGCTGGGACTCGATCCCACCGCCCCCGATCTTCACCTGGGTCACACGGTGGTCTTGAGAAAGCTACGGGACTTTCAGGACCTGGGTCACCAGGTCGTCGTGATCATCGGCGACTTTACCGGCTTGATCGGTGATCCGACCGGCCGCTCGGAGACGCGCAAGCCGCTCACCCGAGACGAGATTCGCGCGAACGCCGAGACGTACCGGGCCCAACTCGGGAAGGTCATCGACATGTCACGAACCCGCGTCGAGTTCAACTCGACGTGGCTCGCGCGGCTGACCTTCGAGAACGTCATCCGTGAGACGGCGAGCCTGACGGTGGCCCGGATGCTCCAGCGCGAGGACTTCGCCGCACGGTACGCCGCCGCGCGCCCGATCAGCCTCCATGAGTTTCTGTATCCGATCGCCCAGGCCTACGATTCGGTCGCGCTGACCGCCGATGTCGAGCTGGGTGGCACCGACCAGACCTTCAACCTCCTGGTCGGGCGGGACCTCCAGCGTTCCCACGGTCAGGAGCCGCAGATCGCGCTCACCGTGCCTCTGCTCGAGGGGCTCGACGGCGTGCAGAAGATGTCCAAGAGCTACGGGAACTACGTCGGGATCAACGAGAAGCCGGAGGACATGTTCGGCAAGCTCATGTCGGTGTCCGACGAGATGATGTGGCGCTACTTCGAGTTGCTCACGCGCGTCCCGGCGGCGGAGCTCGCCACCCTGCGGTCCGGGCATCCGATGGACGCCAAGAAACGCCTCGCCCACGCGATCACCGCGCAGTATCACGGCGACAGCGCGGCCTCGGAGGCGGAGCGGCACTTTGCGCGCGTTCACCAGCACCGCGATGTGCCCGGCGAGATCGAGGTGGCTCACGTGCCCGGTGACGGAGGCGCGCGACCGGACAGGGTCTTGCCGCCCAAGGGGGCTCCGTGGCCCGTCTGGCTCGTGCTCAAGGAAGCGGGGCTCGTGCCCTCGACGTCCGAGGCCCGACGAATGATTCAGCAGGGTGCGGTGGAGATCGATCGTCGACGGGTCACAAGTGCTGAGGAAACGCTGGCGCCGGGCCGAGGCTACCTGATCCAGGTGGGCAAGCGGCGTTTCAAACGTGTCCTCCTCGGAAGTGGTTAAGAACTTGACAACGCCTGGGTCGATCCGTATAGTCAGTCGTTGCCTCACGGGGTCGTGAGGTATTCAGACGTAAGCCCGGTCACCTTCCAAGCTGACCGTAGTGCTCTTTGAAAGCTGGATATGCTACTGGCTCACCGAAAAGGTGTGAGCACCATCCGTTCTATCGAGTACCTTGCGCTCGGCCGAGTGACTGCACGCTAGATCGCAGTAACACGTTCGAGCTTGAGGACCAGGTTCATCGCCTTACTTGGCGAGTTTGATCCTGGCTCAGAGCGAACGCTGGCGGCGTACTTAACACATGCAAGTCGCACGAGGATCATCGGGTTAGCAATAATTCGGCGGTCCTAGTGGCGTACGGGTGAGTAACACGTGGGTAACCTGCCCTTGAGACCGGGATACCCTCTCGAAAGGGAGGCTAATACTGGATACGTTCCCCGG
>Ga0066709_100003291_pt1 | contig 12313 bp, 7 predicted proteins | sample GraSoiAngelo_158_FD_79665 | JGI IMG/M metagenome (GOLD analysis project Ga0066709, IMG submission 79665) | Grasslands soil microbial communities from the Angelo Coastal Reserve, California, USA - 14_1009_16_30cm | ecosystem: Environmental > Terrestrial > Soil > Grasslands | place: USA... | reverse complement strand
TTCATGAGCCAGATCACGTTCGCGCCGGTCGTGCTGTTGCGCCACAGGATGTCAGACTTGCCGTCCCCATTGAAATCGCGTGCGACGCGAACCGCGCGGGTGCGCCTCGAGACAGCGGCGGACGGCGCCGAGCTGTTGCCGGCGGCGTTGAAGGCGGCGACGGCGAAGCTGTACACGGTCGCAGGCGAGAGACCCGTGTTGCCGTAGGCGAGCGCGCTGGTGGTGGCGATCTGCACGCCGTCGCGGAACACCTTGTAGCCCGCCACACCCACGTTGTCGGTGGAGGCGCTCCAGGACAGTTTGATGTGTGAGGAGGACACCGCGACCGCGGCAAGCCCGGTGGGGACAGAAGGCGCGGTGGTGTCGGCGGCGGCTTGAGTGGTCGCGCTCGCCGAGACTGACTGGGCGGAAGCGTTCCCCGCCGCGTCAAAGGCCTGGACGGTGTAGGAATAGGTCGTGGAAGGCGTGAGGCCGGTGTTTTGATAGATGCTCACCGCTCCCAGAGTGGCGAGCAAAGCGCCGGCGCGGTACACGCGGTAGCCGGTCACGCCCACGTTGTCGGTGGAGGCAGCCCAGGAGAGATTGATCAGCGAGGAAGAAACGGCCGAGGCGGAAAGTCCGGTCGGCGTTGTGGGGGCGACAGTATCGGCGGCGGCTTGAGTGGTCGCGCTCGCCGAGGCCGACTGGGCGGAAGCGTTCCCGGCCGCGTCTAGGGCCTGGACGGCGTAGGAGTAAGTGGTGGAAGGGGTGAGACCGGTATTTTGATACGTGGTCACCACTCCTAGGGTGGCGAGCAAAGTGCCGGCACGGAACACGCGATATCCGGTCACGCCCACGTTGTCGGTGGAGGCGCCCCAAGAGAGATTGATCTGTGAAGAAGAGACCGCGGACGCAAGAAGTCCGGTCGGGGTCGAGGGGGCGATCGTGTCCAGTGCTGCGGGCGTAGCTACCGAGACCGCTGGGACGGTCCAGCCCGAATAGTTAGGGACGGCGTCGGCGGCGCTCACGCGGTAATTGTAAGTGGTCCCAGCGGCCAGGCCAGTATGCTGGAATGACGTCACCGTCGTGTTTGCGATCATCGCGTCGTTGAGGTAGACCTGATACCTGGTCACCGCGACGTTATCAGTAGAGGCATTCCAAGTCAGATTGATCTGTGTGGCTGACACTGCCGTTCCGGCGAGCCCGGTGGGGACCGAAGGGGCTTGGGTGTCGGGGGCGACTTGAGTGGTCGCGCTCGCCGAGGCCGATTGGGCGGAAGCGTTCCCGGCCGCGTCAAGGGCCTGGACGGTGTAGGAGTAGGTGGTGGAAGGGGTGAGACCGGTATTTTGATACGCGGTCACCACTCCTAGGGTGGCAAGCAACGCGCCGGCGCGGTAGACGCGGTATCCAGTCACTCCAACATTGTCGGTGGAAGCAGCCCAGGCGAGATTGATCTGGGCCGATGAGACTGCCGCTGCTGTCAGGCCGGTGGGAGCCGTCGGGACTTGCGTATCGGCTGCGGCCAGCGTTGTGGCGGACACGGTTGCCTGGGCCGAGGTGTTGCCCGCCGCGTCGAAGGCGGCGACGGCATAGCTGTAGAGCGTCAAGGGCGAGAGTCCGGTGTTGGCGTAAGTGAGCGAACTCGTGGTGGCGATCTGCACGCCGTTGCGGAAGATCTTGTAGCCGGTCACGCCCACGTTATCGGTGGAGGCCGCCCACGACAGATTGATCTGCAAGGAAGCCACGGTGGCCGTCAGGCCGCCGGGGACAGTGGGCGCGATCGTGTCGGCGCCACCGCCACCGGGTAGTTGCAAGGGAAGAGCTAGGGGTTGCAGAGGAGTTCCGCCTCCGCCGATGCTCGTGGGCCCATTGTTGTCCACCAAGTACAGGGCGGGTATCAGGCGCTGCATGTCGCGAGACCACGGTGTGTTGTCGTTTACCCTTTGTTCGAAGTCCATGCCAAAGTCGGCTCTGAACTCATTTGCCTTTGAACCGTCGGGTCCGACTTCAGCGGATATGGTAAACGACGGCCCGCCCGTAGTGTCAACGATATAACCTCCGTAGTTCTGCAGAGTCCAGGCGAGCATTTGTCCGGGCACGGATTCAAGGCCCAGATTATTGATATTCGTGCTGGCCGGGATGGCGAGAAGCGCGCCCATCTTCATGCCAGGAACCGGATTCGGATTTTGGGTTCCATAGGATCCCGTGGCTCCGTTGTCGGCGTTAAAGGCGGGCCAACGAAAGCAGTCGTTCATGGTAGAGCACCTGGCAAGCGTCACCGGCGAATCGGTATTGATCTTGATGGCATGCCGCATGGGTATACCCGGGCGGAATTCTCCAACACGGATCGTTCCTCCAACCGTAGATAGGCGCGAGCCGCCGTGGCCACCCATTCGTCCGTCGCCGTAGATATCCACATTAGGAAACGTAAGAAGGCTTGTAGCCGGCCCACCTGCGACACAACGGGCGAGTGGCTGGGTCGTAACGATGGTTCTACCGTCGGGCATGAGAAATGCAGCCCCGTAATTATTCATATCATTGGGTACAACAAGGTTCGACGGCATCGGTACCTGAACGAGCAGGCCGCCGGTGGCGGGACAGCGGTCTCTTCCCGACCAAGCGGCATCGCTATAGTTGATGGCCGTCAGCGGAGCTGATGGTTTGAAAATAATATAGTCGGGGTCGATTTGCGGCATCGGAGTCCAAACGCCGCCACTGGGATTGGCGGCCATGTTGATTTGGACGTATTGGGCGCCAGTGCCGATAGGCATATTCCAGATGCTGTCGATCGCAAATGGCTGTACCACGGGATCACGGGTCTGGGCGACGAGAGGCAAAGCCGCGCCCGTGAGAAGGACAAGGGCTGCCGCACGTATCGCAGCAGCGCAGTGGTTCGAATGGATCGCTAGCTTCATGATGACCTCGATGTCGTGGATTCGTTACAATCCGTGGCGTCATCATGACAAAGGCATAACCTTTTTACGTGTAACGAATTATCATGATTCGACCGACTAGCTTCGGAAAACCTTAAGGATTACTCAGAGTTTTCCCGATGCGAGAGCGGGGGCTACTTGAAAACTCATCAGAATAGTTCGTGTCGCGCTATAACGACAAGACGCGCGTGAATCGCGGAAGAAAAGAGAAAAATTCACGAGGAGAAAAATTCACGCTGGAGATCGCGCGCTTCCGGAATCCGGATTGCGTCCTTCGGAGAGGAAGGGCGGGACGCCCAAGGAGCGTGAAGGGACCGGCCGGCAATCGATCAGCGCGCGTATGCAACGCAGTGGAAGTGAAACGAACAGACGGCAGCGGACGGACCGCGCATACGCGATCGAGCTTCTAGGACTGATCCGCCGCGCGTTAGTGGGCGCTTCGTGGCCGGCGTTCAGGTAGTCCGATCGGATCAGGCCACGAAATCATCCATAAACGTCGTGCGGCTATATTCCCGCTCCATGCGCTTGCAGATCAGCTCACTCGTGCTGTGTGTGGCGGCAATGACGCTTCCAGCCGCGGCCTTTGCCCAGTCACGCGAGACTCTGGGGGAAGGCGATTCCATCCGCATCACGGTTTTCCAGAATCCCGATCTCACAACCGAGACTCGCATCTCCGAGCGGGGCACCATCACGTTCCCCTTGGTTGGCGAGATCGTGCTTGCGGGACTTACGCCCGCGGGAGCAGAGGCGCGGATCGCCAAGCATTTGATCGACGGAAAATTCGTGTTGAAGCCCCAGGTCAGTCTCAACGTGGTCCGGGTACGCAGCCGGCAGGTTGCGGTGCTCGGCCAGGTCGCCCGCCCGGGGCGCTACCCGCTCGATGACACCAGTTCGAATCTGACAGACATACTGGCACTCGCCGGCGGCATCATCCCGACCGGCGACGACAACGTTACCGTGATGGTCAAGCGCAACGGCAAGACATCGAAACTGGAAATCAATGTGCCCACCATGTACCGCACGGGCGATTTATCGCGGAATCTTCAGCTGGAGAACGGCGATACAATTTTCGTGCAGCGCGCCCCCGTCTTCTATATCTATGGGGAAGTGCAGCGCGCAGGCGCTTACCGCCTGGAGCCGGCGATGACCGTGATGCAGGCGCTCTCCGTTGGCGGCGGCGTAACTCCGCGCGGCACCGACCGCGGCTTGAAGATCCGCCGCAGGACACCGGAGGGGACATTCCAGGCGGTCGATGCGCGCCTGACCGATCCGGTGCAGCCCGACGACGTGATTTACGTCAAGGAAAGCCTGTTCTAGGCTAGGGAACGCGCTTCGCGCGATCGATCTCATCGAAAACGATACCAGCACGCCGTGAACATCCAACAGTTTCTGCTTGCATTACGCGCGCGTTTCGGCGTGTTTGCCCTGGTGCTGGCCGCGACGGTTGTGGCCGCCACCGCGGTGAGCTTGCTGCTTCCCAAATCGTATAAGGCGACGGTATCCCTGCTGGTGGACGCCAAGGACGAGCAGTCGCTGAGCAATGTCCTGCGCCCCCTCATTCTCCCGCAGGAGAGGCTCAGCTATCTGCAGACACAGATGGACATCATCACCAGCAAGAAAGTGGCGCGCCGGGTTGTGCAAGAGCTGAAGCTCGCGGAGAACGCTTCGATGCGCGCGGAGTTCGAGAGCGTGACGGGAGGCAAGGGGTCGATCGAGGACTGGCTGGTCGAGAGCCTGCTCAGCAAGCTCAAGGTCGAGACCTCACAGAGCAACGTCGTCCAGGCCAGCTTTTCAGCCCCGGATGCCCGGTTCTCGGCGCTGGTCGCCAACACGTTTGCCAAGGCGTTCATCGAAACGATGCTCGAGTTGCGCGTGGAGCCCACGCGCGAGGCGGCGGCGTGGTTCGACGAACAGCTGAAGACCCTGCGGACCAATCTGGAGGAGGCTCAGGCCAAGCTGACGGACTATCACCAGCGGCAGGGCATCGTCTCGGTCGACGAGCACTCCGACGCCGAGACCACCCGGCTGGGAGTGCTGTCCGACCAGGTCGCGAAGGCTCAGGAACAGACGTTCCAATGGAATAGACGCGAGCAGCAGGCGCGCGAATTTCTAAAGGGAGGCGGGTCACCGGACAGGTTGCCGGACGTTCTCGACAACCCGTTCATTCAGAGGCTGAAGGAGAATCTCCTGCACGGAGAAGCAAAGCTGCAGGAAATGTCAACGCAGTACGGAGCCAACCATCCGCAGTATCAGCGCCAACTCTCCGAGAACCAGAGCTTGCGCGGGAAGCTCGACTCCGAAATGAGGAAGGTCGTTGCGGGAATCGCGAGCTCGGCGCGCCAGAGCCGTCAGCGCGAGGGCGATCTCGTGAGCGCGATGGCGGCGCAACGAGCACGCTTGCTCGGGCTTAAGGAGAGTCGCAACGAGCTGACGGTGCTCAAGCGCAACGTGGAATCCGCCGAGCGGGCCTACGACACCGCGATGCAGCGCTACGTCGTCAGCCAAGTCGAAAGCCGTGCCAGCCAGACCAATGTCACGGTGCTCAACCCGGCGTTCGTGCCGCGCACGCCTTCCTATCCCAAAGTTTTCCTCAATATCGCGCTGTCGGTGGTGGTCGGCACGATGCTCGGCATCGGCATGGTGATGCTGATGGAGATTTTCGACCGCCGGGTGCGCTCGCGCGACGACCTCGACAATGTCGGAGACGTGCCTTTGCTCGGCGTGCTCAATACGTGGCGGCCCGCCGAAGTTGCATTGCTCGGCCGGCTCGGTGGCGCAGGACGAGCATTGCCGAATCCGGGATGAGGGACGCCCGATGAATGCCCAGGAGAACATCCTGCCGATCGAAGGACTGGGCCACGTCATCGCACAACAGGATGGCAGGCTCGGCAGCCTCCTCATGGAGGATGGGAAGCTCGGCGCCGGCGACGTAGAGCGGGTACTCGCGGCGCAGCGCATCGATGGACTCAGATTTGGCGAAACCGCGATCGCGCTGGGACTGATTACAGAAGAAGACCTGCGTCGTGCGGTCGCAAAGCAGTATGGTCTTCCGCACCTGCCCCTCGGCAACGAGAGCATCAGCAGGGAACTCGTGGTCGCTTACGAGCCGTTTGACCCCCGCGCCGAGGAGCTGCGGGCGTTGCGGACGCAGCTGCTGATCCGCTGGTCCAAGGCCGGGATCAGGCACCGGGTGCTGGCGGTCGTCAGTCCTAGGTCCGGCGAAGGGCGCAGCTATGTGGCCGCCAATCTTGCCGTGGTTTTTTCCCAGCTCGGCGAACGTACGCTTCTGATCGACGCCGACCTGCGCACACCGCGACAGCATCGGATCTTCAACATCCCTGACCGAATCGGCCTCTCGGCGGTCCTTTCCGGCCGGGCCGGGCGCGCCGCGATGGTGCCGGTTCCGGCGTTCGGGACACTTTCACTCCTGCCAGCCGGCGCGTGTCCCCCCAATCCACAGGAGTTGCTGTTACGCCCCGCATTCGCCACGTTGCTGGAGGGGTTGCGGACCGAGTTCGACGTCATCCTCTTCGATACGCCGCCGGCGAAGCTCTACGCGGATGCGCACAGCCTGGCCTTCCGCGCGGGCAGTGTGATGATGCTGGCCCGCAAAGACCACACCCGTCTGGCCGATACGACCAGCGTCATCCGGGAGTTGAGCGACACCGGGGCTCGCATCGTCGGTACGGTATTCAACGCATTTTGAACTGCGCCGACCAGAATGCCCCTGGTTCTGGATCGGCAGGTCTTCCCCGGGTGGGCGACCCTTTGGCGACGCTGCACGACGGTTTTCCGCGACTACAGCTTCCCTCGGAACTCACGGGCGTGGCGCCGTGCTGTGCTCAAGCTTTCTGTCGTTGCAGGCCTCTTGCTGTTCGGCGCTGTCTGGGGATCCGTAGTCGCAGTCGCCGAGTTGAACGCACTATACCTTTGCATCGCGCTCATCGGCTGCGCATTCATCCTCCTCGAATTTCGCGTCGGGGTAGTGCTGCTCATCCTGCTGCTGCCGATCTCGGGAAGCCAAGTGTTTCCGCACGCGATGTTCGGGATCACCGGCCTCAATCCTTTTAACCTCCTGCTGGTCGGGACGCTCGGATCCTATTTGCTTTACGGCCTGTCCGACGGCAGCCTCCGCCGCTTTGTGCCGCGCCCGCTGCTCTGGCTGTATATCGTGCCGATCCTTGCTGCCGGCGCGCTCGGCTCGCGCCATGTCGACGACATCGTGCCCAACTATTTCGTGTTCGGCATCATAGATTTTCACGATGTCGGCGGCTACCTCAGCGAGCAGGCGGTCAAGCCGCTGCTCACTGTGATATTCGCGCTGCTGGTCGGGGCGGCGATGTCGAGATCCGAGAAGCCGGAAAGGTTCCTCGTCCCTACGCTCATCTCGATCTGGGTGATGGGGGCGATGGTCGTCGTGTTCGTCCTCCTTTCCGGGGTCGGGCTGAAGCACCTGGCGAGCAGCGGCGAAGCGCGCGGCTTCCTGACGGCGCTCGGGCTGCATGCCAACGAGCTGGGGCGGCTGTATGCGGTCGCCTACGCCCTGCTGCTCTTTACTTGGGCCGCGTCGAAGGAGGCCGGTGTCAGGCTGGTGCTGCTTGCATCGATGGGGCTGGTGGTGGTGGCGCTGATGCTCACGTTCTCGCGCGGCGCTTTCCTCGGTTTCTTCGTCGTCAACATGTTGTTCCTCCTCTGGCACCGCAACGTGAAAACCCTGATCTTCATCGGGCTCATGGCGGTGGCGCTGTTTCTGCTGCCTGAAGCAGTCTACGACCGCGTCACGGCCGGGTCTGGAGAAGGACTGAACGCGGTCAGCGCCGGGCGCGTCGAGTGGATCTGGGTGCCGCTTCTCCCCGAGGTCCTGCGCAGCCCGATTTACGGCAACGGCCTAGCGTCGATTCTCTGGTCCGAGGCCATGCGCAGGGCGGATGGGGTTACGGTCCTGCTTGTTTCACATCCCCACAACGCGTACCTGCGGGCCCTCCTCGACATGGGAATAGTCGGCTTGATTCTGATATGCGCCTATTTCGCCCACGTTTGGAAGGGCTTTCGCGTATTGAGCGTCGATCCCGCTTTGAGCCCCACACTGCACGGATTCTACCAGGGGGCAGCGGCCGGATTGCTCACCTTTCTGGTCACCAACTTCACCGACAGCAGTCTCATGCCGGTCCCGGAGCAAGCCTTCCTGTGGCTCGCGATCGGAATGATGTACGGTCAACGCGCCAACGGGCCGGTCAGCGAGCCGAGGCGCGGCTTATGAGCGGGGGACTCGACGCACGGGTGGGTGTGCTAACCGGGCACGGGCTCGGCCGTCGCGCTCTTTCCCTCGGTGGTGCGAACGCGATCGACTATACCCTCCAGTTCCTCCTGCCCGTGGTGCTGGTGCGCTGCCTCGATGCCGAGGCTTTCGGACAGTATCGGCTGCTGTGGCTGGCTGTGGGAACGGTGATGGCCGTCGTGACGATGGCGATGCCGGGGAGCCTCTATTACTTCCTGCCCCGGTCCGAAGGCGCGGCGAAGAGGCTTTACATCAACCAGGCACTCCTGTTTCTTGCCGCCGCAGGCCTGATCGCGGGCTGGGCGGTCAGCTCCTGGAATCCCTGGCTGCCCGAAAAGATGCGCGGCCTCGCGCGGCACGAGGCTATCGTGCCCCTATTCGTCCTGCTGTGGATGGTCGCGTCGCTACTCGATCTGCTGCCCACGGTCGAAGAAAGGGTGATGTGGCAGGCGAAGGCGACGGTTGGCCTTGCGGCCTTGCGTACCGTAACTCTGTCGCTGGCTGCCATGTTGACGCGGGAGCTTGAGCCGGTGCTGCTGGTTCTCCTCGCGTTCGTAGCGTTCAAAGTCGCATTGCTCCTGAGCTATGTGGCGCGATATCACGGACTGCGCGGGCCCCTTCTGCGCCGGCGTTCGTTCTCCGATCAGTTGAGGTATGCGGCCCCGATCGGCGCCGCAGGCGCGCTGTGGGGTCTGCGATGGCAAGCAGACCAGTGGGTGGCGGCGGCGCTCTTCTCCGTGGGCATGTTCGCGTCGTTTTCGATCGCCACGGTGCTCGGGCCGCTCGTGCACTTGTGCCGTCACTCGGTCTTTCACGCTTCCCTGCCAAGTCTGAGCCGGCTTCAAGCCGCCGGCGACATTGCCGGCATGCTCGATCTCAAGAGCCGCGCCAACGTGATGGTCGGAGCGCTCGTCTACCCGCTGCTCGCCTTCGCCTTCGTCTTCGCCGAGGAGATCGTTACGATCATCTACACCGCGACCTACCTGGATGCCGCGCCGGTGATGCGGGTCTCCATCCTCGGCCACGCCGCCGTCGTCGTCGAGCTCACCAGCATCCTGCAGCTGTTGCGCCAAGGCGTGTTCACAATACGCGTGGGTCTGATCGCACTGATCCTTTCAGTCGTGCTCAGTTGGCTCTCGGCGCACCCTTTCGGTCTGGCGGGGGCTGCGGTGGGCAGCGTGATCGCGATCTACTTCGACCTCATTGCTACACTTCGGCAAGTCTCGCTGCGCACCGGGGTTCCGTTGAAACATTTGCAGGACTGGCGTGCGCTCGGGCTGTCAATACTGCTCGCCGCGCTGGCCGCGGCGTTCGCTTGGGGCGTAACCGACCTGTATTTCGCGTCGGGCAGGCCGCTCGTGCGCCTCATCGTCGGGGGCGCGTCCTTGGCGGCAGCCTATACGGCGATGGCGGCGCTGTTTGGCATGCACCGAGGTTGGCTTGTCGCCGTCCGCAATCCAGAACACGGGCTTTGAGCGGTCATGCTACGAGTCGTTTTGGTCACGGGCTCGTTGACCCACGGCGGGGCCGAACGCCACTCGGTCGCCCTGATGAATCGTCTGGCGGAGCGTGGACACGAGTGCCATGCGGTTTACATCAAAAACATCAGTGATCAACTCGATCGCATTCGACTGCGCGATGGCGGGACTGTGCGGTGTCTCAACGCAACCCGCTATTTCGACCGGCGCGCCCTGGACGATTTCGCCGCATACATTTCCCGCGTCAGGCCTTCGGCAATCGTCGCGGCGAACCCGTATTCATTGATGTACTCCTCGCTGGCGTTGCGTCTCTCGCGTCTGCGAGTACCGCTGATTGTCACCTATCACACGACACGGCCCCTGGCGGTAAAAGAGCAGCTCCAGATGATGGTTTATCGCTTGTTCTTCTGGATTTCGGATTGTTTGGTCTTCGTTTGCGAAAAGCAAAGGCGGTACTGGCTGCGCCGCGGAGTGTTCACGCGAAGGAACGAAGTGATCTACAACGGCGTGGATATCGAGGAATTTTACGACAGCGGGAGTCCTGAGGAACGGGGAAGGTTACGCAGTGTGCTTGGCTTCTCCGATACCGACTTCGTAATCGGCATATCGGCCGTGCTGCGCCCGGAAAAGAACCATGTGCAATTGGTGGATGCGGTCGCCAAGCTCCGCAAAATGGGCAGCCCGGCTCGGGCGCTGATGATCGGCGACGGTGTGATGCGCCCGGCGATCGAGGCGCGTACGCGTGCCCTCGATCTCGAGGGTGATGTCGTCATCACGGGGCTCCAGCAGGATGTCCGCCCCTATATCGCGGCCTGTGACGTCGTGGTGATATGCAGCGACGCGGTGGAGACGTTTTCGCTCGCCGCGCTCGAGGCCATGGCGCTCGGCAGGCCCGTGGTGCATTCCGAGATCGGGGGCGCGGCGGAGATGATCGTTCCGGGGTGGAACGGGTTTCTCTTTCCGGTGGGCGATACGAGAGCCCTCGTCGACAAGCTGGCGATCTTGGCGGACCGGACAGTTTCCAGAAAGATGGGAAAAAATGCCCGCGATGTCGTCGAAAGGTTCTTTTCGGAAAGGATGATGGTCGACCGCTACGAACGCCTGCTTCTGGATCTCTGCCGGGCCCGCTCGGGTGCCAGGGAGGCGATGGCCAGTTGACGGTCCATCCGGATCATCGCGTGCTCACACACGCTACACAGTGAAATCCGACAATTCCGTCAGTCCTGCGCCACAATTCATTCCGGCGCGCGCGGCCGAAAGGACCGGGATGACGACGTACGAAGCGGTACAAGAGCGCATCACGATCAGACCTCGAACCTGGCTCGTCACCGGCGTGGCCGGATTCATCGGCTCGAATCTCCTGGAAACCCTCCTCAAGCTGGATCAGCGGGTGGTCGGGCTGGACAATTTTTCCCTGGGGAAGCCGGGCAACCTGGTGCAGGTGAAGGGCGCCGTCACCGAAACCCGGTGGAAGAATTTTCGCTTCATCAAGGGCGATATCCGCTCGCTCGATACCTGTCGCAAGGCGTGCCGCTCGGTGGATTTCGTGCTGCACCAGGCGGCGCTCGGCAGCGCACCGAGGTCGATTTCAGACCCGATCGCCGCCCATGACAACAACGTCACGGGGTTTCTCAACATGCTGGTCGCTGCACACGGCGCCGGCGTGTCGCGATTTGTCTACGCCGGATCGAGCGCAACCTACGGTGACCGGCCCGGGCTGCTGAGGGTGGAGCCCGAGATCGGCCGGCCGCTGTCTCCTTCCGCGCTGACCACATACGTGAGCGAGCTCTACGCGGAGATCTTCGCGCGATGCTACGGATTCGGCTCGATCGGGCTGCGCTACTTCAACGTGTTCGGTCCGCGCCAGGATCCGGAGGGGGCGCACGCCGCGGTGATCCCGAGATGGGTTGCCAGCATGATCCGCGAGGAACCGGTCTTCATCAATGGCGACGGGGAAACGGCTCGCGATTTCTGTTATGTCGACAACGCAGTCCAGGCAAATCTGCTCGCGGCCATGGTCGATGACGCGGCTGCCGTCAATCAGGTCTACAACGTCGCGCTGAACGAAAAGACGACCCTCAACGAGCTGTTCGAGATGATCCGCTCGTTGCTCGCACCGCGTTTTCCCCACTTGCGCGGGGTGCGCCCGATCCATCGCGCGTCGCGCGCCGGGGATGTGCGCTTGTCGCAGGCCGACATCGACAAGGCAAAACGTCTTCTCGGCTACGAGCCGGCGTGGAGGATACGGCCGGGGCTGGAGCGGACGGTCGAGTGGTATGCGGCGACGCTCGCGCCGCCGCGTTCGATCGACGAGCTACTGCTCGAGCCGCGAGTCAGATTCCACGGATCGTAGTGCAATCGGTCTGCTGCGGATCACGGAGCCTTAATAGTTGGAGGGTAATAATCCGCGCTGAACAGGGGGGCTATAGGAAGGAGCAATCCATGCTGAAGATCGGAAGGCGTGTCGGCGCGGCGGCGCTGCTTGCGATTTCCGGCCTTTCCCTGATTTCGACCCAGGCTCAGGCGCAACTGGGACTGGGCAGCCTGATCGTGACGATGACATCCCCGGATTCCGGGTCGCCTGTCTCCGGCACGGTCCCGGTCAGTGCAAGCGTAAGCATCATCGGTCTTATAACCGTCCGCGG
>Ga0066709_100003290_pt1 | contig 12315 bp, 9 predicted proteins | sample GraSoiAngelo_158_FD_79665 | JGI IMG/M metagenome (GOLD analysis project Ga0066709, IMG submission 79665) | Grasslands soil microbial communities from the Angelo Coastal Reserve, California, USA - 14_1009_16_30cm | ecosystem: Environmental > Terrestrial > Soil > Grasslands | place: USA... | reverse complement strand
CGCGAAGCCGATACCGCAACTTGCCAGCGAGTTGCTGGGGTTATATCTCGAGCACGCCCAACTGCTCGGGACACGCACGGCAGAGCTGCATCTGACGCTGTCCCAGGGTAGCGACGATCCCCGATTCGCTCCCGAGCCGTTCACGGACTTCTATTTGCGCGGACAGTACCAGGGCATGGTGAGCCTTGCGAACCGCGCCTTCGCGCTGCTGCGCCGGAAGAGCTCGGGGTTGCCGGACGCGGCGCGCCCCGACGCTCAGAAGGTGATCGATCTCGAGAACACGGTTCAGAAGGGCTTCGCAGCGTTGAAAGCCCGAAAGATCGAGGCGACGATCATTCGCTGTCACGGCGACTACCATCTTGCGCAGGTGCTCTATACGGGACGCGACTTCGTCATTTTCGACCTCGAAGGCGAGCCTTCCCGCCCGCTCTCGACGCGCAGGCTCAAGCGCTCGCCGTTGCGCGACGTCGCCGGGATGATCCGCTCGTTTCACTTCGCTGCCTATGCTGTGCTGTTCGGGCAATGGGGCGCGCTGCGGCCGGAGGACTTCGAGCTGCTGGATCCATGGGCACGCTACTGGCACCGGTGGACCGCGGTCGCGTTTCTCAGGGCCTATCTCGACGCCGCGGGAGACGCGGCGTTCATCCCGAAGGAGCGTCAGGATATGGCGCTCCTCCTCGACAGTTATCTGTTGGAGAAGGCGTTGTACGAAGTGAGCCAGGAGCTGCAGAACCGTCCCGATTGGGTGCGGATTCCGCTGCAGGGCGTGCTGCAGCTTGTGGCGGGTTGAGCTGGGGCCGAGCTTGGTTTGCGGCGTCACGGTGCGTCTCGAGCTTCTCGATATTTCACGAGTCTTACCCGATTGCCGCGCTCGCCAAGGGCCTCGTGCCGGATTTCGTCCACCAGGGCTTGTATGAGCGGAATGCCGAATCCGCCCTCGCGCAGGGCTTCGCCCGCAGCAGTCGTCCTGAACTGCGGCAGCGCAAAAACGGGGGCCTGATCCACCACGGTTACCTCGAACGTTTGGCCGCTCACCGTGGCGCTGACCTCGATCGTTCCGTCGGCGCCGCGGTACCCGTGACGAATGATGTTGGTGCAAAGCTCCGTGACCGCGAGAGCAAGATCGGAACGTGCGCTTTCGGAAGCGCCGCGGTCGACAAGAGTTTTGTTCAACCAACGCCGAACCCGCGCCAGGCTCGACGGTCGGGCGCGTACGACGATGTTGGACGTTGGCGCTGTCACTGCCTACAATAGGTAACCATGCGCTTCACAGCACGAGAAGAACGCGGCGTCGTCGTGTTCGTCGCTCCGGCTGAGCTCGACGCAGCCGTCGCGCCGGATTTGGACCAGGCCCTCGGCCAGGCGATGGCGGACGGCAAGAACCACATCGTCATCGACCTCAAAGCGACCAGCCTGATCGATAGCTCGGGGCTCGCGGCGCTGGTTCGCGCTTTGAAGCGGGCGCGGGCCGCCAGCGGCAACGTCATCCTGGCCGGTCTCCAACCCCCGGTGCAAAAGGTGTTCGAGCTCACGCGACTCGACAAGGCTTTCGACATCTATGGTGACGGTGACGAAGCGGTGCGGCGGTCAGCCAAGTGATCGTCACAACAGCGGAGCACCATGACCGTCACATCGTCGGCGAGTGTGGCCATGCGGCGCGGAATTTCCAGCAAGCGCTCGACCATCTCGGTGGCGCTCCGCGTCTGGTCGAGACGCTCGGCCAGCACACTGGGCTGCGCAATTTCGTCCTGATGTGATTCGGTCAAACCGTCGCTAAAGATCAGGAGTGTGTCGCCACTGCGCAGGTCGAGCGTGTTTTCCGGGTACTCCTGGTCGGCAAAAGCGCCCAGCGGCATCCCTCCGGGCTGGAGCGCTTCGATCCGGCCCTCCGCGCGCCGCAGGAACACAAGACCGTGACCCGCGTCGGCATAGAGAAGCTGTCGCTTCGCGACCTCGAGCCGACCATGAAACAGCGTTACGAACCGGCCCGAGCGCTCAAAGTCATCCGCGAGCGCGTGGTGGGCCAGCCGTAATGCCTCGGCCGGTCCGTTCTGGCGCGAGACCGCGCGCAGCGTGGCGCGAATGGTCGCGGTCAGCAGCGCTGCGGACATTCCTTTGCCGCACACGTCTCCCAGGGTGAAGCTGAGGATGCCCGGCGAGATTTCCTCCCAATCGTAGAAATCGCCGCCCACCTCCCGCGCGGGCAGACAGCCCGCCGCCAGCTCGAAACCCTCGAGCGACGGCGAACCTTGCGGAAGCAGTGCTGCCTGCACCTGCGCCGCGTGCGCAAGCTCGGTCTCGAGCGCGCGGCGCAATTCGAAGTTCTGGCGACTGAAACGGCGCGCACGCAGCAGCATCTCGACTCTCGCCGCCAGTTCGGATTTCTCGATCGGGACGCTGATGAACTCGTCGACGACTTCCCATATCCGGCGCAAACCACTGCCTACCTCGTGCCGCGAAAACGCAAGCAGCACGGGAAGCAACACCTCGTGCTCCGACTGCTTGCGCGCGCGAATCGCATCGAGCAGACGCCCCAGCATGACGCCGTCGACGATGCAGAGGTCGAAGGGCTGGTTCAGCGCCTCCGCGCTATCCCCCTCGACCGCGACGTAGCTCGCCGCGAGCCAGGTCGCCAGCAGATGGCGATTTTCGCGATGCTCGAACAGCAGCAGGATGCGCTCGTGATTCATCGCTTATCTCACTTACATGGAAGCCCGGACAAAGGACTGCTCTGAATCGATAAGGAGCAGCATCCGGGCCATCATCACGGTTCCAGGAGCGTCCGGACCAGAGCGGAGAGCTCCTTCGTCGCCAGCGGCTTGACTAGCACGCCTTGCGCGCCGTGCGCGAGGCTCGTCTCCTGCACCGCAGCGAGCTGCCGAGGTGAGATTACTAGGAACGGGATCTCCCGGCGTCGCAGCAGGTCGCAGCGCGTCCAGATCCGTTGATCGAAGCCGGCCACGTCGACCAGTGCGAGCGCGATCCCGTGGGGTCCCTGGAGGACTTGATCCAGCTCCTCGAGACTCATGGCCCCGATTCCCCGGTAGCCCGCCCGGTCGAGCAACTCCATCATCAGCAACTCGAGGTTGCGGCGATTCGTATCGACCGCCAGGATCGCGAGACGCTCCTCCGTTGTTGCTCTACTGAGTCCGCGAGCCCCAACGCCCGGCCTACGATTCCGGTGAAGCTCGATCACCGCCATGGTCCGCTAACTGCGGAGTTCCGGTCAGGATGCCGCGGAGATTGGTGAGCGGCCGGCCCACCTTGACGCCATAGCGGGTGATCTCGAGCTCGCGCAGGTTGTTCTCAAAATCACTCATTCGCTTCTTCAGCACGCCAACGGCCTTCCGCAGCTGGCCTGCCGTTTCGAGGTAGCGCAAGAAGAGGACATTGTCAGCCAAGTAGCTGATCCCGACCTCCGTCACGCGGAACTCGCCGCCCGCGATGGATTCCGTTTCGTTGATGATGAGAGCGGTGACCCCCATGCTCTTGAGGTATCGAGTCAGGGCGGCAAGATGAGTGACAAGCTCCTGCCCCCGAATGCACAATCGGTACCCGGAAATGCTGTCAAGCATGACGATCCGCGCGTTTCGCTCCTCGACTTCGCGACGCACCATCCGATTGAATTCGTCGGACGAGTAGCGCAACGGCTCGACCTGCACGACGGAGAGAGTGCCGCGCTCAATCATGGCGTGGACCGGGATGCTGATTGCTTCGCACCGGTGGACGAAGCTTTCTATCCACTCCTCGAAGAGGTACACAACCGAGTGTTCCCCCCGACCGGCCAGCTCCCTCATGAACAGAACGCCTAGCGTGGTCTTTCCGACCCCACTGGGGCCGCTGATCAGGGTGACCATGCCGCGAGTCATACCGCCGTGCAGCATCTCGTCAAGCTCTGGCACACCCGATCGGATCATCTCGGGGTGGAAAGGCCGCCCATGCTCCTCGGAGGACAGCTTGGGGAAGACCTCCATCCCGGTCTCGCCCAGCCGGAACGCGTGGGGACCGTTGCGGAAATCTGAACCGCGGAACTTAGTCACCGCGACCCTGCGACCGTCGGGTCCGGATTCGAGCTCGAGCACCCCATCGCTCATGAAGCGCAGATCCTCGTCAGGCGCCTCCGTCGTTCCCTCGGAGGTCACCAGCACCGTGGCCTGGTGCTCGACGAGGAAGCGCAAGAAAGAGAGCGCCTGCTTGCGGAACTGGAACGCATCCTGGGTCAGATAGCGAAACTGCGTCATCGAATCGACGAAGATGCGCCGCGGCTTGAGCTGCTCGACCCGCTCCATGATGCTGCGGGTGACGGGCTCGCGCTCGACCTCCGCCGGCGAGAAGATGTCGTAGCTTTGCGCCTGGGAGAAGAAGTTGGCGTCGGGACTTAAGTCGAGGAAGCTCACCCCGGTCAAGTCGATGCCCATACCCTGGGCGTTGTCGCGTAGCTGTGCCTCGGGTTCGGCGAGCGAGATGCATAGCACCGGCTCGCCAGCGGCTGCACCGCAGGTCAGGAAGTGCAGGCCGAGGGTGGTCTTGCCGCTGCCCGGGCCACCGCGCACGAGGTAGGCGCGCCCCCGCACCAGTCCCCCGCTCATGATCTCGTCGAGCCCGGCCACGCCCGTCGAAATCCGCTTCTCCGCAGCGCGCACGCTGCTCGCTTCATTACCCATAGGCGAAGCCTCCTTGTTTGGACCGGGCTGCGAGAGGGATCGTTCGCCAAGCCGCGGGACCTTGGGTGGAGCGCCTCTTAGCGTGTTGCGCGTGTAAGATTCAAGACCAGCTACGATCGCCCGGGATTGACGGGACACCTATGCGTTATTGGCTGATGAAAAGCGAGCCCTCCGAGGTTTCGATCGACGACCTGGCGGCGATGCCGAAACAGACGGTGGCGTGGGACGGCGTGCGCAACTACCAGGCGCGTAACTTCATGCGCGACCAGATGACGGTGGGCGATCTCGCGTTCTTCTATCATTCGAGCTGCCCCGAGCCGGGGATCGCCGGCATCGTGCGGGTGAGCAAGGCGGCGTATCCCGACGCATCGCAGTTCGACCGCAAGAGCCCGTACTACGATGCCAAGGCGACGCGTGCGGCGCCGCGCTGGCTCAACGTCGAGGTGACGCTGGTCGAGAAGACACGGCTCGTTTCGCTCGCCGAGCTGCGAACGGAAACTACGCTCGCGGGGATGCGTGTGCTGCAGCGGGCCAACCGGCTGTCGATTACGCCGGTCGATCCGCGCGAATGGAAGTTCATCACCGGGAAACTGATGCGAAGCTAGATCGGACTATCCCGACGACCGGAATAGGTCTCCCTCAGCACGTTCTTCTGCACCTTGCCCATCGCGTTGCGCGGCAGATCGGCGACGAAATGCACGCGCTTGGGCACCTTGAAGCCGGCGATCTCGGACTTGAGCGCGGCGAGCAGGTCAGGCTCGCTCAACGTGTGACCGGTACGCGCGACGACCACCGCCGTGACGGCTTCGCCTAAATCCGGATCCGGTACGCCGATCACCGCCGATTCGGCCACACCCGGAAGGGCATCGATCTTCTCCTCGATCTCCTTGGGATAGACGTTGAGCCCGCCGGTGATGATGAGGTCCTTGGATCGCCCGACGATCTTCAGGTAGCCGTTCGGCAGCCACTCGCCCAAGTCGCCGGTCCGGAAATAACCGTCGTCGGTGAACTCTTCCCGGGTCTTGTCGGGCATCCGCCAGTAGCCGCTGAATACGTTCGGGCCCTTGACCTGGATGGCGCCGACCGCGCCCGGTGCGCAGAGGCGCTCCTCGTCGTCGACAACCCTCACCGATACGCCCGGCAGCGGCACGCCCACGCTTCCGGCGATTCGCTCGCCGCCGAGCGGATTCGCCGTATTCATGCCGGTCTCGGTCATGCCGTAGCGCTCGAGGATTGTGAGCTGAGCGCGCGCCTGGAATTCGGCGAATGTCTCGGGAAGCAGCGGCGCCGAGCCGGACACGAACAGGCGGATATTTCGACAGTCGCGCTCGCCGAACGCGGCTTCCGCGAGCAGCCGCGTGTAGAAGGTCGGAACGCCCATCATCACGGTTGCGTGGGGCAGCAATGCGATCACTTCCTTGGCATCGAACTTCGGCAGCCAGAGCATCCGGCTGCCCGAGAGCATCACGCAGTGACACGCCACGAACAGCCCGTGCACGTGATAGATCGGCAACGCATGGAGCAGCACGTCGCCGCGCGTGAATCCCCACTGCTCGACCAAGGTCAGCGCGTTGCTCGCGAGATTGCGGTGGGAGAGCATGGCGCCCTTGGAGCGCCCTGTCGTCCCGGACGTGTAGACGATCGCCGCGAGATCATTCGGGGCTGAGGTCACGGTCTCGAATGTACCGGGCCGGCCTTCAGCGCGATCGAGCAAGCTTCCCGCTGCACCGTCGAGGGTCAGCACGGTTGCCTGCGGCCGCAGCGGCGTGATGGACGCCGCGGCGTCAGGCCGGCAGACGATGACCGATGGCTCTGCGTCGGCGAAGAAATACGCGAGCTCGCTTTTCTGGTAGCTGCTGTTGAGCGGCAGGTAGACGAATCCCGCGCGGAGGCACGCGAGATAGAGCGCCAGTGCCTGCCAGCACTTGTCGATGTGCGCGGCCACCCGGTCACCCGGTCGGCAGCCCGTGTTGGCGAGAGCGTGCGCGATGCGCCCCGACGCGGCGTCGAGATCGTCGTAATGAATCACCGGACCGCCGGGGATGAGCACGCAAGGCTGTTCCGCATCCTCCGGAAAATGGTCGCGCAGAAGCGCGTACAGGTTGGCGTTCATGATCGGGTTGCCGCGGGCTACAATTGTACGATTCTCCACCGCCCGTTCTCGACAGATGGATCTTCCAGCGACGATGCGCTATGCCGCCACCCGCGAGCCAGGGCCGCCCGACGTGCTGAACATCGGGCAGACGCAAGTACCCCGGCCCCGGCGCGGCGAGGTTCTAATCCGCGTCGCCTATGCCGGGGTGAACCGCCCCGACTGTCTGCAGCGGGCAGGTGGCTATCCACCGCCGCCGGACGCGTCGCCGATCATCGGGCTGGAAGTCGCCGGCACGGTCGCGGCGCTGGGCGACGGCGTCGAAGAATGGCGCGCCGGCGACACCGTCTGCGCGTTGACGCCCGGCGGCGGATACGCGGAATACTGCACGACGCCCGCGGCCCATTGCCTGCCGGTGCCGCGTGGACTGTCGCTTCTCGACGCGGCGAGCCTACCGGAGAACTACTTCACGGTCTGGCACAACGTGTTCGAGCGCGGGGCGCTGCGCGAGGGCGAGACGCTGCTCGTGCACGGCGGCTCGAGTGGTATCGGTCTCACCGCCATCCAGCTCGCCAAGACGTTCGGGGCGAGCGTGATCACGACCGTCGGCAGCGCGGACAAGGCTGCGTATTGCCGCGGCATCGGCGCCGATCACGCGCTTAATTATCGCGAGCAGGATTTCGAGGCCGAAGTCGCGAAGATCACCGCCAAGCGCGGCGTCGACGTCGTGCTCGACATGGTTGGCGGCGACTACATCGAGAAGAATCTCAAGTGCCTCGCGCTGGAGGGACGGCTCGTTTTCATCGGCTTCCAGCGCGGCAGCCGGGCCGAGGTCGATTGGCGGTTCATCATGATCAAGCGCCAGACGATCACCGGCTCGACGATGCGCGCCAGTCCCCACGAGCGCAAGGCAGGGATCGCCAAGGCGTTACGCGAACGCGTCTGGCCGCTCTTCGAGGAAGGCAGGCTCAAGCCCGTCGTCTACCGTGTGTTCCCGCTCGAAGAAGCCGCTGCGGCGCACACCCTCATGGAATCGTCGCAGCATATAGGCAAGATCATGCTCGCCGTGCGCCCGGAGTAGTGCAGGCTCTCGACAGGCTGAGCGCAGAACGTCGCGAGCGGGCCGGATGCCTTATTTGCCAACTAAGGACCCGCAGCGAGGCGCGAGACAGTACCGAATAAGTACGGCGAGCGCCGAGCGAGGACGCAACAAAGCAGACGGCCCGCGCAGCAGTTATGCGCCTGCCTGTCAGATGAGGCCGGCGCCGCGCGCCCACTTATACTTCGCGCCGAGCACCGCGACCGGGATCTCGGTCGAATACGGATACGCCGGGATGCCGTGATCGAACAGGTATTCCGAGGCCTCCTCGACCTCGACGTCGCCGGCGAGCGAGGCGACGATCGGCTTGTGGATGCCCTTGGCGCGCATTTCGTCGACCACTTCCACCATGGCCTTGGCAAACACCATCGGCGGGGTGATGATCGTGTGCCAATAGCCCAAGATCAGCGCATGAATGCGCGGCTCCTCGAGACCGAGGCGAACCGTTTCCTGATACGTCTTCGGCGGCTGCCCGCCGGTGATGTCGACCGGATTTCCCGCGGCGCCGAACGGCGGAATGAACTTGCGGAACGCCTGGTCGAGGTCGGGCGGCATCGCCATCAGCTGGAGGTTGTTGTCGACGCAGGCGTCGGAAAGCAGCACGCCTGACCCGCCGGCGCCGGTGATGATCACCACGTTCTCGCCCTTGGGTGTCGCCAGCACGGGAATCGCCCGGGCGTATTCGAGCAGATCGCGCAACGAGCGCGCCCGAATCACGCCCGACTGCTTGAAAACATCCTCGTAGATCTTGTCGTTGCCGGCGAGCGCTCCCGTATGCGAGCTCGCCGCGCGCGCGCCCATCGCGGTGCGGCCCGCCTTGAGCACGACCACCGGTTTCTTCTTCGATACGCGTTTGGCGACCTCGGCGAAGGCGCGGCCGTCCTTCAGATCCTCGCAGTGCTGGGCGATGATGTGGGTGTTCTCGTCCTGCTCGAAAAACGTCAGCAGGTCATCCTCGTCGATGTCCGATTTGTTGCCCAGGCCCACAATCGCCGACACGCCCATCTTGGCCGAGCGCGAGAAACCGATGATCGCCATGCCGATGCCACCCGATTGCGAGGACAGCGCCGCGTGGCCCTTGACGTCGTACGCCGTGCAGAACGTCGCGCAGAGATTCTTCCAGGTGTAGTAGAAGCCGTAGATGTTCGGGCCCATCAGCCGGACGTTGTACTTGCGGCCGATCGCCTGAAGTTCCAACTGGCCCTCGACGTTGCCGGTTTCCGCGAAGCCCGACGGAATCAGCACCGCGCCCGGGATTTCCTTTTCGCCGACCTCGATGAGCGCTTGGGCGACGAACTTGGCGGGGATGGCGAACACCGCCACGTCGATCTTTCCCGGCACATCCTTGACGCTCTTGTACGCCTTGCGGCCGAGGATCTCGGCAGCGGACGGATGGATGGGGTAGATCTCGCCCTTATAGCCGCCGTTGATCAGATTCTTCATCACCGAGTTGCCGATCTTCCCGTCTTCGGACGAGGCGCCGACGACGGCGACGGCGTCGGGCTTCATGATGCGATTCATCTGCCGGAGAATTTCCTCCTGGCTTGGCCGGTAGCGCGCCGGCTCCGGGTTCCAGTCGCAGACGATGCGCACGTCGGCCGCCGTCGCGCCCTTCGGCGTGGCGAACACCGGGTTCAGGTCCATCTCGGCGATTTCGGGAAAGTCCGAGATGAGCTGCGAGACGTTCTGGATGATCCCAGACAGCGCGCTGCGATCGACCGGGTCGGCGCCGCGCACGCCCTTGAGTATCGGCGCCGCCGCGATGCCGTCGAGCATCGACAGGGCGTCCTCCTTCGAGGCGGGTGCCAGTCGGAAGGTGATGTCCCTCAACACTTCGACCAGCACACCGCCGAGGCCGAACGCGACCAGCTTGCCGAACGACGGATCAGTCACTGCGCCGACGATCACTTCCTGCCCACCGGAGAGCATCTGCTGCACCTGAACCCCGAGAATCGTCGCTTTCGCGTTGTGGCGCTTCGCGTTGGCCACGATCGTGTCGTAGCCCTTCTGAGCTTCCTCCGCACTCTTGATGCCGACCAGCACGCCGCCGGCTTCCGTTTTGTGCAGGATCTCCGGCGAAACGATCTTCAGCACGACGGGAAACCCCATGCCGGCGGCAAGCTTGGCGGCGTCCGCGGCCGAAGTCGCCACGCCTTCCTTCGGTACCGGGATGCCGTAGGCCTCGCAGACGAGCTTGCCCTCGGGGGCGGTCAACGCGGTGCGCCCTTCCGCCTTGGTCTTGTCGAGAACCTGACGCACCGCCGTCTTGTTGGCTGCCATTGCTGCTTCCTTTCGGATTTCACGGGCGGACGGAACGTCGCCGCGGGGACACGATTGTTCAGATCGCCTTTTCGGCGCGCAGTGCTGCGATCTGGTCCTTGCTGTAGCCCAATTCGGAGAGGACCTCGTCGGTGTGCTCGCCAAGCAACGGCGAGCGGATCACCTCGGTCGGGCTGTCCGACATCTTGATCGGATTGCCGACCGACAGATACTTGCCGCGCTTCGGGTGATCGACTTCGACCACGGTGCCGGTCTTGCGCAGCGACGGCTCCTCGGCGATCTCCTTCATGGACAGGATCGGACCGCAGGGGATGTCGTGCTTGTTGAGGATGTCCATGGCCTCGAACTTGTCCTTGGTCATGGTCCATTGCTCGATCTCGCCGAAGATCTCCATCAGGTGCGGCAGGCGCGCCTTGGGCGTCGAGTAACGCGGATCGGTGAGCCATTCCTCCTTGCCGATCACCTTGCAGATGTCCTCCCACACCGGCGCCTGGGTGATGAAGTAGATGTAGGCGTTCGGATCGGTCTCCCAGCCCTTGCACTTGAGGATCCAACCCGGCTGGCCGCCGCCCGACGCGTTGCCGGCTCGCGGAACCGCGTCGCCGAACGTCCCGTTCGGATACTGCGGGTACTCCTCCATGACGCCCGTGCGCGCGAGGCGCTGCTGATCGCGAAGCTTCACCCGGCAGAGGTTAAGCACGCCGTCCTGCATCGCGGCGAGCACGCGCTGTCCGCGGCCTGTCGTCTTGCGCTGATAGAGCGCGGCGACGATGCCGAGCGCCAGGTGCAGTCCGGTGCCCGAATCGCCGATCTGCGCCCCGGTGACCATTGGCGGGCCGTCGTCGAAACCCGTCGTCGACGCCGAACCTCCCGCGCACTGCGCGACGTTCTCGTAGACCTTGCACTCCTCGTACGGACCCGGCCCGAAACCCTTGACTGAGGCGACGATCATCTTCGGGTTGAGCTCCTGGATATGCTCCCAGGTCAGCCCCATCCGATCGAGCGCGCCCGGCGCGAAGTTCTCGACCAGCACATCGCAATGCTTGACCAGCGCTTCGAGCACCTGCTTTCCCTTGGGGTTCTTGGCGTCGATCGTGATCGAGCGCTTGTTGTGGTTGAGCATCGTGAAATACAGGCTGTCCACGCCGGGAATGTCGCGCAGCTGCCCGCGTGTGATATCGCCCTCGCCGGCACGCTCGATCTTGATCACGTCCGCGCCGAGCCACGCCAGGAGCTGCGTGCACGTCGGTCCCGACTGCACGTGCGTGAAGTCGAGGATGCGTACGCCGTCCAATGCCTTGCCCATTCCATTCCCCTCTGTCGTCATTCCCGCAAAACGCTGCTCCGACGCGGCTCACCCGTCACGGTTTCTTCTTCGCGGCGGGATTGAGACTCGTGATGCGGCCGCTTTCCGTGCCCGCCTTTTCGTCTATGGCCGCGTTGATCAGGGTAGGCTTGCGCGAGCGGATCGCTTCTTCCATCGCGTTGGAGAGCTCGGCCGGCGTCGTGGCCAGCACACCCACGCCACCGAAGGCCTCCATCAGTTTTTCGTAGCGCGCGCCCTTGACGAACACCAAGGGCGATGGATCGCGCCCTCCGGTCGGATTCACTTCGTCGCCGCGGTACACGCCGTTGTTGTTCAAGATCACGACGCAGACCGGCAGGTTGTAGCGGCAGATCGTCTCGACTTCCATGCCGGAGAAACCGAAGGCGCTGTCGCCCTCGACCGCGATCACCTGCTCGCCGCTCACTACCGCCGCCGCGACCGAAAAGCCCATACCGACGCCCATCACGCCCCAGGTGCCGACGTCCAGGCGCTTGCGCGGTTTGTACATGTCCACGATGCTGCGCGTGAAGTCGAGCGCGTTGGCGCCTTCGTTGACGAGAATCGCGTCCGGGTTCGCCTTGACGACGTCGCGCACGACGGCGAGCGCGCTGTGGAAGCTCATCGGCGTCGGATTCTTCGCCAGCGCTTCGGCCATCTTGGCGACGTTCTTGGTCTTGCGCTCGGCGATGGCGTTGAGCCAGTCCGCTGGCGGCTTGGGCCAGTTCGCGCCCGCAGTCGAGTTGATCGCTTCGAGCATCGCTGACACGCAGGAGCCGATGTCGCCGACCACCGGTGCGTCGATGCGCACGTTGCTATCCGCTTCCTGGGGCGAGATGTCGATCTGGATGAACTT
>Ga0066709_100003284_pt1 | contig 12319 bp, 7 predicted proteins | sample GraSoiAngelo_158_FD_79665 | JGI IMG/M metagenome (GOLD analysis project Ga0066709, IMG submission 79665) | Grasslands soil microbial communities from the Angelo Coastal Reserve, California, USA - 14_1009_16_30cm | ecosystem: Environmental > Terrestrial > Soil > Grasslands | place: USA... | reverse complement strand
GCCCCGCAGCTTCTCGTTCAACTCACCGCACGGCGCCTGCCCGACGTGCACGGGCCTCGGCACGAGGCTCGAGATCGATCCGGAGCTCGTCCTGCCCGACAAGAGCAAGAGCGTCATGACGGGGGCGGCCGTGCCCTGGGCGCGCATGCCGACCGACGCGTCGTGGCGGCAGAAGATCACCGAGGCGATCTTCCTGTCCCATGGCTGGGACCCGAACGCGCCGCTGCGCGACCTGCCGAAGGAGGCGGTCGAGTACCTCCTCTTCGCGCCGAAGGACGAGACCGTCGTCATCCGCTACCGGCACGAGCGCGGCGAGAACAGCTATCGCGCCCAGTTCGAGGGCGTGGTCACTAACCTCGAGCGGCGGTACCGCGAGACGGACTCGGAGTACATCAAGACCGAGCTCGAGAAGTACATGGTCGAGCGGCCCTGCCCGACGTGCAAGGGCAAGCGCCTGCGGCCCGAGGCGCTCGGCGTGACCATCGACGGCCGCGACATCTCGGAGGTCGCCGACTTCTCGATCACCGACGCGCTGGCGTGGGCGCAGACGCTGCCGAGCAAGATCTCGGAGCGCGAGCGGGCGATCGCCTACCAGGTTCTCAAGGAGATAAAGGCCCGCCTCGGCTTCCTGGTCGACGTCGGGCTCGACTACCTGACCGTCAACCGGACGAGCCAGACGCTGTCCGGCGGCGAGGCGCAGCGGATCCGGCTTGCGACCCAGATCGGGACGACGCTGATGGGCGTCCTGTACATCCTCGACGAGCCCTCGATCGGGCTGCACCAGCGCGACAACGCCAAGCTGATCGCGACGCTGACCCGGCTGCGCGACCTCGGCAACACCGTGCTCGTCGTCGAGCACGACGAGGAGACGATCCGAACGGCCGACTGGGTCATCGACATCGGGCCCGGGGCAGGGGAGCACGGCGGCGAGATCATCGCCAACGGCCGGCTCGAGGCGGTCCTCGCGGAGCCGCGCTCCATCACCGGCGCCTACCTCCGCGGCGACCGGCGCGTGACGATCCCGGCGAAGCGGCGGAAGAGCAGCGGCAAGCAGCTCGTCGTGCGCGGCGCGCGCCAGCACAATCTCAAGAACCTCGACGTGACGTTCCCGCTCGGGACCTTCACCGCGATCACCGGCGTGTCGGGTAGCGGCAAGAGCACGCTCGTCACGGAGGTGCTCTACCGGGCCCTCGCGCGCGAGCTGTTCGGCTCGCGCGAGCCGGTGGGCAAGCACGATCGCATCGAGGGCATCAGGCAGGTCGACAAGGTCATCGAGATCGACCAGAGCCCGATCGGTCGGACGCCGCGCTCGAACCCGGCCACATACGTCGGGCTGTTCACCTCGATCCGCGAGCTGTTCGCGGGTGTGCCCGAGGCGCGCGTCCGCGGCTACGGCCCGGGCCGCTTCTCGTTCAACGTCAAGGGCGGTCGGTGCGAGAACTGCAAGGGCGACGGGATCATCAAGATCGAGATGCAGTTCCTGCCCGACGTGTACGTCCCGTGCGAGGTGTGCAAGGGCGCGCGGTACAACCGGGAGGCGCTCGAGATCCACTACAAGGGCCGCTCGATCGCCGAGGTCCTGGAGATGACCGTCGAGGAGGCGCTCGAGTTCTTCCGACCGGTCCCCAAGATCGCGGGCAAGCTGCAGACGCTCTTCGACGTCGGCCTCGGGTACATCCACCTCGGCCAGCCCGCGACGACGCTGTCGGGCGGCGAGGCGCAGCGGGTCAAGCTCTCGACCGAGCTGTCGCGGCGCGCGACCGGCAAGACGCTGTATGTCCTCGACGAGCCGACGACGGGCTTGCACTTTGCCGACGTCGAGAAGCTCCTGCAGGTGCTGCACCGGCTCGTCGAGACGGGCAACACGGTCGTCGTGATCGAGCACAACCTCGACGTGATCAAGACCGCCGACTGGATCATCGACCTCGGGCCGGAGGGCGGGGCGCGCGGCGGCAGGATCGTGGCCGAGGGCACGCCCGAGGCCATCGCCAAGGTCCGCGGCTCGGCGACCGGCGAGTACCTCGCGCGGGTCCTCCGCGGCGAGCCGCTCGTGCCGCTGTCGGACGTCTCGTTCGCGGAGGCGGCGGGCCGTGTGCGCGCGGTCGCGGTGCCGATGGACCACGAGCACGACGGCGGCAACGGGGCCCGCGGCAAGCCCACCGAAAAGTCTTCGCGGCGGAAGGTCGCCGCAGCGTGATGACCCAGGTGCGGCGGGTGCCGCCGCGCCACGAGCTGCCGGAGGTGGACGCCGCCGCGCTCGAGGCAGCGCGTGCCGGCGATCGCGTCGTGGCGGCTGCGCGGGAGCTCGGCGCCGAGCGCTGGCTGCGGTACCTCGAGCCGCTCCCGGGTCGCCTGCGGGACGACCCGCTGCCCGACCTGCGGGCGGCGGCGAGGCTGGCCCGCGCCGCCTATGGGCCCAAGGATTCCGTTCGGGATCAGCTGCCGGCGGAGGTCACGGAGCCGTTCCTCGACCGGATCGATCGGCTGAGCCGGGCGATCAACCGCTGGGAAGCGAACCGCTCCTGAGTCGTCGGACTCGGGCCGCGCCTAGTAGACGAAGGGCACGAACGCCTTCGTCCGCTCTCGGTAGGGGCGGTAGCCGGGGAATCGTTCGACCAGCCATCCCTCCTCGCGCCGGCGCTTGAGATCGAGCACCACCGCGAGCAACACGGTTGCCAGGCCGGCGACCAGGGACAGTCGCGTGACCGCCCAGCCCAGCGACGCGAGGATCAGGCCGGCGTAGATCGGGTTCCGGATGTATCGATAGGGCCCGGTCTCGACCAGCTTGCCCTCCGCACGCGGGTGGGGGACAACGCTGAACGCCTCGCTTCGGCGCAGCTCGATCGACCCCGCGATGACGATTGCGACCCCAAGGAGCATGACGACCCCGCCGATCCAGGACGCCGCGGCGGGAACGCCCGAGCTTGTATCGGCGGGCGCGAACCTTCCGGCGAGCACGACGAGCCCGAGGCACAGGATCTGCAGGGCGACCCAGCCTTCGCCACGAGGACCGAGACTCGGGACCGATCGCACGTCGGCATCGTAGGTGGCTAACGCGCGGAGGCTGCGCCGGCCTTCCGTGTGAGCCATGGCGGCAGGCGGAGCTCGGCGGCGGTGAACGCCTCGAGCAGGAACTGCGAGGGCGAGCCCGGGTCGTAGACGAGGGTCAGCGAGCGCCTTGCGCGGGTCCAGGCCACGTAGGCGAGACGCCGCTCCTCCTCCAAGGCGCGCTCCGGCTCGAGCGCCTCGGAAACGGACCGGGCGCTGGGAAACGTGCCGTCGTCGAGCCCGATCACCGCGACGTGGTCGAACTCGAGGCCCTTCGTCCCGTGGGCCGTCGCGAGCAGGAGCCGCGCGTCGTCGCTGCGGAGCGCCGCCAGCCTCGCGCGCGTTGCCTCGATGCGGCCGCGGAGCTCGTCGAGATCTCGACAGCTCGCGGCCCACGCGAGCAGCGATGCGGCGATGCCGTCTCGCGCCATTGCCATGTCGAGGTCATCCTCGTCGACCGCCTCGTTCGTGCTTCCTCGACCGGCCTCCGGATGGTGCTCCCGAACACGGGCCAGGCTACGCAACGGATGCTCCCCGAGGCCGGCGTCGCGAGCGGCCGCCGCCGCCGAGTCGAGCAGCTCGTCGACGGTTGGCGACTCGATCGGGAGCTCGAGCTCCGCAGCGCGGAACGGCACGTCGCGGCGCACCGCCGCGGCGACCACCGGCAGCAGCTCGCGGTTCGTGCGGGCGAGCACCGCCTGCGTTCCACCGTCGTCGGGCCACGATGCGAGGACGGCTTCGGCGCGATCGACGTCGTCGGCCGCCGTGGCAGCGAGCACGAGTCGGCCCTCGGCCTTCGGACCCGTGCGGATGACCTTGGCGAAACGCTCGATGTTGTGCTCCACCAGGCGCACCGCGCGGTCGAGCACCGGCGCCGGACAGCGGTAGTTCGTCTCGAGGTCGACGCGGGTCAGGTTCGGCAGTGCCTCGTCGGCAAGACCGAGCAGGCGACGCACGTCGGCAAGCCGCCAGCCGTAGATCGACTGGTCGTCGTCGCCGACGAGGAAGATCCGATTCGCCGGCGCGGCGAGCAGGAGCGCGAGCCGCATCTGCGCCCGATCCAGGTCCTGCGCCTCGTCGACGAGCAGGTGTTGACAACGATCCCGCCAGGCAGCCAGGACCTCCGCATTTCGCTCGAGCAGGTCAAGCGCACGCGCCACGAGGTCGTCGAAGTCGAGGCCGCCGCGCCGCTGGATCTCGGCTTCGTAGGCCGCATATGTCCGCGCCACCGGCCCTGCTTCCGGATCCGCTTCGATTGCGCCCGGGTCGACGTCGAGGTCGAGCTTGAAGCGCGACATGAGCGTGTCCAGGCGGCGCCGCTCGGCCGGGGCGGCGTCCGGTCGGACTGCGCGAATAAGCTCCTCGCGATCCAGGAGCGGCTCGACGGGCTGACCGGCGCCGCGGAGCATCTCGAGCCCGAGCGCGTGGAACGTCCGGATGCGGACGCGATCGCCGAGATCCGCGCCGAGTGGCTCGATGGCGCCGGCGACCCGCTCGCGGAGCTCCTCGGCCGCGCGCCGGTTGAACGTGATCGCGCAGATCGCCTCCGGCTCCGCCCCGCCATCGATCAGCCAGGCGATCCGGGCTACGAGCGTCGTTGTCTTGCCGGATCCCGCAGGGGCGACACACAGCACCGGGCCGGGCGGCATCGTGGCGGCGCGCCGCTGGTCGACCTGGAGCCTCGCCAGGCGCTCGACGACGGCGGGATGGTTCGCCACGCGGGGAAGTCTGGACGTGACCCCTTATGTGCCGGTAGTCGGGCCGTCGGCCTCGAGGCGCCGGATGGCGGCGAGGACCTCATCGGTGACCCGCTCCATGGAGGCCGCCTTCAGGTCGAGACGCAGGGTGGCCGCTTCCGTCAGCATCGGGTTGTAGCCCGAGTCGCCGCTCGAGCGGAGCCAGCGGATGTCGGTTCGGACGAGGAGGATGGGCTTCTTGCCGTAGGCGTGACCGACCTCCCAGCTCGTGCCCGAATCCGGGTCGGGGCCATCCATGATGGCGAGGAGCCCGTCGGCCCAATCGATCCCGCCGACGTCGGTGGCGAAGATACCGGCGGCGTCCTTCCCGGGCTCCTGCTCCTGAGGCAGGAAGATCTCGTGACCCGCGGCGCGCAGCGCAGTCGCCAGCGCGACGTTCCAGTCCCGCTCGGCGGCCGAGAAGAGCGGCCCGGCGAAGTACAGCTTCATCGCCGAAGTATCACCGCCCCGCCAGCTGGTCGCCGCGACCCCTGCCCCGGTTGACGGTGCCGACCTACCGCATGTGCGCGGGTCGTCGCGGCGCGTCGACGCAACATTTCGGTGCGCAGGCGCACCGCTCGGCGCTCGAAGCGCGGACCCGAGTTAACGATCCTCGACGGTCGGGAGTATGGTGGCCGGAGAAGGATCGTGAGGGCTTTGGAGGCCCCCCGCGGGCCCTGTGCCCGAGCACGTGGAGGAGTGCCCCGTGAGATCGATCGTCCAACATCGCCGCGCGGCGGGTGTCGCCATCGCGCTGCTTGCGCTCGCGGCCGTCGCCTCACCGGTGTCAGCGGCGCCCAAAACCGGTCCGCTAGGTAACTTCAAGCACATCGTCGTCATCTACGAGGAGAACCACAGCTTCGACAACCTGTATGGCCTGTGGGGCGATGTCAATGGCCAGCACGTCGTCGGCCTCGGCGATGCCGACGCCGCCCACACCACCCAGATCGCGCAAGACGCAACGCCGTTTCAATGCCTACTGCAGACCGACGTCAATCTGCGGACGACCCTCCAGACACCGGCTGGTCCGCTAACTGAGACCTGTACCCAGGACGTCACCCTCGGCAATGGCTCGACGGCCCACATCTCGAGCGCGTTCGGGCAGAACCCAGGGGCCCCGGCCGGGCCCTACAAGATCGACACGTACATCCCGGCCACGGCACATACGTGCCCGCCGCTGAACAACCTGTTCGGATTCGCCAACGGCATCCTCGATCCGAACGGCGGCCCCGGTGGCTGTACCCGTGACCTGGTCCACCGCTTCTATCAGGAGCAGTACCAGCTCAACGGCGGCATGCAGAACCGGTACATCACCGGGAGCGATTCCGCGGCCATGTCGTTCGGCTATTACGACACGACGAAGCTGCCGATCTACGACTACCTGCATGCCAACGGCGCGCCGAAGTATGTGATCGCCGACCACTTCTTCCAGGCCGCGTTCGGTGGTTCGTTCCTGAACCACCAGTTCCTCATTGCGGCCGCACCGCCCGCGTTCAGCGGAACGGGATCGACCCGGACGGTGCTTGATGCGTCTGGTTTCCCGCGCGGCGCGAGCGGAACCGGCTGCTCAGGCCCCTATCCGCTCTACTCGTCGACATCGTGCGTCTTCGACGGAAACACGACTCAGGCCTGCCCAGGCGTGGGCGGTCTCGCATGCGGCGATTACGCCGTCAACACCGTGCTGCCGTGGTACCAGCCGACCAGCACCGGTTTCGCGAACAAGATCCGGCCGATCGATGACACCACCACGCCGATGAACATCGGCGACCTGATGTCGAATGCCGCCGTTAGCTGGGCCTACTACGGCGGCGGCTGGGACAACGCAGCCGGCATCGTTGGCGGGCGAGGCTGGACGAACGGCAATGGCCCGACTTGCTCGGATCCGGAAGGGCCCGCTGCCGGCGCCCCCGCAGACGGGGACGGCCTCCACGCCGGTTGGCCGTATTGCCCGCATTACTCGTACCAGCAGCATCACTACCCGTTCGCCTACTTCCTGCGCTACGCGCCAGGGACCGACGACCGTGCAACGCACCTGCTCGACGAGCAGGACTTCTTCTGGGCCGCGAGCAACGGCCAGCTTCCGTCGGTGAGCTTCGTGAAGCCGCTCGGAAGCGAGAACGAGCACCCCGGCTACGCCAGCGAGCCGAACGGCAGCAACCACCTCGTGGACCTGATCCAGGCGGTGATGAAGGGCCCGCAGGCTGGCAACACTCTGATCGTGGTCACGTACGACGAGTTCGGCGGGCAATGGGACCATGCCTCGCCGCCCGGCCAGGGCAACAACCTTGCCGCTCACGACCAGTGGGGTCCCGGCACGCGAATCCCAGCGCTCCTCGTCGCCCGCAGCTTCGTTCGCTCGGGCGTTGATCACACGTACCTCGACACCCTGTCGATCATGCGAACGATCGAGCAGCAATGGAACCTCGGCGACCTCGGTCACCGTGATGCGACGGTCAACAGCCTCGCCAACGCGGTGTCAAAGGGCCGACCCTAGGCCCAGGCAGCAAGAGCAAACCGCCGCACAGAGAAGGCCGGGCCGAAGGGTCCGGGCAACGGAAGCTGCGGATCTCGACTCGGGCCACGTCGCTCGTGACCCATCCACGTGGAGGAGGATCCCGTGCCGCTACCAACATCCTCGCGCCCAAACCGGCGCGGCTTCCTGGCGCTGGCGCTGCTCGCGCTGGTCGCCCTCCTCGTCCCGACCGGCGCCTTCGCGGCGAAGCCGCCGGCGCCGGTGACCATCCAGATCCTGAACGTGTCCGACTGGCACGGCAATCTCGACCCGGCGGGTGCCAACGGCGGCGCGTGGAACATCTCGGCCCGCTGGAAGCAGGACCGGCTCGCTTACCCGACGATCACCATGACCGCGGGCGACGATTTCGGGGCATCACCGCCGCTGGCGAGCTTCTTCAACGAGGAGCCCGCAGTTCAGGGCGAGCGCCTCATGGGCATCCAGGTCAACACCTTCGGAAATCACAACTTCGACAAGGGCGTCGCGCACCTTCAGTCGATGATTGACCTGGCGGGTGCCGCGAGCACCGGCACGCACGGCGCGCACCCGGGCGCGCCGTACAAGTACGTCGCCGCGAACCTGGCGAACATCGGGGCGAACCTGAACGGTGTCGATCCCATTGCCTACCTCACGGTCGGCGGCATCAAGGTCGCCGTGATCGGCATCGTGAACGAGGAAGCCCCGACGCTCGTGTCGCCGGGCAACTTCGGGACGATGGCGGTCACCGATGGCGTTGTCGCTGCCCAGAAGAATGCGCTCGCAGCCAAGAAGGCTGGGGCGCAGGTCGTCATCGTGATTACGCACAAGGGCATGAACACCGTGTCGCCACCGAGCGGTGCGCTGATCGACTTCGCGAATGCGCTGCCTGGCGGCCTGGTGGACGTCGTGATCGGCGACCACACGAACGTCGAATACTCGGGTACGACCGCGAGCGGCATCCTGTTCTTCGAGAACGTGAGCTTCGGGAACGAGTACGCGAAGACACTGATCTCGGTCCGGCCGGGCACCGGCCCCGGGGTCGTGAGCAAGTCGGTGACCTTCGTTACGCCCGGCCCGGCAGGTGCGCTGTCGTCCAACAACACGTCCTGCGGCGCGCTGACCTACTGCGATCAGGACCTCGTCGACATGCTGGTTCCCTACCGAACGGCGCTCGCCGCGGCCCTCGACGGACAGATCGGCACCACAACCGCGCCGTTCGACCGGGGTGGCAACATCGAGCGTCGAAAGGAGACGCCGCTCGGTGACCTTATCGCTGACGGGATGCGCCTGACATATGGCACCCAGATCGGATTCTTTACCGGCGGTGGCATCCGCTCGCAGTTCCCGGCCTGCGCTTACCACCCAGTGAACACGAGCCTGAACCGCGCCAACTACGCAGCCGACCACACGACGATCACCACGTGTGCCGGTTACGGCTCGGGATCGCCGCTCGATCTGGTGAAGGGCGACGTGTATACCGTTCTGCCCTTCGGGAACAACGTCCTGACGCGGGACGTGACCGGAGTACAGCTCTGGCAGGCGCTCGAGAACGGCGTGAGCCTCTGTCCGAATCCCATCACCAACACGAGCACGTGTGCCGGGCGGTTCCCGGATGTCTCCGGCATCAAGTTCAGCTTCAACACCGCCAACCCAACAGGTTGTTCGGGCAGCGAGGTCGCGCCCATCACATGGGCATGCTCGCCGTCTCGCGTGACAGCCGTCACCTGGTCCGATGGGACGGCGATCCCGTACGACGCCACGACCTACAGCTTCGCCGTCGTCGACTTCACGAACAGCGGCGGTGACTCGTACACGATGCTCCACGACGGGCAGGGGATCACGCGCGATCGTGACGCGAACGTGTTCCTTGCCTATATGGGCGTCGTCGGGCCGGCCCTCAATCCATCGAACTTCCCGCTCGATCGGATGACCTGCGTCGCGCCCTGCAACCCGTGACGACTGCATGACGTGAGCCAAGAGGCCGGGCCCACAGGCCCGGCCTCTTTGATTCCCTGGTGTGACCCCGCGGTAACGGCTGGCGCCGCGACCGTTATGCCGGCGTTATGCCCGGGTAACGGCGCCGGCCTATCGTCGAGCCGACACTCCGCACCCGGCCGAGGCCGGCCGAGTGAGCCGCCATCCAGGAGGTTGAGATGGCCCCGTCGCGCTTCACCATCGTCCAGCGGCTACATGCCGTCGGCGTCTCGGCCGCGCTCGCGGCGTCGGCGCTCCTCGCGGGATCACTGGCGGCCGCCCCGGCCGCGCTCGGAGCCCCGACGTGCGACCTGCAGTCCGCGGGCGACAACATCCAGCACGTCATCTACATCCAGTTCGACAACACGCACCTCCGGCGCGACAACCCGAACGTGCCATCTGACCTCGAGCAGATGCCGCACCTGCTCAACTTCATCAAGAACAACGGCACGATGCTGACCAACGACCACACCGTGCTCATCTCCCACACCGCGACGGGCATCCTGACATCCCTGACGGGCGTCTACCCCGATCGGATGGGCCAGCCGGTCTCGAACAGCTTCCGGTACTTCACCCCAACCGGCGGCACGAACACGGGCGTCTCATTTGCCTACTGGACAGCGCCCCTCTTCGATCCCGGGCCGTTTGGCAACGAGACGTTCCCGCCGCCGAATCAGACCGACTTCACGCCCGAGATGATCAACGAGAACGGCAAGATTGCCCCTGCGCCATGGGTGCCGTACAGCCGCGCCGGCTGTGATGTCGGCGCCGTCGCGACCGCCAACACCGTCCTCGAGAACACCGGCATCGATGTCCCGACCGTGTTCGGCACCGGCTCGCCTGAGGCCACGCAAGTGAACGGCGATCACCCGGGACGAGCGGCGACCCAATCGTTTGCGGACTTCGTCGGTATCGGCGTCCACTGCGCCGCAGGCTCGGCCCTGTGCTCCGGCGCCAACCATGGTGCCGCCGATCTCCTGCCCGACGAGCCCGGTCCCGCCTACACCGGCTACAACGGCCTGTTCGGCGCCAAGTACGTCGACCCTCAGATCTTCCCGGGTGGCGTTCCCGTCGACCTTGACGGCAACACGATCCAGGACCAGAACGGCCACGTCGGGTTCCCGGGCTTCGACGGCATGGTGGCGACCAACTCCCTGTCGTGGGTGGCGCACATGCAGGAAGCCGGCGTCCCGGTGACGTATGCCTACATCAGCGACGCCCACGACAACCACGGCACATCGGGGAGTATCCACGTGGCGTACGGCCCGGGCCAGGCCGGCTACACGGCCCAGCTCGCGGCCTACGACGCCGCCTTCGACAAGTTCTTCACCCGCCTCGCCACGGACGGCATCAACAAGTCGAACACCCTGTTCGTGTTCACCGTCGACGAAGGTGACCACTTCGCGGGCAGCGCGCCCTCGCCGGCGAGCTGCGACGGCGTGACCACCGCATGCACGTACTCCAACATCGGCGAGATCAATGCCGACCTGCGCCGGATGCTCCGGACCCAGTTCGGCGACACCACTCCGTTCACCGTCCACTCCGACGACGCCCCGACTGTCTACGTACAGGGCAACCCCGGGAGGAGCGATCCGGCCGTCCGGACGCTCGAGCGAGAGAGCGCCGCGCTCCACTGGGTGAATCCGTACACCGGCCTCGACGAGCACGGCATCACGGTCGCGCTGGCCGACCCGGTCGAGGAGAACATCCTGCACATGGTCACGGCCGACCCGATGCGGACCCCGACGTTCACCCTATTCGCCGATCCCGACTGGTTCTTCTTCGCGACCGGTGGCGCGGTCTGCCCGACGCAGATCGCCTGCGCGACGAACATCGCGTCGAATCCGACGCAGACGTTCGCCTGGAACCACGGCGACATCCAGGACGAGATCGCCTCGACCTGGGTCGGCTATGTGGGTCCGGGGGTCCAGAACCTGGGCACGGCGTCGCCGTGGACGGACCACACCGATGTCCGGCCGACGATGCTCTCGCTGCTCGGTCTCGTCGACGATTACCGCCACGACGGCCGGGTCACCTGGGAGATCCTGGATCCGGGCGTGCTGCCAGCCTCGCTGACGGCGAATCAGGCCAAGGTGAGCGCCCTGGCCCGGGCGTACAAGCAGATCACGGCGTCGTTCGGCGACTTCGCGATGACGACGTTGAGCGTGTCCACCAAGGCCCTCGCCAGCAGCTCCGCGAACGACCAAACCTACCAGCTCATCGAGACCAAGCTCGCCGACCTGGACGCTCGACGAGACGCGCTGGCACTCCAGATCTCCCAGCTGCTCGATGGCGCCGAGTTCCAAGGCCAGCCAATCTCCATCAGCCAGGCCAGCTCCCTCCTCGGGAAGGCCAATGGGCTCCTCGAGAAGGCGCATGACCTCGACGCCTCGTTCTAGCTGATCGAGGCGCGAGTCGCGGCCGTAGCCCGACTCGCGACTCCCGCGACACAAGGCCCGCCCCGACCGGGGCGGGCCTTTCAACGCGTCGCCTTAGGATTCGCGTCGTGACCCCGCAACTCGAGGCGATCCTCAAGAAGCTCCCCGACCGACCCGGTGTGTACCTGATGAAGGACGGGCGGGGCGCGGTGCTGTACGTCGGCAAGGCGCAGAGCCTGCGCAGCCGGGTTCGCAGCTACTGGCAGAAGGAGGCGCCGGGGATCGAGCACCACCTCATCCGCTCGGTCATCGATCGCGTCGTCGACGTGGAGTACACGCTCACGGACTCGGTCGGCGAGGCCCTCCTGCTCGAGGGCAACCTGGTCAAGCGCTTCCAGCCGCAGTTCAACGTGCGCCTCAAGGACGACAAGAGCTACCCGTACATCAAGATCACCCTCGCCGACGACTTCCCGCGCATTGAGCGCACCCGCAAGCTGCCCAACGACGGCAGCCGGTATTTCGGGCCGTACGCATCGGCGTCCAGCGTCGACGAGGCGATGAACCTCGTGCGCCGGCTGTTCCCGTTCCGGACGTGCACGATCGACATCAAGGACGGCGTGCGAGCCCTCCAGCGACCGTGCCTGCTGTACCACATCAAGCGCTGCCAGGGCCCCTGCATCGAGGCGATCTCG
>Ga0066709_100003282_pt1 | contig 12319 bp, 6 predicted proteins | sample GraSoiAngelo_158_FD_79665 | JGI IMG/M metagenome (GOLD analysis project Ga0066709, IMG submission 79665) | Grasslands soil microbial communities from the Angelo Coastal Reserve, California, USA - 14_1009_16_30cm | ecosystem: Environmental > Terrestrial > Soil > Grasslands | place: USA... | reverse complement strand
TGGTTCCCCCGCGCCGCGCGTCGCGCGGCTTAGGCAATTTCTATTCTACAACAGCGTCCCGTGCAGGATGACGAGCGCCACGGAGAAGTAGATGACGAGGCCCGTGACGTCGACGAGCGTCGCCACGAACGGCGCCGAGGACGCGGCCGGATCGAAGCCGAGGCGGCGCAGCAGGAACGGCAGCAGGGACCCGACCAGCGTGCCCCACAGCACGATGCCGACGAGCGCCAGCCCCACCGTCATCGCGACGAGCAGCCAGTACTGGCCGTAGATGTCCGAGAACGCCGACCAGACGGTGATGCGCAGGAAACCGATCGCGCCGAGGATCGTGCCGAGCGCGAGCCCCGCCGCCATCTCCCGGCGGATCACGCGCCACCAGTCGCGCAGCGTGACCTCGCCGAGCGCCAGCGCCCGGATGACGAGCGTCGACGCCTGCGAGCCGGAGTTGCCGCCGCTCGAGATGATGAGCGGCACGAACAGCGCGAGGACGACCGCGCGCGAGATCTCGCGCTCGAAAAACCCCATCGCCGTCGCGGTCAGCATCTCGCCGAGGAACAGCGCCGTCAGCCAGCCCGCGCGCTTCTGAATCATCCGCGTGAACTGGACCTGCATGTATGGTTCGTCCAGCGCTTCCGATCCGCCGATCCGCTGGATGTCCTTCGTCGCCTCCGTCTCCGCCACGTCCAGGACGTCGTCCACGGTGACGATCCCGATCAACATGCCGGCGCTGTCGGTCACCGGCAGCGCCGAGCGATCGTGCTGGCGGAACTCGGCCACGGCGGTCTGTTGATCGTCGGTCGCTTTGAGCGCCACGAAGCGTCGGTCCATCAGCTCCGACACGCGTTTCGCGGGGTCCGTCAGCAGGAACTCGCGGATGCGGATGTCGTCGATCAGGCAGCCCTGATCGTCCACGACGTAGATGACGTTGAGCGTCTCGCTGTCCTGACCGTGCGTGCGGATGTAATCGAGGACCTGCTGGACCGTCCAGTCCTCGTGGACCGCGACGTAGTCCGGCGTCATCAACCGGCCGACCGAGCCTTCGGGGTAGCCGAGCAGCGTGACGGCGATCGCGCGCTCCTGCGGCGTCAGGAGCGCGAGCAATTCGCGGGTGACGGTCGCGGGCAGTTCCTCGAGGAACATGGTGCGGTCGTCCGGCGCCATGTTGTTCAGCAGCGACGCCACGTCTTCCTTCGACAGGGTCTTGAGCAGCGCTTCGCGGGCCTCCTGCGACAGATACTCGAACGTGGCCGCCGCGTCGCGCCGCGGCAGCAGCCTGAAGACGATCGCCTGATCCTCGAGGCTCAGGTTCGTGAGCAGGTCGGCGAGATCGCTCGCGGGGCGGTTGCGCACCATGTCGCGAAGCTGGGTGAAATCGCGCAGGCGGACGGCGGCGGCGAGTTCGTCCGCCGGTTTCGCCACCTGCCGGATCGCCCCCAGCGCGTCGTCGCGGTCGGGACCGTTGAGTTGTTGAGCCATGGTCGTCAGGGCTGCTCGGACGATGTCGTGGTGATGCACGTGGGGCCCGAGCGCCTTGACGGCCTCGAGCCACATCATGTGAATGAGATCGAAGTCTTTCGCGTTGAGGGTCGGCGCGTGGGCGCCGAGGTGGTAGACGTCGGTGCGGCCGCTCGCGTGGTGGATGACGAGACGGACGTCGAGCGGACCGCTCTTCGGCGCGCGCTCGTAGGCGTCCCCGAGCAGGCGCGCCTGCGCTTCGGCGGAGATCGTGCTGGACTCGCCGACGAAGACTTCGGACGCCTGGAGCCTGAGCACCGCCGCAACGACGGCGTCGAACACGTCGTGCGCGGGCACGACGAGGAGCCGCACGGGGCGCGCGTATCGTTCCGCGGTCGCGAGCACGTGCGAGAAGAGCAGCCGTTCGGCCGCGGTCGGGACGGTGTCGTCGAGCGTGTCCGCGTCGGCGTCGATGCCGAGGAGACGCGCCGTCATGACGATCACTTCTCGATCGCGCGACGTGCGCAGCGCCGCCGCGACGTGCGCGAGCGCGTGCGGGTTGCGGACCGGCACGAGCAGGCTGCCCGGCCGCGGCTCGATCTGCTCGAGCGACAGCTCGTCCGACGGCCTGAGCTGAAATGCATCGATCTCGCCCGCTTCGGCGCCCACGTCCGCGGGTCGGCGCGACACCGCCAGCGTCCCCGCGATGATCGCGAGCGCCAGCGTCGCCCCGATGGTCGCGGCGTCATGGCTCGCGAGCATCGCCGCCTGCGAGGCGGCGAGCAGCGCGACGATCAGCCACGCGCCCGCGAGCCACTCACGCCGGCCGAAATGGATGGTGAAGGGCAGTTGGAGCGACGCGGCGGTGCCGCGCGCCCGCAGCCGGATCAGCGCCGCCGCATGAAGCGCGAGCGTCCACGCGGCCGCGACGGCGTACGCGCGCGCGAGCCACGCGATGTGTCCGCTGCCCGCGAGGATCGCCACGACGGCGGCGCTGCACACGGTGTCGATCGTGCGGGCCTGCGTGCCGAACTTCGGATGCGGTAAGCGGAGGGCGCTCGACAGCACGCCGCGCGCCGCCAGGCGCGTCATGATGTTCTCGGCGCCGGTCAGGCTGGCGCGCGCCGCCTGCCCCAGAATGAGCGCCGCGGCCGCGATCAGCGTCAGCGTCAGCAGCCCGCGCAGCCACGGCGGCGCCGCGAGGGACTGGACGACGCCGATGAGCGGCGCCTCGAACCACGAGGGCTGCGAGACCGGCGGAATGAGATCGATGAACAGAAAGGGCGTGACGCCGATCACAACGACGGCGTAAACGCCGACGATGAGCAGCGTGCGGCGGAGGCCGCGGACGCGCGGCGGCTCCAGCTCTCCGGCGACCCGCCAGAGGCTGTCGCCGCTCCCCACAGCGGGCAGGGCGTGCGCAAACCCCAGGAGGAAGGCGGCGACAGTCGCGCCCCCTGTCACCATCCACTCGCGCCAACCGTGCGCGACCCATCCCTGCGGCAGCGACGGCAACGGCGGCGGCCAGCGGGCGTTGACCAGCGCGGTGATGGCGCCCCACGCCACGATCGCGAGCACGACCCCCGTCGCGATCCACACCCGGCGCGCGCGCTCCTGCACGTTGAGCAGGTGTCCGCGGCGCGCGCGAATCCACAGCCAGCCGAGGACGAGGACCGCCGCCATCGACGAGACGTCCTCGATCGTGGCGTGCTGGAGGCGCGCGCTGCCGGCGACGGCGAACGCCAGCGACGCCGCGTAATGCCCGAAGACGGCGCACGCGAGCGCCGCGAGCAGCAGCCGCTCGAGCAGGACGGCCGCGGCGCCGGCAATCGACATGCGCGGGCCGAACGCCTGCTCGATCCGGCCGGAGAGTCCTCCCGGGATGAACAGCGCCCAGCTCTCGACGTCGAGCCGGCGGCACAGGAGGCCGAGCCCGACCGCGGCGAGCACGAACCACGGCGCCCGGTTCCCGAGCGCCGCCGTCGCGATGCCGGCGATGAAGAACGCCGCGAAGCCGAGGTCCGGCAGCGCGAGCGCCGCCGCGCGCGACGCCGACGCGATCGACAGCAGCGCGCGCGCGCCGCGACCGCCGCCCGGCGGCCGAAGCCGCTCGAGCGCGGTCGCGAGGACGACGCGGACCTGACGATGCGGAGGCGGAGGACCCGGCGGCATGCCAAATGCGAAATGCGAAACGCTAAATGCCGAAAGCGTTCATGTTCAGGGCTCTTTCAGCATTCAGCATTCAGCATTTCGATTTGTCTCACACCGCGCCGGGATGTTCGTCGTCGATGACGGGCGGGACGGTACCGTTGGGATCCTTGGGCGGGATCGGGCCGAGCAGCTTGCGCAGCTCGTCCCCCTCGATCACTTCCTTGTCGAGCAGCCGCCGCGACAGCTCGTCGAGCACGGTCTTGCGCTCGCGCAGCACCTTCCGCGCCTCCTCGTGCGCCTCGGTGAGGATCCGCTTCACCTCGGCGTCGATCTTCTGCGCCGTGTCCTCGGCGTAGGTGCCGCGCTCCTGCATGAACGGGAAGTCGAGGAACTTCGACCCCTTGTGGCCGTTGTAGTTGACGGCGCCCAGCGTCTCGCTCATCCCGAACTCGGTGACCATCGCGCGCGCGATATCCGTCGCGCGCTGCAGATCGTTCTGCGCGCCGGTCGAGATCTCGCCGAACGCGATCTCCTCGGCGCTGCGCCCGCCGAGCAGGACCGCGAGCTGACCCAGCAAATCATTGCGCGTCATGAGGTAGCGGTCCTCGAGCGGCAGCTGCATCGTGTAGCCGAGCGCGCCGAACCCGCGCGCGACGATCGAGATCTTGTGGACCGGGTCGAGGCCCGGCAGCACGCTGGCGACGATCGCGTGTCCGGACTCGTGATACGCGACGATCCGCCGCTCCTTGTCGTTCATCACGCGCTTCTTTTCCAGCCCCGCGACGATGCGGTCGATCGCTTCGTCGAAATCGCGCGCGCCGACCGATGTCTTGTCCTTCCGCGCCGCGAGCAGCGCCGCCTCGTTGACGAGGTTCGCGAGGTCCGCGCCCGCAAAGCCCGCCGTCCGCGCCGCGATCACTTTCAGGTCGACGTCGTCGGCAATCTTCACGTTCTTGATGTGGATGCGCAGGATGTCTTCGCGCCCGCGGACGTCCGGTTTGTCGACGAGGACCTGGCGATCGAAACGTCCGGGGCGGAGCAGGGCAGGGTCGAGCACCTCGGGACGGTTCGTCGCCCCCATGATGATGATCCCTTTGCGCCCGTCGAACCCATCCATCTCGGCGAGGAGCTGGTTCAATGTCTGCTCTCGCTCCTCGTGGCTGCCCATCGGCGTCTGGATGCGGACCTTGCCGATCGCGTCCAGCTCGTCGATGAACACGATGCACGGCGCTTTGGCTTCCGCCTGCGAAAAGAGATCGCGCACGCGTGCCGCGCCGACGCCGACGAACATCTCGACGAATTCCGAGCCGCTGAGCGAGAAGAACGGGACCTTGGCTTCGCCGGCGACCGCGCGCGCGAGGAGCGTCTTGCCGGTGCCCGGAGGGCCGACGAGCAACACGCCCTTGGGGATGCGTCCGCCGATGCTCGTGTACTTACGCGGGTTCTTCAGGAACTCGACGATCTCCTTCAGCTCTTCCTCCGCCTCGTCCACCCCCGCGACGTCGCCGAAGCTCACCTTGACGTCGTCCTCGGCGTAGATCTTCGCGCGGCTGCGCGCGAACGACATCACGCCGCCTTCGGCGCCCCCCATGCGGCGGAAGAAGAACGTCCACAGCGCGACGATGAAGATGAGGGGCAGGACCCAGCTCACGACCTCGCCGAGCCAGCGGTTGCTCACTTCACCCGTGTACTTCACCCCGTGCTGCTCGAGCTCCTCGCTCAGCTTGGGATCGTCCACCTTGATGACGTTGAAGGGCCGCGGCTTGTCCGTTCCCGCCGGCCGCAGGAGACCGCGGATGCGGTCTTCGGTGATCGTCACCTCCTGCACCTTGTTCTGGCGCACGAGGACCTTGAAGTCGCTGTACGAAACGGTGTCGCCGCTCTGAATGGAAAAGAAAAACGCCTGACCGAGCGCGAGCAGCAGCAGGAACCCGAGAACGTACCATACGGCAAGGCCCGCGCCCGGCCGCGCGCCGCCCCGGCGCTCACCCGTGCGACGGTTCCGGTTCTGCTGACGCTGTGTGTCTGCCATCTTCGCTATGCTGTCACTCTACGCCGCCACGCCCGCCTCGGCACGATTGAATTGCAGCTGCCCGGCCGACGCGTCCACCCTCACGGTGTCACCCTCGCGGAAGTCGCCCTGGAGCACTCGCATGGCAAGCGGGTCGAGGATCAGCCGCTGGATGGTGCGCTTGAGCGGACGCGCCCCATACGTCGGATCGTAACCCTCTTCGATGATCAGATCCTTCGCCTTGTCGCTCACCTCGATCCGGATCTTGCGATCCTCGAGGCGTTTCAACAGGCCGCGGAGCTGGATGTCGATGATTTGCCGCATCTGCGCGCGCGTCAGCGGCTGGAAGATGATGATCTCGTCCACCCGGTTGAGGAATTCCGGCCGGAAATGCTCGCGGAGCGCGTCCATGACTTCGCGGCGGATCCCTTCGTCCAGCTCGACCCTTTCGCTCTGGAGCGCGGCGCTTTTGAGCGCCGCTTCGGCGATGAACGGGCTCCCGAGGTTCGACGTCATGATGACGACGGTGTTCTTGAAGTCCACCGTCCGGCCTTTTCCGTCCGTCAGCCGCCCGTCGTCGAGCAGTTGCAGGAGGACGTTGAGCACCTCGGCGTGCGCCTTCTCGATCTCGTCGAAGAGCACCACCGAGTACGGGCGCCGGCGCACGGCCTCGGTGAGCTGACCCGCTTCCTCGTAACCCACGTATCCGGGAGGGGCGCCGATCATTCGCGAGACCGTGTGCTTCTCCTGGTACTCCGACATGTCGATCCGGATCATCGCCTGCTCGTCGTCGAACATGAATTCGGCGAGCGCGCGCGCGAGCTCGGTTTTGCCGACGCCGGTCGGCCCCAGGAAGATGAAGCTCCCGAGCGGCCGGTTCGGATCCTGCAGGCCGGCGCGCGCACGGCGGATCGCGTTGGCGACCGCCTTGATCGCCTCGTCCTGGCCGACGACGCGCTGGTGAAGACGCTCTTCCATCTTCAGCAGCTTCTGGATCTCTCCTTCCATGAGCCGGCTCACGGGGACGCCGGTCCATCGGCTGACGACTTCGGCGATGTCCTCCTCGTCAACCTGTTCCTTGAGCATGCGCTGCCCCTTCTGGACCTCGGCGAGCCGCGCTTCCTGCTCCCTGATCTTCCGCTCGACGTCCGGCAGCCGGCCGTACTGCAGTTCGGACGCCTTCGTATAGTCGCCGGCCTGCTGCGCGCGCTGCATCTCCAGGCGGATCTGTTCGACCTCTTCTTTGAGTTTGCGAATCGCCTGAATCAGGTCCTTCTCCTGCTGCCAGTGCGCGGTCAGCCGGCCTTGTTCCTCCTTGAGATCCGCCAGCTCTCTCTCGAGCTTCTGCAGCCGATCCTTCGACGCGTTGTCGCTCTCCTTGCGCAGCGCCTCGCGCTCGATCTCGAGCTGCATGATGCGGCGCTGCACTTCGTCGAGCTCGGCGGGCATCGAGTCGATCTCCATCCGCAGGCGCGACGCCGCCTCGTCGATCAAGTCGATCGCCTTGTCGGGCAGGAAGCGGTCGGTGATGTAGCGATGCGAGAGGATCGCCGCCGCGACGAGCGCCGAGTCCTTGAACTTGACGCCGTGGTGGATCTCGTAGCGCTCGCGGAGACCGCGCAGGATGCTGATCGTGTCCTCGACGGTCGGTTCGCCGACCATGACGGGCTGGAAGCGCCGCTCGAGCGCCGCGTCCTTCTCGATGTGCTTGCGGTATTCGTCGAGCGTCGTCGCGCCGATCATGTGCAGCTCGCCGCGCGCGAGCATTGGCTTGAGCATGTTCGCGGCGTCCATGGCGCCTTCCGCGGCGCCGGCGCCGACGACGGTGTGCAGCTCGTCGATGAACACGATCACCTGCCCGGCCGCATCCGTGACTTCCTTCAGCACGGCCTTCAGCCGCTCCTCGAATTCGCCGCGGTACTTGGCGCCCGCGACGAGCGCGCCCATGTCGAGCGCAACGATCTTCTTGTTCTTCAACCCCTCGGGAACGTCCTGACGGACGATCCGCTGCGCGAGCCCCTCGACGACGGCCGTCTTGCCGACGCCGGGCTCGCCGATCAACACCGGGTTGTTCTTCGTGCGGCGCGACAGCACCTGGATCACGCGGCGGATCTCGTCGTCGCGCCCGATGACGGGATCGAGCTTGCCCTTGCGCGCGAGGTCCGTCAGATCGCGGCCGTAGCGTTCGAGCGCCTGATACGTGCTCTCCGGGTTCTGGCTCGTCACGCGCTGCGACCCGCGCACCGCCGCCATCGCCTGAAGGACCGCGTCCTTCGTGACGCCGCGCTGCTGCAGGATGCGCGCGGCGGGGGAGCGGCCCCCTTCCCCGGCGATCGCGCTGAAGAGATGCTCGGTGCTGACGTATTCGTCCTTCAGCCGCTCCGCTTCCGACTCGGCTGCGTTGGTGACGTCGCGCAGACGCGCCGACAGGCCGGGCTGCGAACCGCCGCGCGCGCTCGGAATGCGGCCGACTTCCGCTCGCACGGCCGCTCCGATCGCCGCGGGATCCGCATTCATCTTCCGCAGGATCTCGGGGACGATGCCCCCCTGCTGATCGACGAGCGTGAGCAGCAGGTGCTCGGGCGTGATCTCTGGATGGCCCTCGCGATCCGCGAGCTGCTGCGCCGCGAGGATCGCCTCCTGCGCCTTCTCGGTGTATTTGTTGATATTCATGACAGCTTCCAGCTACGAGCGGTTCTCCAGCTTCTTCAACGCTTCCCAGTGCTGCCGTTGATCCTTGGTGAGCGAGCGGGGCGGCGCGACTTCGATCGCCGCGTAGAGATCGCCGCGGCCGTCCGGTTTGCCGACCGCCGGCATCCCGTGTCCCTTCAACCTGAACACCTGGCCCGGCTGCGTGGTCTCGGGGATCTTGAGCCGCACCGATCCCGTGATCGTCGGGACCTGCGCTTCGCCGCCGAGGACCGCGGTCGTGACCGGCAACGAGACCTTCACGTGCAGGTCGTCGCCGCGGCGCTCGAACACGGGATGCGGCTTGATCCGCACCCTCAGATAGAGATCGCCGGACGAGCCGCCGTTCGATCCCGATTCTCCCTCGCCGGCGGCGCGGACGCGGGAGCCGTCCTTGACGCCGGGAGGGATCCGGACGTCGACGCTGCGCGCGCGTCCGCCTTCCGTAATCGAGATGCGCCGCGTCGCGCCGTGGTACGCCTCCTCGAGCGTCAATTCCACCTCGTGCTCGATGTCGCGCCCTTTCTGGCTGCGCGGCGCGCGCGACTGGCGGCCGGCGCGCGGCTCGGATCCGCCGAAGAAGGTGCGGAAGAAATCCGAGAACGGATCCGCCGTCCCGAACATGTCGCGCATTTCTTCTTCGCTCATGGTCCGGTAGCCGCCGGGGCCGCCGCCCATGTTGATCGTCCACGTGCCGCCGCTGTCGTCGCCGCCGAATCCTTCAAAGCCGCCGCCGCCGTACTGCGCACCCGGCCACGGCCGCCCTTGCTGCTGCGCCTGCTCGTACAGCCGCCAGTTCGCGCCCAGCTCGTCGTATTTCTTGCGCTTGTCCGGATCGCCGAGCACCTCGTACGCTTCGTTGATTTCCTTGAACTTCGACTCCGCCGACTTGTCGGCCTGGTTCACGTCGGGGTGAAACTTGCGCGCGAGCTTGCGGAACGCCTGCTTGACCTCTTTCTCGGAAGCGGTCTTGGACACGCCGAGCGTCGCGTAGTAATCCTTGAATTCCATCAGAATCCGACCATCGGTTCGAGGCGATCGTGTTCAATGCCCATGCCAGGCTCCGGTTGCGTCAATCCCAACATAGGAGGTGATACGCAGCGCGTCAAGGACGGTGAGATAGAGTACTGACCGGCCGCATGGACGTTCACGCCGCCGATTTCGTCACGATCGGCCTGCTCGTGCTCCTCGAGGGGCTGCTCAGCGCCGACAACGCGCTCGTCCTCGCGATCCTGGTGCTCGGGCTCCCGCGCAAGCAGCAGCGCAAAGCGTTGCGGTACGGAATCTTCGGGGCGTTCGCGTTCCGCATCCTCGCGACGCTGCTCGCCGTCTCGCTCCTCCGCGTCGTCTGGGTCAAGCTGGTCGGTGCGCTGTACCTGCTGTATCTCTCGTATCAGCACTTTTTCGCGACCGGCGGCGCGACCCAGCGCCGATCGATCGCGCCGGCACGGCCGTGGCTCGGCTTGACGGCGTTCTGGGCCACCGTCGTCAAGGTCGAACTGACCGACGTCGTGTTCGCCGTGGACTCGATCCTCGTCGCCGTGGCGATGTCGCCCAAGACGTGGGTCGTCATCAGCGGCGGCCTGCTCGGGATCGTGATGATGCGGCTCGTGATCGGCCGGCTGCTGGTGATCGTGCGCCGCTATCCGGCGCTCGTGGACGGCGCCTTCATCATCATCGCGTGGGTGGGCGTCAAGCTGCTGCTCGAATACCTGCGCGTGAAGGGCCTCATCGAGTTCGAGGTGAACAAGTGGTTCTCGTTCTCGCTGATCGTGATGATCTTCCTGGCGTCGTACCTCTACGCGCGGCGCCTCGGCCCCGCGTCGGACGACCTCGAAGAGGAGGCAGCGGAGTTTCTTCGTCGGGAGGAACGGAATTAAAGACCTCTGTTACCTCGAGATCTTCAGATCCAGCGTCTGCGACTCTCCCTCGCCCAGCGTGAACGACGTCGCCCGGTCCTTGATTCGCTGGAGGAACTCGGGATCGTTCGCCTCGCCCGAGGCGACGTACTCGAGCGCGACGGCGTAGTACGTGCCGGGCGGGAGGTAGAGCACCTTGTAGCGTCCCTCCTGGTCCGGACGCGTGGACGTCACCCAGCGCGTCGCCGGCAGCGTCCACTTCTGCTGATCGTCGCTGAAGACGACGACGGTGCAGTCCGTGACGGCGGTCCCCTTGTCGTCCTTGATGCCGCCGGTCACCTGCGTCGTGCGATCCGAGAACGTCACGTCGAGGCCGCTCACGTCCTCTCCGGGCCTGAAGTCGATGCCGGTGTCCGTCACGTCGTTGCCCTTGTAGTGGACGCTCTTGATCCGGAATCCTTTCGGCGGATTGCCGCCGCGGAGGATCCGCAGGCCCATGAGGCCGGTAATCTCGAACGCGCCGTTCTCCTTGACGGCGCCGCCGCTCAGACCGGCCATCGTCGGACTATCCGGATCGCCCGGAACGGCGAGGATGCGCATCCCCGGTGTCTCCGGCGTGGCGCCTCCTTCGAAGATCACCCGCCCCGACGCGGTCACGCCGCGCGTTGTCGTGACGACGAGGTTGGTGATGTCTTCGCCGGCGACGGTGATCGGCACGCTCGCGAACTCCTGCTCCTGCGGAGTCGCGGCCGGCACGGCGGGCGCCTGGCGCGAATCGCCGCTCATCGCCAGCACGGTGGACGCGTCGTTGAGCATCGCGTTCAGGTTCCGCAACTGCAGCGAGTAGTCGCCTGGCACGACGCCGGTCAGCGTGAAGCGGCCGTCCGCGTTCGTGCGGCCGGTGCCGCCCGGCATCATCGCTCCCGCTTCGCGGTTCGACGGAAGCAGCATGATCATCGCGCCGCTCACGGGTCTGCCGTCGGACCCAATCGCGCTGCCGCTGATGCGGGCGAGCCGCACCGGCTGGAGCGCGATGTCGACGCTCGTCAGCTCCTGTCCGAGCGCGACCGTGACCTTCTGCGCCTCCGCGGGATTCGCGCTCGCCGGGAAGTACGTCGGCGCGTAGCCCGAGCTGTTGTTCGATCCCTGCGGACCGCCCGCGCCGCCGCCAAGCATGTCCATCACCATCGTGTCGAGCGATCGCAGATTCGCGCTGACGTAGTAATCGCCCGGCGGCAGCCCGTACACGCGGAACTGTCCGAGATCGTTGCTCTGTCCGGGGCGTCCCGCGGGCATGAGCCGCCGGCGTCCGCTCGCGTACTGCATCCGCATCACGGTGACCATCGCTTCGGCAACCGGTTCGCCGAACTCGTCGACGACGCGTCCACCGATGACGCTGCCGCGCGGCAACACGAAGTCCGCCTTGTCCAACTGTTGCGCGTCGGTCAGCTCGATCGGACGCCCCGGCTCGAACGGCCGGCGCTGTCCGTACTGCATCTGGACGTAGCCCGCCTTGGTCGCCGTCAGGGTGAAGCGCCCCGCCGGCAGCTCCTTGAACTCGTACCGGCCTTCCGAGTCGGTGAGCGCCGTTTTGGCGCCGATGTCCTGGCTGCTGATCCGGATCTGGGCGCGACGCACGACGGCGCCGGCGTCCGCCGACACGACGCGTCCGCGGATGCGGCCCGTGCCCGTCTTCGGGTTGGGGGGATTGAAGCCGGGGAACTGCATCGACGGATCGCCGGCCGGACGGGTGACGATCACCTGCGCGCCACCGCTAGCTGTGGGGGTCGCGCATAGGAGAAGCGCTGTACAAGCCACGAGAAACGAAATGCGTTTCATGTCTGCCTCTTCAAATGCCGAATGTCGAATGCTGAATGCCGAAAGCGATCTCTTTCGGCATTCGGCATTCTGCATTCAGCATTTCGCTCTTGTCAGCGTCAACGGCCGTCCGCTCCGGTAACGATACCAGACATCGAGGACGGCGTCCGCCATCGCCGCGATGAAGCGGGGATGCGCGTTGACGGCGGCGGCGCGGACCGCCGGCAGTCCGATCTCGCGCGCGGTGTCGATCGCCTCGACGTCGAGGTCGTACAGGACTTCGACGTGATCGCAGAGGAAACCCAGCGGGCAGAGCACCACGGCGCGCAGTCCGCGC
>Ga0066709_100003281_pt1 | contig 12319 bp, 7 predicted proteins | sample GraSoiAngelo_158_FD_79665 | JGI IMG/M metagenome (GOLD analysis project Ga0066709, IMG submission 79665) | Grasslands soil microbial communities from the Angelo Coastal Reserve, California, USA - 14_1009_16_30cm | ecosystem: Environmental > Terrestrial > Soil > Grasslands | place: USA... | reverse complement strand
GCAGGCGGATTGGCCCTGCCCGCCAATCCTCAAGCCTACCAACTGGAAGACCCTCGGTTGCAGCTATCAATTTAACGCGGGGGCGTTGCTGTATCCTGTCGGAGGCGGCTTCCGGCAAAAACCCGCGGATGAAGCCAACGGCCTCGCTGATAAAATCGAAAGCTGGGTCCCCTCACCGGAGCGTTACATCCTCGTCCACGAACCGCCTGCCCGAATCTACGGGTGTGGCATCGCGGTGTGGTATCAGTGGCATTACGTTCGCGGAGCGTCGGATATCTACGATCCGCGGTTGGCCAGACAGTCTTTCATTTCGCCCGTTGGGTTTGTCGATGGCCACGTCGCGCAGCACAATTTCTCCACATCGCTCTCGTTGGATCCCTATTTCCCCTACGAGCCAACGAAGGACTGGATTTGGTATAAACCGGCGGATTAGCCACACCTGTCGGCGTCAACGACCAGTTGCCATCCATGAGCCAGACCTCTTCAGACATTCTCCAGGTGCGCGTCGAGGCCCTGCCTTCTCTCTGCTCCAGCCTGGCCGCCGCCTTGAGCGAAGCGGGATTCACCGGGAGCCAGTTGAACGAGATCTTCTCCAATCACGTCCGCGGTGAATGCGTCCAATGCGGCATCCAGATCAGCGGCGATGACATGGGACACATCGCCATGGCCGGAGAAGCGGTGGAACTGCCGAATCCAAAACTCGGCCGCCTGCGCCAGGGCTATTGCGCTCGCAACGGTTGCGACTCCTTTTACTATCGCGTTCACCTCGGCGATTACGTGAATCTGGATTGGGCGAAAATCAGGGAGAAGGCCGACTCCCTGCGCGGCGCAGCGCAAGCGGACGCCGCGAAAGCGCCGGGCGCCGAAACCAGCGCTGTGCGGAAGCGGATTCTGATGCGCGTCGGCGCGGGAGTAGTGGTTGTCGCGATCCTTCTGATATGGCGCCACTGGATTTATTACGGCTACGTTCCCCTCCTGCAGAGGCCTCACAAATACACGATTGACCCCGCGTCGGCAGGCCACGGACCCGCACGCTAGATCTGCCTCCGCTCTGGTGGAGGACCCGGACCGATTACCCACCAGACCGTGGGATAGAAGACAGTTTGTTGCTGGCGATTTTGGCTTGTGGCGAGGCGCGAGGTGCTTCCGCACGGGCACCGGAGCATAGCCGCAGCGCTCTGTGACCCGACGAGCAACGAAGCCACAAGCCAATAGGGCCGCAACCCTGCGGGCAGAGGCCGTTTTGCCCTGGGGCTTCGTTGTTCGGTCGGTCGAGTATCGCCTTGGATACACTCCCTCCCTCGCGCCTCGCCCGAGGGCAAAACGGCTCTCTGCAAACTGTCGTCTATCCCATGGTCCGGTGAGTGGTCGCTCAAATTCCTTGTCCGCTTTGCGCGACGGCGGGTGCTACAAGGGTGGATAGATCGTGAACGACGACGCTCAATTGCTGCGGTGCTACGCCGAAGAAGGTTCCGAGCATGCCTTCAACAAACTCCTGGCGCGGCACATCGACCTGGTTTATTCCGCGGCGTTGCGACAGGTCGCGGGCGATGCCCACCTTGCCCAGGACGTAACGCAAATGGTTTTCGCCGACCTGGCACGGAAGGCCCGGTCGTTGCCGCGACAAGCCGTGCTGGCAGGTTGGCTTTACAAGGCCACGCGCTACGCGGCCTCCAAGGCGGTGCGATCCGAGCGGCGCCGCGTCAACCGTGAACGCGAGGCTGTCGCCATGCACCAACCATCGACTGGAACCGAACCAAACTGGGACCAACTCAGTCCCGTCCTCGACGATGCGATGGGCCGCCTGGCCGCCAAAGACCGCGACGCCGTTTTGCTACGTTACTTTAAAAGGAAAGACCTCCGCGCGGTCGGCGATGCCCTCGGTACCAGCGAAGAAGCCGCGCGCAAACGGGTCGGCCGGGCTCTGGAAAGACTGCGGCGTTACCTCACAGGTCGCGGCGTGACACTGTCCGCGACAACCCTGGCCACCGCCCTGACCGGAAGCGCGGTGCAATCGGCACCGGCGGCGCTGGCCGGCACCATTTCAACCGCCGTTTTCGCAGGTGCCGCCGCGGCTGCCGCCGGTTCCAGCTTCAACTTCTTGAATCTTATGACCATGACCAAATTGAAAGCGGGGCTTCTCGGTACTGCCATTATTGTCGGAGCCGGAACTCCCGTGGCGATTCAACAACAATCCCTCTCCCGCCTGCGTGGGGAGAATCGGGAGCTTCGTGAACAATCCCTCCAACTCGAGCAACTCCGCGCCGAAAATCAGCAACTTGTGGCCCCCCGGACCGACGCCGATGAACTCGACCGGCTACGCAAAGAGGTCGCTGAACTGCATCGTCTGCGCGCGGAGGTGGCGCAATTGCGGCTCGCGAATTCGGAGGAGAATGCCCTTCGTCCCGGAGCAACTCGCGTCGGCGCCGTGAGCGCGGCTCTTTCCATGAACCGACCCACCTCCGGCCTCTCCCTGGAGGGGAGCAGGCATTCGTCCGTGCCGCGAAAGTTCCCCTCCTGGGAGGGGTTAGGGGTGGGTTTATGGTCCCAATGCATGCGCAAAAGCGACGGGAGGCGTTCCATGAACGTCGCGGTTTTGCCTCACACGTCTTGTTGCAAATTCGACAAAGCATGGTTCGGCCCGGACCTATAGAGCCGCGCAAAAATTTTGGGACATGCAAGATACCGCTCACCCGCCCTACGGGCACCCTCTCCCCTCGGAGGGGAGAGGGAAGGGGTGATGGGTCCGTTTGCATGTGGAAGCGAGCATGTCTCGAAATTAATGCGCAATCATATAGAACCGGGCCCGGCAAAAACGCCGGTGATTGTCCGAACGAATCCGACCATCTCACGCGTAGATCGCCGAGAGCTGGCGGCGATACACCGCTTCATTTGCGGGCAGATGCCGTTGTAGATTCTCCTTCGGTAGAGCGCCATGTTGGAAACGGCGCTTGGGAAAGACCGGCAGGTCGAACCCGGTAATCGCCTTGACACCACGCGAAACGATTTCGCCTTTGAGCGCGTAGAGTTTTTCGACGGACATGCCGGTGAGCGTCGTAAAAGGAATTGCCTCGGCTACCGCGATTACGTTGGGCCGCGTGAATGGGCTGAAACCCTCGAAACCGAAGTGTTTCGCCGGCGCGTAGGTGCGCGTGTAGGTCCGACTCAGCCCTCCGCTATACGTCAGCGAATGCTTGATCCGCCCGACGCCCCAGCCTTCCTGGTAGAGCATCAGGTTGTTCACCACGCTTCGAATCGTCAACTCCGGGTTTTCCTCGATCGGATAGTCCTTCAGGTTTTCGTCGCCGCCATCGCCGTCGATGAGGTATGGCCACTCGGGATAACGCGATCGGATCCCTCGGCAAAGTGCCAGCCCCATGGAGGCGCATTCGACATCGAGCGGTTTGTAGTCCTCGAGCACGCGAATCGTTTCGGCCATGTTGATGTCCGAAAGATCCGCCTCGATCGGCTCGAGAAACAGGCCGAGGCCGAGCCGGTCGAGGAATTCGCGGGCTTGTTGAAAATCGGGGCCGTCACCAAAATTCAGGGTGAAGGCCTTGAGTCGAGCGGGGTTCATGCCGAATTGGCGCATGAGGTGATAGGTCAGCAGGAACACCGATCCACTGTCGATGCCGCCAGAGAAGCACACGCCGATCGGGGCCGCAGGCGGAGTAGGGCAGGCGTCCCGCCTGCCCGTGCGGGCTTCCAGCCCGCGACTATCTTGTGTCGATCGACCATTCGCGATCGAGACGACCGCGGAGGCAGGCGGGACGCCTGCCCTACTTTGAACTACGCTCAACCACTTGGCAATTTCATCCGCCAACACACCAATGTAACGACGCCCGATCTCATCGATGTCGGCCGGGAGGGCGTTGCGTTCCGGCTTGAAGAAGCGCGTGTAGGTGGGATCCGGATCCGGACAGCCGACGAGCTGAATTTCGACGACGTAATGGGCCGGTACCATGCGCGTGTAGCTGGGATGAAACTGGCTGTCGAGCCGCTCTGCTTTAAGCTGATTGTAAATCGCATCGATCCGGTCGGCTACAATAAGGGCGGGCCCTTGACTGCGCTTGGCGAGGAAATAGCGCATGGGGCGGTCGAGCGATCGAGCCATGCGGACGGTCTGGCCGTCGCGGGCCAGCAGCGCGAAGGACCCGTCTATCTCACGCACGCCTTCGGGCTGGCCGGCCAGCACCCGGCGGCGCGCCTCGTTCACGGTCATGTTGTGCAGGCGGTTCAGGGAAGGATCGAGCAGATCGACGACGCGTTCAATGTAGTGGTCCATAACCAAGATTCAGTTGGTGATTTTCCGAAAACATAGAGGGCGACGCGAAGCATGGCAACCCAATCCAAAGCAGGGCAGGCTGCCAGCCTGGCCCCATCGGCGGACCCGACGGCAGCCATACGCTCCCGCTCGCGCTCACGCGCTCGCCGGGCAGGCGGGACGCCCGCCCTGCGTTGTCCACATGTGGGGACATTGCCGATGAGCAGGGCCGGCCGGACCGGGGAACTCCCCCTGGACCATCCATCCGCCCCCGGCTCCGGACTGTTCACCCCACCGAAGACCCCACTTGCCCCAATCGATTTTCGATTGTAGCCGACCCGGCTAGGATCGGTTAATTTCAACGGCGAACCATTCATCTTTAGCAGTCCATGCCCGCGACAACTGACAGCGTCACGCCAGGCGGCACGCCGCCGAAGAAGAGATACGTGCGCGCGGTGGGGCCGAGGCTGCGCCTCCTGCTTTTGTTTATTTTCGGCCTGGTGGCGGTGCTGGCCGCCAATTCGGTCTATCTCAGCGCCGTGACATTTCTGGAATGGCTCAAAGCCGGGTCGAACCAGACCTACCAAAACTGGTTTTACATGGTGATGTTCGGAACGCACCTTGGGTTGGGACTGCTGCTGGTCCTCCCGGTGGTCGTTTTCGGAACAATCCACATCCGCAACGCGCACGATCGTGCGAACCGCCGAGCGGTTAAGGTTGGTTACCTGCTCTTCACCACCAGCCTGATCGTGTTGATCTCGGGGTTATCGCTTACGCGCCTCGACGTTTTTCAATTCAAAAACGTCGGCCTTAAAGACCCGCAGTTGCGATCGATCGCCTATTGGACGCATGTCATCACGCCGATAATGGCGCTCTGGCTCTACATCCTCCACCGACTCGCCGGCCCGCGCATCAACTGGCAGGTCGGACGACGCTGGGCTGCGGCGGTCGGCCTGTTCGTATTGGGAATGATCTTTCTCCACTCGCAACACCCGAAGAAGAACCGGATCGGGTCGGTGGAAGGGAGAAAATATTTCGAACCGTCGCTGGCCCGCACGGCCTCGGGCGACTTCATTCCGGCGCGGACACTGATGATGGACGACTATTGCCTGCAGTGCCACCAGGACGCTTACCGAGGCTGGTTCCACAGCGCGCATCATTTCAGCTCTTTCAACAACCAACCCTATTTGTTCAGCGTGCGCGAGACGCGCAAGGTCGCGCTCAAGCGGGATGGCGACGTCAAGGCCGCGCGCTGGTGCGCCGGCTGCCACGACGTGGTGCCGTTCTTCAGCGGCGCCTTTGATGATCCGAATTTCGACGATGTGCGCCATCCCACGGCCCAGGCCGGCATCACTTGCACTTCCTGCCACGCGATCACTCACGTCAACACCACGCGCGGCAATGGGGACTACACCATCGACGAGCCGATCCACTATCCGTTCGCCTACAGCACAAATCGGTTCCTGCAATATCTCAATCAGCAGTTGGTCAAGGCCAAGCCGGAGTTCCACAAGAAAACTTTCCTCAAGCCGTTCATGCGCACGGCCGAATTCTGCTCCACCTGCCACAAGGTCAGTATTCCCCAGGAACTGAACCAGTACAAGGAATTCCTCCGCGGCCAGAATCATTACGACACCTACCTGCTCAGCGGCGTGTCCGGCCACGGCGCGCGCAGCTTTTATTACCCCGAGAAGGCGGTGCAGAATTGCGCCGGTTGCCACATGCCCCTGAGGGAATCTGAGGATTTCGGCGCCAACTTCTTCAATCCCACCAACGCACGCGCGCGATTCATCCACGACCACCTCTTTCCGGGGGCCAACACGGGCGTCGCCCACCTCCGCGCTCAGCCCGAGATCGTTCGGCGCCAGCAGGACTTTTTGAAAGGCGCCTTGCGAGTGGACATATTCGGGATCAAGGAGGGTGGCATGATCGACAGTCCGCTTACGGCCCCGTTGCGGCCCGCCGTGCCGGCGCTGGCGCGCGGCCGGACCTATCTGCTGGAAGTCGTCCTGCGGACGCTCAAGGTGGGCCATCCTTTCACCCAGGGCACCATGGACTCAAATGAAGTGTGGGTGGACGCAAAAATCACGAGCGCGACCAGGATCCTCGGTCGCAGCGGCGGACTCGGGGCGCACAAGGAGGCCGATTCCTGGTCGCATTTTGTGAATGTGTATATGCTCGACCGCGACGGCCAGCGCGTCGATCGCCGCAATCCCCAGGACATTTTCACGCCGCTCTACAATCACCAGATCCCGCCCGGCGCCGGGCAGGTGGTGCACTACAGCTTCACCGTCCCGGAAGAGCAGAACCAGCCGCTGACGTTCGAGGTCAAACTCCAATACCGAAAGTTCGACACCATCTACCTGAACTACGTCTTCGGGACGAATTACTCGGCTGGGGCGCCCTTTCAGACTACGAATGACCTGCCCATTACCACCATCGCGTCAGACCGGATCACATTCCCGATTGAAGGCGCAGTGAAATCCGAAATCCAAAGTCCGAAATCCGACATCGCGGAGTGGCAACGTTGGAATGATTATGGCATCGGGCTGCTGCTCGAAGGCGACAAGGCCAGTGAAAAAGGCGAGTTGATCCAGGCCGCGCAGGCCTTCGAACAGGTCGAAAAGCTGGGTCGCGCGGACGGTCCGGTCAATCTTGCCCGCGTTTACTACAAAGAAGGCCGACTCGACGACGCGGTCGCCGCGCTCCAGCGCGCGGTCAAGTTCGACCCGCCCCCGCCTCGCTGGACAGTGGCCTGGTTCACCGGCCTGGTGAACAAACAAAACGGTTTCCTCGATGAGGCCATCCGGGAATTTCGCGGCATCCTGGAAGATCGCGATCCGGAACTCGACCGGCGCGGTTTTGATTTCAGCACCGACTACGAAGTCATCAACGAACTTGGCCAGACTTATTTCGAGCGCGCCAAAATGGAGCGCGCCAACCCCGGGCGGCAAAGGCAGTTTTTGCTCGAGGCGGTCGAGCAGTTCCGGAAAACTCTGGCGCTGGATTCGGAAAACCTGGCCGCCCACTTCAACCTCGCGCAGCTTTACACCCGGCTGGGCGACGGTGAAAAGGCGGCGTTTCATCGCCGCGAACACGAGAAGTTTCTCCCGGATTACAACGCGGCTGACCGGGCCATCTCCGTAGCGCGCCGGGCCAACGCGGCGGCGGATCATGCCGCGCAGGCGACCGTCATCTATCCGCTGCAACGTCCCGGCGCGCCGGAGTTGACCGGCGAGGTTGCCTCCAGAAGAGTCTCATCAACGAAATAGATCGCACGGACTAGCCGAGCTATCGGGCCGGTTTGCTTGGATGCTCCATTTATGTGAGCCGGAAGCCAGGGAATGGAGAATTCAAATGACATTTGACGAAGATTTATCCGACGGGCTCAAAGCATGATCACTTACACAACCGGCAACGATTTGGATCTGGACGCCGTCATCGATTTATACCGCGCCTCGACGCTGGGTGAGCGCAGGCCGGTCGATGACCGCAAGCGGATGGCCGCGATGCTCAAAAATGCGAGTCTCGTCGTCGCGGCCTGGGACAAGGTTCTCTTGGTGGGCATTGCGCGTGCGTTGTCGGATTTTTGCTACATCACCTACCTGTCTGATCTGGCTGTTCGCGTCTCGCATCAGAAGAAAGGCATCGGCCGGGAACTGATCCGCCGCACTCAGGCCGCCGGCGGCCCAAATACCGCGCTGTTGTTGCTCGCCGCGCCCGCCGCCGAGGGATACTATCCGCACGTCGGGTTTCAACATCATCCACAAGCATGGCTGCTCAACCCCGGCGATTTGGTGAAGTCACGAATGGGTCGGCGCCACGCTTAAGTTTGTTAAATAATCCCCATCTCGAAACGGATTCGTTCAACCTGACTCACGGCCCAAAGACCCGATGAACAGCCCTGCCACTCCACCGCCGGACGACCCCGAGGAACTAGTCCAAGCTGACGATACGATAATCGGGAAAGCCGGGCGCTGGTCTTTGCTGGTAATCGTGGCGCTGGCGGCGCTCGCCGGTATCGCCATCGGCATCCTCAAAAGAAAGCCCGCTATCCCGCCATCAAAAATCACCCAAATCACCGCGCCTTCTGTTCCCGACAGGCCAATGGGCGGGATTCCTCAAGCCAGATTCACCGACATCACCAGAGAAGCCGGGATCGTCTTCGTCCACAACAACGGCGCTTATGGCGACAAGCTCCTGCCCGAAACCATGGGCGGAGGCGTGGCCTTCCTCGACTACGATAACGATGGCGCGCCCGACCTGTTTTTCGTGAATTCGACCTGGTGGCCCTGGCATATTCCCGAAGGGAAAAAGCCGACCACGCACGCCCTCTATCACAACGATGGCACGGGGCATTTCTCCGACGCCACCGCCGGTTCGGGACTCGAGGTGAGTTTTTACGGCATGGGCGTTGCGATTGGCGACTACGACAACGATGGATTGGACGACATATTCATCACCGCGGTCGGGGGCAATCATCTTTTTCACAACGAAGGCAACGGGAAATTCCGGGAGACGACCTTGGAGGCAGGCGTGGGCGGTTCGACCAACGACTGGAGCACCTGTGCGGCCTGGCTGGATTACGACAATGACGGACAACTCGATCTGTTCGTGGGCAACTACGTCAAGTGGTCCCGGGAAATTGACGCGGAAGTGGGCTACAAAATCGACGGCCGCACGCGCGCCTACGGTCAACCGAACAATTTCGAGGGATCGTTGCCTCGGCTTTACCACAACAACGGAGGCGGCCGTTTCTCTGATGTCTCGGCGCAGAGCGGCGTTCAGATCAGAAATCCCTCCACGGGCGTGCCCACCGCCAAATCACTCGGCGCCGCCCCGGTTGACCTGGATGGCGACGGCTGGATCGATCTAATCGTGGCCAATGACACCGTGCCGAACTTCGTGTTTCTCAATCAACGCAACGGCACGTTTAAGGAAATCGGCGCGCTGTCGGGGGTCGCCTTCGACAACTTCGGCAACACCCGCGGCGCCATGGGCATCGACACCGGCCACTATCGGAACGACGACAAGCTGGGCATCGCCATAGGAAATTTCGCCAACGAGGTGACCGCGCTTTATGTCGCGCAGAACACGCCCACGAATTTTAGCGACGAAGCCATCACCGAAGGGATCGGGCAGGCCAGCCGGCTGCTGCTGAAGTTCGGTGTTTTCTTTTTCGACTACGACCTCGACGGCTGGCTCGATCTGTTCAGCGCGAACGGCCACCTCGAGGAGGAAATTCACAAAATTCAGGCCAGCCAGCATTACCGTCAGCCAGCCCAATTGTTCTGGAACGCCGAAGGGTCAGGACAACACGGCTTCCTAGTCGTGCCGGCGGAAAAGTGCGGCGCCGACCTGTTCCAGCCGATCGTCGGCCGAGGCTCGGCGTTTGCAGATATTGACGGCGACGGGGACCTCGACGTGGTTGTGACGCAGGTGAACGGCCCGCCGTTGCTATTGCGCAACGACCAACAGTTGCATCATCACTGGCTGCGTTTGAAACTGGCCGGCACAAGCTCCAATCGTGACGCCATTGGCGCCTGGGTACGGGTGCGGGCGGGTGGACGCACAATGTCGCGCCAAGTCATGCCCACGCGCAGTTACGTCTCGCAATCCGAAGTGCCGGTCACGATCGGCCTGGGCGCCGCGGAACGACCCGAGGAGGTCACCGTGGTTTGGCCCGACGGGAGGCAAGAGAAGGTCGTCTCGGCGCGCGTCGATGGCATGACCGTCGTCGAACAGGCGCGGTAGCTGTCGTGGTTTGAACTGGGAACGCACTCGCCACGACCGGCCAGAAACGAAACTTCCGAAGCGTGGTCGCCGCGAATCAATCACGGCACCGTGATGACGCGATAAAAGCGGCGCAACCCCTCGGTGGGCCGGCTTTCCGTTTTCGGCGGGCCGTCGTCGATCCACTGGATTCGATTGGCGCGGCTGGTGAGGCCGGGGGTCACCGTTTTCCACGTCGCCATATCTTGGGAGTATTGGATGTAATAATTCCGATCGGCGACGACCTGGAATTCGATGAGAAAGGTTCCGTCCGCCAGACGAACGGGAGGATCGATCGTGACGGCTGTTCCATCTTGACGGATCGGAGCTTGAATCGATGCGGGTTGCGCGCACAAGGTGGAGTCGGGTCAGCGGCGATCCGCCACATAATACTCAATGGTCAAGCTTGCCACTTCGCCCGGACCCAGTTCTTGATTGTATTGAACGAAGGAGACCCCGTCCGCATCACCGGAAACGTTATATACCTCCACGCCTTCGCGCAGGCCGCTGATCGAGACCCGTAGCGCCGGGAAGGTGAAATCAGTCAGATTGGTGAATTGCACGTTCTGGTCAAACAGCCCGGTCTGCACATTCAACTGCGGTGTGCTGGAGGTCACCGGCATGCAACCTGTCACGGTTAGAGTTGCGCAATTCGTGACGCTGTTGCAGGCACCCGTCACCACCACACAGTAAGTGCCGGCGTCGCCGGCACTGGCCGCTGGAAGAGTGTAGGTCGAGCTGATCGCACCGGCGATGTCCACGCCATCCCTGCGCCACTGATACCGAAACGGCCCGGTGCCCGAAGCCGCCGTGCTGAACGTGGCGCTCTGCCCGGTAATCCCTACCACATCACTCGGCCCGTTCGCCGCCGTCGCTGGCACTACCGTCAGCGTGGCCGAGTTGGTCACCGTTCCGGCCACCCCCGCGCACTGACCACTGACCACGACCTGCACGGTGTGATCACCCAGGGCCAACTCCCGCGCCGACACCGACAAACTCGGCCCATTTGTCCCCACCGCGCTGCCATCCAGGGTCCATTGATACGTGAACGGTTCAGCCCCGCTCGGCTCCGTCACCAGACTCGCCTCGGCCCCCTGGCACACGGCGACCCCAGCAGGTCCATTGGCCTGAAAGTTGTCCTGCACGCTCAACGTCGCCTGGTTCGTCACTGCCAGCCCGCATTGACCCCTGACTTCCACCGACACAGTGTGGTCGCCCGAGGACAGCCCCGCTGTCGGCACCGTCAAGCTCGGTCCATTGGCGCCCGCCGCGGTTCCATCCAGCCGCCATTGGTAATCAAACGGGCCAACCCCACTTGCCACCGTGGCAAGCGTCAAGTCGCCGCCCCGGCACACCCGCGTATCGCTTGGCCCGCTGGCTGAGCTCGCCGGCTGAACTGTCAGGGTCGCACTGCGGCTTGCCGCACCGCATTGGCCGGTCACCGTCACCGCGACGATATGGTCGCCGGCCGACAAACCGGCTGTGCTCGTGGACAGCATCGGTCCATTGGTTCCCACGAGCGCCCCGTCCAGGGTCCATTGGTACCTAAATGGACCCCCACCACTAGCCGTCGTCGAGAAGCTGGCTTCAGTCCCCTGGCAGACAGTCAGTCCGCTGATTTCGCTGCTCGCTGCCGCCGCGTTGACCGTGAGCGCTGCGCAGTTGGTTACGGCACCGTAAGGGGAATTGACCACGACACAATAGCTGCCCGCGTCGGCGGGGCTCACCGACGGGATCGTATAGTTCGGCCCGTTGGCGCCGTTGATGTCCACCTCGCCTTTGCGCCATTGGTAGCTCAGCGGCCCGGTCCCGGAGGCGCTGGTGCTGAAGGTCGCGCTCTGCGCGACGCATGCCACGACGTCTGTTGGCCCGCTCGCTTCGGTCGGCAGGTGGAGGACCACCGCTGCCGGGGCGCTATTGGTCGTGCCGTCATTGACCAGGAAGAGGAAAATGTCGGTGCCATTGATGAAGTTCGTATTGGGGGTGTAGGTGAGCGCGCCGGTATTCGTGTTGAAGCTGCTGATTACACCGTTGGTCGGACCAGTCACAATGGCGAACGTGAGACGATTGCCGTCGACGTCGCTACCGGTGAGCAGAATGTTGGCGGAGGTGTTCTTGTACAGGGTTACGTTCTGGTTGTTGGCTACCGGGGCATGGTTGACCGGCGTGACCGTGGTGGTCACGGTGGCCGAGGCGCTGCCGCCTTTGCCGTCGCTGATCGTGTAAATGATCGTCGCCGTCCCGTTGAAGTTGGTGGCAGGTGTGAACACCAGGTTCGTCCCG
>Ga0066709_100003279_pt1 | contig 12323 bp, 12 predicted proteins | sample GraSoiAngelo_158_FD_79665 | JGI IMG/M metagenome (GOLD analysis project Ga0066709, IMG submission 79665) | Grasslands soil microbial communities from the Angelo Coastal Reserve, California, USA - 14_1009_16_30cm | ecosystem: Environmental > Terrestrial > Soil > Grasslands | place: USA... | reverse complement strand
GGAGCGTTGTCCGACCGGCGCCTGGGACATGCAGAAGTTCTATCTCGAGCCAGCGCAGTCGCTGGACCGCTGCCGCCGCCGGCATGGCGCCGAACGCGGCACCTACGCGGAGGCAGCGGAATGAGCCCACCGGCTAGGAGCCCCGCGTGCAAGGGGGCAGCGGAATGAGCAAGGTATCGCCCATTCGGGCCGTCAACGACTTCGTCGTCAAGTTCGCCAACGTCAATGGCTCCGGTTCTGCGTCGGCGAACCTGCTGTTCGCCAAAGCGATACTGCGCATGGGCGTCCCCGTTGCTCCGCGAAACATCTTTCCGTCCAACATCCAGGGCCTGCCGACGTGGTTCGAAGTCCGCGTCAACGAAGCAGGCTGGCGAGGCCGGCGCGGCGGAGTCGATCTGATGGTGGCGATGAATCCGCAGACCTGGGACGAGGATCTGAAGGAGATCGAGCCCGGCGGGTATCTCTTCTACGATTCGACCAAGGCGCTGCCGGCCTCCAAATTCCGCGACGACGTCAACGCCATCGGCATGCCGCTGACGGCCATCTGCAATCGCGAGTACAGCGACGCACGGCAAAGGCAGCTGTTCAAGAACATCATCTATGTCGGCGCACTCTCCACGCTCCTGGAGATTGAGCCGGAAACAATCGCCGAGTTGATCGGCGAGCAGTACAAGGGCAAGGAAGCGCTGCTCAAGCCCAACGTGCAGGCGATGCACATGGGGCGCGCTTACGCCGAGAATAATCTCGACTGGCCCCTCGGTGTCCGGGTCCGGCGCACCAATGCCGTGGGCGATCGCATTTTCATCGAGGGCAACAGCGCTGCCGCGCTCGGCTGTGTCTACGGCGGCGCGACCGTCTGCGCCTGGTATCCGATCACACCATCGTCGTCGATGGCCGAGGCGTTTGCCCGGCATTGCAAACGTTTTCGCACCGATCCCGCGAGCAGCAAAGCACGCTACGCCAGCGTTCAGGCAGAGGACGAGCTCGCCTCGATCGGCATGGTCATCGGCGCGTCGTGGAACGGCGCACGCGCCTTCACCTGCACCTCAGGCCCGGGCATTTCACTCATGCAGGAGTTCATCGGCCTGGCTTACTTCGCGGAGATTCCAGCGGTGATCTTCGACGTGCAACGCGGCAGTCCGTCGACCGGGATGCCGACTCGCACGCAGCAGGCAGACTTGCTCTCCTGTGCCTATGCTTCGCACGGGGACACCAAGCACGTCCTTATCTTTCCGCAGGACCCGAAGGAGGCTTTCGAATTTGCGGCGCTGTCCTTCGATCTCGCCGACCGGCTGCAGACGCCGGTTTTCGTGATGATGGATCTCGACATCGGCATGCAGGAATGGCTGTGCGATCCGCTCGCATGGGACAGCAGGCGGCATCATGATCGCGGCAAAGTAATGAGCTTTCAGGACCTCGAGAGCGGCACGGAGTTCGGCCGCTACCTTGACGTCGACGGTGACGGAATTGCCTATCACACTTACCCGGGCCCGCACCCGAGTCGCGCTTCCTATTTCACTCGTGGGACCACCAAGGACCGCTACGCCCACTATACCGAGGAGGGGGCGACCTACGTCGACAATATGCAGCGGCTGCTGCGCAAGCTGGAAACCGCGAAGCAATACCTGCCCGAGCCGGTGCGTCGCAAGGCCGGAGCGCCGACACGCTTCGGCGCCATCTATTTCGGTTCCACTGCCCCGGTAATGGACGAGACCCTTGCCGCGCTCGAATCGCAGGGTGTCCATCTCGACACCTTGCGCCTGCGCGCTTTTCCTTTCCATGATGCGGTATGCGATTTCATCAGCGAGCATGAACAGGTGTTCGTAGTCGAACAGAATCGCGATGCACAGATGCGATCGCTGCTCATCAACGAACTGGTCATAGACCCCGGCAAGCTCATCCCGGTGCTGCACTACGACGGCACGCCCATCACCGCGCGTTTTATCCTGCGGGAGATAGGGGAGAAGCTTGCGATGTTCAACGTGACGCCTCTGCGCAAGGTCGCACCGTGACTTATCTCGCCAAACCCAGATTGCATCACCCCGAGCTGCCGAAGAACAAGCTCGGTTACACGCATCGCGACTACGAGGGCGCCGTGTCGACGCTGTGCGCCGGATGCGGCCACGATTCGATCTCGGGTGCCATCATTCAGGCCTTCTTCGAGCTCGAGCTGCCGCCGCACCGGGTCGCGAAGCTTTCAGGGATTGGTTGCTCATCGAAAACACCGACCTATTTCCTTGGCAACTCCCACGGCTTCAACAGCGTCCACGGGCGCATGCCTTCGGTGCTGACCGGAGCCAATCTCGCCAATCGAGATTTGATCTATCTCGGTGTTTCGGGAGACGGCGACTCAGCGTCCATCGGCCTGGGACAGTTCGCGCATGCGCTTCGCCGCGGCGTGAACATGGTCTACATCGTCGAGAACAACGGTGTGTACGGCTTGACCAAGGGTCAGTTCTCGGCCACCGCCGACCGAGGAAGCAAGAGCAAGCGCGGTGCAGTCAACAACGATCAGCCGATAGATCTGGTGCTGCTCGCCCTGCAACTTGGCGCGAGCTTCGTGGCTCGCAGCTTCTCGGGCGACAAGGCGCAGCTCGTGCCGCTGGTGAAAGCTGCGGTTCTGCATCGCGGCGCTGCATTCATCGACGTCATCAGCCCGTGCGTCGCCTTCAACAACCATGCCGGCTCGACCAAGAGCTACGACTTCGTGCGCGAGCATAATCAGGCCGTCAACCGGCTCGACTTCATGCCGACGCATTCGGAAATCACTGCCGATTATGCTCCGGGGAGTCTGCAGGAGGTCGCGCAGCACGACGGTTCGGTGCTCAGGCTGCGCAAGGTGCACGACGATTACAACCCGGGCGATCGTATCGCGGCAATAAACTACCTGCTGCAGCGAGACGCTGCGGGCGAGATCGTCACCGGACTGTTGTACGTACAGCCCGATGCCACGGATTTGCATGCGGCACTCAACACCGTCGACACTCCGCTCAACGCATTGCGCGAAGCCGAGCTCGTTCCCGGCGCCGCCGCGCTGGAGAAGTTCAACGCGTCGTTGCGTTAAGTGCACAAGTGCTCGACGCTGTAACGTGTAATTCGTCGTCCCCGCGCACGCGGGGACCCAGGGGCGTTTAAGCAAAGACACCGGATTCCCTCCCCGCTTTCGCTGGGACTAAAGGCCGCGGGTATGACGGATGGGCTGCGAGCAGTGTCAGGCGTTTAAGCGACGTCCCGTAGGGCGGCGAGTGCCATAGTTCGCACCGCGTTGCAGCCACGACTTACAATGCGGCAATGACCCTGTTCTGGCGCCTCTTGGCCCTCATCGGCGGCGCAATGCTGCTATTGCTGATCGCTGTAGCGATCGCGGTCAGCACAGTCGACATCAAGACCTTCGTCGCCCCGATCCAGGGGCACATCAAGGCGACCACCGGACGCGACCTGACGATCCGGGGTGGAATCGATCTCAAGCTCTCACTGGAGCCGAAAGTCGTTATCGAAGACGTGGCACTAAGCAATGCACCGTGGGGCAAGGCCGACAAGATGATCACCGCGAAGCGCGTCGAAGCGCAGCTTGCGCTGCTGCCGTTGCTGCATCGGGATTTCGAGGTGCGCAGCTTTTCGCTTATCGAGCCGACGATCGCACTCGAGACCGACGCCAACGGAAGGGGGAACTGGGATTTCGGGGGCCCGTCGCCCCCTCCGGGCTCTCCGGCGCCGGCCGCAGCTTCGCCACTGGGCGGGCTCTTTGTCGGCGATCTTGCAATCAGCAACGGCTCGCTCACCTATCGCGACGGTGAAAGCGGCAAAGTGACGACAGTCGCGATCGAGACGCTCTCACTCAACGCCCGTGATGCGCGGTCCGCGGTCAGCGCGCGTTTTCGCGGAACGGTCGACGACGTCACCGTGGCCTTGGAAGGCGACCTTGGTCCGCTCACGCTGCTTGCGCAACGGCGCTGGCCGTACCCCATTAGCATCAAGGGACAGGTCAACCGTGAGGATACGTCCGTCGCCGCCAAGCTCCGAATCGAAGATAACACGGTGACTCTCGATCCGCTCGAGCTCGCCACCGGTAAAAGCAAGCTCGTCGGCCGAATGGATGTCATCACCGGTAAGCCGCGACCGAAGCTCAAGTTCAATTTCACCGCGCCGGCCCTTGCACTGGAGGCATTGCCGCTTGCAGGGGCAGTGCAGGCACCGGCGTCAAAGTCTGCGCCGAAGTCGAAGTACATCTTCGGCGAGAGTCCTATCAGCTTCTCCGGGCTGAGAGCCGTCGATGCAACGGGCGATCTCGCACTCGATGCTCTGGTGCTTCCCCAGGGTCAGCGGCTGGAGCATGTTCGCTTCCAGCTCAGTTTGCAGAACGGGATCCTGGATGCGCCGGTGATCCAGGCGGACGCCCTGGGAGGCACGCTTAGCGCGCAACTCAAGGTCGATGCGAACCACGAGACCGATCCCGCGTTCACACTGAAGATGGACGCCAAGAACCTCGATCTCGCCGCGGTACTGGCGACCTTTGACATCAAGCGGGAAGTTCGCGGCGGCAAGACTTCAATCAACGCCGATCTTTCGGCGCACGGCGCGTCGCCGCGGCGCTGGGCAAGCAGCGCCAGCGGAACCTTTACGGCGATTGTCGGGCCCGCTACCCTTCGCAACGCCAAGGGCGAGCTCGATTCCGCGCTCAATCGCCTGGCGGAAGCCGTCAATCCATTCCGCAACGTTGACGCATCGACCGAGCTGAACTGCGCCGTGATTCGCCTGCCGCTTCGCGACGGCATCGCCCACGTCGATCGGACCATCGCCATCGAGACCAACAAAGTGGCTGCCTCCGCCAGCGGTACGCTCGACTTTCGCGACGAAACTCTGGATCTGTCGATCAAGCCTCAGCTGAGGCAGGGAATCAATGTCAATGTCGCCGAGATCGCGCAACTGGTGCGATTCCGCGGTCCATTCAGCTCGCCAACTGTCGCCATCGACGCCGTTGCGACCGCAGCGACGGTTGCACGCATCGGCGCCGCTGTTCAAACCGGGGGTGCCTCGCTACTCGGTGAAATGCTCCTGTCGCAGGCGACGGCGGATTCGAGCGCTCCATGCCAGGTAGCGCTCGGTCATGCGACTTCGCACAATACCTCGACCTCAGCCAAGACGTCTAATAAACCGAGCGAACCGGCACAGGACATCGGCAAGGCTCTCAATCGATTGCTTGGGCGCTGATCGTCTAGGGTGCCGTAAGCCCTGGCGTCTCCAGCAGTTTTATTGCAGTTTTCCCCACCTGAAGGGTGTCGTAGTAGGCGTATGCCGCCACGGCAGCGGCACCGGCTATCGGGACCCATCGGCTTGCCGCGCTGCCCGCGAGGCGCTGCGTAACGGTAATGCCCGCCGCGGACAGCACGCTTCTCAATGCTCCGCCGGAAAGGTGCCGAACGACGATCCGCTGACCGGTACGCACCGCCGCGTCGCGTGCGAACTGGCTTGCCGCGTGGCGAAACAAGCAATACACCATGTGCGCGCGGGTCAGCTGCAAATCCTTTCCGTAGAGACCCGCGATGTCTGCCACAAGTTGTGCTTGAACCCGCCAGATGGCGATCAAGTCAGGAAGCACCGTCAGCATGCCGAACATGCCGGGAGGAAGCGCGAGCGCGCCGGAGAGGGCGGCGGCGCGCGTCGCGGCTTTGCGGGCCAGGGCACGCGCGGCGGCCGCAGGTGAAGGTACGGCGCTCTCGCGCGATTCCGGCACCGCCGAAACGAGGTCTTCCAGGACGTCTACGACCGTATTGAGCGCAGGCGCAGCAAACGACGAAGTCGTTGACAAAGTGCGACCGACAAGTGTGTTGCTGATGCGCATGTATAGGAACTTACAGTATACGGGTTACAATCGCCGCCCGAACACCCGCGCGGGGGGCCGGATGTTGGCCATGCCAATCCTTGAGTACGAGCTTCTGCCGCCGACGTATATCGAATACGACCCCGCCGTCATCGCTGTGGCAAACCGCGTGATTTCGCTCGTTGAATCCGCGGCGCCATCGGTCACGGTCGAGCACATTGGCAGCACCGCTGTGCCGGATTGCGCCGGAAAGGGCATCGTCGATCTGATGGCACTGTATCGCGTCGGACGACTCGCCGCCACCCGCAACGCCATCGATGCGCTCGGCTTTCAGCCGCAACGAGTGGGCCATGCATTTCCGGAAGATCGGCCGATGCGCGTCGGCGCGATCGAGCATGAAGCGCACGTCTACAGGTTGCATGTGCACATCATCGCCGACAATAGCGAGGAAGTGAGCGAGCTCCGTCGCTTCCGCGATGCGCTGCGCGCCGACCCGGAACTGCGAGATGCCTATGAGGCGAAAAAGCGTGACATCCTCCAGGCCGGGTTGAGCGAACCCGTTGGCTATACCAAGGCAAAGGGTGACTTCATCAACGCGGTCCTCGCGAAGCAGCGTTAAGGCGTGCGCCCGCAATGCGTCTTTTTGGTTTCGCGGGATGGTCAGGTAGCGGTAAGACGACCTTGATCGATCGCCTGGTTCCGCGTTTCACATCCCAAGGATTGACCGTGTCGCTGGTCAAGCACGCGCATCACGAGTTCGATATCGACCAGCCGGGGAAAGATTCATTTTTGCACCGCGAGGCGGGATGCGAGGAAGTGCTTATCACCTCGTCCGCGCGCTGGGCGCTGATGCATGAGTTGCACGGCGCAAAAGAGTTGAGCGTCGATGAAGCCATTGCCCGCATTAGCCCATGCGACCTGTTGCTCATCGAGGGATTCAAAACGGCGCCGATTCCCAAGCTCGAGATCTACCGCAGGAGCCTTGGCAAGCCGCTGCTCCACCCCGATGATCCTCACATCCTCGCCATTGCGTCCGACGGCGCGCTGACGACGCTTCTGCCGCATTTCGAGATCGATGACGTGGACGACATCTCGGCGTTCGTCCTCCAACACAGCAGGGTCTTGTGAGCCAGGGAGCCTGTCGGGCTTACTGTCGCGTATGCGACGGAGGCGCTTTGGTGGGCAGTCCTAGGCGCCGGCCGCGCCGCAGTGCCGGCCCACTGCCAGCGGCCGGCAACAACGGAGCTGCCCCCAAAGCGCCCCGTCCCTCCGGGTTGCGGCCAACCGGCGCGCCTGCAGCGTTGCTCGGCTTGCGAATAGGCCGAGCTATTCGCTGCGCCGAGCGCCTCGCATTCATCGCCGTTTGGCCAGCAACGCATACGTGAGAGCAAGTCCGACAGGCTCCTGGCCGTCGCCCGGACGCGATCGGCGTTCCCAGGACCCGTCAAGGAACTTGGGCTAGCCGCCGCTCTCCAACGTCGCTTCGGAATGCGTTAGGGTCCCGATCCGTGTCTAGCCGAGGGCGGAAGCCAGTATGTCGTCGTTTAGCAACAGGGCTTGCTTCTGGGCCCCGCCGCCGATCCGTGAAAATTGACTTGATGGAAGCCGGGGCGTAACGTGGACTATTGAAGCCCGCGCCAGCTTTGGGACGCGGGCGCAAGCCTGTCATGCATAAAAAACAGTCACTTATCGCATCAATCGTGGGAGCACTGCTGCTGGCAGGGCCGCTGCCTGCGCTCGCCGATCCCGGCTTCTACGGGGGCGTTTCCGTGCGCGACGGCAACATCGAGTCCACCGGGCTCAAGTTGGGGACGCTGCCGCTGTTCTGGAACCGATTTGCAACGCCGCTACCCGAGGAGCTTCAGCCTCGTACGACTCTGTTCGGCGGCTATCGTTGGAGGAGCGATGTCGCAGTCGAAGCATCGTTCAACGCGACGGATCAGTACGCTCTGCAACCGCGCGCCAGCGGCTTGTCGAGCGGTCTGGGACTGAAAACCTCCGACGCCGGGCAGCACGCCTGGAACGCCGACGTTTACACCAGCTGGGAGTTCGTACGCAGTCTTTCCCTGTACGGTAGACTGGGTTATGCGCAAAGCGACAATAGAGCTTTGTTCGCAGGTTCCCCCCTTGTGCAGGGGGATCCGCGCCGACAGCGTGACGGCGTCAACTACGGCGTTGGTTTGCGTTACGACATGACTCAATCCCTAGGCTTGCGCATGGAATATTCGCGCTTCGGTCGCTTCACGGGCGAGAACGCAGCCAATGGCTTGCTGCCAGATTCCGACCAGCTTACGATCGGAGTTCAATTCCGGTTCTGACGCTTCGGTTACTTGCCAAAAACGCCGGCGCATCGACGCCGGCGTTTTTGTTCGTTACTACGCCCTTGCGTTAACATGCACTCATGGTGCGCCTCGTTTATCTCGCCCGGCTCCGCGACGCCTTCGGGACTGCCGCAGAGAGCGTCGATCTTCCGGGTAATGTGGGCAACGTCACTGCTTTGCTGGAGTGGCTGGCTCGACGCGGCGAACCATGGACGCACGAGCTTGCCCCAGGACGTGCCGTCCGCGTCGCCGTCAATCATGATATTGCGGGACCCGGGACCCCGATTCGATCGGGCGACGAGATTGCGCTTTTTCCTCCGGTAACGGGAGGTTGACGCCATGAGCGTTCGCGTCCAGCAAGAGGACTTCGATGTGGGCCGGGAGATCGCGCAATTGCGCGCGAGCACGCGCGGTGTGGGCGCGGTCGCTTCGTTTGTCGGAGTCGTGCGGGATCTGAACGACGCTGCGCAGATCCGCACGCTTACGCTGGAACATTATCCGGGTATGACGGAAAAGGCGCTCGAGCGCATCGTCGTCGAAGCGCGGCAACGGTGGGACGTGTACGACATCCTCGTGATACATCGCGTGGGTGTGCTGAAGCCGTCGGACCAGATCGTGCTGGTCGTCGTGACCAGCGCGCATCGCGGCGAAGCGTTTGCGGCTTGCGAATTCGTCATGGATTACCTCAAGACGCGTGCGCCGTTCTGGAAAAAGGAAATGACGCCCGACGGCGAGCGTTGGGTCGAAGCGCGAGCGAGCGACGACGAAGCTGCTGCCCGCTGGTAGATTTGAGCGACACGCGACTTCTCGCTATCGACTGGGGCACCAGCTCGGCGCGGGTGTACGAGCTGGATGCGCGTGGAGTCGTTGTCAGAGAGCGCAGTGCGGCGCTGGGGATACAGCGCATCACCGATGGACGCTTCGCCGACGCACTGGCAACGTTGTGCGGCGACGCCCTGAGTCAGGCTGTGCCTGTGCTCGCCTGCGGGATGATCGGCAGTCGCCAGGGATGGGTTGAAGCGCCGTACTGTGACTGTCCTGCCGGGATCGACGCTATCGCCGGGGCGCTTACTGCGGTCCCGGGAACTGCGCTGCTCATCGCCCCTGGCCTGATGGTTCGCGACGCGGCGGGCGTTGCGGACGTGATGCGTGGCGAGGAAACGCAGATCCTTGGAGCGCTACCGGATCGTCCTGTCGACCAAAGCCTCTACGTGCTCCCCGGTACGCACAGTAAATGGGCGATCGCAGGCGCAGAAGGCATCCTGACCTTCACGACATTCATGACGGGAGAGTTGTATGCTGTGCTGCGCGACCACAGCATCCTTGGCCGCCTCGCCGTTGCCGGAGTCGATAATGGAGCCTTCGATCGCGGCGTGAGGATGAGCCTGCGCGAGCAGGCGGCGCTCACCCACGACCTTTTCTCGGCGCGTACGTTGCCGCTGACGTCAGAGCTTGCATCAGAAGGCGTCGGCGATTACCTTTCGGGTTTGCTGGTGGGAGCGGAGATCAGTGCGGCGCGAGCGTGGGCTGCCGGCAATTCTGCAGCGGCCGCTGGCGTGACGCTGGTTGGGGAAGCAGCGCTGTGCGAACGCTATCGTCGCGCCTTGACGATCGCGGGCGTCGAAACTGTACAGGGGTCGCCCGTAGCCGCGGCACGCGGCCTATGGCGCATCGCGCAACACGCCGGGATGTTGCCTTCATGAATCCTCCAAACCTGCGAGACTATCTCCGTCCATTGCCGCTGGTCGCGGTACTGCGCGGGATCACTCCCGATGAGATCGAAGCTATCGGCGAGGCGCTCGTTGATAACGGTTTTCGCATTCTCGAAGTGCCGCTCAATTCGCCGGATCCCTTCGAAAGCATCGCTCGCCTCGCGCGGCGCTTCGGCGATCGATGCCTGACCGGGGCGGGAACGGTGCTCAAGGTCGGCGAAGTTTCGCGCGTCGCGGCCGCCGGTGGAACGCTGATCGTCATGCCCCATGGCGACGTCGCGATCGTGCGCGAAGCCAAGCGGCTGGGTCTCGCCTGCCTCCCCGGTGTGTCGACGCCAACCGAAGCTTTTGCCGCGCTGAACGCAGGGGCCGACGGTCTGAAGATGTTCCCGGCAGAGCAGCTTTCGCCCGCAGTTCTGAAGGCGTGGCGAGCGGTGCTGCCGCGAGAGGTTCTGGTATTTCCCGTGGGCGGCATCCGTCCCGACAACATGGCGCAATATTGGGCGGTAGGAGCCGACGGCTTCGGTACGGGTTCGAATCTCTACACCCCGGGGACCCCCACCGACAAGGTTCGCACGGGCGCTGCTTCCTACGCCAGCGCATTCGCCGCATTGAGCGCGCGTTGATGGCGCGGATTCGCTTCGATCTTGTCGCGCTCGGCGAGCCGCTTGTCGAATTCAATCAGGTGCGACCGGACGAGGCGACCGCGTATCGACAAGGTTTCGGGGGAGACACTTCAAACACTGTCATCGCCGCCTCGCGCTTGGGCGCAAGGACGGCGTATGTGACCCGGCTCGGCGACGACGCCTTCGGGCGAATGTTTCTGGAGTTATGGCGGCGAGAAAGCGTCGATAGCGGCGGTGTCGGCACCGATCCGGACGCACCCACCGGCATTTACTTCGTAAGCCACGGAGCACGTGGCCACGAGTTCAGCTATTTGCGCGCTGGCTCCGCGGCCTCGCGCATGCGTCCTGACGATCTCCCGTTGGACGTGCTCGAGGCCTCGGCGGTGCTCCACATCTCGGGCATCAGTCAGGCGATCAGCGCTAGCGCCTGCGACACGGTGTTCGCCGCGATCGACGCTGCACGCAGCGCAGGCGCTCGCGTTTCCTACGACTCCAACCTCCGGCTCAAGCTTTGGCCGCTGGCAAGGGCGCGCGCAGTCATTACCGCGACCTTGAGCCTTTGCGACTGGTTCGTGCCGAGCCTCGAGGAAGCAGCGCAGCTCTCAGGCGCGCAGGATCCCATGGCAATTCTCGACTGGTGCCATGATGGGGGTGCTCCCATCGTGGCACTGAAAATGGGCCCGAACGGCGTATGGATCTCCACGGCGGCTGTGCGCGAGCATATCGACGCCCATCGCGTCCATGCCATCGATGCCACAGGTGCCGGCGATTGCTTCGATGGAGCCTTCGCAACGCGCATGATCGCCGGCGATGCTCCGGTCGCCGCCGCGCGCTACGCCAACGCAGCGGCAGCGCTGGCAACGACTGGATACGGCGCAGTCGCGCCGCTGCCTCGACACGCAGACGTTGCAGCATTTCTGGCGAAAGCAGCGTGACACACCGGATACGTTTTTAACGCCCATCTCAACGGAGTCAAACCATGCCGCTGGGAACTGCAATACGTCATCTGAAAAAAGGCGATTGGGAGAAGGCTCATGCGATCGTGCAGCAAGACGAGTCCAAGCTCGGTTGCTGGGCACATGGCATCGTGCACATGGTTGAAGGCGATCTGGGCAATGCACGCTACTGGTATCGTCGCGCCGGCCGGCCGTTTCCCAAGGATCGCGACGTGGATCGGGAAGTCGCGGAGCTGACCACCGCGCTCAAGTTAGTGCAAGTGAACCAGTCGCTCGATTCTCGCGTCCAACGCCATCGTTCCCTGAGATCGCCGTCGGGCAACCGGGAGTAATTGCATCGCATGACTCGGACTTTGGCGTTCCATCCCGCTGTCGAAGCGTGGTTCCACACAACTTTCACGGCACCGACGACGGCGCAGGCGCAAGCCTGGCCGCAGATCCAGGCGGGACGGCACGTGCTTGTCGCTGCGCCCACCGGGTCCGGCAAGACGCTGGCGGCCTTCCTCGCCGCAATCGATGCCCTCGTGCGCCGTGGCGTCGAAGCGCCGCTACCCGACGAGACCTCCGTTGTCTATGTCTCGCCGCTGAAGGCGCTGTCCAACGACATCCAGAAGAATCTCGAGGCGCCGCTCGTCGGTCTCCGTGCGGAGCTGCCCCGCCTCGGCTATCCCGATGTCGCGACTCGCACGCTTGTACGAACCGGGGACACGCCGCAGAGCGAGCGTGCGGGAATGCGCCGTCGGCCGCCGCACATCATCGTCACCACGCCCGAGTCCCTCTATATCCTTCTGGGCTCCGAATCGGGACGCAAAATGCTGTCGACGACGCGCACCGTCATCGTCGACGAGATCCATGCGCTTGCTCCCAACAAGCGGGGCAGCCACCTC
>Ga0066709_100003278_pt1 | contig 12323 bp, 8 predicted proteins | sample GraSoiAngelo_158_FD_79665 | JGI IMG/M metagenome (GOLD analysis project Ga0066709, IMG submission 79665) | Grasslands soil microbial communities from the Angelo Coastal Reserve, California, USA - 14_1009_16_30cm | ecosystem: Environmental > Terrestrial > Soil > Grasslands | place: USA... | reverse complement strand
TCCGGTCAGAAGCGGGACAGCCAGACGCCGAACCAGCAGCGCTCGTTCCTCGCCCGGCTGCTCTACGGCGAGCTCGACGCGGGCACGTACTCGAGCGGGGAGCAGGCGATCCCGCTGAAAGAGGTCGCAAAGTTCCCGTTCATCATCGCCTCGATGGACATCGCGGTCGGGTCGAAGGACAAGATCGCGCGCATGGTCATCTCGGACGGCGAGCGCGTATGGCTCTACCGGATCACGCCAGAGCGCGTCCTCGAGCCGGAGTGGACGTACAAGCCTGACAGCCGCGCGAGGGTCTTCAGCATCCAGCTCGCCGAGCTGTCCAACGACGGCGCCATCCACGTCGTGGTCAACCGCTACAGCGCGATCCAGGCGATCCTCGTCAACTCGCTGATCCTGACGACCAAGGACCAGAAGGCGGTCGTGGCCGTCGACGAAGTGAACGAGATTCTCATCGCCGTCGACGCGAACGGCGACGGCGTGAAGAAGACGCTGTGGGCCCAGGCGTTCGCCCAGACGGGTTTCTTCAAGCAGGGCGACGCGACGCGCATGATTCTGCGAAACGGCAAGCTCGTCACGGACGGCAAGGTCCGGGTCCCGAGCAGCTTCCGGGCGACGGGCGCGACCTATAGCAACATCCCCGGCAAGGGCGCGCGTGCCCTGGCCTTCATCGATGAATACAATCGGCTGCGGATCACGGTCGATACCGAGGATATGTTCCGGACCTCGACGCCGGTCGGGACCGGCATGGGCAAGCTCGGCGTGGAAACGCAGATCGAGCGCGGTGGGCGGACCTACGTATATTCCCCGGAGCCGATGCCGCTGTCCGTGGACCTGGACGGCGACGGCATCGAGGAGATCGTCGTGCCGCAGAACCAGATCCCTGGACGGCTGGCGGTGATCTACAAGGGGCCGGCCGGCTATCGGTTCCAGACCGTCAACTCGGGCTTCGAGGGCACGGTGATGGCTCTCGGCGCCGTTCCGGGTGAGGGCGGGCCTCCGTCGCTGGTGGCCGCGGTGGTTCGCTACACGAACTTTCGTCAAACCGAGGGCGAAACGCAGATCATCATGACGACCTCGGAGTGAGCCCAGCACGCGTCCGTCCGTCGGCCTGATTCCGTTACGCTTCCCCCTTATGATCCCGCGTCACCAGACCGCGCTCGCGACGGCCCCGCGCCGCGTGTCCGTCCGCCGAGCGGAGCGACTGTGAAACTCGATACGGCACCGCCGCGCGGCATGAAGGATCTGCTCCCGCCCGAGGTAGAGCTTCGCGACCGGGCATCGGCCATGATCCTCGCCACGTACAAGCGCTACGGCTTTCGTCGGGTCGAGACACCGGCGCTCGAGAATCTGCGGCTCTTGCTGGGCAGCGGCGGAGGCGAGAACGAGAAGCTGATCTACAAGGTCCTGAAGCGGGGCGCGAAGCTGGACGCGGCGGCGACGCACGGTGAGGACGACCTCGCCGATCTCGGTCTGCGCTTCGATCTCACGGTGCCGCTGGCGCGGTATTACGCCCACAATCGCGCGACGTTGCCGGACCCGTTCAAGGCGATCCAGATCGGCCCCGTCTGGCGAGCCGAGCGGCCCCAGAAAGGCCGTTTCCGCCAGTTCACCCAGTGCGACATCGACGTCCTCGGCGTCGCCTCCGAGATCGCCGAGATCGAGCTCATCCTGGCGACCTCCGCGGCCCTCGTGGCGCTTGGCCTCGAGCAGCCGCGGATCCGTGTGAACGATCGACGAATCCTCGCGGCGATGGCCACCCACTGTGGCGTCGACGCCTCTCGCCACGGCGAGTTCTTCATCACCCTGGACAAGCTGGACAAGATCGGGCCGGAGGGAGTCGAGCGGGAGCTTCGCGAGGCCGGCTACGACGATGGCGCAATCGCCAAGCTCTTCGAGCTCTTCCGCTCGACCGAGGATCGCTCGCCCGACGGCAGGCTCGAGCGCCTGGCGAAGATCGCCCCAGCGGCCGCCGAGGCCGCGGAGGGCTTGCGCACGATCGTGCGAGCGGTCGCGCGAGAGGCTGGTGATCAGACCACCCTCGAGTTCGACCCGAGCCTGGTCCGCGGCATGGGTTACTACACCGGCCCCATCTTCGAAGCGCTCTACGGCGGCGGCGCGTCGGCGATCGCTGGCGGCGGCCGATACGATCGGATGGTCGGCCGACTGCTCGGGCACGACGTGCCGGCGTGCGGCTTCTCGATCGGGTTCGAGCGCGTGGTGTCGATCCTCGAAGAGCGCAGCGGAAGCGCCGCATCGGAGCGCGAACGCATCGCGTTCCTCTTCGATCGAGACGATCCCCTGACCGACGTGGTGGCCTCCGCCAGTCGACTGCGGAATGGCGAGCGCGTCGTGTCGCTGACGCTCAAGCGGAAGAACCTCGCCAAGCAGCTCGACGACCTGGCCGGCGAGGGGTTCGGCTCGTACGCCGTGCTTCGACCGGGCCCGGATGGTCCCGAGATCAAGCCGCTGGCGCGCCGTGCGGCGGGCGGGGACGGCACGGATGGCTAGCCTCAGGACGCATACTTGCGGCGAGCTGCGGCGCGAGTACGCCGGGCTCACGGTCCGACTCTCGGGCTGGATCCACCGCAAGCGCGATCACGGCAACCTGTTGTTCCTCGACCTCCGTGACCACTACGGGATCACGCAGTGCGTGCTCGACGGTTCGAGCCCCTTGTTCAAGGTCGCCGAGCCGCTGCGTCTCGAGAGCGTGATCACCGTGGCCGGCAAGGTCGTCCCGCGGGCGCCCGCCGCGGTCAACCCGAAGCTGCCGACGGGCGAGATCGAGCTGGCGGTCGCCGAGCTGATCGTGCAGTCCCCGGCGGATCCGCTGCCGCTGCAGGTCAACAGCGACGCCGAGTTCCCCGAGGAGACGCGCCTACGCTACCGGTTTCTCGACCTTCGGCGCGAGAAGCTCCATCGCAACGTCGTGCTGCGCAGCCGCGTCATCGCGTCCATCCGCCGCCGGATGATCGAGGCGGGGTTCACCGAGTTCCAGACGCCGATCCTCACGTCGAGCTCGCCCGAAGGGGCACGAGACTACCTGGTGCCAAGCCGGGTGCATCCGGGAAAGTTCTACGCGCTGCCGCAAGCGCCCCAGCAGTTCAAGCAGCTCCTGATGACCGCCGGGTTCGACCGCTACTTCCAGATCGCGCCGTGCTTCCGCGACGAGGACGGCCGCGCGGATCGCTCGCCGGGCGAGTTCTACCAGCTCGACTTCGAGATGGCCTTCGTCACGCAGGAGGACATCTTCGCGACGATCGAGCCGGTCCTCCATGGAGTCTTCGAGGAGTTCGCGGGCGGCGCCGCGGTGACGCCGGCGCCGTTCCCGCGGATCCCGTTCGACGAGGCGATGACGAAGTATGGAACCGACAAGCCTGATCTCCGCAATCCCATTCTGATCGCCGACGTGACCGACGTCTTCCGCGGCTCGAGCTTCTCGGCGTTCGCCACGGCGGTGGAGGCGGGCGCGATCGTCCGCGCGGTGCCGGCGACGGGCGCCTCGGCGCAGCCGCGGAGCTTCTTCGACAAGCTCGGGCAGTGGGCGCGCGATCAGGGGGCGCCGGGCCTCGGCTACGTCGTCCTCGGCGACGGCGGAGCGAAGGGTCCGCTCGCGAAGTTCCTTGACGGGGATCGGCTCGGCCGACTCGTCGCGGCGACCGGCGCCCGCGCCGGCGACGTCGTGTTCTTCGTCTGCGACAAGAAGGCAGTTGCCGAGAAGCTCGCCGGCCGCGTCCGGATTCGGCTCGGGGAAGAGCTCGGGCTCATCGAGGCCAACGTCTTCCGCTTCTGCTGGGTGACGGACTTCCCGATGTACGAGCTGAACGAGGACACCAAGAAGATCGAGTTCAGCCACAACCCGTTCTCGATGCCGCAAGGCGGGCTCGAGGCGCTGGAGCGCGCCGATCCGCTGACGATCAAGGCCTACCAGTACGACATCGTCTGCAACGGCGTCGAGCTCTCGAGCGGCGCGATCCGCAACCACCGACCGGATATCATGTACAAGGCCTTCGCGATCGCCGGCTACGAGCGGGAGGATGTCGAGGCCCGGTTCGGCGGCATGCTGAACGCGTTCAAGTACGGCGCCCCGCCCCACGGCGGGTCAGCGCCGGGGATCGACCGGATCGTGATGCTGCTCGCCGGCGAGACGAATATCCGCGAGGTCATCGCGTTTCCGATGAACCAGCAGGCGCAGGATCTCCTCATGGGAGCGCCCGGGACCGTGCCGCCCGAGCGGTTGAAAGAATTGCATCTCAAGCTCGATTTGCCGAGTGAAGACTCGGGGAAGGGTCCCAGGAGTTGAGCGAAACGACCGCCATCACCCGCCGGATCTCGCTGGCCCCCGATCTCGACCTGCTCACGCTCCTCGGGCGGAACGACGATCACCTCCGCACCCTGGAGTCGGAGCTCGACGTCCGAATCGTCGCCCGAGGCCACGACATCATGCTGAAAGGCGACGAGCGCCAGGTGAAGAAGGCCGAGCGCGCGCTGGCCCAGCTCGCGGAGCTGGTCCGGGCGGGCACGCCGCTGCGGACGGGCGAGGTCCGGGCGGCGCTGCGGATGCTCTCGGACGACGACCAGGCCGATCTCAAGAGCGTGTTCGCCGACTCCATCGCGGTGCCGTCGCGCAAGAAGTGGGTCGCGCCCAAGTCGGTCAACCAGAAGCGCTACGTCGACGCCATCCGTAATCACGACATGGTCTTCGCGATCGGCCCGGCCGGAACCGGCAAGTCGTTTCTGGCGGTGGCCATGGCGGTGGCGGCGCTGATGAAGCGGGAGGTCGCGCGGATCGTCCTGACGCGGCCGGCGGTCGAGGCGGGGGAGCGGCTCGGCTTTCTGCCGGGCGATCTCTACGAGAAGGTCCACCCGTACCTGCGGCCTCTCTACGACGCGCTCTACGACATGCTCGAGACGGAGCGGGTGACGAACTTCATGGAGAAGGGCGCGATCGAGATCGCGCCGCTCGCCTACATGCGTGGCCGCACCCTGAACGACTCCTTCATCATTCTCGACGAGGCGCAGAACAGCACCGCGGAGCAGATGAAGATGTTCCTCACTCGCCTCGGCTTCAACTCGAAGATGGTGATCACCGGCGACGTGACCCAGGTCGATCTGCCGGCGTCGCGCGGCTCCGGGCTGATCGAGGTGCAGTCGGTGCTTCGCGGCGTCCCCGGCATCCGCTTCGTCTTCTTCGACGACGGCGACGTGGTCCGGCACCAGCTCGTGTCGGCGATCGTCCGGGCCTACGACGCGCACGACGCCCGCAAGGGCGAGCGCGGGGCCGCGCCCACCTCGGCGTGATGGCGGCGACGGTCATGAATCGTCAGGCTCGAGTGGCGGTGTCGCCGGCGCGCCTCGCCCGGACCGCCGAGCGCGCGCTGGCCGCGCTGGGTCGCGCCGCGGGTGACGTCGACGTGCTCGTGGTGGACGACCCGGCGATCAAGCGGCTCAACCGGGCTCACCGGGGTGTCGACCGGCGCACGGACGTCCTGGCCTTCCCGCTCGAGACGCCGGGGACGCCGAGCCCGCTCGTCGGCCAGATCGTGATCTCGGCCGAGACGGCCCGGCGCCAGGCGCGCCGCCTCGAGGTCGCGCTGGCGACCGAGCTCGACCTGCTCGTCACCCACGGCGTGCTCCATCTGGTCGGCTATGACGACCGCGATCCGATCGAGGCGCGCCTGATGCACGAGCGTGAGCGCGCGATTCTCTCGACCGGGCGCCGGCAGCCGCCGGCCCGGCTCTGGCGCGGTCTCCTGGACGCGCTGCCCATTACGCACGGCGCGCGCGACGAGCGGCGAAAGCCTGACCGCCGACCGACCAAACGGGCGGTGCGGAGCCACGCCGCATCTGTCTCAGGCCACCCGCGGTCCAAGCCGGCCTCACGGACATCGCCACTATGACCAACCGTGCCGGGTTCGTGTCGCTCATCGGTCGCCCGAACGCCGGGAAATCGACGCTCTTGAACCGCCTGGTCGGCGAGAAGCTCTCGATCGTGTCCGCGCGGCCGCAGACGACCCGGAACCGCATCACCGGCATCAAGAATCTGCCGAGCGCGCAGGCGATCTTCGTCGATACGCCCGGGCTGTACCCGGCCGACGGCAAGCTCGGAGCCTTCATGCTGAAGACGGCGCATCGCGCCGTCGAGGACGTCGATCTGGTTTGCCTCGTCGTCGACGCGTCGACGGGGGACGGCCCTGATCGGATCGTGCTCGACCCGTTGCGCACCTACACGGGGCCGGTCTTCTGCGTGCTGAACAAGACGGACCGTGTGCGTCCCAAGAGCCGGATGCTGCCGCTCATCGAGACGTGGCGCCGAGGCCACCGGTTCACCGAGATCATCCCCGTCTCCGCGATGGCCGGGACCTCCTGCGATCGTCTCCTCGAGCTGATCGTCGGCACGCTGCCCGAGCATCCGCCGTTCTTTCCGGCGGACGCGACGAGCGATCAGCCCGAGACCTTCTACGTCGCCGAGATGATCCGCGAGAAGGTCTTCCATCTCACGCGACAGGAAGTTCCGTACGCGGTCGCGGTCCGGGTCGAGGAGCTCACGGAGCGCGAGCACCCGGCCTGCCTGTATATCAGAGCGACCGTGTTCGTCGAGCAGGAGTCGCAGAAGGGTATCCTCATCGGCAAGGGGGGCGCCATGCTGAAGCAGATCGGCACGGCCGCCCGCCGCGACCTCGAGTCCTTCTTCGGTATCAAGGTATTCCTCCAGTCGACCGTGGAAGTGCGCCGGCACTGGCGTCGCGACGAGCGCGCCCTCCGCGAATTCGGGTTCATGCTGACGTCCTGATGCTCGGGAAAACCGCCGCGGTCGTGATCGGGTCGTTTCCGCTGGGGGAGAGCGATCGCCTCGTCACCTTCTATTCGCGCGACTTCGGCAAGATTCGCGGGGTCGCCAAGTCCGCCCGGCGCATGCGCTCACGATTCGGCAGCGCGCTCGAGCTCTGCACCCTCGGCGAGCTCGTCTTCTTCGACGGCGGGCGCAGCGAGCTGATCCGCGTCGATCACTTCGACATCACGCGTCCCTTCGACCGGGTCCGCGAAAATCTCGAGAAGCTGGCGCAAGCGGCGTGGATGATCGAGTGCGTGGCGCGGCTGACCGCCGAGCGCGATCGGCACGTCGCCCTCTTCGGTCTGCTGGTCCGCGGTCTCCGGGCGCTCGACGGCCCGCGGCAACCGGCCCGGGTGACGATGGCGTTCGGGGTGCGGTGCGTCGAAGCGCTCGGCCATCGGCCCAGGCTCGATGCGTGCATCGCGTGCGGGCGCGCCTACCCGTTTCCGCGGCCGGCCCTCGGCGACGGGGGCGTGATCTGCGAAGCCTGTGCGCGTCCCGGTGGCGACGCGCTGGCGATCTCACCCGTGTCGATCGCTGCCTTCGAGCGTCTCCGCTCGGTGTCCTGGGACGAGGCGCTGACGGTGCCGCTCGGCCGGGCCGAAGCGGAGCTTCCCGCGCTGCTGGAGGCGCAGGTCGCGCGCCTCATCGGCCACCCGACGCGCTCGACCAAGTTTCAGCAAGAGGTTCAACGGCTGTCTCCGAGCGACGGACGCGCGGTTGCGGGCGAGGCCAGTCTATGAGTGAGCCCACGAGCATGGACGTCCTGGTTTCCCTCTCGAAGCGACGGGGCTTCGTGTTCCAGTCGAGCGAGATCTACGGCGGGACGGGCTCGTGCTGGGATTACGGTCCGCTGGGCGTGGAGCTCAAGAACAACATCAAGCGCGTGTGGTGGCGCGACTTCGTGCAGACTCGGGCGGACATGGTCGGGATCGACGCGTCGATCCTCATGCACCCGACGGTGTGGAAGGCGAGCGGGCACCTGGACCACTTCACCGACCCGATGGTCGATTGCCGAGAGTGCAAGCATCGCTTCCGCGCCGACCACGTGGACGCGCTGCCTTGGGTCCACTACTGCCCGGCCACCAAGGGCAACAAGTTCACGATCCCGGCGGGCGAGCCGTGCGGCCATTGCGGACAGCGCCGGACGCTGTGTCCCCAGTGCGGCAAGGGCGAGCTGACGGCGCCACGCCAGTTCAACCTGATGTTCAAGACGTTCATGGGCCCCGTCGAAGAGGACGCGGCCGTGACCTATCTCCGCCCCGAGACCGCCCAGGCGATGTTCGTCAACTTCGACAACGTGCTGCAGTCCATGCGGCTCAAGCTTCCGTTCGGCGTCGCCCAGGCCGGACGCTCGTTCCGCAACGAGATCACGCCGGGCAACTTCATCTTCCGCACGCGCGAATTCGAGCAGATGGAGATCGAGTACTTCGTCAACCCGAACGATCGCGTCGACGGGCGCCCGGCGGACGAGTACTGGCACGACCGGTGGATCGAGGACTGCATGGCGTGGTTCCGGCGCTACGGCCTCTCCGCCGACAATCTGCGCCTGCGCGAGCACGAGCGCGACGAGCTGGCGCACTACGCGAAGCGGACGGTCGACATCGAGTACAGGTTCCCGATCGGCTGGAGCGAGCTGATGGGCATCGCCAACCGGACCGACTTCGACCTCAAGCAGCACGCGAAGTGGAGCGGCAAGTCGCTCACGTACTTCGACGACGAGCGCAAGGAGCACGTCGTGCCCTTCGTCGTCGAGCCCGCCGCCGGCGTGGACCGCGCGCTGCTCGCCTTCATGGCCGACGCCTATCGGGAGGAAGAGGTGCGCGGCGAAAAGCGGGTGGTGCTCAAGTTCCACCCGGAGCTGGCGCCGATCAAGGTCGCCGTGCTGCCGCTCCTGAAGAAGCGCGACGACATCGTTCGCACGGCGCATACGATCCGTGCCGACCTCGCCAAGCACTGGCGTGTCGTCTACGACGACACAGCGGCCATCGGGCGGCTCTATCGGCGGCAGGACGAGGTCGGCACGCCCTACTGCGTGACGGTCGATGTCCAGACGGTCGGGGACAGCGAGCGCGGAGAAGCGGGCGACTTCCGGGTGACGATCCGCGACCGGGACTCGATGGAGCAGGCGAGAGTGCCGATCGCGGAGCTCGGCGCAGTGTTCCGTGAGCTCCTCGACGGCGCGCCGTGGTCGCAGGCCGCGAGGCGCTACCCAGCGCCGGCAGCTAAGGCGTCTGGCCCCTGAAGGGAGCGCCGGTGGCCGGCGGCGGCGTGGTCTGTACGGGCGCCGGGCCGGTCGCCGCGCTCGGCGCTGACGGCAGCGTGGGCGCCGATGTCGGTGGCTGCGGCGTCGCGGCTGGCGGCGCTGCGGCTGCTGGCGTCGCCGCTGGCGGCAGCACTTGAGCTCTGGGCTGCCCCACCCCGTTGCACGCCATCCCTGACTCGGTTCCCTTGACGAAGGCCATCGGTACGGGGCGCAGGCACTCACCCGACGGGTCCTCGTCGACGAGCATCGACACGACGTGATCGGGGACGGGGAAGTCTTCCTTAGGGCTGTCGCCGAGAACCTTCCCCATATACGTGACCCAGATCGGGACCGCGACGCGGGAGCCGGTCTCGTCCTTCCCGAGACTGCGAGGCCGATCGTAGCCGACCCACACGCCGGTTGCGAGCCGCGGCGTGAACCCGACGAACCACGCATTCGAATAGTCGTTCGTCGTCCCGGTCTTCGCGGCCACAGGTCGGCCGAGGCCCTTCGCCGCCTGGCCGGTACCGCGCTCGACCACCCCACGCAGCATCTGGGTGATCACGTAGGCGGTTTCGGGCGCCACCGCCTCGCGGCCTTCGGGCACGTGCTCTTCGAGAAGCTTGCCCTGCGCGTCGGTGACGTAGCGAATCGTCACCGGAGGCATCCAGACGCCCTGGTTGGCGAGCGTGCCGTAGGCGGAGGTCATCTCGAGGAGGGAGACATCTGACGTGCCGAGGGCCAGGCTCAGGTTGACGTCGAGTGGGCTCGTGATGCCCAGGCGCCGTGCGACCTGAATGGTCTTGGCGAGCCCGATTCGCTCCTGAAGCTTGACGGTCACCACGTTCACGGACTCCTCGATGGCCTGCTGGAGCGTGGTGGACCCCCGGAACTTGCGATCGTAGTTTTCTGGCTTCCAGACCTGGCCGTTTTTGCCGAAGGCGAAGGACACCGGCGAGTCCTCGATCTGCGAGGCAGGCGTGAACCCGGCCTCGAGCGCGGCGATGTAGATGAAGGGCTTGAACGCGGAGCCGGGCTGCCGCTTGGCCTGCACGGCCCGATTGAACTCACTGCGGAAGAAGTCGGAGCCGCCGACCATCGCCTTCACGTAGCCGGTCTGCGGCTCGACGGTGACCACCGCGCCCTCGGGAGTTTCTCCGGGACGGCCTTGAGTCGTGGCTGTGCGGCCCTGGAGCGCCTTGAGCCCTTCGCGGAGCGACTGCTCGGCGGTGAGCTGCATCGTCGGGTTCAGGGTCGTGTAGACGTTGAGCCCGCCCTTGAGGACCAGGTCAGGCCCGTACTTCGCTTCGAGCGTCTGCTGGACGTAGTCGATGAAGTACTGGCCGGTCGTCCGGCGCCGCTCCGGCGGGATCAGGCCGAGGTCCGTCTTCGCTAGGCGCTTGGCCTCTTCATCCTTGATGGTCCCGAAGTCGACCATGCGGCGTAACACGACTTCACGTCGGCGCTTGGCCGCCTCGGGGCGATCGAACGGCGAGTAGTTCGTCGGCGCCCGTGGAAGGCCGGCGATCAGCGCCGACTCGCGCACCGTCAGCTCGGAGACGGACTTGCCGAAGTATGTCCGGGCCGCGGCCTCGACGCCATACGAGCCCTGGCCGAAATAGACCTGGTTCAGGTACATCTCGAGGATGCGGTCCTTCGAGTACCGACGCTCGAGCTCGAGGGCGAGTACAGCCTCTTTCAGCTTCCGCTCGACGCTTTTGTCAGGAGTGAGAAAGAGCACCTTGGTGAGCTGCTGGGTGATGGTGCTTCCACCCTCGACGATCCGCCCGCGTCGGTAGTTCTGAAGGACTGCCCGGGCCACGCCGATCGGATCGATCCCCCAGTGCGAGTAGAACCGGCGATCCTCGGTCGCGAGGATCGCGTCGCGCAGCGACTGGGGAATCTGGGCCAGGGGCACCAGGATGCGGCGCTCCACGTGGAGCTCGGTGATCGCCTCGTCGTTGTCGTCGTAGATCTTGGTGCCCTGGATGGGCTGGAGCGTCTCGAGCGCGGTGACCGAGGGGAGCGAGCGCGGGAGAATCGTGAAGGCCCAGAGGGCGGCGATGCCCGCGACCAGCAGGCCGAGCAGCGTGAGGCCACCGATGCCAATGAGCACCCGGCGGAACCAGCGGCGGCGCCACAGCGGAAGCTTCGGAGGGCCTGACGGGCGGTCCGTCGCGACAGCCATCACCAGATGATTATAGGCCCCAGAGGGCCCAGAACCGTCCGTTGCCTTGCACCCCCAGAACCGGTGTGATACAACCCCGATGCTTTGAGCCTCGTGGAGTTCCGGCCGATCGACGAGCAGCTTCGGATCATCAGGCGCGGGGCCGCCGACATCATCGTGGAGGCCGAGCTCGCCCAGAAGCTCGAGCGCTCGCGCCGCTCCCGGACGCCGCTCCGGGTCAAGCTCGGACTCGACCCGACCGCTCCCGATCTCCATCTGGGGCACACGGTGGTGCTGAGGAAGCTCCGGGACTTCCAGGACCTCGGTCATCAGATCATCGTGATCATCGGCGACTTCACCGGATTGATCGGCGATCCGACCGGACGGTCCGAGACGCGCAAGCCGCTCACGCGCGACGAGATTCTCGCGAATGCGGAGACGTACCGCGCGCAGCTCGGCAAGGTCATCGACATGTCGCGCACGCGCGTCGAGTTCAACTCGACGTGGCTCGGCCCGTTGACCTTCGAAAACATCATCCGCGAAGCGGCGAGCCTCACGGTTGCGCGGATGCTCCAGCGCGAGGACTTCGCCGCGCGCTATGCCGCCGAGCGTCCGATCAGCCTGCACGAGTTCCTCTATCCGATCGCCCAGGCGTACGACTCGGTGGCGCTGAACGCCGACGTCGAGATGGGCGGCACCGATCAGACGTTCAATCTTCTGGTCGGGCGCGACCTGCAGCGCGCGCACGGCCAGGAACCGCAGATCGCGCTGACGGTGCCGTTGCTCGAGGGTCTCGACGGCGTGCAGAAAATGTCCAAGAGCTACGGCAACTACGTCGGGATCAACGAGAAGGCGGAGGACATCTTCGGCAAGCTGATGTCGGTCTCTGACGCGATGATGTGGCGCTACTTCGAATTGCTCACGCGGATTCCGGAATCCGAGATCGCCGCCCTCCGGTCCGCGCATCCGATGGAGGCCAAGAAGCGCCTCGCCCGCACGATCACCGCGCAGTATCACGGTGACCGCGGTGCCATCGACGCGGAAGAGCACTTCGCGCGCGTTCACCAGCACCGCGACGT
>Ga0066709_100003276_pt1 | contig 12324 bp, 8 predicted proteins | sample GraSoiAngelo_158_FD_79665 | JGI IMG/M metagenome (GOLD analysis project Ga0066709, IMG submission 79665) | Grasslands soil microbial communities from the Angelo Coastal Reserve, California, USA - 14_1009_16_30cm | ecosystem: Environmental > Terrestrial > Soil > Grasslands | place: USA... | reverse complement strand
CCCGGTGACCCGAATGGCCGCTCCCGTCCTCAACCTGGCCAACCAGCTCACGCTGCTCCGCATGGGGCTCGCGCCGCTGCTGGTGATCCTCGTGCTCTCGCGCGAGCTGCGCTGGGCCCTGGCCGTCTTCGTGGTGGCGGGGGTCACCGACCTGCTCGACGGGCTCATCGCCCGCCTGGGCCACCAGCAGACGACGCTGGGAGCGATGCTCGACCCGGTGGCGGACAAGGTCCTGCTCACCTCGGCCTTCGTGGCCCTCACCTGGAGCTCTCACCTCCGCGTGTCCATCCCGCCCTGGCTGACGATCGTCATCCTCTCCCGTGACGCCATCATCCTGGCCAGCGTGGCCATCGTGAACCTCACCATCGGGCGCCGGGTGTTCTATCCGTCGTTCCTGGGCAAGCTCAGCACGGCCAGCCAGCTCGTCACGGTGGGCGTGGTGCTCCTGCTCAACGCCTTCACCGTGGCGCTTCCGTGGCTGGGATGGCTGTTCCGGCTGACGTTGGTGATGAGCGTGGGATCGGCCCTGCACTACCTGTACAGCTCGTCCGCCCGCGAGACGCGAAAGAAGTAGCGGCTACAGGCCGAGCCGCTTCCTGAAGTACTCCAGCGTCGGCGGCAGCCCCTCGTCGAGGCTCACCCGAGGCTCCCAGCCCAGGAGAGCCCGGGCCCGCGTGATGTCGGGCTGGCGGACCTTGGGGTCGTCCACCGGCAGGGGCCGGTTCACGATCCGGCTCCGCGAGCCGGTGAGGGCGACGATCTTCTCCGCCAGCTGCCGGATCGTCAGCTCCTGGGGGTTGCCGACGTTCACCGGGTCCGTGAGGTCGGAGCTCATCAGGCGGAAGATGCCGTCGACGAGGTCGGAGATGTAGCACAGGCTGCGGGTCTGGCTGCCGTCGCCGAAGACGGTCACGTCCTCGCCGCGCAGGGCCTGGGTGAAGAAGGCGGGGATGGCCCGGCCGTCCTCGAGCCTCATCCGGGGGCCGAAGGTATTGAATATGCGAATGATCCGCGTCTCGACGCCGTGCACGCGGTGATACGCCATCGTCATCGCTTCGGCGAAGCGCTTGGCCTCGTCGTACACGCCTCGCGGCCCGACCGGATTGACGTTGCCCCAGTAATCCTCGCGCTGCGGGTGGACGAGGGGGTCGCCGTAGACCTCCGACGTGGAGGCGAGCAGGAACCGCGCCCTCTTCGCCTTGGCCAGCCCCAGCGAGTTGTGGGTGCCAAGGCTGCCCACCTTGAGGGTCTGGATGGGTACGCGGAGGTAGTCGATGGGGGAGGCGGGGCTGGCGAAGTGGAAGATCCAGTCCAGCGGGCCCTCGAGGTTGATGTAGTTGGTGACGTCGTGGCGGACGAAGACGAAGTCGCTCCCGGTCAGGTGCTGAAGGTTCGCGGTGTCTCCGGTGATGAGGTTGTCCATCCCTACCACGGAGAAGCCGCGGTCGAGCAGGTACTGGCAGAGGTGGGAGCCGATGAACCCGGCCGCGCCAGTGACCAGGGCTCTAGGCATCAGGCCTTGCAAGGAGCGGTCAAGGGCGCGCGCGTCTCGCGGAGCGCGCGACTCGTTGATGAACGCCGATATCGACCGCGCCCGTCCATGTCCGGCGGTCGATCAGGCCGGAGCGCGCGGAGCGAGCACCGCGCGCCCAGGGCGCTCGTGGGCTTCAGTACGCATGCTTCTGGCCGAAGCCGCGGAAGAGGGTCAGGATCAGGATCTTCACGTCGAGCAGCAACGACCAGTTCTCGATGTAGTACAGGTCGTACTCGATCCGCTTCTCGATCGACGTGTTGCCGCGCCAGCCGTTGATCTGGGCCCAGCCGGTGATGCCGCTCTTGACCCGGTGGCGCAGCATGTACTGCGGGATGCGCTCCTTGAACTGCTGGACGAAGGGAGGCCGCTCGGGGCGCGGCCCCACCAGGCTCATGTCGCCGAGGACGACGTTGATGAGCTGGGGCAGCTCGTCGAGGTTGAAGCGGCGCAGCCAGATACCGACCGGCGTACGGCGCGGGTCCTCGGGCTTCGCCCACACCGGCCCGGTGTCCCTCTCGGCCTCGTCGACCATGGTCCTGAACTTGAAGATCTGGAACGTCTTCCCGTCCAGCGTCATCCGCTCCTGGCGGAGGAAGACCGGCCCCCGGCCTCCCTTCGACCTGATGAGGAAGGCGATGAGCGCGAAGAGGGGCGCGAAGAAGGCGAGCAGCGCCGAGCCCAGCACGGCGTCCATCACCCGCTTGAGCATGCTGTTCCAGCCGCGCAGCGGGACCTCGTTGAGGCTGATGATGGGGATGCCGTCGAGGTCCTCGAGGGCGGCCTTGATGGTCGCGTACTGCACCAGGTCGGGCACGACCTTGAGGTCCAGGCACTCGTTGCTGACGCTCTTGATGAGCCGCAGCAGCTTGGCGTGCTCGTCGAGGGGCAGCGCGATGTAGAGCTGGTCCACCCCGTGGGAGTTGGCGACGGACATCGTCTCGTCCAGCCGGCCCAGCACGCTCAAGCCGGCCCGGCTCCGCCGGGCGGGGTCGTCGTCGACGAACCCCACCACCTGGTAGCCCAGCTCCCGATGGGCGAGGATCGTCTCCGCCACCGTCTGGCCCAGCTCGCCCGCTCCCGCCACCAGCACCCGCTTGACGTTGTAGCCGGCCGCCCACATGCGCTGCAGGTACCCGCGCAGGGCGGCCCGGCCGGCGTTCAGGGCCAGCACGTCGAGGACCACGAAGATCGCGATCACGCCCTGGCTGTACTCCCAGAGGGGGGCCACCTCGGGCTGGTAGCGGTAGTAGACGCGGACGTAGAGCGTGAGGCCCAGTGTGAGGGCGGCGCCGATGAGGACGCTGAACAGGATGCCGAAGAACTCGTCGATGCGGCTCCGCTCGCGCTTCACCCGGTAGAGCCCGTAGAAGTACAGGACAGCCGGCCACAGCAGGGTGATGAGCGGCAGCAGGATCAGGTAGCGCGTGAGGGGCGGGACGCCCTTGGTGACCGGGAGGTAGGCGGTGACGAGCCCCGAATAGAACCGCAGGTAGTAGGCGAGGACCCAGGCCAGGTCGGTGGCCAGCACGTCCGTCAGGACGAAGACGGCCACCATCACGCGGGTCTGGTGCTTCAACATCGATGCTTCATCTTATTGGGGAGTCGGCGGACGCCTGCTCCACGAAGTCGCGGACGCGCGCCTCGAAGACCTCGCGGCGATGCGTCTCGGCTCGGGCCCGTAATGCCGCGATATTAAAGCGCATGGCCTGCAGGGAGTCAACGGCGGCGCGCAGCGCGGGGGCGGTGGGCTCGTGGAAGAGGACGCCGCTCTCGCCGGGCACGACCGACTCCGGCCCTCCCCCCTCGGCGAAGACCACCGCCGGCCGGCCGCAGGCCATCGCCTCCAGGGGCACGATGCCGAAGTCCTCCACCCCGGCCATGAGGACCGCGCGGCAGCCCCGGTACAGCTCGCGCAAGGTCTCGTCGTCGACCCGCCCAAGCAACGAGGCTTCCGCGGGCAGCCGGGCGCGGAGCCGCGTCTCCTCTCCGGGCGGGCCGGTGCCGACGATCTTGAGCGGCCAGCCGGTGTCCCGGTACGCGTCAAGCACCAGCTGGACGCGCTTGTACGGCACGAGGGCGGAGACCACGAGGTCGTAGGTCCCGGGGCCGGGGTCCCCCGGCCCCGGCGTGAAGAAGTCGACGTCGACGGGGGGCGGGATCACCACCGCCGGCCGACCGTAGTAGCGCTGGATGCGCCCGGCCACGTGGCGGCTGTTGGTGGCGAAAGCATGGACGCCGCGGGCGGTCGCGACATCCCACGCCCGGAGGCTCTGCGCGACGAGCGGGAGGACGAAGCGGGCCGGCCCGCCCACGCGCCCGGGACCGAAGTAGTCGTGGTAGCGGTCCCAGACGTAGCGCATGGGCGTGTGGCAGTAGCAGAGGTGGACCGCCCCCGGCGGGACTCTCACCCCCTTGGCCACACAGTGGGAGCTGGAGATCACGAGGTCGAAACCGGACAGGTCGATCGACGCCGCGGCGGCGGGGAAGAGAGGCAGGTACTCGCGGTAGCGCGTCGCTACGCCCGGGAGGCGCTGCACGAACGTGGTGTGGAGCTCTCGCGCCTCCAGCTCGGGGCAGAGCGACCCCTTCACGTGCAGCAGCGTGAAGATGGGCGCGTCGGGGAACAGGCGGGCGAGGGCGAGCAGGACCTTCTCGCCTCCCCGCATGCCGGTCAGCCAGTCGTGGACGAGGGCGACCCGGCGTGGCCTCAGCGCGTTTCCTCGGCCGCCACCGCGGGCACGGTCACGCCGAGGGCCTTCAGGTAGCCGGCATGGATGGCCCGCACCGAGCGCTCCCAGCTGAACTCCTGCGCCCGCGCGCGGCCCCGCGCCGACAGCTCGGCCCGCAGGGCGTCGTCGGCCAGCACGCGCTCCAGGCCGCCGCCGATGTCCGCCGGGTCGTAGGGATCCACCAGCACGGCGGCGTCGCCCACCACTTCGGGCAGCGACGACAGGCTGGAGGTCACCACCGGCGTGCCGCAGGCCATGGCCTCGAGCGGAGGCAGGCCGAACCCCTCGTAGAGCGACGGGAACGCGAACACCGAGGCCAGCCGGTAGAGGGCGGCCAGCGTGGTGTCGGGCACGAAGCCGAAGAATCGCACGTCCTGCCGCACGCCCGCCGCCTCGACCGCGCGGCGCAGCGAGCCGTAGCGGTTCACCTCGTCGCCGATGATGAGCAGCTTGACGTCTTCGTGGCCGGGCCGCTGCTTCAGCAGGCCGAAGGCCACGATGAGCCGCTCGAGGTTCTTGTGGGGCTTGATGTTTCCCGCGTAGAGGACGAACCGGCCGCGGATCTGGTACCGCTCCTTCACGCGCTGCGTCTCCTCTTCGCCGGGATCGTCGAGGATCGCCTCGTCGATGGCGTTGGGCACCACCTGGAGCAGGTCGGGGTCCGCGTCGGGATAGAAGCGCAGGATGTCGCGGCGGGAGGCCTCGGAGACGGTGAAGATCAGCGCGCTGCGCCGGATGGCGCTGCCCATCATGAACCGGGCGTACTGCCAGGCCGCCCGGCTCGGCAGGTACTGGGGGAAGAGCAGGTGGATGCAGTCGTGGATCGTCACGACCGCGGGCGTGCGGCACAGCAGCGGCAGCACGTAGTGGGGCGAGTGCAGGAGGTCGGCGCCCAGCCGGCGGAGCTTCAGCGGGATCGAGAGGTGTTCCTGGAGGCCGTAGCCGGCGGAGTCCTCCACCACCGGCACGAAGTTCTCGGCCAGGTCGCGCAGGGTCGACTCATCGGAGCGGTCGCAGAAGAGGAAATACGTCGTCTCCCGGTCGAGGTGGGCGAGATGGCGCACCACGTTCCTCACGTAGGTGCCGATGCCGTAGTCGCGCCACTTGCGGGCGTCGATCGCGATTTTCATCTGACTGCGGCGCCCAGTTGCCCAGTAGGCGCTCCAGTGCCCCTGCGATCCTAACATGGGCACCTGCGAGGAGTATCCATCGTCGAGGGTAGAATCGACGGCAGGCATGCGGGGCCTCGCTCGGGCAGGGCGCCAGCGCCGCGACAAGCGCGCCATCGCCGCGTGGGCCCTCGGGCTGGCCGTCGTCGCCGCCCTCGCCTTCGCCGGCTGGCGCGCGCTCGCCGGCCGGACGTCGCATCGCGATTCGGGGCTCAGCGTCCTCCTCATCACGATCGACACGCTGCGGGCGGACGCCCTCGGCGCCTACGGACGCGCGGGGGCGGAGACGCCCTGGATCGACCGGCTGGCCGCGGCCGGCGTGCGCTTCGAGCGCGCCCACGCCCACAACGTCGTCACCCTGCCTTCCCACGCGAACATCCTGTCCGGCCAGTACGCCCTCCGGCACGGCGTACGGGACAACAGCGGCTTCCGCTTCCCGGCCGGCACCGCAACGCTGGCCACTCTCTTGAAAGCGCACGGCTGGCGCACCGGCGCCTTCGTCAGCGCCTTTCCCCTGGACTCGCGCTTCGGGCTCGACGCCGGGTTCGAGGTCTACGACGACCACCTGGGCGGCGGAGAGGAGCACACGGAGTTCCTGGTGCCCGAGCGGCCAGGGAGGGTGACGGTGGAGGCGGCCCGCCGCTGGCTCGACGAGCACCGCGGCGAGAAGACGCTCTGCTTCGTGCACGTGTACGAGCCTCACTTCCCGTACGATCCCCCCGAGCCCTTCGCCGCGCGGTTCCGTGCCCAGCCGTACCACGGCGAGGTCGCGGCGGCCGACGCGGCCCTGGAGCCGCTCCTGCGTCCGCTGCTCGAAGCCGGCGAGCAGGGCCGCACGCTCGTCGTCCTCACCGGCGACCACGGCGAGGCCCTCGGCGATCACGGGGAGATGACCCACGGCGTCTTCGCCTACGAGGCGACGCTGCACGTCCCCCTCATCTTCTATGCGCCGGGAATCCTCGCCCCGGCCGTCGCCGGCGCCCCGGTGCGTCATGTCGACGTGGTGCCGACCGTCCTCGACCTGCTCGGCGTCGCCATCCCGGCCGAGCTTTCCGGCCGCAGCCTGCTGCCGGTCATGGCCGGCGGCGGGGGCGACGGCCCGCGCTCGTACTTCGAGGCGCTCTCGTCGTCGCTGAACCAGGGCTGGGCGCCGCTGCACGGCCTGCTCGACGGCGCGCTCAAGTACGTCGACCTGCCGATCCCCGAGCTGTACGACCTCGACGCGGATCCGGGCGAGACCCGGAACCTGGCCGCGAGCCGGGCCCAGGACCTCGAGCGCCTGCGGGGCCTGCTCTCCTCCCAGCTCGCCGGGGACCGCGGCTCGGCGCGGGTCAAGGAAGACCCGGCCACGCTCGAGAAGCTGCGCGCCCTGGGGTACGTCGCGAGCGGCTCGGCGCCGGCCCGGAAGCTCTACACGGAGGACGACGACCCCAAGCGCCTCATCGACATCGACACCCGGACGCGCGAGGTCCTCCGTCTCTATCGCGCAGGAGACGTCGACGGAGCGCTCGCGCTCTGCCGCGAGAACATCCGGCGGCGGCCGGACATGCCGCTCGCCTACCTCCATCTCGCCTACCTGGAACGGGCCCGCGGCAACCTGGGCGGCGCGGTGGCGGCGGCGCGGAAGGCCTTCGAGCTGCGGCCACTCGACGCGGAGAGCGTCTCGCTCTACGCGGTCTACCTCGTCGAGGCCGGACGGGCCCGGGAGGCGGCCGACCTGCTCGGACCCTACATGACGGCCGTCCAGCCCGACCTGGACGTCCTGACCGCGCGCGGGATGGCCCTCGCCAACCTCGGGCGGCGGCAAGACGCGCTGGCGACGTTCGAGCGCGCGCGGGCGGTGGACCCCTCCAGCGCGCGCGTGCTCGTCAACATCGGCACCGTCTACCTGATGGCCGGCGACCGGGCTCGCGCGCGGCAGGCCTTCGAGGCCGCGCTCGACATCGATCCCGGCGTCGCCAGGGCCCACAACAGCCTGGGCGTGATCGCGTCCCAGGAGGGCCGGCCGGAAGAGGCGATCGAGCGCTGGCGGCGCGCAGTGGCCCTCGACCCCCGGGACTACCAGACGCTCTTCAACCTCGGCGTCACGCTGCGTCGCGCGGGCCGCGCCTCGGAGGCGCGCCCCTACCTGGAGGCCTACCTGAAGGCGGCGCCGCCGGCCCTCGAGGCGCGGGACATCGCCCGCGTCCGGACGTGGCTGAGCGCCGGCGACTGACGCGCGGAGCGGCGGCCGCCGCCGCCCTCCTGCTCGCCGGCGCGTGCCGCGGCGGAGGCGAGGTCGGGCCCTTCCGGGACGCGTCGGTGGTCCTGGTGTCGATCGATACCTTGCGCGCCGACCACCTGCCGGCCTACGGATACGCGGCCGGCTCCACGCCTTCGATCGACGCCCTGGCCCGCGAGGGTGTCGTCTTCGAGGACATGTACAGCCACTGCCCGCTGACGCTGCCCGCCCACGCGTCCATGCTGACCGGGCTCATCCCGCCCCACCACGGAGTCCGCGACAACCTGGGCTTCCAGCTCGACGCTTCGCGGCGGACGCTGGCCGCCCGTTTCCACGCGGCGGGACTGGAGACCGGGGCGGCGGTCTCCGCGTACGTGCTGCGGCGCGCGACCGGGATCGCCGACGGCTTCGACGAGTACGACGACGCCATCGAGACCGACCGCGCCTCGGAGGCGATGGCCGAGCAGCAGCGCGACGGCGCGGTCGCCGTGGAGTCGCTGGCGCGGTGGGTGGAGGGCCGAGGCGGCCGGCGCTTCTTCGCCTTCCTCCACCTCTACGAGCCGCACGCCCCGTACACGCCGCCGCCCGCCCATCGCGAGCTGGCCTCGCCCTACGACGGCGAGATCGCCTATGCCGACGAGCTGGTCGGCCGCTTCCTGGATCGTCTGCGCTCGGGGGGCCTGCTCGACCGCGCGGTCGTCGCCGTGACCTCCGACCACGGCGAGGGCCTGGGCGATCACGGCGAGAAGGAGCACGGCTTCTTCGTCTACCGCGAGGCGGTCCGCGTGCCGCTCGTGGTGCGCCTTCCGCGAGCGCGCCGGGCGGGCACGCGGGTGGGGGGAGTCGTCGCGCAGGTGGACCTGCCGGCGACGCTCCTCGACCTGGCCGGGCTGCCTTTCGACGGCATGGACGGCGTCTCGCAGCGCGCAGCCATGGGCAGCGGCCGGGGGGCGGCGCGTCCGGTGTACTCGGAGACGCTCTTCCCCCGGTACCACTTCGGCTGGAGCGAGCTGTTCGCAGCCAGCGACGACCGCCTTCGCTACATCCGCGCGCCCCGGCCCGAGCTGTACGACGTGCGCGCCGATCCGCGGGAGACGCAGAACCTCGTCGGCCAGCGTCCTGGTCCGGCCGCGTCGATGTCGGCCTGGCTGGAGAGGGTCTCGGCCGGAGCGCCCCCCGCGCCGGCCGCCGTGCCTGCCGACGTGCGCGAGAAGCTGGCCGCGCTCGGCTACGTCGGCGGGACGTCCACACCGCCGGCGGCCGGTCCGCTCGCCGATCCGAAGGATGAAGTTGCGGTGTACGAGTCCTACCGCGATGCCACCGGCCTTCGGCGGCAGGGGAAGGACGCGGAGGCGGTGGCCGCATTCGAGCGCCTGCTGGCGGCGAGTCCCGGGATGCTGGACGCGCGCGAGGAGCTGGGGCTCACGCTCTTCCGCATCGGCCGCGAAGACCAGGCGATCGCGGCCCTAGAAGCGGTGGCGGCCACCGACCCCCGGCGAGCCTCGGCCCACCTGGAGCTGGCCCGCATCCACGCGCTCCGGGGACGGCGCGAGGAGGCCGAGCGCGAGGCGGCCCAGGCCTCCGCCGCCGATCCGGGACAGGCCTACGAGATACTCGCCGGACTACGGCTCGACGCCGGCCGCCTTGCCGATGCGGCGACGTTCGCGCGGCGGGCGGTCGCCGCCGATCCCGAGCGCGCCGTCGCTTACTACGTGCTGGGCCTGGCCCGGCAGCAGGCCGGCCGCTGCGATGAGGCGCTCGCCGAGTACGGACGCGCGGAGGCGGCGCGACGCCGGCAGCGGGGCCTCGTCGTCCGCGGCCTGCACGCCCGGATGGGGGATTGCCTGGCCCGGCTGGGCCGGGAGAAGGAGGCGGAAGCGGAGTTCCGGACGGAGATCGAGCAGGTCCCGCACTCCTCCGAGGGCCGGGTCGGCCTGGCCATCCTCTACCGGTCGCAGGGCCGGGACGACGCGGCGCGGGAGGCCCTGGCCGCGATCGTCACCGCGAACCCGCGCGCGGGCGCGAACGAGTACTGGACCGTGGTGCGAACGCTGGTCGGACTGGGCGACGCGCCGTCGGCGCGCAAATGGGCCGCCCGCGCGCGGGCGCGCTACCCATCGGATCCGCGCTTCCGCTTGCCTTCCTGACCCGCGCGAGCTCTTCATCGACCTTCGATCTCACCCGCGCATCCTTCAGCCATATGTCGAGCTTGTCCTCGAGACGGTAGGCTCGGGCCGCTTCCCGAGCTTTGGCAATGTGCTCCGGATGCAGGAGGAGCAGGTGTGCAGCGTCCATGAGGTCCTGGGGCCCGCCGGCACGAAGCTTCAGTCGCACGAGACCATCCAGATCCACGATTCTCAAGTCGGTCCCGCTCACCCGAAGATGGAGGGCATGCTCCCATTGAAGGGGTACGAGCTCAGGCAGGATGTCGAACCTGACCCCTTGCAGCGATCCTTGTAGACAGGAGAAATCTCCCTTCCCGGGATCTCCGCGCTTCATCGTGGCGTCGAGTCCCTGCGCACGCAGGCGCTTTTGCGCCTTCCGCAGGTCGAGCCGAGTCAGGAGATCGACGTCGTCGGTCGCCCGGGGGTAGCCATGGGCAGCAACGGCGAGCGCGCCTACGACCACGCACTGATCCGGTCCGAGGATCGCGGCCAATTGAAGCGCGGTGAGCCTGAGGTCGGAGTTGCCTCTCTTCACGAAGCCGCCTGGTGCAGAACGGCGCGGCGCAGCTCCATGCAGAAGGCGCTCACCTCAGCGCAGCGGCGCAGTCGCTCGAGCATCTGCTCGATCTCCCGGGAGGACAGGAGGACAGGCTCGCGACTCTGCACGAGACCGGTGAGCGTCGCCTTCAGCTGCAAGGAGGCTCGGATGCCGGCGAGCGTGAGCTCGTAGTACGTCCGGGGACGGCCGCGTCCATTGGGGGCCTGACTCTTCCAGCTCCTCACGAGGCCTTCGTGCTCGAGCTGGCGCAGTGCCGGATACACGCTACCCTGCTTGAGGCGTACCCGCCCATCTGTCCTCGTCTGCACGCGCCGGATCAACTCCAGGCCGTGCCCTGGGTAATCGAGCACCTGGAGGAGGGCCGCCTTGGCATTGAGAGGCACCCGCATGGGCTCAGTATATTCTCAAACATTGTAAAAAGCGACTAACGCTCGCGTTTCAGGACAACGAAGCCGTCCGGCGTCTCGAGCACGGCGCTCACGCGGCCGGGACCCAGGCCGGCCGCGGCGGAGCGCAGCGGCTCGGCGAGATCGGCCGGCCGTACGATGCCGAGGTCGCCTCCTCGCGCGGCCGATGCATCCTCCGACAGCTCGTGGGCGAGCCCGGCGAAGTCCTCGCCCGCCGCGGCCCGCCGGACGGCTGCCTCGGCCCGGGCGCGGTCGTGCACTCGGATGATCCGCAGGGCGACACCGCCGGGAGAGGGACGGGGCGCTCCGGAGCGGGCCAATGCGAGCGCCTCCTGCCCGCCCGGATACGCCGGGGCTGTGCGCAGCAGGCGCTCGAGGAGCGGAGCGGCTTGCGCCGGCCGCCCGGCCCGCAACTCGACGGATGCGAGATAGAAGAGCGCGTCGGCCTGGGCGGGCTCGAGGCGGAGCGCGGCGCGGAACGCCTCGGCGGCCTCCGGCTCCCGCCCCATCGCGCCGAGGACGAGACCCCACGCGACCTGGACGGCGGCCGAGCGCGGGTCGAGGCGCAAGGCGTCCTGGGCCTCGGCCCGGGCATGGACGAGGTCGCCCGAGCCTCGATAGAGGTTGGCCAGGTCCACGTGAACGCGGGGATCGCGCGGGTCGACGCTCCGCGCCTTCTCGAGCGCGGTGCGAGCGGCGGCGGCGTCGCCTTGCTCGAGAAGAATGCGCCCCCGCAAGGCCAGCAGCTCCGCGTTGTCGGGCGCCTCGTGGAGCCCGCGGTCGAGCGTGGCCAGGGCCTGGGCGGCGCGGCTCGAGCCCGCATAGGCACGGGCGAGGAGAGCCCAGGCGACGGCCGAAGACGGCGCCAGGCTCACCGCCTTCTCCAGCGGCGGAACCGCCTCCGCCGCGTGGCCGCGCTCGAGCTGGCTGCGGCCGAGGTAGTACGCGACGTTGAACGAGGCGGACGACCCGCGGTCGAGTCTGGTGAGGACGCGGATCGCTGCATCCAGCTCGCGGGCCCGGTAGAGCCGCAGCGCCTCCCGCATCTGCCTTTCGTTCGCCTCGAACTCGGCGAGCCTGTCCTTCGGATCCGCGCCCGACGGCGAGCCGGTGAAGAGGCCGCCGCCCACGTATCCGAGCGCGGCCAGCCGCTCGGCGGCCTCGGTTGCCGTAGGGCGGGCGGCCGGAGCGCGGGGCGGCTCGTATCGCGCCAGGCGAGCCCGCATCGCGGATGCGAGCTGGCTGCGCGTGCCGAGGAGGTTGCGCGTCTCGGCGGGATCGTCAGCGAGGCGATACAGCTCCGCGTGAGGCGCATCGACGTACTTCCATCCCTCCGCACGCAAGGCCCGCAGGGGCGCGTAGCCGAAGTGCAGGCTGCCGTAGAGGCTCTCGGTGTAGGACTCGTTGTCCGGGATGCGCCCGCCGGCGCGGAGGACCGCCGCCCGGGACGCGCCGCTGGTGGGGGACGCGGGAAGGCCGATCAGCTCGAGCAGCGTCGGCGGCAGGTCCACGCTCCGGAACTGGCCGGTGACCCTCCGGG
>Ga0066709_100003275_pt1 | contig 12324 bp, 9 predicted proteins | sample GraSoiAngelo_158_FD_79665 | JGI IMG/M metagenome (GOLD analysis project Ga0066709, IMG submission 79665) | Grasslands soil microbial communities from the Angelo Coastal Reserve, California, USA - 14_1009_16_30cm | ecosystem: Environmental > Terrestrial > Soil > Grasslands | place: USA... | reverse complement strand
CGCGCGGCGACGGCGTCACCGGCGAGGACATTACCGCCAATATCCGCACCCTCGAAACCGTGCCGGAGCGGCTCGCCGGCCAGGGCTGGCCGGACGTGATCGAGATCCGCGGCGAAGTCTACATGGAACGCGCCGCGTTCTTCGCCTTCAACGCCGAGCGCGCCGCCGCCGGCGAGCAGGTTTTCGCCAATCCTCGCAACTTTGCAGCCGGCTCGCTGCGCCAGCTCGACCCGTCGGTCACCGCCAGGCGGCCTCTCAAATTCTTTGCCTATGCCTGGGGCGAAGCGAGCGCGCCCTTCGCCCGCACGCAATCGCAAGCCCTGGAGCATTTCGAGAAATGGGGGCTTTCGGTCAACCCGCATTCGCGGCTGTGCCATGGGGTCGCCGAGGTGCTGGCCTACCACCGCGATCTCACGGCGACCCGCGCCTCGCTGCCCTACGACATCGACGGCGTCGTCTACAAGATCAACGACCTCGAATTGCAGAACCGACTCGGCATGCGCAGCCGGGCGCCGCGCTGGGCCCTGGCGCACAAATTCGCGGCGGAGCAGGCGCAGACCGTGATGCGCGACATCATGATCACGGTCGGGCGGCAAGGCACGCTGACCCCGACCGCCGTGCTGGAGCCGGTCACGGTCGGCGGCGTCGTCGTGCAGCGCGCCACGCTTCATAACGAGGACGAGATCCAGCGCAAGGATGCGCGGATCGGCGACACGGTCATCGTGCAACGCGCCGGCGATGTGATCCCGCAAATCGTCGGGGTCATGCTTGAGCGCCGACCGAAAGACGCCGTGCCGTATCAATTCCCCGAGCATTGCCCGGTCTGCGGCAGCCTGGCGGTGCGCGAACCCGGCATGGCGGCGCGCCGCTGCACCGGCGGGCTGATCTGCGCCGCGCAGGCGGTCGAGCGGCTGAAGCATTTCGTCTCCCGCGACAATTTCGACATCGAAGGCCTTGGCGAGAAACACATCAGCGCCTTCTGGCAAGACAAGCTGATCCAGCAGCCGGGCGACATTTTCCGCCTGAGAGCGGAAGACATCACCGAGCGCGAAGGCTGGGGCGAAATCAGCGCCAACAAGCTGGTCGCCGCGATCGAGGAGCGCCGCCGTATCTCGCTCGACCGCTTCATCAACGCGCTCGGCATCCCGCAGGTCGGCCAGGCGACGGCCCGCCTGCTGGCCCGCCACTACCGCTCGCTTGCGGCCTGGCGCAGCGAAATGGAGGCGGCGCAGGACCCTGAGAGCCCCGCCCGCGCCCATCTGCTCGATGTGCACGGCATCGGCGCCGATATGGCGGCCGACATCATCGGGTTTTTCGCCGAGCCGCATAACCGGGCGGTGCTCGACGATCTGGCGCGCGAGATCACCGTCCTCGACTACGCGGCGCCGGCCCAGGCCACCCGGTCGCCGCTCGCCGGCAAGACCATCGTCTTTACCGGCGGCCTCGAATCGATGAGCCGCTCCGAGGCCAAGGCGCGGGCCGAGGCGCTCGGCGCCAATGTCGCCAGCTCGGTATCGGCCAAGACCGATTACGTCGTGATCGGCGCCGATGCCGGATCGAAGGCGACCAAGGCCGCCGCGCTCGGGGTCACGACGCTCGACGAGGCCGCCTGGCTCGAATTGGCCGGCGCCATGGCCGAGGCGCGGTAGGCGGAGCCCACGGCGTGCCCCCCTCCGATGTTAGCGATTCGTTCCTATTAGGCCCCTCGCTCCGTCATGCCGTCGGGCCGGAGCCGGTGTTGGAGCCAAGATTTTCCACAGCGTCTGCCGGCGAATCGCAATTAACGAGGGCCAATCCGGCGAACGAAAATCGTGAACAGACCCGGAACTCACAACCGCTGCCATTGCCGCTGGGGCTAGTCGGCTCCCTGGCGCTGCATCTGTTGCCCTTGCTGCTCCTGCTGAGCTGGACCACCGCGCCGGCGGACATCCCGCCGCCGATCCCCGTCCAATTGGTGATCGAAACCCCACCCCCACCACCGCCCGCGGCTCAGCAGGCTCAAAAACCGCCGCGCGGGCCGCTCGCCTCGGAAGACATGGGCACGCCCGAGGCAAAGCGGACCGAGGCGCCGGCCACACCCGATCCGCCACCCGACCCGACCGAGATCCAGACCGCGATGGCGGCGCCGCCACCGCCCAAGCCGGAGCCGCCGCGCGAGCCGGCCGCCGCGCCTGAACCGAAGCCGAAACCGGCCCCGAAACCACCCGCTCCCGCCACCGCCTGGCGCCGGCTCGACGCGCCGCACCCCGGCCGGGTTCCGGGACCCGCCGCGACGCGCGACGAGTATCTTGTCTATCTCGTCTCGCTGACCCGCCGCCATCTCGACATGCTGCCGCTTTCGATGGTCGGCCTGCGGCGCGGCGTGACGACCCTGACGATCCGGGTGCTCGATGACGGTACCGTCGCGCGCATCGCTATCGCGCAAAGCTCGGGCTACCCCGACATCGACGAGCGGATCGAGCGCATGGTGGCAGCAGTCGGACGCTTCCCGCCCTTGCCGCAATGGTTCCAGGGCCCCTCGATGGAGCTGCGGCTGCGGCTGCAATTCCCGGAAGCGTTGGAGCGCTAAAAAGCCTCACGCGGCGCGAAAGCCTTCACTTCGTTGTGGGCTCACGCCACACTCGATGCCCTTACCACGCCCGGAGCGAGCCTTTGCAAAACCGCGTCGACCCGATCACCGTCTCGGTCATCCAGCATCGCCTGCTCGCCATCGTCGAGGAGATGGGCGAGGCGATGCTGCGCACCTCCTATTCGCAGATCCTCAATTCGAGCCGCGATTTCTCGACCGCGATCTGCGACCTCGACGGCCGACTGATCGCCCAGGCCGAGCATGTGCCGATCCATGTCGGCGCGCTGCCCTATGCCGCGCGGGCGATGACCGAGTTCTTCGAGGGCGACATCCACCAAGGCGACGTCTTTCTGCTGAACGACCCCTATCACGGCGGCAACCACCTGCCCGACCTGACCGCCTTTGTGCCGGTTTTTGAAGATGACCAGCCCCGTCTGTGGTCGATCAACCGCGCCCATCAGAGCGATATCGGCGGCGCGACGCACGGCGCCTACAACGCGGCGGCGACCGACATCTGGCAGGAAGGCATCCGCATCACGCCGTTGAAGCTCTACGACCGGGGCGAATTGCGTCGCGATGTGATGCAGATGATCGCCACCAATGTGCGCCATCCCCGTGATTTCCGCGGCGATCTCGCGGCAATGATCGGCTCGGCGCATTTGGGCGAGCAGCGCTTTCTGGCGCTGGCGCAGGAGTTCGGCTGGGAGACGACGCAGGCCGGGATCGAGGCGGTGCTCGACGGCGCCGAGCGCCAGACCCGCGCGGTCATCGCCGAATGGCGGGACGGCGTCTATTTCGGCGAGGCCCTGCTCGACGATGACGGCCGCGGCAACCAGGACATCCACATCCGCGCCACGGTCACCAAATCCGGCAGCGATTTGAAGATCGACCTGTCGGACTCGCACGCGCAGGTGACGAGCTTCATCAACTCCTCCTACCCAAACATGTATTCCTCGGTCGTCGTCGCGCTGTCCTACCTGATCGACCCGCACACGCCGAAAAACGACGGCACCTTCCGCCCGGTCGAGGTCATCGCCAAGCCCGGGACCGTGGTGTGGGCCAATCCCGGCGCGCCGGTGACCCTGGCGACCAATCATTGCGGCCAGGAGATCATCGAGGCGATCATCAAGGCCTTGGCGCCGGCCTGCCCGGAGCGCGCGATGGCCGGCTGGGGCCGCCGCTTCCGCATCGCGATCCAGGGCAAGGACCCGCGCGCGAATGTCCCCGGCGCCAAGCCGTTCATCTGGCATTTCTTCCAGGCGCGGCCGGGCGGCGGCGCCTCCTCGGCCGGCGATGGCTGGCCCGGCGGCGGCGAATGGCAGGCCGCGGGCGGCATCAAATTCGGCAGTCTCGAAGTCACCGAGGCGCGCTTCCCGCTATTCTTCAAGACCCACGAATTCCGCCCCGATTCGGGCGGCGCCGGGCAGTACCGCGGCGGACCCGGCGGCATCGTCGAGATGGTTGTCGAGACCGAGGAGCCGGCGATCGGAAATACCGCGGGCGACGGGGTCAGGCACGGCGCCTGCGGTATTCTCGGCGGCGAAGACGGACTGCCGCATCGCTACACACTCTATTCCGGCAACCCTTCGCCGCGCTCGATCAAGACCAAAGAAACCGGGCTGGTGATCCGCCCCGGCGACCGCCTCGTCCTCGAATCCGGCGGCGGCGGCGGCTGGGGCGACCCCGCCCAGCGCGACCCCGCCGCGATCGCCGGTGATATCAAGAATGGGTTTGTGACCCGATGACTGAGCACGATTCTGATCCCCTCCCCCGCTTGCGGGGGAGGGTTAGGGTGGGGGCATCTTCAAGCCGTGAGAATATGCGCGGTGGCGCAGTGATACGCGGTCGAGCCCGGAACTTACGTCGAAAATATGACCGACACCGAGCGAGTCCTATGGCGGGACCTACGCCGCAGCCGTTTCGGCTGGCGCTTTCGTCGCCAGTTTCCGATACCGCCCTATATCGCCGATTTGGCGTGCGTCGAAGCCCGCATAATCGTTGAAGCGGATGACGGCCAGCATAGCCACCCCGGCGAGCACGACCGCCGAGACGCTGCGCTGCGAGCTCAGGGCTGGCGTGTTTTCCGATTTTGGAACAACGAGATTCTCGAAAACCGCCCCGGCGTATTGCAGATCATTGCCGAAGCGCTCGGATCTTGGCCGTCGATATACCCCCACCCCGACCCTCCCCCCGCAAGCGGGGGAGGGAGTTCCCGTTAACAGCGGGCCAGGTGTGGCCTCTCGTACGGTTGCGGAGAGGGTAAGAAGAAGAACATGACATACCGCATCGGCATCGATGTCGGCGGCACGTTTACCGATCTCGTCGCGATCGACCCGGCCGGGATTACGACGCTAGCGAAGGTGCCCTCGACGCCGGAAGACCCGTCGATCGGCGTGCTCGACGGGCTTCAATTGCTGGCTGGCCGCCTCAGTCTCGACCGCGCCGCGCTACTCGGCCAGACCGACCGGATCGTGCACGGCACGACCGTCGCGACCAACGCCCTTCTCGAACACAAGGGCGCCCGCCTCGGCCTCTTGACCACCGAGGGCCATCGCGACGTCATCGAGATGCGCGAGGGGCTGAAGGACGACCGCTATAATCTGCGCATGCCGCCGCCCGAGCAGCTGGTGCCGCGCCGGTTGCGCCTGCCGGTGCGCGAGCGGATCCGTGCCGATGGCCGCATCGAGATGCCGCTCGACCCGTCATCGCTCGACGCGGCGATCGGCGCATTGCAACGCGAAGAGGTCGAGGCCGTTGCGGTCTGTTATCTGCACGCCTGGCGTGACCCGCGCCACGAGCGCCTGACGGCGGAGGCGCTCGCCCGCGCGCTTCCTGACGTCTATGTGTCGCTCTCCTCTGAGGTCTTGCCGCAGATCAAGGAGTTCGAGCGGGTCTCGACGACGCTCGTCAATGCCTATGTCGGGCCAGTCTTGTCGCGTTATCTCGAACGGCTCGAGGCGCGTCTCGCCGAGGCCGGCTACCGCGGCCCGACCCTGATCATCCAGTCGCATGGCGGCGTCGCGCCGATCGCCGAAGCCGGCCGCCTCGCCGCCGGCGCGGTGCTGTCGGGACCGGCCGGCGGCGTCGCCGGCAGCGTCTATGCGGCACGGCTTGCGGGCGAACCGAACCTGATCCCATTCGACATGGGCGGCACCAGCACCGACATCTGCCTGGTTGTGGACGGCCAGGCGGCGCTGGTCATGGATCGCCGCATCGCCGGCCACCGCATCGCGCTGAACAGCCTCGATATCGCCTCGATCGGCGCCGGCGGCGGCTCGATCGCACGGGTCGATGCTGGCGGCATCCTGCATGTCGGGCCGGAGAGCGCCGGCGCGGTGCCGGGCCCGGCCTGCTACGGCCAGGGCGGCGGCGAAGCGACGGTTACCGACGCCAATCTCGTGCTCGGCTATCTCGATCCGGGCAATTTCCTCGGCGGCGAGCGGCGACTCGACATGGGCTTGGCCGAGCGCGCCGTCGATCGCATCGCCGCCGCGCTCGGAATCGATCGGCTCGCCGCGGCCCGCGGCATCCACCGCGTCATCAATACCAGCATGGCAGAGGGAGTGCGGCTCGTTTCGGTGCGCCGCGGCGTCGATCCGCGCCGTTTCGCGCTGTTCGCGTTTGGCGGCGCCGCCGGGCTGCACGCCACCGAGATCGCCCGACAGCTCGGCCTCGCGCGGGTCGTCGTGCCGCGTGTCGCCTCGGTATTGTCCGCCTGGGGCATGCTGGCGACCGATTTGCGCTTCGAACTCTCGCGCACCCATATCGGCGATGCGCGGGCGCTCGACGGCGCCGCGGTCAAGCGCCTGTTCGAGGAGATGGAGGCGGAAGGCTTGGCGCGGCTGCGCGCCTCCTTCGCCGGGCCGGCGCGCACCGCGCGTGCGGTCGATATGCGCTATGGCGAGCAGGTGTTCGAGATCACCGTGCCGCTCGACTGCGTTGACTGGTCGATCGCCGACCCGCTGCCGCAGATCGTCGAGCGCTTTCACCGCCGCCACGAAGCACTCTACACCTATTCGATGCCCGACCAGGAGACGGTGCTGGTCAACGCCCGGGTCGCCGTTTCGGGGATCCTCGAGGAATTGCCGCAGGAGCCAAACCTGCCCGCTGCATCCCGGACCCCACCGGCCGGCGAAAGACGGATCTATTTCGACGAATGGATCGCCGCGCCGGTCTACAACTTCGACGCTCTCGCCCCGGCGCAGACGATCGCGGGACCGGCGATCATCGAATCGGCGACGACGACGGTGCTGCTTCGCCCCGGCGACCGCGCTACCGTCACCCCGCAGGGTTGGCTCGATATCGCGGTGCAGCCAGGAGCCGCACAGTAACCTCAGCGCCCCTTGAAATTCGGCTTGCGCTTGGCGTGGAAGGATTCGACGCCTTCGCGGAAATCATCGGAGCCGCGCAGCCTGCCATAGGCTTGGCCCTCGAGCTCGATGGCCAGCGACAGGCCGGCATCCTCGATATCGTTCAGCAGCTTCTTGCCGGTGCGTTGCGCCAACGGCGCGAAGCTGCGCAATTCATCGACCAGCGCATCGGTCGCCTTTTCCAGCTCGGCGTCGTTGACGCATTCGGTGGCGATCCCCCACTCAAATGCGCGAAAGCCGGTGATCCGGCGCGAGCGCATGACGATGTCCTTGGCGCGGGTGATACCGACCATCTTCTGCAGGCGGGCGGCCCCGCCCGAGCCCGGGATCATGCCGAGCCGCTGCTCGGGCAGCGCGTAGACCGAATTTTCGGTAACCAGGCGGAAGTCGCAGGCCAGCGCCAGCTCGAACGCAACGCCAAAGCAATAGCCGCGGCCGGCGGCGATGACCGGTTTCTTGCAGCGCGCCGGCGCGGCAATGTTCCAGGCGAGTTGCGAGACATGCTCCGGCGAGGCATCGAGAAAGCCCTGAATCTCGCCGCCGCTCGAAAAATGCTCACCGGCCGCGCGCAGCACGATGATGCGCACGCGGGCGTCCGCATCGGCTGCCTCGAAGGCGACGCGCAGCTGATCGCGCTGGTTCATCGTGATCACATTCAGCGGCGGCCGGTCGAGGATGATGTCGACACGCTCGCGCGCGGCATCGACCTCGACCCGGAAGCCGTCGAGCCCGTCGGGCTGTGTCGGGCCGGGCCGCACGGTTTCGCGCGGCACGGCATCGGGTGCGCGTCGAGCGGGATCGGACATTGGCTCGCTCCTGTCGTTCGGACCGTCGCGCCCTTTCGGCGGCTCGGCTGTGGCTGACTCGGGTTTAGCCGGGCCGTCGCGCGATCGGCTTCTCATTGTTTGGAGGTCCGCTCGCGCTGGATCAGCCGCAGCGCCGCCGGTGTATTGGGACGGCGTTCAGCGGCGGCGCGAAAACTGCGGCCCAAATCAAACATGGCGCTTAGGCATCGCGGGACTGCAGCAATTCCAGGATGCGCGCCTCGGTTAGCGGCAGTTCGAGATCTGCGACGCCGAGCGCGTCGGCGACCGCATTGGCGATACAGACGGGTGTGCTCATCGAATTCCCTTCCGCCACCCCTTTGGCGCCGAGCGGGGTCACCGGCGAGGGCGTCTCGCGATGCAGGATCACGAGATCGGGCACCATTTCCGCGGTCGGCACCGCATAATCGGCAAAGCTGCCGCTGAGGAAACTGCCGCTTTCATCGTAAATAAAGCGTTCATAGAGCGCCGCGCCGATCACCATCGCAAAGGCGCCGCGCACTTGGCCGTCGAATAGCGCCGGGTTCAGGATCCGCCCGGCGTCATGCAGGCTGACATAGCGATCGACACAGATTTCGCCCGTATCACGATCAATCTCGACCCCGCAGAAATCGAAGACAAAGCCGTAGGTCGCTGAACTATTGATCTCGTCGGCATCGTTCGGCGGCTCCAGCACACCCGGGCTCCAGAACACAGTTTCCCGCAAGGCTGCGGCATCGCCATCAGGCAGGGTTCCGGGCGACCAATGGCTGATTCCGGCCAATCGCGTGAAGCTCAGCGAATTCTCCGGGTTGGTGGCCGCGAACACACGCCCTTCGGCAAATCGCACCTCTTCAGGGCGGAGGTTCAGCTGCGCTGCGGCAATACGGCCGAGCTTATCGCGCAGCCGGTTCGCGGCTAGGTATGCGGCCCCGGCGGTCGCGCCGGCGAAGCGGCTCGAATAATTGCCGGCGGCGATCGACCAGGCATCCCGGCCCGTGTCGAGCGCGGCCTCGACCCGAACCGCGGAGGGCGGCAGCCCAAAGACATCGCCGATGATTTGCGCCGCCGCGGTGCGGTGCCCCTGGCCCTGCGGCAGCGAATCGATCACGGCGGAGACTCCGCCGAGCGGGTCGAGCGACACCGTCGCCGCGGCCTGCGCGCCGCCTTTCGGGCCGGCCCGCTGCCGTTCCTCCGGGGACAGCACCGTCGTGATGTAGCCCATATTCGAGATCGACGGCTCGACCACCGCGGCGAAACCGATGCCGTAGGCTCTGCCCGCCGCCCGCGCCTCGACGCGCCGCCGGCGTAGCGCGTCCAGCCCGCCCTCACTAACCGCCTGCGCGACCGCGGCAGGGTAATCGCCGGAATCGAGCACCGCGCCGGCCGGGCAGCGATAAGGAAAATGCTTGACCAGATTTCGCCGGATGACCTCCGGCGGATCGAGACCGAGCGTGGCCGCAATGCGCTGCATGAGACGCTCCAGCGCGAAATAGACCTGCGGCCCGCCGAAGCCGCGCACCAGCCCGCTCGGGGTCTTGTTGGTCAGCACGACGCGGTTGCGGATCGTGAGGTTCCCCACCCGGTAAGCGCCGGTCATGTTGCCGTGCATACGGTAGAGCGTCGCCGGCTCGGGCGCGCGCAGATACGCGCCGCAATCCTCCAGCTGGTCCCATGACAGCGCGGTCACGACGCCGCGCTCATCGACTGCCGCAGTCAATGTCGTGACGCGGTTGGTGGCCGAGGTCGCGGCCGTCAGGTGTTCGAACCGGGTTTCGACCCATTTGACCGGCCGGCCGGCTTTACGCGCCGCCAACGCCATCAGCACGCTGTACGGAAATACCGCGTGCTTGGCACCAAAGCTGCCACCAGAATCCGGCGGCGTCCTCAGGCGCAACCGGTTGCCCGGGATGCCGAGCGCCAAGGCCATGACAGGGTGCATCGCCAGCGGCCCCTGGAAATTCGCGGTGATCTCGTAGGCGTCTTCGCCAGGCAGGTGCTCGGCGAGCATGACAAAGGTTTCGAGCGGTGTCCCGGCATTGCGCGGGTAGCGCGTCGTGATGGCAATGCGGTGCGCCGCCGCCGCGAAGCTGGCTTCGGGATCGCCGTAGCGGAACGAGCGGTCGCTGACGATGTTCGACCCGACCGCCGGATGCAGCAGCAATGCCTCCGGCAATGCCGCGGCTTCGGGATCGATGATGACCGGCAACGGCCGATACTCGACCGCGATCTGTTCGATTGCGTCCTCCGCAAGATGGCGGGTCTGCGCCAGCACGACGGCGACCGGCTCGCCGACATAGCGCACCCGGTCGACCGCCAGGCACCATTGCTGCATCGCGGTCTTGACCGCCACGGCAAAGGGCCGGGTCCAGCGCTTTGCGTCCTCGCCGGTCACGACGCAGGCGACGCCGGGCATCGCTAGCGCCGCCACGGAATCGATTGAAATCAGCTCGGCACGTGCAGATGGCGAGCGCAAGACCGCGGCATGCAACGTGCCGCGCGGCACCGGCAGATCGTTGCCGAACCGGCCGCGGCCGAGCAGCAGATCGGCGTCCTCGATGCGCCTCATCATCTGCTCGGAGACGGCGCCGCTCATCCCGTTGCTTCCCTTTGCGTCGGCCATTGTCGTGCTACGCGCCGCAACTCGGCAAGCCAGCCCTGGCAGGAACGCACCGATGCCGCACCCTGTTTGGCTGAGAGGAGGCCGACTCCAATGCCCAATCTCCGTCGTTCCGTTCTTTTCACAGCGCTGGCCGCGCTGCTCGCCGGGTCAGTGGTGAGTGCCGCCGTGGCCGTGACACCCACTTCGCCGAACAAGGACCAAAGCGCCGGCAAATCCGCGCCGCAGACCGTCCCAGAAGATCCGGCGACCAGCGGCAGTTCGACCGAGCCCTTGAGCGACAAGCTCGACCGCCAGGGCGGCGTCATTCATCCGCCCAGCGATGTCGATCCCGGGATGACGCAGGCGCCTCCGGCGATCAGCCCAGAGAGCACACCGGTGATCCCGCCGCCCGGCTCGCCCGGTGGCAAGCCCGGGGTCAACCCAAAATAGAACCAGCCGACTGTTCCAACGCCTCCCGCACGACCAAGGCGTCGCGTAAAGCCGCGGGATCGTGGGTGCGGATGAAATCGGCGCCGTGGCGGGCGGCATAAAGTTCCGCGGCCAACGTGGCTGCCCCAAGCTCGGCGGGATCATCACGGCCGGTCAGCCGCGCCAGGAATGATTTGCGCGACACCGAAATGAGGATCGGCAATCCGAAAGCCTGTTTCAGCTCCTGCAGCCCAACGAGAACCCGCAGCGACGCCTCCGGCCGGCTGCTCAGGAACAGCCCCATGCCGGGATCGAGGATCAGCCGCTCGCGGGTGATGCCGGCGCGCTCCAACCGGGGTATGCGCTCGGCGAAGAAATCCGCAATCCGTCGCCACACCTCGTCGGGGCCGAGATCGACCGAACGCGCCCGCCCCCGGCCCTGAACCGCATGCATGACGACTAGGCGACACGACGCTTCAGCGAGATCGGGATAGATCGCCGCGTCGGGAAAACCCTGGATGTCGTTCAGATATGCAACGCCGCGCGCCAGCGCGAAGCGCTGCGTTTCGGGCCGAAACGTATCGATCGAAACCGCTGCGCCATCGGCTTTGAGGGCCGCGATAACGGGGTCGAGCCGGCGGATTTCCTCCTCTGCCGGCACGGTTTTGGCCGCGACGTTGCTGGCGGCGGCGCCCAGTTCGACGATATCGGCGCCGCCCGCAACGAGACGGCGCGCCTGGGCGAGCGCCGCCGCCGGATCGAGATAGCGGCCGCCATCAGAAAACGAATCCTCGGTGATATTGAGGATGCCGACCAGCAACGGGCGTGGCATCGAGCTCAAGCCGGCCGGGTCCGTTCGAGGACCGCGCCGACCGCCTCGGCATCGGGATAGATGTCGATCTTCTCGACCGACACCCGCAGACATGCGACCCGCGGGTCGGCGAAGCACATCGCGGCGATCCGCTCGGCGAATCCCTCGCACAGATCGATATGGCCGGAGCGGGCGATCTGGCGGATCGCGGTCACGATCTTCTCGTAATTGATCACGCGGCGGCGGTCCTCGCGGGGATGGGACGCCTCCGGCGTCGCGGTCAGCTCGACCGAGATGCGCACCCGCTGCAGCCGTTCGCGCTCGACGCGGCGCACTCCGATGCTGCACAGCAGCACGAGGTTGCGCACCACGACTATGTAGCGGTCCGCTCCGGAGATCGGGCTCTCAGCCATTCGACAGCATCCCATCCGATCGGCGCCGCAACCGGGCGTCGTGGTATCGTCGTGCGCCCATCAATTTCAGACTTACGGTTATGCGGTCAACGGGAGGGGAGCATGTGGCGGGAATTCCGTGAGTTTGCGATGCGCGGCAATGTCGTGGATCTCGCGGTCGGGATCATTCTCGGCGCCGCCTTCACGACGATCGTCAACTCGCTGGTCAACGACCTCATCATGCCACCGCTCGGGCTGGCGATCGGCGGCATCGATTTCTCCAATTTCTTCATGACCCTGAAGGGCGGCTCGTACCCGACGCTCGAAGCCGCCAAGGCGGCCGGCGCG
>Ga0066709_100003273_pt1 | contig 12326 bp, 9 predicted proteins | sample GraSoiAngelo_158_FD_79665 | JGI IMG/M metagenome (GOLD analysis project Ga0066709, IMG submission 79665) | Grasslands soil microbial communities from the Angelo Coastal Reserve, California, USA - 14_1009_16_30cm | ecosystem: Environmental > Terrestrial > Soil > Grasslands | place: USA... | reverse complement strand
TCGGAGCGCGGACATCGCGAAGTAGGAGAGGAGGCAGCGACGCTTGGGATCGATCAACTGATTGCGATTGGCAAAATGGGAAAAAAAATCGCGCAAGCCGCCGAGAAAGCTGGTTTGCCAAAAACTGCTGCCGTTGCATCCACCTTAGAAGCCGCGCAACTGCTGGGCGAGGTGGCGTCACCGGGAGATCTCGTCCTGATAAAAGGCAGCCGTGCGGCCCGCACCGAACGCGTGCTGGAAGAATTCGCCAAAGAGCAATCGATGGAGGGTATGCGCAAATGATGTTTTACCTGCATCGACTGAGCGATCAGTTTATCGGCTTTAACGTGTTCTTTTATGTCACGTTCCGGGCCGTGGCGGCCGCGGTGACGGCGTTCGTTCTCTCGCTCATCTTTGGGAAGTCCGTAATCATCAAACTGATTCGGCTCAAGATCGGTCAGCCAATTCGAAGCGCGGATGAGGTTCGCCGGCTGGCAGAATTGCATGGGCCGAAACAAGGAACTCCGACGATGGGAGGCGTGCTGATCATTGGCGCCGTCTTCGTCTCCAGTCTTCTCTGGGCGCGGCCGGACAACCGCTTCGTCTGGCTCGTACTTTTCACGATGTTGTGTCTCGGTGTGCTCGGTTTTCTTGATGATTATCTCAAGGTCACAAAAAAGAAGACCGACGGCATCCCGGGCCGGGTGAAACTTCTTTGCCAGGTCGGTTTGGCTGGTGTGGTCACGGCCGTTTTTCTAACCAGTCCGCTGCTCGAGGTGCAGGCGCGCGAGCTGTTCGTGCCGTTTTTCAAATCGCCGGTGATTGCGAATATGAGCTGGTTGACCTTCGTGTTCTTTGCGCTCGTCATCGTTGGATCATCCAACGCGGTGAATCTCACCGACGGTCTCGATGGACTGGCCATCGGCTGCACCATTACGGTGGCCTTCGCCTACGCCCTGATTTCCTATGCCGCAGGAAATTTTCGAATTGCGGATTATTTACAGGTCCCATTTTACCCGTTCACCGGCGAACTAACGGTTGTGTGTGGTGCACTGGTGGGGGCGGGCTTGGGATTTCTTTGGTTCAACTGCCATCCGGCGAGAGTTTTTATGGGTGACACCGGATCGCTCGCCATCGGTGGAATGATCGGCGTTGTCGCGATCTGCTGTAAGCAGGAATTGCTGCTGGCGGTGGTGGGCGGCGTTTTTGTGATCGAGGCGGTTTCGGTGATCCTGCAGGTTCTCAGCTTCAAACTGACGGGACGTCGCATTTTCGCCATGTCACCGATTCATCACCACTTCGAATTGGTCGGCTGGAAGGAAAACACCGTGATCGTGCGGTTCTGGATCCTCTCGGCAATCTTCGCTTTGCTCGGTTTGGCCACGCTTAAGTTGAGGTAAAATCTTGCGTTACAAGAATCAGAATGTTGCGGTTCTCGGAGCTGGTTTGAGCGGTTCGGCCGGGGCGCATTTACTGAAAGCAGAAGGCGCTAATGTGACGGTGCTGGACAGCGCCGAGGAAAAAGACCTTCTCAAATCGAACATAGATAATCTCCGGGCGCAGGGGATTCGCGTGATCTGTGGACCGGCCGCGGATGGCGATTCCAATAAATACGACCTGGTTGTTCTGAGCCCTGGAATCGATCCGACCTCGGCGCTGGCGCGGAATTTCTCCTCGCGAAACATCGAAATGATCGGCGAGCTCGAGCTCGGTTTTCGATCCTGTGAGCTTTCGATGATTGCGGTGACGGGAACGAACGGCAAGACGACGACGACGGAGTTGCTCGCGCAAATGCTTAACGCCTGCCGGCAACGCACGATCGCCTGCGGGAACATTGGTAAGCCGCTTTCCGAGGTGGCGCCACGGAAAAACGATTTCGACGTGCTCACGGTCGAAGTCAGCTCATTTCAGCTCGAAACGGTCAAAAGCTTTCGGCCTGGCATTGCCGTGTGGCTAAACTTTGCACCTGATCATCTCGATCGATATCGCTCCGTGGCGGATTATCGCGCGGCCAAGCTGCGTATTTTTGAAAATCAAACCGGGCAAGACGTGGCGGTTGTTAATGCGGCCGATAGTCTGCCGAAAATTGCTGCGCGCAAAATTACCTTTAGCGCTTATGCCGATCGAGCGGACTTCCGCCTGGCCGAAGGATCTATCGCCTATCAAGGCAAGCCCGTCCTGCGTCTGGCCGATACCAAACTGCGCGGCTCGCATAACATTGAAAACCTGATGGCCACTCTGGCTGTGGGGATGGCGCGCGGTTTGTCATTTGAGGAAATGGTGCCGCCGTTATCGGCATATGAGCCGCAGCCGCATCGGTGCGAATTCGTTAGGCAAGTTGACGGTGTTGATTATGTCAATGATTCGAAGGCGACCAATCTGGACGCGCTGGAAAAGGCACTCCTCACCCAAAACAAGCCGGTCGTCCTGATTGCGGGTGGCAAAGACAAGGGCTTTGACTTCGGCCCATTACGCGGGCTCGTGAAAGAGAAGGTCAAATCGATCGTATTAATCGGGGAGATGGCCGAACGAATCGCGCGCGATTGGGGTGGGCAGATGCCCTGCGAAATCGGGGGGTCGCTGGCCGATGCGGTCGAGCGGGCGCATAACGCAGCCAAGGCCGGTGACGTTGTCCTTTTCTCGCCCGGCACATCTTCGTTCGACATGTTTAAAAGCTACGCCGACCGCGGCGATCAATTTCGTGCGCTCGTGCACGCTCTCCCCAAATAAATGAAGATCCCCAAATTTCTGAAACGACAATCGAAGAAGCTTCGTGCTACGACGAGCCGCCGACCCCTTCGCATCGCGGCCTCGGCCAACTACGACGACATGGCTGAGCCGAACATGAAATTATCGCGCGCTTTGTTGATTGTATTGGTCCTGCACGTTGTCGCGGTTTCGGGAATTATCGCATTCAATGCGATCAAAACGCGCCAGAGTTCCGCCCCACCCGCTCTCAATCGCGCAAGTAACGCGAACCCGGCTGTTAAATCAGGGGCCCAGTCTGAAGTATCCAATTCGAATCCGTCCGGGTTGGGACAAAGAGAAATCCGACATGAGGAATCGAAACCGGAACATTCGCCCAGCAAGGTGGTGGCAAAGCCGGATCGCAAGACGGAAGCCGGCAAATCAACAGGAATGACCGCGTCGCTCGACTCCGGAAAAGTATACGTGGTGGCAAAGGGCGATAACCCGGTGACGATTGCGAAGAAATTCAAGGTTTCTTACGACGAGTTGCTCGCGCTCAATCACATCGATGATCCCCGTAAATTAAAGATCGGACAGAAACTTTTAATCCCGAACAAGGCGGTCAAAGGGAAGAAGACTGAGGAATGATATTCAACGTGAGGAGTGTTTTCTGGGGAGTGCACGCGTCTCGCGTGTCGGTGCTCGCGTCTTCGCGATCACGAACTTTTTGTCTGATAAATAATCGAAAAGATCGTTGCGGCGAGACACCGCAACCAGTGCGCAAGACGCGCGCGCTCCCCGATCCGAACTCTGATGCATCGTAAAAGCGCTTATATTTTGTTTGTCGCCGTGCTTGGCATGCTTGTCATCGGCATTGTCATGCTTTTTAGCACGAGCGCGTTTGCACGCGACAGCCATGGCGATGTCTATTTTTTCATCAAACGTCAGGGACTTTGGCTGGCCATCGGGCTGACGATTTGTGCGGCAGCAGCCTTGTTGGATTATCATTTTTGGCAGCGCACTTGGTGGGTTTGGTTTGGCATCGCCCTGATCACCCTCGCGCTCTGTTTTGTTCCGCATTTGGGAATGCGCATTAATGGGTCGCGCCGTTGGGTCGGTCTGGGACCGGTCACGTTTCAGCCATCAGAAATCGCCAAGATCGCGGCGGTTTTTTTCCTGGCTGGCTGGTTTGCGCGGCATGAAAAAGCGAGCAACAGCGTCCTGCATGGCTTCGTTCTTCCGCTCATCATTATCACGCCCCTGCTGATCTTGATTCTCTCGGAAGTCGATCTGGGGACTACCGTTTTGCTTGCTGCCACCGCCTTCGTGGTAATGTTTATTGCTGGCGCGAAGCCGGTTCTGCTCGGGCTGGTATCTTTTTTTGGTCTAAGCGGAATCCTCTTCCTCGCGATGCGGATGTCCGAACGGATGGGGCGTCTGGCCGCCTTCCTCGACCCACAACGCTTCAAAGAGGACGCCGGTCTCCAACAGATGCAGGCGCTGATTGCCTGGGGAAGCGGCGGGATGGAGGGTCTCGGACTCGGTAATGGCCGCCAAAAAATGCTCTATCTGCCCTACGCTCACACCGATTTCATTTTTCCGATGATTGGCGAGGAACTGGGACTGCGCATCAGCCTGCTCGTCGTATTTCTCTTTGTTGTCATCATCGTGTGCGGAATGATGATTGCCTTACACGCAAAGGATCGCTTCGGACTCTTGCTCAGCGGCGGAATCGTGGCGCTGGTTGGGCTGCAAGCCGCCGTCAACATTGGCGTGACCACATCCCTTTTACCTAACAAGGGTCTACCGCTACCATTTATTAGCTACGGCGGATCGAATCTTGTCGCCTGTTTGTTCGGCGTCGGTTTGTTGCTCAACGTCTATCGGCAGGGGGTGTTTGAGCCGGCCAACAACCAGCGCGCCGCCATGCAGGTGCGAGTGACTCCACGAATTTAGGATGGTGAACTTTTTATGAACGCAGTGATTGCCTGTGGCGGTACGGGTGGACATCTCTTTCCCGGTCTGGCTGTGGCCGAGACTCTGCGTGATCGCGGACACGAAGTGATGCTCTTTGTCTCGGAAAAAGAGGTCGATGCCCTCGCCCTCTCGGGACGCGCGTTTCGGTTTGAGAAATTACCGACGGTAGGATTGCCGTCGCTCTATTCGCCTGCGATTTTCGCTTTCCTTCGCCGCTTCAACGAGAGCCTTTCCCTCTGTCGATCGATTTATCGCAAGTTCAAACCGCAAGCCGTCCTGGGGATGGGTGGATTCACTTCCACCGCTCCCATTTTGGCCGGCCGAATGCGGGGCGTGCCTACTTTCATCCACGAGTCGAACGCAATTCCCGGCAAAGCCAACCGGCTTACCGCGCGCATGGTTCGCGCTGTCCTGCTCGGATTCAAGGAATGTGCGCAGTTTTTTCCGAAAGTTCAGACTGAAGTCACTGGGACGCCGATTCGAACTGAACTCAGCCGGATTGATCGGCAGATGGCGCGCGAAAAACTGGGACTTCGCGCCGATCTGACGACGTTGCTCGTCATGGGTGGAAGTCAGGGCGCGAGCGGGATCAATCAAGCAGTGATCAAATCGCTGCCTGCCTTGCACGACGTGCCGCTGCAGGTAATTCACCTCTCTGGCACGCGGGAGGAGCGCCTGGTGGCCGACAATTATCAGCGTGAAAAGATTCCTGCCTATGTCTCGGCCTTTCACCATCGCATGGAAGAAGTTTATAGTGCGGCCGATTTCACGGTGGCGCGCTCGGGCGCGGCCAGTTTGGCTGAGTTCGCCTTTTTTGGATTGCCCGGAATTTTGATCCCGTTCCCCTACGCAGCCGACGATCATCAGTCGCGTAACGCGCAAATCTTTGTGCGGGCCGATGCCGCCGTTTTGTTGAAGGAATCAGAGCTTTCGGGTGACCTGTTGGCGCGAAAAATCAAAGACTTAGTTGGCGACATGCAGAAGATTCGACGCATGTCTGAGAATTGTTCGCGGCTGGCGCGGAAAGACGCGGCTGGGCGGGTTGCCGCTACCATGGAAAAATATACGACCAATGACGATCGCGCCTGAGCTGAATCTGTCGACATTTCTCACCCGAGAGAGACACCGAATCCATCTCATCGGTGTGGCCGGGAGCGGCATGAGCGGGCTGGCTGCGCTGTTGCTCGAACTCGGCCACCAAGTCACGGGGTCGGATAAAGTTCGGACGCAAGAGACGGAGCGATTAGAACGTCTTGGCTTGCAATTTCAGGAGCAACATCGCGCGGAAGACGCGCGTGAGGCCGAGCTGATAGTTTTTTCCTCAGCCATAAAAAGCGATAATCCGATTCTGGCCAGCGCCTATGAGTCGCACAAAGCTGTCGCGCGCCGGGCCGAAGCGCTTGCTGCCATCATGGGCAAGAAACGGGGCATCGTCATTGCCGGAATGCATGGAAAAACCACCACGTCAGCCATGGCCGCGCACGTGCTGCGCGAAGGCGGGTTGCATCCGTCGCACTATGTTGGAGCCGAGATCCCGATTCTCGCGACCAATGCCCACTGGGATTCGCGCGGAGAGTATTTCGTGGCGGAAGGAGACGAAAGCGACGGGACGCTTGAGTATTTTCAGCCCGAACACGTTCTCATATTGAATATAGAGGAAGAGCACCTTGATTTTTATTCCGATCTGGCGGCGATCGAGAAAGTTTTTATCAAGCTTATAGCCCAAACCAGCGGTGTGGTTTTTTACAGTGCCGATGACGAAAATGCCTGGCGGCTATGTCAGTCCTGTCCGCGTGGGATCTCATACGGTCTTTCCGAGAAAGCCCATTACCGCGTCACCGACATTGAATTGCAGAATTTTGCGTCGGTTTTTTGCGTTTATCGTGGTGGCAAACAACTCGGCGAAGCGGTTCTGAACGTTCCCGGACAACACAACATTCACAACGCGGTCGGCGTCATCGCGCTCGCTACCGAGCTCGGAATTCCTTTCCAAAAAATCGCGTCTTCTTTGCGCAAATTTGAGCACGCGCGACGCCGATTCGAAATTAAATACGCCAGCGATCGATTTCTCCTAGTGGACGATTACGCCCACCACCCGACGGAAATCCGCGCGACCTTAAAAACGGCCCGATCGACTGGCCGCAAACGCGTGCTGACGATGTTTCAACCGCACCGCTACTCGCGGACGCAGGCGCTCAGCCAGGAACTCGGCGGCGCGTTCGATGATGCTGACCACGTCGTGGTGACAGATGTTTATCCGGCGAGTGAAACTCCAATCGCCGGCGTTAGTGGTCGCACGATCGTGGATGAAATAATGCGACACGGCCATCGCGGCGTCACTTACCAGCCACATTTGGAATGGGTGCATCAAGACGTCGGAAACATGATCGACTCCGGCGATCTTGTGCTCAGTCTCGGGGCGGGAAATATTCACGAGCAATTATCGATTCTGGCGGCCGATCTCGTGATTGCGGAGAAATTGAAAGAGATCGTCGGCGCACCTGGTGAAGTTCGGCTTTATGAACCCCTCTCGAAACACACCACCCTGCGAGTAGGAGGGCCGGCGCAGTTTTGGGTCGAACCCCGCAACGAAGAAGCCTTTGCTGGGTTGATTCGCTTTTGCCGGCGCGAAGCGGTCCCACTTTTTGTCATCGGCCGCGGTTCAAATTTACTGGTTCGTGACGGCGGCCTGCGCGGCGTGGTGGTTCGTCCTTGCGGGGGCGATTTCGATAAGATTGCAGTGCACAAGCACGAGATTACTGCCGGCGCTGGGGCAAAATTAAAAGAGATCGCCTATGCCGGAAAAGCTGCTGGCCTCGGTGGGCTGGAGTGGATGGAAGGCATTCCGGGAGCGGTCGGTGGCGGATTGCGCATGAATGCCGGCGCGATGGGAGCACAGACTTTCGAGAATGTTGTGCGCGTCCGTTACCTCGACGCCGATGGCAACCCGCACACAAAAATGCGTGACGAGCTCGAGGTCCATTATCGCCATGTTCCGGATTTGACCAAAAATTACGCGGTCTCGGCGGTTTTCCGAGGGAAACCGGCGCCGGCCGAGGAAATCGCGAAACGCCTTGAAGAATCGCAACAAAAACGGCGCACATCGCAGCCCATCGCGAAGAGCGCGGGCTGCATTTTCAAAAACCCGGACAGCGTGCCCGCCGGGAAATTAGTCGATGAGCTCGGATTAAAAAATTCGAGCGTGGGTAAAGCGCGTGTGTCGGAAGTGCACGGTAATTTTATCGTGAACGACGGCGGCGCGACGGCGAGCGAAATGCTTGAATTGATCGATCGTATCAAAGAGGCGGCACGGACGAAGCGCGGGATAGAACTCGAGACCGAAGTGCAAATTGTGGGGGAATCGCGGTGAAAAATTATCGCCGTCATTCTGAACGAAGTGGAACGGAGTCGAAGAATCCCGCGGCCATATCTTTAACATACCGCCGGGGGATTCCTCGGCCCATTCGACCCCGCTCAGGGCAAGACTTTCGCTTGGGATGACGACTTTCAAATGAACACGCTCGCCGGACAAAAAATTGTCGTCCTCATGGGCGGACCCGGATCGGAGCGCGATGTTTCGCTCGCGACCGCGCGCGGAGTTTCCAAAACGCTTCGCACGTTAGGCGCAGAAGTGGTGGAAATGGATGTGCGCGACGAGAAGTTCACGTTACCGGCGGACGTCGATCTCGCCTTTCTGACCATACACGGGACTTTCGGCGAGGATGGTCAGTTACAAAGAATCTTGGAGCAACGGGGGGTGGCCTACACCGGTGACGGCGCGAAAGAAAGCGAAATCGCGTTCGATAAGATCCGCTCAAAAGAAAAATTCCGTGAGCACGGGGTGACAACGCCGCCTTGGCAGGTAGTTACGCTCGGCCAGCGGCCAACCATTCCTATCCCTCTCGTTATTAAACCCTCCAGGCAGGGTTCAACGGTCGGCGTTTACATTGTCAAAAACGCGCGCGAAATCGATACCGCCATGGCTGAGGCCGCCAAGTATGACGAGAAACTGCTGGTGGAGAAATTTATTTCAGGACGTGAACTGACAATCGGAATCCTGGGTGATCAGGTGCTGCCGATTCTTGAAATAATTCCGAAAGGCGGATTTTACGATTTCACAAACAAATATCCATTTCTTAATCCGCAAGCGGGCGGCGCTGCCGAGCACGTTTGCCCCGCCAAGATCGATCCAGAGAAAACCAGGCAAATTCAAGAGCTGGCGTTGCGCGCGTATCGCGCCCTGGGTTTACAGGTTTATTCGCGTGTTGATGTCCTCTTGCCCGATGACGGAGCCGCTACCGTCTTGGAAGTGAACACCATTCCCGGGATGACGGAGGCGAGTTTGTTGCCGGAAACCGCCGCGGCTGCGGGAATCGATTATGCGGGGCTTTGCTTGCGAATTATTCAGCTTTCGCGAGCCAGAATGGGGGGCAGGTCTTGGTGACATTTGCTAAAAAAACCTCTCGGCCTCGCAATCGGCGCGTCTCCAATCAGCGGCAGCGACGTCAGCAGCATTTACTCGACGTTAAGGTAAGGTCGCGAAGCGCGACGCAGCACCGCAATCGCCGCCTGCTGGTGCTGGCCGCAAAGCTTGCCCTCGCGATCGCGGTTTGCGTCGGCATCTATTTCGGTGCGCGCGAGGGCGCGAAACGGTTTTTCTTCGACAATCCGGATTATCGCTTAAACACGATCGAAGTGCAGACCGACGGCACGCTGCTCCGTGAGCAGATTTTGCAGACCGCCCAACTACGTGAAGGTGAAAACATTTTTCGCGTAAGTCTGGCTGCGATCCGTGATGCCTTGCAACAGCTTCCGCAGGTCGATGAAGTGCAAGTGGAGCGCAAATTGCCGGGAGAGATCGACATTAAAATCATCGAGCGGAAGCCCGTAGCCTGGATTACTAGCGAAAAACAAATATCCGATCCCTTCGCTTCCGACGCTGCTTTTCTTGTGGACGCGCGCGGCGTTTTGATGAAAGAAAAGAAGTTGTTGCCGGAATATCTCGGATTGCCCCTCATTGCGGGATGCTCGAGTGAGCCGCTCGAGGCCGGGAAAGTCGTCGAATCATTAGAAGCAAAAGCCTCCCTTGAACTCCTGCGCCTCAGCATGGGCAGCTTCATGCAGACGCGTTTTCAAATCCGTGAGATCGATCTTTCCAAAGGTTATTGTTTGATCGTAACCGACAAGACCCATACCGAGGTAACCTTCGGCTTTGATAATCTTGGAGCGCAGTTGCGGCGTTTGGAAAAATTCCTGGTCTATTCCGACGATTCGAAGCAGGAGCTGGCGACGGTCAATTTGCTCGTGCAAAGGAACATTCCGGTGACCTTCGCCAAGTCTCCAGCGGAAGTGATCAATGAAACAATTGATCCGGCGGAAGTGCCACGTGTGATGAAGGCCGTGCCCGTGCGTGGGCAACCTTTCGAAACCTTTTCCCCGGGCAAACCGTCGTCTTCGGCTGCGCCGGCGAACAAACCTGTGTCAAAAAAGATGGCGAAATCGCATCCCAGCCCATCGCCAGTTGAAGTGCGCCGGGCGATTCCACACAACAAGAAAAACGACTAATGATGGCGGGTAATGATCTAATCGTCGGGCTGGAAATCGGCACTTCCAAGATTTGCGTGGTGGTGGGAGAAGGCCGAGCCGATGGCGCGATAAAAATTCTTGGCGTCGGTCAGGCACCATCTCGCGGTGTTCGTAAGGGCGAGATCGTGGATTTCGAGACGGCGATGAAATGCGTGCACGAAGCCGTTGTCGACGCCGAGCAAAAGAGTGACGTCATGATTCGCAGCGTCTACGTGGCTGTGGCCGGGTCGCACATTCAAAGTTTCAATAATCGGGGCTGCGTCGTGCTGCCGGAGGATCGCGACGAGATCGACGACCAGGACATTGAAGATGTAAAGATTAGCGCGCGCGAGGTCAGTATTCCGGCGCAGAACGCGTTCCTTCATTCCATCATTCAGCACTATCACGTGGATGGACAGGACGGCGTGCTGAATCCAATCGGTATGCTCGGAGAAAAATTAGAGGCCGATTTTCACATTATACATGGGGTGCGCAATCGCATCCAAAACACCATCCGCTGCGTCAAAGAATTGCCCCTCGATGTTGAAGACGTGGTCTTTAGCCCGCTCGCCTCCGCCCAAGTTGTGGTCACGCAGCACCAAAAAAATCTTGGCGCATTGGTCATCGATATTGGCGGCGGGACGACCGATTACATTCTGTATGTCGATGGAGCCGTTAAACAAAGCGGCATCCTGGCGGTCGGTGGCGACCATATCACTAATGATATATCGATGGGCCTGCGTATCCCGATGACCCGAGCGGAAAAATTAAAAATCGAGGAAGGCAGTGTCATTCTCGGAAATTGTTTGCCCGGAGAGACGATTGTCTTGAAGGATGACTCTGGTTTTGCCGGTAAAGAAGTCGAGCGCGAAACTTTAAACACCATCATTCACATGCGATTGCGGGAATGTTTGGAGCTTCTCAAACGACAACTTGAACAAGAGTCATTTATCAACTTTACGGGCGCCGGAATCTTTATCACCGGCGGCTGTAGCCTGCTTAACGGCATAGACCACCTGGCAGAAGAAATCTTCGAAATGCCAGCGCATGTTGCCCATGCGCAAACGATGTCCGGGTTAACCTCTGCTTTTGAAAACCCGCAGTTCTCTACCGCCATTGGTTTGATCAAATATGCACAGGCCGTGCAGGCCGACCGGCCGCGGCGTGGGTTGGGCCGACTTTTCGGAAAGCTTTTTAGCGGAATACGATGAACATATCGTCATTCAGCATTGGTAGGGCGCGACCGCCGGGCGCGCCGCAGTTAGGCTGGTCTACAAATTTCGGACGGCCCGGCGGACCGTCCCTACCGCCATTTTCATGATTCAATTAAGCAAAAACTACAGTCTGCCTGAACGCGAACAGGAGCCGATTCCGATTAAGGTCGTTGGCATCGGTGGGGCCGGGTCCAACGCTCTGGACCGCATCGTTCTCGATGGAATGGACAAGGCCGACCTGGTGGCGATAAATACGGACGTCCAATCGCTCGCCAGTTCGGTCGCTGCACACAAAGTGCAGCTTGGGCGCTCAGTCACACGCGGTTTGGGGGCAGGAGGAGATCCGGAGCTCGGGTATGAAGCCGCGTTGGAATCGGCTGACGAAATTCGGCAAGCGCTGGTCGATGGGCGAATAATCTTCATCTGCACAGGTCTCGGGGGTGGCACCGGTTCGGGGGCGGCGCCGGTGGTGGCGCAACTCGCACGCGAACATGGCGGCCTTGTCATTGTATTTGCAACGCTGCCGTTCTCCTTCGAAGGAAAACGTCGCGCGGAGCAGGCACACAATTCATTCGCGCAACTGAATCAGATCGCCAACGCCGTCATTTGTTTCGAGAATGATCGCATGGGCGACATGGTTGCCCCCAAAGCGGGTATTCATCAGGCGTTCGCTGCCGCCGATATAATGATCAGCCAGAGCGTGCGTTCGATCATAAATTTAATCCTGAGGCCTGGTCTTATTCGGATTGGCTTTGACGACTTACTCACAGCATTGCGCAGTCAAAATGGCCGGTGCCTTTTCGGCTTCGGCGAAGCTGATTCTGATAATCGTGCGCACGACGCGCTGGCGCAGGCTTTGAAAAATCCTCTTATGGGCAAAGGCAAAATGCTCGGAGACGCTGC
>Ga0066709_100003272_pt1 | contig 12327 bp, 13 predicted proteins | sample GraSoiAngelo_158_FD_79665 | JGI IMG/M metagenome (GOLD analysis project Ga0066709, IMG submission 79665) | Grasslands soil microbial communities from the Angelo Coastal Reserve, California, USA - 14_1009_16_30cm | ecosystem: Environmental > Terrestrial > Soil > Grasslands | place: USA... | reverse complement strand
GAGGTCATCGGATCCTGGAAGATCATGGCGATCTCGTTCCCCCGGATCTCGCGCAGGCGACGCGGCGAGGCCAGGAGCAGGTCCTCGCCTCTGAACAGCGCCTGGCCGGACACGCGCGCAGTCTTCGGGTTCAGGCCCATGATGGTCAGGTTGGTCACGCTCTTGCCGCAACCGGACTCGCCGACGATGCCGAGCGTCTTGCCGGCGGCGAGCGAGAACGAGACACCGTCGACGGCGCCGACGACTCCGTCGTCGGTGAGGAACGCCGTACGCAGGTCGCGGACGTCGAGCAGCGGCTCGGCAGTCGTCACTCGAGCCTGATCCTGGGGTCGATGAAGGCGTAGAGGACGTCCACGACGAGGTTGAGAATGATGATGCAGAGCGTGGCGAACACGACCACGCCCTCGATCGTCGGCAGGTCGAAACTCATCAGGCTCTGCACCGCGAGCCGGCCCAGGCCGGGCAGGCCGAAGATGTACTCGGTGAAGATCGCCCCGCCGAGAGCGATCGCGATGTCCATGCCCAGCATCGTTACCACCGGCAGCAGGGCGTACCTGAGCACGTGTCGCGTCATCACCCGCGCTCCCGGCGCGCCCTTCGCCCAGGCGGTCCGCACGTAGTCCTCGCCGAGCGTGTCCATCACGTTCGAGCGGATCATCCGGACGTAGATCGCCGTGAACAGGATCGCGAACGTGACCCAGGGGAGGATCATGTGCGTGAACCATTCGGCGGGCCCGCCGCAGGTCGCCCCGAGAGGCGGGTTGATCACATCGCAGTACCCTGCGTTCGGCAGCACGTTCCACTTGAAGCCGAAGACGTACTGGAGGATGAGGCCGATCACGACGACCGGCATCGAGATCCCGATCAGCACGAAGACCATCGCCGCTCTGTCCAGCAGGGATCGGGGCCGGAGCGCGGACAGCACGCCGATCGGGATCGCGAGCAGCATCCAGAGGATCGCGCCGCCGAAGACGAGCGAGGCGGTCACGGGTGCCGCCTGACCGACCATCGAGTTGACGGCGCGGCGGTTCACGAACGACCGGCCGAGCGACTGGTCGACGATGAGCCGCTTCAGGAACAGCCCGTACTGGTACGGCACCGAGTGGTCGAGACCGAGGTAGTGCCGCACGCGGGCGACGTCCGCCGGGCGAGCGCTCCTGCCGGCTGCGAGAACAGCCGGGTCCGCCGGGATCACGAAGAAGATGACGTACGTGATCATCGTGACGGCCACGAAGAGCACCACTGCCCACAGCAACCGTCGGACGACGTAACGACCCATTATCGGTCTCGAAGGATATCGGGTGGCTCACCGGTTCCGCTGGACCCGCACGGGGCGGCGCGGGTCGTTCCCGCACCGCCCCGAAAGCGTGTCAAACGGCTACTTCTTGCAGGCCGCGGCCAGATCGACCTCCGCCACCGGGTTGTAGATGAAGCATCCGAAGTGGGAGGAGACGAAGAGTCGGTTGGCGCGGTTGAGAATCGGCACCCACGGCGGGTCCTCCGCCATCATCGCCTTGTCCAGTGCCTGGTAGGCAGCGTTGCGGTTCGCACCGGGGGCGATCAGCGCCGCCTTGTGCATCTGGGCGTTGAACTTGGCGCTGTCGTAGTACGCGTCGTTGTTGTTCGCGGACGGCCCGATCGACGTCCCGTCGAGCAGGATGTTGATGAAGTCGAACGGGTCGTTGTAGTCGGCACCCCACGCCGACCAGTTGATGTCGTAGGTGGCCTGGGCTCGGTTCCTCGCCGTCACGAACTGCTGCGCCCGCGGGAGCAGCTTGATCGTGACGTCGACGCCGATCTGCTTCAGGTTGTACTGGACGACTTGCGCCTGCAGCGGACCGGGCCCCGAGTTCGGCGCCCACATCTCCGCCTTGCCGCTGCCCGTGTGACCGCCGGCGATTGACTTCGCCTTCTTCGCGTTCGGCGCCTTGATCGGATATCCGTTCTTCAGCACCTCCGTCGCCTTGGTCACACCGCCCATTCCGGGCGGCAGGATCCGGTTCGTCCTCACGCCGGCCAGGAATCCGCGCTGCGCCAGGTACGCGTGCCGGTCGACCGCGTAGTTCACGGCCTTCGCGAGTTGCGGGTTGTTGTGGAACAGGCGGCCCGGGTCGTGGTTGAGCGCGAGGTAGTCGATCTCGAGCTCCGGCCGGGTGAAAAACTGCTTCTTGTTGACGCCGTACTTCTGCGCAATTCCGGCGTACAGGGTCGGAGTAACGCCGTCTTCGGCGTAGTCGGTCGTGCCTTTGACGACGTTCTGGTAGATGACGTCGGGGGAGTTGCCGACGTTCACCTGAATTGTGTCGACGTGGTGGGGTCGGGGGCCCTTGTAACACGTGTTCCTGTGGATCTTGATCGAGCGGTTCGGCGTGCGGGCCGCGTAGTAGTACGGGCCGCAGCTCGCATATGTGTTTACGCCGGCCGGGTCGTGGTTCCCCGCCAGCGAGGCCGTGATCGCCTGGAACGGCGGCGTCGCGAGCCGCGCCAGGAGGTCAGGAGCCGCATGCGTCAGCTTGATCGCCAGCTTGTTGCCCTTGGCGGTCACGCCCGAGACACTCGACGCCTTGCCGTCGAGCACGTCCTGCATGCCGACGATGATGTCGCTGCCCAGGAACGACGTCGACGACGCGAGCTTCGGCTGGGACAGACGGTCGATCGCCATCTTGAAGTTGGCGGACGTCACCGCCGAGCCGTCCGAGAACTTGAAGCCCGGCTTGACCGTGAAGGTGTACGTCTTCCCGTCCTTGGACACGATCGGGAAGGCGGCCGCTACCTCAGGCTGCACCTCACCGCCGCCTTGCGAAGCCTCCTTGTCCGGGTAGTTCATGAGCTTGCAAGCCGTCGCGTACTGCATCTCCCACGAGGGGACGTAGTACGTCAGCTGCGGGTCGGTGTAGTCGACGTCCGAGTTGAGCTCGGTGACGAGTGTTCCACCGGCCGCCGCCTTGACGACCTTCGCCGGATGCTGGGCCGACGGCGCAGCCGTGGCACTCGCGGCGATGATCAAGCCGACTCCAATCGCCGCTGAGACGATCGAAAACCAGAGCCTCTTCTCCATGTGGTCTCCTTTCACGAAACGCGGCTCCCACATCCGTGGGCCGTGCAGCTGTTCTCTGCTCTCCAAACGGTGAAGGACCTGTTGCCGTTTGGTCTAGACGGCGGAGCGGGAGTTTAGTTAGTCGGCGCTTCGTGCGCGCGTGGCGGTCGCTATCTCCGGCCGCCCCGCGGGTCGAACGCGTCGCGGAGCCCGTCGCCGAGCAGGTTGAAAGCGAGCGTCGTCAGGATGAGCGCAATGCCCGGCCAGAGGACGAGCTCCGGCCGTGTGGTCAGGAACTGCTGGGCGTCGGAGAGCAGGTTTCCCCAGCTCGCCGTCGGCAGCTTGATCCCGAGTCCGAGGAACGAGAGGCCCGCCTCGAACAGGATGAACTGGGCGACGTTCAGCGTCGAGAGCACGATGATCGGGCCGACGAGGTGCGGGAGGATGTGCGAGCGGATGATGCGCCATTCGCTCGCGCCGACCATCCGCGCCGCCTCGACGAACTCCTTCTCCCGTAGCGACAGCGTGATGCCTCGGAAGACGCGGGCAGGGTAGTACCAGCTGAAGAAGCCGAACACGACCGTGAGCGTGACCACCCCCTGACCGAGAAAGCCGAACGTGATGTTGTCCATTCGCGTGCCCACGACCGCAGCGAGCGCGATCACGACCAGGAGGAAGGGGAGCGCCATCGTGATCTCCGTCAGGCGCGAGATCAGCGTGTCGATCCACCCCCGGAAGAACCCCGCCATCGCGCCGAGCAGAAGGCCGAGCGCCATCGAGAGCACCGTGGCCCCGACGCCGACCTCGAGCGAGACCTGCGCGCCGTAGAGGACGCGCAGGAACTCGTCGCGGCCGAGCGTCGAGTCGCCACCGAGGACGAGCATCTGCGTCTCCGGCTCGCCGCTCGCCGAGAACACATGGACGTGCGCGAGGGCACTCGCGGGCTGTAGGTCCGTGGTGACACCGCCGTTGGAGAAGAAGGGCACGTTCGGCCCGTGGCCGAGGAAGTGCGAGGCGATCGGCGCGCCGGCGAACGCGACGAAGAAGAGAAAGACGATGAAGCCCGCCCCCGCCAAGGCCAGCTTGTCCTTGCGCAGCCTGAGCCAGACGCTCTCCCAGTAGCCGCGCGCACGGACCGCCACGACGTCTCCCCCGCCCACGCCCGCCCCGGAGACGAGGTCGTCAGTGTCGATCGTTCCGGGGAAGCTGGTGTGCTTCTCGATGTCGGTCGCCATGGCGGTGCCCGGGCAGGATACCGTCGCCGCGGGTGTTAGGTGAGATTCTGACGACTCGAGCGGACCGTTTGTTAGGTGGGTGTCCGGCTAACAAGCGAGCGGACCGCGGCGTCTACTATAGGGCGGGTGGTTACCAGAGCGCACTCGGCAAAGGGGAGGTCTCGCCCACTATCGGTCCGGCGGGTGCTGCCATGGCTGAGCGGGTTGATCCTCGCTGCGGGCATCATCTTCGCGATTGTCGTCTTCTGGCCGAGTCACCACGCGACGATCAGACCCACCAGCGGGCCGGCGGCGGAGCCCCCGGCAGCGTCGCCTGCGAAGCCGAAGAGCGTTCCGCTCTCGAAAGCGGCGACGGCCGTGGCGCGCACGTTCCTGCGCACGGCAGTCGCCCGCGTCGACCTGAACAAGGCCTGGGCGATCTCCGGCGCCAACGTTCGCGGCGGGCTCACCCACGCTGAGTGGATGACCGGCAACATCCCGGTCATCCCCTACCCGATCAAGTTGCTGGCCGTCGCCCGGTTCAAGATCGATTACTCGTACCGCGACCAGGCGCTGATCGAGGTGGCATTGCTGCCGAAGGACGGCGCATCGATCAAGCCGCAGACGTTCTTCCTCGGGCTCAAGCGCGTCGCCGGCTCCGGCGGCAAGCCGCGCTGGGTCGTCGACTCCTGGGTCCCTCGGGCCTCGACGCTCGTGCCCCAGCCGGCCAACTAGGCGAAAGGGCTTCCGGTGCGAGGCAGGCACCTCTCGTATCGCCTCCGCCGCCGCCTCGTCGCGCTGCTTGTCGTCGCTCTCGCGGCGGGCGGCTTCGCCACCGCCAGCCTGCTCTTGCCGCGGGGCGAGAGGATCGACCGCGGGCCGACGAGCCACCCGTCGGAGGCGGAGCAGGCAGCCTCGCGCCGCCCGCCTCCCCCGGTTCATCTCACGCCGGCCGATCGCGAGGCGATCCGCTCCACCATCTCGCTCTTCGTCACGACGGCGGTGTCGCGGCGCCACACCGAGCGCGCCTGGCCGATCGTCGCCCCCGTGCTTCGCGAAGGCCTGACGAAGCGCCAGTGGAGCTCGGGGAACATCCCCGTCGTGCCCTACCCGGCCGTGGGCGTCGATCTTCTCAACGTGCAGTCGCTCGCCGGGAGGACGGCCCTGATCGAGGTTGTCCTGGAGGCGGCGCCCAGCTCCAACCTCGTCCGCAAGACCTTCCAGATCGAGCTGCGGCGATTTCCGCGTGCGCCCCACGGCTGGGCCGTCTCGGCGTGGGTCCCCGAGGGTGTCTCCGAGAGCCAGATTCAACGGGATGCACGTACCACCCCCGCGTCGGAGGTCGCCGCCGACTACCGAGCGACTCATTTCTCGACCAGCTGGATCTTCGTACTGCTCGGCATCCTGCTCGGCGGCCTGATCCTCGTACCCGCCGGCGTCTTCATACGGGAGGCTCACCGCTCCCGGCGCGCCGAGGCCCGGTACCGCGCCTCGCTCGCCGACCAGGGCGAGCTACGCCGTTAGGGCTTCGGCACCACCGACGACCTCGAGGATCTCCTGTGTGATCTCGGCCTGGCGTGCGCGGTTCATCTGCAGCGTCAGGGTGTCGATCAGCTCGCCCGCGTTCTTGGATGCGTTCCGCATCGCCGTCATGCGGGCGCCCTGCTCCGACGCCGCCGACTCGAGCAATGCGCGGTAGACCTGGGTCTCGAGATAGACCGGAAGCAGCCGCGCGAGGATCTCTTCCGGCTCGGGCTCGAAGATGAAGTCCCCGCGCATCGCGTCCTGCTTCGCCTCGTCCTCGCTCGTCTCGAGGATGTCAGTCGAGATCGGCAGCAGATCCTGCTCGGTCACGTCCTGTGTCAGGGCCGAGACGAAGGTGTTGTAGACCAGCACGACGCGGTCGACGTCCCCGGCGGAGAACAGCTCGGCCGTACGGTGGGAAATCGCCTGCGCGTCGGCGTAGCCGGGCCGGTCGGTGAACCCGACGAACTCGCCGGCGATGGTCTTCTTGCGAAAGACGAGCGTCGACCGGCCCTTCTTGCCGACGGCGAGCCAGTGAACGCTCTTCCCCTCGGCGACGAGGCGCCGCTCGACAGCGAGCGCCCGCCGGATCACCTGGGCGTTGAAGGCGCCCGCGAGGCCACGATCTCCGGTCAACGGGACCACCAGAACTGACTCGATCTGCTCGCGCTGCTCGAGCAGCGGCAGCCTCACTGACGACGAGGCGCGGCCGACGCCGGCGATCAGCTCGCGCATCGTCTCCGCGTACGGGCGCATCGCCTCGATGCGCGCCTGCGCGCGCCGGAGCTTCGCCGCGGCCACGAGCTCCATCGCACGGGTGATCTTGCGTGTGTTGCGGACGGACCGGATCCGCCTCTTGATGTCTTGGACTGAAGCCACCGATGTGGTCGAGTCTTTAGTGCGCGCTGACGCAGTCAGCGCGCACTAGCTCGCAAGGCCTTTCTCCTCTTCGACGGCGAAACCCTTCACAAAGGACTTCAAGGCTTCTTCGAGTCGGGTGTTCGTCTCGTCCGTGATGTCCGCCGAGTCGCGGATCGACGCGTAGACGGAGCCTTCGGCCCGGAGCGTCTCTCGCAGCTCCTCCTGGAACCGCGGCACTTGCCCGACGGGCACGCCGTCCAGATGCCCGTTGATGCCGGCGTAGATCGCCACCACCTGCTCCTCGACGGGCCACGGTTGATATTGCGGCTGGTTGAGCGTCGCGACCATGCGCTCGCCGCGCGCAAGCGACTGCTGGGTGGCGGCGTCTAGCTCCGAGCCGAACTGCGCGAATGCCTCCAGCTCGCGGTACTGGGCGAGATCGAGCCGGAGGCGGCCCGCGACCTTCCGCATAGCGCGGATCTGAGCGTTTCCACCGACGCGTGACACCGACGTGCCCACGTTGATCGCCGGCTTGACGCCAGAGTAGAAGAGGTCGGACTCGAGGAAGATCTGGCCGTCGGTGATCGAGATCACGTTCGTGGGGATGTACGCGGCGATGTCGCCTGCCTGCGTCTCGATCACCGGAAGCGCCGTCAGCGAGCCGCCGCCGAGCGCGTCCGAGAGCTTGCAGGCACGCTCGAGCAGCCGCGAGTGCAGGTAGAAGACGTCGCCGGGAAACGCCTCACGGCCGGGCGGCCGGCGCAGCAGGAGCGAGAGCTGGCGGTAGGCGTCCGCATGCTTTGAGAGGTCGTCGTAGATGCACAGCGCGTGCCTGCCGTTGTAGAGGAAGTACTCGCCCATCGCAGCGCCTGCGAACGGCGCCATCCACTTAATCGGCGCAGCCTCCTGCGCGGGAGCGGAAACGATGATCGTGTAGTCCATCGCGCCTGTCTCGCGCAGCCGCTCGTACACCTGCGCGACCGTCGAGGCCTTCTGACCGACGGCGACGTAGATGCAGATCACGTCACCGCCGCGCTGGTTGATGATCGTGTCGATCGCGACGGCCGTCTTGCCGGTACCGCGGTCGCCGATGATCAACTCGCGCTGGCCACGGCCGATCGGGATCATCGAGTCGATCGCCTTGATCCCCGTCGCAAGCGGCTCTTTCACCGGCTGGCGCTGCACAACCCCGGGCGCCTTGAACTCGAGCGGCCGAGTTCCGTCCGCCTGGATCGGGCCTTGCCCGTCGAGCGGCTGCCCGAGCGGGTCGACGACGCGGCCGAGCGTGCCCTCGCCGACCGGCACCGACATGACCTGCCCCGTGCGGCGCACGGGCTCGCCTTCCTTGACGTGCTGCCACTCGCCGAAGAGCGCGACGCCGACGTTGTCCTCTTCGAGGTTGAACGCGATGCCGACGACGCCGTGCTCGAACTCGAGGCGCTCGAGCACCACGCAGTTCTCGAGCCCGTGGACGCGGGCGATGCCGTCTCCGACCTGAAGGACGGTTCCGACCTCCGAGAGGTCGGTCTCGACGTCGTAATGCTCGATCCTCTCTTTCAGAATCGCAGTGATTTCCTCGGGACGTAGTTTCACTGTGGCGTCTCCTTGCGATAGCCAGGTTCCATGCGCGAGCGAGTGCAGGCGAAGCCGGGCTTTGCTCGGCGAGAGCCCCCGCTGCGTGACTCCAACGAGCAACGCGAAAGGAAGGGGATCGTGGGGGAACCATGGGTTCCCCCACGGGTTTCTTCGGGACGTAGCTTCACGTGGCTCCCTGCTCCTTATCTGGTCGCGAGCTCCCGACGTAGCCGTTCGAGCCGGCCGCGCACGCTCGCGTCGACGCGCAGCGAGCCGGCCTGCAGGATCATTCCGCCGATCAGGTCCGGATCGACGACGCGCGTCGCCTCGACCGTCCGGCCCGACGCTTTCTCGATCTTGTCGACGATCGTCCGCGCCTCGTCGTCGGAAAGCTCGTGCGCGGTCGTCAGCTCGACCGCAACGCGGCCGCGGGCGCGATCGACGAACGCCCGGAACTCCTCGTAGACCTGCGCGATCTCGCTTGCTCGTCCCTTCTCCGCCAGGAGCCGCAATGCGTTGGTCACGAGCTCGTCCGCTCCCTGCGTCAGCTGCGCCAGCACGTCGGCCTTCGCGGCAGGCTCGAGCTGCGGGTTGGCGAGAAAGCCCTGGAGCTCGGGCGACTCGTCGAGCGCCTCGACGAACGCGCCTAGGTCGCGGTCGACCTCGTCGATCCGCTTCTCGTCCTGCGCCGCCTCGAACAAGGCACGCGCGTAGATGCGCTGGGCGGCGGCCACTAGTTTCTGCGCTCCAGCGCCGAGAAGTCGAGCTCTGAGATCGCCTCGTCGATGAGGCGCCGCTGGTCGTCGGTGTCGAGCACCTTGCCGACGACGCGCTGTGTCGCCTCCACCGTGAGGCCCGCAACCTCGCTGCGGATCTGATCGATCGCGCGCGACGTCTCGGCGTCGATCTGCTTGCGGGTCTCGTCGAGCCGCCGCTGACGATCAGCCTCCGCCTCCTCGCGGACCCGCGCCATCTGCGCGTCCGCGACCTTGCGCGTCTCCGCCAGGATCTCGGCGGACTCCGACTTCGCCTGCCCGATCAGCGCGCGATGCTGCTCGAGCAGCTTGCGGGCCTCGGCGCGAGCGTTGTCGGCCTCGGCGATCGCGTCCTGGATGCGTTTGCGCCGAGCGTCGATCTGGGTCTGAATCGGCCCGAAGGCATATCGCTTGAGAATCAAGAACGTCAGCCCGAAGAAGACGATCGTCCAGATCATCAGCCCCGGGATGATCTTGGTGAGCGGACTGCTGGCGGCGACTATCACTTAACCAGGACGAACCCGAGGAAGCCGCCGACCAAACCGTAGAAGACGACCGCTTCAGTCAGCGCGAACCCGAGCCACATGATGCCCTGCAGCTCACCACGGAGCTCGGGCTGCCGCGCAACCGACTGGATCATCGAGGCAAACACCGTGCCGATGCCGATGCCGGCACCGAGAGAGCCCAGCCCCATACCGAGACCGAAGCCCAGCGCCTGCCCGGCCTTGACCACACTGCCCGACGTTGCTGCAAGCAGATGAATCACGTGCTCCTCCTTAGTGCTCTGGCTCGATCGCCGAGCCGATGTAGATGGCGGTGAGGGCCGCGAAGATAAACGCCTGGATCGTCACGACGATCGCGACCTCGAAGCCGTAGAAGGCGATTCCGATGAGGAACGAGATCGGCACCGCGATATAGAACGTGATGCCGGAGAGAATGAAGATCAGGCCAATCGAGATCAGGATCAGCATGTGGCCGGCGAGCATGTTCGCGTAGAGACGGACGCTCAGGCTGACGACGCGGAAGATGTGAGAGATCGTCTCGAGGAACGCCATCGGCACGATCATCGCCTTCGGCACGCCCGCGGGAATGAAGCTCTTGAAGTACTTCAACCCATTCCAGCGAAAGCCCTCCACGTGCGTGAAAACGACGCTGAAGACCGCGAGGACGAGTGTGACCGAGAGCTGCGAGGCGACGGCGTAGATGCCCCATGCCGGTAGGGCTACACCGCCAACGTGGAACTTGTCGTTCGTCAACGGGAGCGGGAGAAAGCTGATCAGATTGGCAATCCAGATAAAGAGGAAGAGCGACGCCACGTAGGGGAACCAGCGGCCAATCGCCTTCGACGGCAACCCTTGTTCCGCGATCTGGGTTTGCACGACGTCATAGATGCTCTCGCCGACCGTCTGGCGCGAGCCTGGGTCGACGCGAAGGCGGAGCCGCATGAAGCCGATTCCAAAGGCGATCGTCAGCAGTGAGGCGAGCGCCAGATAGGCCACGGCCTTGTTGATGGACATGTCGAAGGGCCCGATGTGAATCGAGACCCAGGGGTCAAGCCGGAACTCGTCTGCTGGATTGAAATCGCTGGAGCCGGCAAACGCAGCCGACGGCGCGACCAGCACGAGGAGCACCACGCCTGCAAGTGCCCTCCTCAACGTCATCGGTCCGCTCCGAAGTACGACGCGAGCGAGACGATCAACTCGAACGTGTAGGCAGCTATGTAGGTAAGCGCCGCTGCCACTCCCACCGGCTTGTTCGCCAGAGTGATTGCGATCAGGACGATCATCACCCCGATCACCCGGAAGCTCATGGCAACCGCCGTGAGTCCAGACATGGCGAGGTGATCGAGCCCGAGCGGCAACCGTGCGAGCGAGAACGCCACCACTTCGCCCGCGGCCCAGACGGCGGCTGCGACCCCCCAGCCGGCAAGCGGCCACCCGGCCGCGAGGAAGATCGGAAGCGTGACGAGAATGACCAGGCTGCCCGCGGCTGTCGGGGCGCGGCGACTCGGCATCGGTCGAGGCGTGGAAAGGACGCCTTTCATGATCCCCGGAAATAGCCTCGATAACGACGATATGTCGTGACGACGCCCCCGGGCACGCCCACGACGGCACCACCAAGCGCCCCGTAGCTCCAGTGTCCGGCGGCCCAGCCGATCAGCGAACCGACCCCTATCGACGCTGCCGTCGTCGCAACCAGCAGACCGCCCGCCCCGGCAGGGTTGAACGTGGGGCGCGGAGACGGCTCCATCGCGCGGGAGCATACCAGTCTGGCGATCCGAGTTTGTAACAGCGAAAACACCGTAGACATGCTGATTTCTCCGAAGTTCGTTACGCTACTAGGATAGCGCGCGTGGAGCGCCTCGTGCTCGTTCACGGCAGCGTCACGGGCGGGCGCCCGACCTGGACGGCACAGCGCTCCGGCCTTCGCCACCGGTTCGACCTGGTGGTGCTCGAACGACCGGGGTTCCCACCCAGCCCGCCGGTGGAGCGCGTCGACTTCGATCATCACGCGCAACTGCTCCTTGGGCAGTTGCGCTCTGGAGACCACGTCGTCGGGCACTCGTACGGTGGTGTGATCGCGCTGTTCGCGGCTGGAAGCTCCCCGCATCTGGTCCGGTCGCTGACCGTGATCGAGCCACCGTGTACCCGTGTCGCAGCCGGACACCCCGCCGTCGACCGCTTCGCGGAGGACGGTCGCCGGTGGTGGGCCGAAGGGCCGCGGGATGACCCCGAGGCGTTCTTACGCGGGTTCCTGCGGTACGTCGGCTCCGACTTCGATCCGCCTTCGCCGCTGTCACCGGAGCTCGAGCAGGGCGCGCGCACCTTGACGGTCGAGCGCGGGCCATGGGAGGCCGACATCCCGCTGACGGCACTTGCTTCCGCCCGCATGCCCATGCTCGTCGTTTCCGGCGCGCATCACGCCGCGTTCGACGCGATCTGCGACGTGCTCGAGGAACGGCTGCACGGCGAGCGCCTCGTCCTTCCCGGCTACGGACACGCCCCGCAGCGCCATCCCGACTTCAACGACGCGCTGGCGTCCTTCGTCGAGCGCGCCGCGGCACGTCGCCGCGAGCTTGCTGACCGAGCCGACTCGGTCGACCCTCGATGTCGGTGAAGACGAAGGTGACGGTGCCCTGCGGACGGGCCTCGCTCACGCGCTCCGGCGTTCTTTCCTGCCCGGCGCCGCTGCGTCCCTCTTGCCCACCCGCCGCCGGACGCGCGGGTTCGCGAGCTTGACGATCTCCAGCAGATAGACGATGTAGACCGAGAAGGCCAGCGCAGCCGCGGCGATGCCCGCCACGGCGACGGTGCCCCACGTGTGCCAGTGACCGCCCTCGCGGAAAGCCACGAAACGGGTC
>Ga0066709_100003271_pt1 | contig 12332 bp, 12 predicted proteins | sample GraSoiAngelo_158_FD_79665 | JGI IMG/M metagenome (GOLD analysis project Ga0066709, IMG submission 79665) | Grasslands soil microbial communities from the Angelo Coastal Reserve, California, USA - 14_1009_16_30cm | ecosystem: Environmental > Terrestrial > Soil > Grasslands | place: USA... | reverse complement strand
GTCGCCCATGTCGATGAAGGCGCTGCGCTCCTGCCGGTTGCGCAGATTGAAATCGAAGATTTTGCCGTACCAGTCCAGCGCCTCGTCGATGTCGCCGACCTCGATCGCCACATGGTTGATCCCGATCAGCCGCGGCTTCTTCCCGTCACTCATGTCCATCCTCCGGTTTCTCAGGATGCATGAACACATTTGAGCCCGACCGGCACCGCACGCGCAAGCGCGCCAGAAGAAACGCTTTACCGCAAAGGCCGCGGAGGAAGCGCAGCGGCCGCTGAGCGGCACGGCGCCTTCGCGTCCTTCGCGTGTCCTTGGCGTCCTCTGCGGTAAGGCTTTAGTCTTTTGCTGGCAATGCGAGGAGCGCGCGATGGCGGAATATGTGATCACGACGGCGGTCGGGACCGGCGAGAAGGGCTTTGCCGGGGATGGTGGGCCGGCTCAGGCGGCCTGGCTGAACGGTCCGTTCGATGTGGCGTTCGACAGCGCCGGAAACCTCTTCTTTTCCGACACCTTCAACCACCGCATCCGCCGGGTCGATACCCGGACTGGCGTCATCACGACGATCGCCGGCAATGGCGAGGCCGGATATGCCGGCGATGGCGGGCCGGCGGTGCGGGCGTCGCTAAACGAGCCCTACGGCATCGCGATCGACCGCGCCGGCAATATCTTTGTCGCCGACCGGCTGAACCGCCGCGTTCGGCGCATCGACGCCGCGAACGGGAGCATCACCACTCTCGCCGGCACCGGTGAGGCCGCCTATTCCGGCGATGGCGGGCCGGCCGTCCGGGCCGGGCTCGCCGAGCCGAACGGTCTCGCTTTGGATGCCGAGCAGCGCCACCTCTATATTGCCGATGTCGCCGACCACCGGGTGCGCATCGTCGATCTCGCTTCCGGCACGATCGCGACCTTCGCCGGCACCGGTGCGCCCGAGCATGGCGGCGATGACGGCCCCGCCGCCGAGGCCCGCATTTTCGGCGCCCGCGCGGTCAAGCTTGGTCCCGACGGCACAATCTACATCCTCGAGCGGCAAGGCAGCAGCCTGCGCGCCGTCGACGCCGCGACCGGCATCATCACGACGATCGCCGGCACGACCGGGCGCGGCTATTCGGGCGATGGGGGTCCGGCGCTTGCCGCGGTATTCGACGCGCCCAAGGAGATGGCGATCGACCCAGACGGCAATATCCTAATCGTCGATACGGAAAACCATGCGATCCGCCGGATCGACCGCGGCACCGGAGTGGTCACGACGATCGTCGGCGGCCGCAAGGGCGAGGGCGGCGATGGTGGGCCGGCGGCCGCGGCCGGCCTCGACCGCCCGCACGGCGCGGTCGTCGGCCCCGACGGCGCCATTTATATCGGCGACACCAACAACCACCGCATCCGCAAGGTCGTGCGGCAGGGTTGACTTATCGCCGGCTACGGCCAGTTTTTATAGTGCAAGCCAGCGCGGGATCCCGCATGTCGCAAATCGTAAAGACGCTTGGAAAAGCCATAGCGGAAGCATCAACACTGCCGGAAGCCGACCAGGAGCAGATCGGCCGGCAGCTGCTGTCCCATATCGAAAAGCTGCGGCAGCTCCGTATCGAAATCGATAAAGGCATTCATTCGCTGGACGCCGGCGAGGGCAAGCCACTCGACATCAAGGAATTTCTCGCGGAGCAGAACGCGCGGCATGGCCGATCCTAAGCGGCCGGTTTCATGGTCGCGGGACGCTCTCACCGACTTAGCTGAGATTTGGCGCTATTACGCCGAGGCCGCGAGGCCGTAAACGGCTGACGGAATCATCCGCGACATCGAAAAGGTGTGCCGCCTGCTTGAGGACCATCCGCTGGCTGGGCGCGCGCGGGATGAGGTGCGCCCAGGACTCAGATCGATTGCAGCGCGGCCGCACGTCGTCTTCTACCGCGTCACAGATGATGCTGCCGAAATCATTCGTGTGTTGGACGGGCGCCGGGATATTGAAGAAATCTTTGCCGCCGAACCCAGGAGGTAGAGCCGCTGCCCAGGGCGCGGAATAGCTATCCGGCATCCCACGTTGTATCGCGCTAGAGCCGCGTGGTGCTAATGACCGCATCGCGATGCATTGGCTATTTGCATGTTAATACGAACGACTTGACTTCTCTATTTAGGATTGTGGCGACATAAAGGTATTATTTGGATAGGCGAATAGATCCTGTAGAAGTCCCGTTCTCGGCGTGTCTTGCAGCGCTTCGCTGCTCAGGCAAGCGAGAGGACCTCACATGACGCCGAAGAACTCCCTGACGACCGCCCTTCTGATTGCCGCACTGGCCCTCCCGGTCAGCGCGTTCGCGCAAACCACGACAGCGCCGAGCCCCAGCATGCCGCCCGCCGCCGCGGCCCCGCGCGCGGCGGCTCCTGCCGCGACGGCCCCACAAGCGGCGGCACCGGCCGCGGCATCGCACACGTTGCCGGCCGCCGCTCAGGCGAGCCGCCACATGCGCGATGATCAGATCCGCGCCAGCAAGCTGATCGGCGCGGCGGTCTACGACCCGGCCGACCAGAAGATTGGCTCGGTCGACGAGCTGGTGCTCAATCCTGACGGCAAAGTGGCCGATGTCGTGATCGGCGTCGGCGGCTTTCTTGGCACCGGCGAGAAGCGGGTCGCGGTCCCGATGGCCGAATTGAAGCGCGGCAAGAATGACCATTTCGTGCTCGCCGCGACCAAGGACTCGCTAAAGCAGATGGCCACTTTCGAATTGAAGACCGCGAGCATCGCCGGCAGCGGCTCGTCAGCGCACAAGTAAACTCACGCACATTCAAGACCGGCGCCCGGCGGCTCTCGTCGGGCGCCGGTTCGTTTTAAAGCCGTCAGTTCAGTTATCGCCCGCCAGAAACCGGCGCAGTTCAGCGACGAGATCCTTCGGGTTGTCGCCCTGCACCGTGTGACCGGCGCGCGGCACGGTGACGAATTTCCCGTCCGGCAGACGCTGCGCCAGCCGGATGCCGTCCTTCTCGTGAAACACATCGCTCTCGCCGCCGCGCACGATCAGCGTCGGGCAGGCGATACGCTGCAGCCCGTCGGCGAGCTTGGCCCGCTCGGCGCGGTGCACTTCCTGGTCGAGCGCCTTGAAGCGCTGCGTGTCGTACTTCCACTTCCAGGTGCCGTCGGGCTGCTGCCGCAAATTGTGCATCAGACTGCGGCGCAGGATCTTGGGGTCGCGGCGCGGGTTGAATTCGAGGGCCTTCTCGATGATCGCCTCGACCGTCACGGTTTCCTGCACCTGGGTGACGAAGTCGCGGATGCGGCTCGATCCCGGCCGGCGCATCTCGGGGCCGGCATCGATAATGACGAGATTGGAGAGGCGCTCGGGATGCGCCACCGCGAAGGCGAGCGAGTTGATCGCGCCCAGCGACATCCCGACCAGGATGAACCGGTCGAGGCCTAGATGGTCGACAAAGCCCTTGGTGTCCGCGAGCGCCGCGCCAATCGAATAATCGCCGTCATGGGCCCAGTCGCTGTCGCCGTGGCCGCGCTGATCGAGCGCGACGCAGTGATATTCGTCGCGCAGCGCCAGGCTGACGAGGTCCCAGGTATGCGCCGTCAGGGCGCCGCCATGCAGGAAGACGATGGTCGGCAGATGCTTGTTGCCCCAATCGAGGTAATGGAACCGCATCCGGCCGAGGCGAAATTCATGACTTTGCGGCAATACCACCTCGCCAAAGCTGAAGCCGGCCCGCACGGCGGTCATGGCAAGGTGCTCGCGGTATTCCTCGGGGGACAAGCTCATGGCGTAGGCGGCTCCTTCGGCATGTGGCGGCGCAGCGCCGCAGCCGAGGCTTTAGCACGAAAAGCTCGCTTAACGCTCGTTTTGCAATGCAGCAGGGGTATGCGCCGCCGGCATGCGCCCTCATTCGTCACCCGGCGAAGGCGAAGGCCGGATCCACTCTTCAATGTCTACGGCGCGGATTGGTGGGTCCCGGCTGTCGCCGGGATAACGGCGTTATGCGATTGAGCGTCCCCGGCTTGCCGATGGCGGTGTTTCCCCTCATCGCCGAACCCGATAGCATCGCCCCAGAACCGACAGCGAGGCCGCGATGAGCCAGATCAACCTTCGGCACGGGATTTTCCTGCCGCCCTTCCATCCCAATGAGGAGAACCCGACCCAGTGCCTCGAGCGCGATCTCGACCTGATCGTGCACCTCGACAAGCTCGGCTTTCACGAGGCCTGGATCGGCGAGCACCATTCGGCCGGTTATGAGATCATCTCGTCGCCCGAGATCTTCATCGCCTTCGCCGCCGAGCGCACCCGCCATATCCGGCTCGGCACCGGCGTCGTGTCATTGCCCTACCACCACCCGATGATGATTGCCGACCGCATCGTTCAGCTCGACCACATGACCCGCGGCCGGGTCATGTTCGGCGCCGGGCCGGGCCTCCTCGCGTCCGACGCGATCATGATGGGCATCGATCCGATGACCCAGCGCGACCGGATGGCCGAGGCGCTCGACGCGATCCTGCGCCTGTTCCGGGGCGAGATCGTCACCGAGAAGACCGATTGGTACACAATGGAAGGGGCGCGGCTTCACCTCTTGCCTTACACCAAGCCGCACCCCGAGGTCGCGGCGGTCAGCGCGGTGACCCCGTCGGGCGGCCGGCTCGCCGGCAAATACGATCTCAGCATGATCTGCGTCGCGGCGACCAACCCGTTCGGCTATGACGCGCTGGCCTCGAACTGGCAGATCGCCTGCGATGTCGCGGCCGAGCACGGGCGGCAGATGGACCCGGCGCGACTGCGTCTGGTGGGCCCGATGCATATCGCCGAGACCCGCGAGCAGGCCTTCAAGAATGCGCGCTGGGGCTTCGAGCGCTATCTCGGCTACCTCAACAACAACCAGCCGCGCTTTATCGTGCCGCCCGGGCAGGATGCGCTTGAATGGTTTGTCGAGAACCGCTACGGCGTCTGCGGCACGCCCGACGACGCGATCACCTTGATCGAGCGGCTGCAGGACAAGCAGGGCGAGTTCGGCGTGTTCCTGCACCAAGCGCACAACTGGGCCGATTGGGAGGCGACCAAGCGCTCCTACGAGCTCTACGCCCGTTATGTGATGCCGCATTTCAGCAAGGCGAATGCCTCGCGCGCCGCCTCCTTTCAATGGTGCGGCGACAACCGCGCCGAATTCAGCGCCAAGCGCCAGGCCGCGGCCAAGGCGATGTTCGACAAGCATGAGGCGGAGCAGCGCGAGCGCGCTCAGCCGGCCGTCACCCGCCCGGCGCGCGGCCACGAGGCGTGGTAGCAAGCTCTTTAGCGCGAAGTTCGCAAAGGATACGCAATGATCGCGATGGGTTTGGAGTGCCTTCGCGTATCCTTCGCGCTCTTTGCGTTAAAGGATGAATTTTTTAGTTCACGAAGCGGTACAGCTTCGCGGCGTTGTCGCAGACGATCTTCTTGCGAACCGCTTCCGGTAGGTGGCCGAGCTCCTTCTGGATGTACTCTTGCGAGTCCGGCCAGATGCCGTCGGGATGCGGGAAATCCGAGCCCCACATGATGTTGTCGACGCCGAGCTCGTCGATCAATTTCACCCCGATCGGGTCACTCTGATAGGTGGCGTAGCACTGGCGCTTCCAGTACTCGCTCGGCTTCATCGTCAGGTCGAGTTCCTTGAACTGGTCCTCCCATTCCGCGTCCATGCGGTCGAGGATGTACGGAATCCAGCCGGTGCCGGCCTCGCCGATCACCATCTTCATCTGCGGCCGGTGGTGCAATACACCGGCGAAGATCATCGACATCAGCACATCGGCCATGTGCATCTGGAAGCTGGTAATACTCGCGGCGCGGGCGGCCAACAGGGTCTTGCCGGTCAGCTTCGAGAAATCGCGGCCCGGCCCGCCGATCGTGTGGAAATGCACCGGCAGCCCGCTGGCCGCGATCGCGTCCCACACCGGGTTCCACCAGGGGTCCCACAGCGGCGTCATATCGTGGCGGCGCGCGACTTCGAGGCCGCGCACATTGCCGCGCTTGGCGACGCGTTCGATTTCGGTAACCGCCTCTTCGACGCTGTGGTTGGGGATGTTGGCAAGACCGGCGAAGCGCTCGGGATGATGGCCGCAGAAATCGGCGAGCCAGTCATTGTAGATGCGCAGCATTGTCCCGGCCGCCTCGTCGTCGTTGAGGCGGTTGGTGGCGCCGAGGATGCCGTACAGCACCTCGGCCTGCACCCCGTCGCGATCCTGTTCCTTCAGCCGCAGATCGGGGTCGGTCAGCCGGCGGATGCCCTTTTTGCCGTCCTCGTAGAGGCCGGTCGAGGCCATCCGATCGGAGCGGTGGATCTTGCCCGGCTCGTACAGCCTTCCGGCCGAGCCCATGCCGTTCATCAGCCCGAAGGACGAGCCGTTCTTGGTGACCCATTCCTTGCCGCGCGGCCCGTCGGTGACGTAGGGCATGCGATCCTTGACCGCGGCCGGCGCGTTGGCGGTGAACAGATCGGGCGGCAGCCAGATCAGGTCGACATGGCAATCAGCCGAAATGACGTCGTATTTCATCGCGCCGCCCTCTTTCCGCTCACGGTTGGCGGCAGCGTAGCGCGGCCGGAGGGCGGCTGCCTAGCAATTGCTTGTCGAGTTTAGCGGATGCGCTGCAGCGCATCCCGGTATCTCGGCGGCAACTCGCCATGCGCCGGATAGAAATGCACATTGCGTGCCCGTTGCGGCACTTCCACCACTTGCGCGAAGTGCTGCGCCGTCGGCCCGACCGAGGCGGCTTCAACCCTGTACCCGGTCTTGCCGCGCCGCGCCGCATAGGCTTGGCGCCGGTAGCCCTGGCGACGCTGCTCGTACTCGATCCGCACACCGTGCACTTCCCGCCCCGTCCGCTTTTTCAAGGCGCCGGTCTTCCAGGCCTTGATGTCGCCCGCGATGTAGACCCGCTTGATCTTGGGGTACACCGCGCGTTGCCCGCCGCGGGTCTTCTGGTCCAGATCATAGGTGACGTACATCTCATGAGCCCCGCCCTTGTACTTCGATTCGGTGGGGCGGTAGCCGGTCTTGGCTGCGATTGTCATCGTCCGGTCCCCCATCGCTCGTCATAATCGGCATCGGTACCGATCGCGTGGGCACGCCGGTTGATCTTGCGGGCCGTCTTGCGGAATTCGTCCTGGCCGACCCGGCGGAGCGTTCCGGCTTCGCGGCCGAACTTTTCCTCCCAGGACGGTGCGTAGGTAAGAGTGATCATATAGCCCGCCCGTTTGTATAACTCGGTCAAGGCAGGCCGCGATTTGGCGCCCTCCACGTCGCGACGGATGTCGGTAAAAACCCGTTTCATGCCGGTCTTGCTGTCTACTTTGCCATAGATGTGTCTATCCTCGGCCATCGAGAGCCTCCATTCCGTAAAATCTTGGCTTAGCGGTGTGCTATAGGCGGCAATGCTTTGGCACGCCTCAGCCGCACCGCCTCTCAATCACAACATCGAAACGATCCGCAGGGTTCACGAGGTGCGGAAGGCTGAAATCGTCAGCCGCGGCCGAACGCCTTCCTCAATTCGCCTTTAGCGCGTTCGAGCACGTGGTTTTTCCGCTTGGGGAGATCCTTGCCGGCGCGATTGATGTAAAAAGTCAGCATCGACATCGCCGATTGATACGGCGTTCCCTTGCGTCGCTTGCTGGCTTCGGCCGAGCGTTTCAACGACAGCGCAATCTCGTGCGCATCGCCGCCCACGAACACGCCGGATTCGAGATCGAGCGCGTTGCTGCGCCGGGTGACACCGGCCGACCAACGCTTATTCGCCGTCGACGCTGCGCTCCGGCTTCTTGTCACGGACCGCCGTCCCTCGCACTGGTGTAGATACCGTCGCAACGGCCCCGGGACGGCGCAAGTTCCCCAAGCTTTGTCGGGTCACCAGGCGGCAATGTCGAGAAAGGTGCTCTGGTACGTCGCGCCGTCGCCGATATCGGTATAGCGGTCGGAGCACAGCATGTTGATGGTGCCGGCGAGGGTTTCCTCGTCCGGACGCTGGCCGGGCACCAGCACGACTCGTGGCAATACTTCGTCGCTAACTTTGAGAATGAGGCCGACCGTCCCGCGATCGTTGAACAGGCGCACCTTGGCGCCGTCGGCAAGCCCGCGGCGCTGCGCCTCCTCCGGATGCAGGATGCAGCACGGCTCGCCCTCGCGCCGGCGCAGGAAATCGACGCCCGAATAGGCGGTGTGGGCCTGGAAATAGCCGGGCGCGGTCAACAGGCGCAACGGCCAGCGCGCGGCATCGCGCTGTTCTTCCGGATCGGGCTGCCAATCCGGCATCGGCGCGAGCCCCGCCTTGGCCAGCTGCTCCGAATAGAATTCGAGCTTCCCCGACGGGGTACGGAACTCCTGGCCATCTTCCGGCGCAAGCCGGATCGGTCGGCCGCTGCATACATCACCCAAGTAGAGCGTCGCCGGCGCGCCTTTGGCGCCGCGGAACAGCTCGGCCAGCGCCTCGGTCGGGCTCATCCGGAACACCGGGTCGGTCAGGCCCATGCGCCGCGCTAATTCCTGCGCCAGCCGGAAATTCGACCAGGCCTCGCCCTGGGGCGGGACCGCCGCGCGTCCGTATTGCAGCCAATAGGTGCCGTAGGCGCGGTAAAAATCCTCGCTTTCGAGATAGGTCGCGGCCGGCAACACGATATCGGCATAGCGCGCTGTCACTGACAGGAAAGGGTCGTGCACGACTGTGAACAAATCCTCGCGCAGCAATCCCTGCCGCACCTTGCCGGCATCCGGGCAGGTGACCGCCGGGTTGTTCGCGGCGATCAGCAGCCCGCGCAAGGGCGGGTCCGTCATGTTGAGCAGCGCGTCGCCGAGCCGCAGATGATTGACCAGCCGGGTTGCCGCCGGCCCTGAGGGCTTGCGCAGCGCATTGTAGTTCAGCTCGCACGAGGCCGCGGTCAGCAACAGCGCGCCGCCGCCGCGCCGGCCATAGGCGCCGGTCACTCCCGGCAACAAGGCGACGGCGCGCAACGCCTCGCCGCCGCGCGCGAGGCGCGTCATGCCTTCGCCGATGCGGATGAAGGGCCGCTGCGCGGCGCCATACATCCGCGCCAGCCGTTCGATATCGCCCACGGCCAGGCCGGTGATTTCGGCAACCCGCGCGGCGGGAAAGCGCGGCAACACCTCGGCTTCGAGCCGGTCGAACCCCACCGTATGCGCCGTGACGTATTCCCGGTCGACCAGCCCGTCGCGGACCAGGATGTGCATGATCCCAAGAGCCAATGCCGCGTCGGTGCCGATCCGGATCGGCAGATGCCAGTCGGCCGCGCGGGCGGTGCGGCTCTTGCGCGGGTCAATGACGATAATCGGCACGCCCCGCTTCTGTGCCGCCTCGGCCTTGGCCCAGAAATGCACATTGGTGGCGACGAGGTCGGCGCCCCACGAGACGATCAGGTCGCTCTCCTCGACCGCCTCCGGATCGGCGCCGCCGACCGGCCCGACCGTCACGTTCCAGGCCTCTTCGCAGCAGGTGTCGCACACCGTGCCGGCGATCAGCCGGCTGGTGCCGAGCGCATGAAACAGGCCGAGCATCAGCCCGCGGTTCAACTGCCCCTGATGCGCGCTGTAGGCGTAGCCGAGCAAGGCCAAGGGGCCGGACTCGGCGATGATCGCCTGCCAGCGTCCGGTGATCTCGTCGAGTGCCGCGTCCCAGCTGATCGGTTCGAACTTGCCTTCGCCCTTGGCCCCGGCCCGGCGCAGCGGCGTCTGGAGGCGCGCCGGCGAATGCACCAGCTCGGCGTCGCGATTGACCTTGGCGCAGGCGAACCCGGCGGTGAAAGGCTGCTCCGGGTCGCCCTTGATGCGCAGCACCCTTCCATCCTCGACCTCGGCCAATAGCGAGCACATGTCGGGGCAATCATGGGCGCAGACAACGCGAACCGTTTCCACCAGTGACTCCGGCACGAGGTTGATCGGTTCTTGTCGCAGAAACAGGCAGGGCCTTCCACCTCGCTCTTCAACAGATCCCGGCGAAGGCCAGGAACTATTCATCCGCGCCCCGGCGATTGCGGCATGTGTCCCGGCCTGCGCCGGGATCCCGTTAGTGACGACTGGGCAAGCAGGATGCGCTGTCCGGAAATCCGGCTATGATCGGCCAAACCCGCCAGGAGAGAGACATGTCCGATCTGCTCGAAGCCACGGAAAACGGCATCACGACCCTGACCCTGAACCGGCCGGAACGGCTCAACGCGCTGTCGCCGGCGATGACCGCGGCCTTGAAGGAAACGCTGGAGCGCCTCTCGACCGACCACGAGTGCGGCGCGATCGTCATTACCGGCGCCGGGCGCGGCTGGTGCGCCGGCGGCGACGTCAAGACGATGGAGAGCCGCGGCAAGGACCAGACTGTGGAGGACCGGGTCGAGGGCCTGCGCCATGCGCATCAATTGCCCTTGCTGCTGCGCACGATGCCGAAAATCGTCATCGCCTCGATCAACGGCCCGGTCGCCGGCGCCGGGCTCGGACTGGCGCTCGCCTGCGATCTGCGGATCGCCGGCAAATCGGCGCGCTTCGGCACCGCCTTCGCCCGCATCGGCTATTCCGGCGATTATGGCGGCTCGTGGAGCCTCACTCGCCTCGTCGGCACGGCGAAAGCCCGTGAGCTTTATTATACCGCCGATATTCTCGACGCCGAGACGGCGGGGACGCTCGGCATCGTCAACCGTGTCGTGGCCGATGATGAACTCCAGGCCGAGGCGACGGCCTTGGCGCGCCGCATCGCCGACGGGCCGCGTATCGCGTTCGGCTATATGAAGCGCAACCTTCACGCTGCCGAGACCGAGCCCTTCCAGACCGTGCTCGAACTCGAAGCCGAGCATCAGGCGCGCTGCGCCTTCACCGAGGATCACAAGGAGGCGGTCGCCGCCTTTGTCGAGAAGCGCCGGCCCGTGTTTCAGGGGAGGTGACAAATGGCCGGCCTCTATTTCGAGGAGTTCTCGGAAGGGCAGGTGTTCGAACACGCAATGACCCGCACCGTCACCGAGATGGACAATGTGTTGTTCACCACCTTGACGATGAACCCGCAGCCTCTGCACCTTGATGCCGAATTCGCCCGCACCACCGAGTTCGGCCGGCCCTTGGTCAACAGCATCTTCACCTTGGGTCTGGTGATCGGCATGACGGTCGGGGACACGACGTTGGGCACCACGGTTGCCAATCTCGGCATGAGCGATGTGCGTTTTCCGAAGCCGGTGTTTCACGGCGACACGATCCACGCCCGCACGACAGTGGTTGCGACGAGGCGCAGTAAGTCGCGCTCGGATGCCGGCATCATCGAGTTCGAGCATGTCGGCCTCAACCAGCGCGGCGAGGAAGTCGCGATCTGCCGCCGCGCCGCGCTGATGAAAACGCGCCCGGCGTAGGTGGATTTGGCGATAGAGTTCATGCTCGGTCACCGCGTTCACACGCTCCCCCAAAAAATCGCCTTGGCCGGGCTTGTCCCGGCCATCCACGTCTTGCAGCTGGCAACCACCCGGAAAAGACGTGGGTGACCGGGACAAGCCTGGTCACGGTGCCTGGGTAGTGCGTTTGTAAAAGGACATCGCCATGCGCTCGATGCTGTTCGTCCCGGCCGATAGCGAGCGGAAGCTGGCGCGCGGGCTCGACTCCGGCGCCGATGCGGTGATCCTCGATCTCGAGGATTCGGTCGCGGCCTCGAACCGTCCGACCGCCCGCAAGCTGGCCCGCGACTTTCTGGAAGCGCACGGCCCCGACCGCATCCTCCGCTATGTCCGCATCAATCCGCTGGCGAGCGGGCTGGCCCTCGACGATCTCGCCGCGACGGTGGCGGGTCGGCCCGACGGCATCCTGCTGCCGAAATGCCTGCCCGAGGATGTCTGCACCCTCGATCACTATCTCTCGGCCTTCGAATCCGCGGCCGACGCGCCGGTCGGCACCATCCGCCTCATCGCGATCGCGACCGAGACGCCGCAGGCCGTGTTCGCGCTCGGCGGTTATGCCGGGGTGTCGCCGCGACTCGAAGCGATCACCTGGGGCGCCGAGGATCTGTCGGCCTGCCTCGGCGGCAGCAACAAGACGATCGCGGGCGAATATGACGGCCCCTATCGGCTGGCGCGCTCGTTGTGCCTGCTGGCGGCGGCCGCCGCCGACGTCGTCGCGATCGACACAATCTACACCGATTTCAAGGATCCGGACGGGCTGAAGGCCGAATGCTTGGCGGCGCGGCGCTCGGGTTTTGCCGCCAAGATGGCGATCCACCCGGCCCAGCTCGCGACGATCAACGAGGCGCTCTCGGTCAGCGCCGCCGAGCGGGAGTGGGCTGAGCGGGTCATCGCCGCCTTCGCCGCCAACCCAGATGCCGGCACTCTGGCGCTCGACGGCAAGATGATCGACAAGCCGC
>Ga0066709_100003270_pt1 | contig 12334 bp, 11 predicted proteins | sample GraSoiAngelo_158_FD_79665 | JGI IMG/M metagenome (GOLD analysis project Ga0066709, IMG submission 79665) | Grasslands soil microbial communities from the Angelo Coastal Reserve, California, USA - 14_1009_16_30cm | ecosystem: Environmental > Terrestrial > Soil > Grasslands | place: USA... | reverse complement strand
AGGCACCGCAATGAGAATAGCGATCTGGCCGGTCCTCGCAGCCGTCCTGTCGTGCTGCCTGCCGATCGGCATTCGGGGTTCGACCATGCCTTTCCAGGGTTCAGGTGCGAGCGCCAACGCTCTCCCGTCGGAAACACGTGCCTACGGCGAGATGACCGCGGCGCACTGAAACACCCGCGTATATTCGCTGGACGGCGCAGCCAGACGAATCATTTGCCAGTGCCCTCCGCCAGGGCGGCCAGATAGCCCAGGCAACCCACGACCATCGCCGCGATTCCGGCGAGCAGCAACGTCCCGACCTGGAAGCCGGCAAGATTGTATGTGCCGCGAAAGCGCGCGAGCACGGACGCCACGCTCAGAAGGAGGCCGGCGACGCCGCCGACCCGGCCGACCCACATGAACAACTTTGCCATGCAGGCTAGGGCGCCAAGTCTGACCGCTTGGCCGGGGCCTGACTGAGGCGACGTGCATCGGCCTGGGCTTCCAGCACTTGGGCCGGAGTCAACGCGCGAAGCAGCGCGTCGCGCTGCACCGACGCACCGGGCACATCCCGCGCGGCCGCGAGGTTGAACCACATGTAGGCCTTCGCATTGTCGGCGGGGACGCCCATACCGGAGTGATACATCTGTCCCAATGCGTACTGCGCGTCGGGATTGCCCTTCACGGCCGCGAGCTCCAGCCAGCGCGCTGCAAGCTCGTAATCCTGTACTACTCCAGAGCCCTCGCGCAATGCATTGCCGAGTTCGTACTGCGCCTCGGTGCTGCCATGCCGAGCCGCGCGCTCGAGCCACGTCTGCGCATCTCTCTTGTTGCCTTCCACGCCAGTTCCGGTGGCATACATGTGAGCGAGCTTGTATTCGGCGGCGGCATCATCGCGCTCGGCGCGCTTGATCGTGTCTGCGACGCTCTCGGCGACGAGAGCCTCGCGCTCCGACCCGCGGCGAGGCTCCTCGGGCACGCCTACGACGTTCCACGCGAGGGCTCCGGCCAACGTCGCGATAGCCCCAATGGCCACAAAGTACATAGCGCGTCTGCTGATGACGAGGAACCGCTCGCCGCAATCGCGGCAGCGGTAAGGGGAGCGAAGCCTGGGTGCCGAGGCTTCCGGAGGACGGATCGACGAACGGCGAACGTTGAGGCTGCCGCACGTCGGGCATTTGATGAACATTGGATCTCTCGTCGGGAACGCATCGGCATTGAACACCAGCAATGGCTGTCGCGCAATGCGCAGCGAATAGCTCGGCTTATTCGCAAGCCGGGCAACAACGCAGATGAGTGCCCTGCCCGCAAACCCGAAGGGACGGGGCTCAGTTTGCCAACTGCCCGGGCGATCTGCCGTCGCGCCGTTGCCCGTGGGGGCTCCCACGGGCTTCAAGGGCTCGACCGCCCAGGCTCCCCGTGCCTCTTCGCCATAACCTTGTTGTGGATAACAACCGGCGCAATGGATAGGAAGCCGGGATCGCACAAGTCCGGTATTTGCTGTCGAAGAATTTTACAGTGACCTCGAAGGTGCAAGGAAAGCCGTGAAACCCATGGCCTGTGGAACAAGGTGATAGATGTTTTGGTATAGCCTTTGCTATCTCGCTTGGGCGAAAAAGACGCGCAACCCATAGAAAGACGCCATAAACATGCTGAATATGACAACTGCGTTGAGCCCTTGGGCGGTCCGAGCGTTCCCGAGCGACAAGTCGCTCGCTCTCGTGGTATTGGGCTTCCCTGCCCAGCGACAAAGGCACGTTTGATCGCGTAGACGCCGTGGAGCAGGGTTTTCAAGCCGCGGTGTGATCCTGGCGCAACACCGGCAATCTGGGCGGCAGGCGCCGAGTGTTGTCAGCGTGCCTTACACAATGGGTCGGCCTCAGTCGCGTTACGCGCGGGTCTTCATTAAGAATCATGCCTCTCCGGAATATGGCACATCATGTGCTTACGAGTTATCGGGGTGGACACGACGCACGTGGTGAAGCATTCTTAGCAACTTGCTCCCCAGACTCGACAGGCATGATCGGGATGACCGATCCCACCAAACCTAACTCCAGCGCCAATTCGCGCCACCCACCAAGCGCCGATCCTGTAGCGGGCCGTGGCCGCTTGCTGCAGGGCGGGCTGGCCGCTGGCCCGGTGCTGATGACGCTTGTCAGCAGGCCGGTGCTCGCGCAGCAGGCGGGGCTGTGCACGACGCCGTCTGGCTTCGTTTCGGCGAACGCCAGCACCGCCGGACGTGGCGTCACGTGTACGGGGCACACACCGGCGTACTGGGCCGACCCGCTAAACTTCGGTCAATGGCCAACGGGCGCGGGCTATTTCCCCACCAAGGTGACCGGCCCCGGCGGTCATAATGCGACGACCTTCCAAGATGTGTTCAATCCAAAGCTCATCCTTCCGGCGAACGGGAACCCGACGCTACTGGAGGTACTGGTGCTTACGGGGAACCCGACGAACGACGTGGCTCGCTATGTCTCAGCCGCCGTGCTCAATGCTGCGGCCGGATTGACGCCGGTTCTGTTGGTTCCCGCAGTGAAGGACATTTGGAGCGAGTTCGCAACGACGGGATTCTTCTCGCCGTCCTCGGGTGCTCGGTGGGATGCAAACGAGATCATTGCCTACCTGCAGACCACCATGCAGTAAAGGAACCGGCCCTAAGGGGCCAAGTCGTTTATCCTTCACTCTGCCTTTCCGGCGGAGCCTTGCATGTCATTGTCATCGGCGCCACACTGGCGCAGCGTTTCCGTCGACGCGATCGCCTGGCGCGAGTGGAATGGCGAGTTTGTCGTGCGCAATGAGCGCAGCGGAAGCACCCATTTGCTCGGACCATTGGCTGGTGACGTGTTGCGAGCTCTCCTTGATGCAGGGCAAGGCCTGAGTGTCGCCGATATAGCGGCGTGCCTTGATGACGGGCCGAAGGCGGCGAGCGACTCCACCTTGCTTGCAGCAATCGAGGAAGTCCTGTCCGAGTTCAAACGGCTCGGCCTCGCGGAGCCGGAAGCGCAATGATCGTTGCCGATCTGCCGGAGCGGGAGTTGGCGCGCCGGCTGGCCGGTCCGGGTCTGCGGTTGCGCACCGGCCCGGTAGTGAACAGGATCCAGTCGCGCTTGACCGGGATCGCGGAAGGCGTAGCGCTTCAGTATGCGGACCACACGGTGGAAGAGCCGGAGGGCTTTGCCGACTTCCACGTCCGTCTAGCTTCGCCGCGCAGCCTGCGGCGGTGGATGAGCCCGCAGGTCCATTTCCTCTTCGACGGCGCGCGCCCTTTCCTGCCTCTTCCGGCCGATCAGGCGTTCGCGATGCTGGAATGGGGGCTGAACTGGTGCGTTAGCGCGCATTGCCACCAATTCCTTGTCGTCCACGCCGCGTCTGTCGAGAGATCGGGTCTCGCTGTGCTGTTGCCGGGAAATCCCGGCGCGGGCAAGAGCACGTTGTGTGCGGGGCTCGTCAACCGTGGCTGGCGGCTATTGTCGGACGAACTCAGCCTGCTCGACCTCGCCACGGGCGGCGTCGTGCCCTTGCCACGGCCCGTCAGTCTGAAAAACGAATCGATCGACGCGATTCGGCGCTTCTCACCGGGCACGGTGCTTGGTCCGCCGGTCCACGACACGGTGAAAGGGTCGGTCGCGCACATGAAGCCGCCAACGGATAGCGTGCGCCGCGCGATGGAAACGGCACGCCCGCGCTGGATCGTGATGCCTCGCTACGAAGGCGGTGCCGCAGCGCATCTGGCGCCGTTGTCGAAAGCGCGCGCGTTCATGCACCTGGCCGACCACGCGTTCAACTACGACGTCCACGGCCGCCGAGGCTTCGAGCTGCTGGCGCAAGTCGTCACCGGCAGCGCTTGCTTCGAATTCGAGTATGGCGCGCTCGAAGATGCGATCGCCGTATTCGACGACCTGGCCCGCAACGCATGAGCTCCAGCCATGCTGACCCGGTCGTTCTCGCGCTGCGCGACGTCCCGGCGCTGCTGCATTTCAGCCTTCCGCAGTGGGAAACACTCGTCCGCCAGGCGCGGCGTACCAACCTCCTGCCCCGAGTGGCCCTCGCCCTTGACGAGCTTGGGCTGCTTCCCCAAGTGCATCCCGCGCCGCGCGCCCATCTCGAATCTGCGCGGACGTTGGCGCAGGCGCAGGCCGATGCGGTTCGCCGCGAGGTCGCGTTCATCGACCGGGCGCTCGCCGCCTCCGGCGTGCGGGTCGTCCTGCTCAAGGGCGCCGCCTACCTGATGGCCGGCGTATCGGCCTCCCGCGGGCGAATGTTCTCGTACATCGACATCCTGGTCCCCCGGGGCGCTCTTGCGAACGTCGAGGCGACCCTGCTTCTCCATTGATGGCAGACAGGCAAGACCAACGAATACGACCAACGCTACTACCGCCGGTGGATGCACGAACTGCCGCCGCTCCGGCACATCAGCCGGCAGACGTGGCTCGACGTCCACCATGCGATCCTGCCGACCACCGCGCGGCTGAAGCCGGACTCGACCAAGCTGCTGGCAGCCTCGCGGCCCGTCGCGGGCGAGCCGCGCCTGCGCGTGCTCGCGCCGGTCGATATGGTGCTGCACAGCGCCGCCCATCTGTTTTGCAACGAGGACGTGGGCAACAGCCTGCGCGACCTGCTGGACCTGGACAGCCTGCTGCGCGAATTCGCGCGCGACGAGGCTTTCTGGCCACGGCTTAGCGTGCGTGCAGGGGAGCTGGACCTGACCCGGCCGCTCTACTACGCGCTGCGTTACGCTGTGCGGCTTCTGGATACTCCCGTGCCGGCGCAGGTGCTCGGCGCTGCCGAAATCGGCCGCCCGCCGTCCTTGCTGCGGGGGTTGATGGACACGCTATTCATGCGAACGCTGCAGCCGCAGGGCGCGGCGGACGGGCTGGCGTCACTGGCGCGCGGCTCGCTCTACGTGCGCGCGCATTGGCTGCGCATGCCGCCGCTGTTGCTCGCACATCACCTGGCGGTGAAGGCGTTGCGGAGGGAAGACCAGAAGGCTGATTGAGGATCGTCAGCTCCACGCCTCGGCGCCCAAAAAGAAACCGCCCATCTCAGGAGAGACGGGCGGCTTTGATAGACTTGCTACCGAGCGGAGGAGCTTGCGAGACTGCCTTGTTCCAGTTTGCCTCCAACCGATGTGTATCGCGAACCCTACCTCGACCCGCGGCGGCGCGCAAATCCCATGCCGAGGAGCGCAGCACCGACCAGCAGCAGCGAAGCGGGTTCCGGCGCCGATTGCGTGACGACCTTGTCGAGGACGCTGATCGTCGCCTGACTTCCGGCGGTGGTCACCTGCGTCGACACATCATCCTCGATCCAGAGCGTGGAATAAGGGCCGCCGGGCAGGTCAAAGTCCGGCAACGAAAAGTTATTGGGAGGCGTCGTCAGATTGGTTTCAAAAACGATGCTGCTGCAGGCCGCGTCCAAGCAGATTCTGAGGTGATCCGTCACCGCGGCGGTCGGGTCGGCGCCGGGCACCGTCGCAGTCGCAAAGGCGTTGCTGGTCAGGAAGAAGTCAACAATCCTCGCAATTTGGTCTGTGGTTTGCACCTCGAACTCGAGGGCGATGTCTTTGCTGCCCGTTCCCGCGGTGATGTTCAGCGCACCGCCAGGATTGTATTGAACCCCGAAGCCGCCGCCCGGAACCGGGATAAAGGTAACACTGGTGCAGTCCAACCCGTTACATGTGAAATTGCTGAAAAACTTGTCGCCAACGGTATAGAAGGCAGCAGTCGTAGGATCACCCACGACGATACCATTCCCATTGGCGTCGAAAGTGAAGGTCGCTTGCGCCGCGGGGCCGAAAAGGGCCGTGGATGCTGCCACTGCCGTGGCAGCGAGCGTTGTCTTTAAGCTAGAGCGCATATTCATACTCCCCCTTGTCATTGAACCTGAGCCAGCCCTCCGATCCTCCGAAGGACCACTGGTGACACATCTCGCGCCGAAGAGAAAGCAGCTTCTGTACCAAACGGCGGAGACGCTTATTTTTCAAAGGCTTCAAGATCACTATCCCCTTGTCCACCCCCACCAATGTAAAATTCGCTGACACCGCCGAGGCTCCCGTAGGCCCTCGGACTCACTTGACCCGCCCCAAGCCGTCCAGCGTACGTCCGACCCGCAACAGCGGTCGCTGGGGTCTTGCCGCCCTCGCCTACGCGGCGCTGATCGCCTACGGAAGCCTCTATCCCTTTACCGGCTGGACCACTGAGGGGGTCAGGGTATTTGCTTTCCTGATACCGCACGGGTCGGCGCATCTCTCCCGCGCCGACCTCGTCACCAACGTGCTGGCGTATATGCCTCTCGGGTTGCTCCTGGCGCGCTGGTGGCGTAATGGCGGTGCGACCCTCGGGGCGATCGCGATCCCGACGCTGATCGCCAGCCTGCTCAGTCTTTCGATGGAGTTCCTCCAGCAATTTCTGCCTGCCCGCATTGCGACCCTCAGCGACTTGGTCGCCAACACGGCAGGTGCGGTAACCGGTGCGTTGTTGGCGGGCGTCGTGCACGGGGAGAGCCTGCCGTGGGCGATGGTCATGCGCAGGCGCGAGCAGTGGTTCAGGGCCGGTCGCCTCTTCGATCTCGGCCTGATCGCCATAGCTCTGTGGACTCTGTCGCAGCTCACGCCTCTTGTGCCCTCCCTCGACCTCGGCAACCTGCGCCACGGGGTTTCCTCGATCTGGCAGACATTGCAGCACCCCAGCCGCTTCAACTTCGTGCAGTGGGCAACCTATGAGTTCTACATCACGGGACTGGCGCTGCTGGCAATGACTGCAGCGTCTCCCGGGCAAGCCGTGTTGGCCCGCTTCTTTGCCTTCGTCGCCTGTGTCCTTCTGTCCAAGATCGTCATCGTCTCGCGGCAACTGTCTCTCGAAGCGGCGACCGGGGCGCTGGCCGCGATGTTACTTGTCCTGCCGTTCACGGCGCTGCGACCGAAAGCCGTTGCCGCGGTCAGCGCACTGTTCATCATCGGCGGGTTCGCCATCGCCGAGTTGGCAAGCGATCCCGGTGGCCCTACTTACGCCTTCAACTGGATCCCGTTCGCCGGCCAGTTGGAGAATCCGCTGATCGGCATTGCATCGATCCTCGAGGATCTGTGGCCGGCGGCAGCACTGGCGTATCTGGCGCGGTTCGCGACGCCTCCACGACAGCAGTGGCTTGTTGCGGCGGGCGGCGCGGTTGCGTTGGCGCTGTTCGCCCTGGGTCTGGAGTGGTACCAGCGGTATCTGCCTGGACGCTACGGCGATTTCACGGTGGTTCTGCTGATGAGCGGAACGTGGCTGCTGGTCTGGTCGATCCCGCTCCGGGATGCGGCGGTTCGGGGCGCGGAGGTCGCAGCGGCCGTCGAAGCGCATGCCCGTGGGACCCGACCCGCGTGGCTGATCGCCGCGGCGGTGCTCGGTCTCGCAGCGGCGACGGGCGCGGGACCGTTGGTCCTGGGGCGACATACTGCTCCTGCCGAAACCCGGGTCGACGAAAGCAAGCTCCGGCAACTGCCGGCGCCCGGAGAGCTCCCACCGGTGAGCCTGCCGGGGTTCAAGTACAGCCATCCGCGACTGCCCAGTCCTTCGCAGGCTTACCTCGCGATGTTTCCGAGCCTCAGCCCGGAATCCATCCGCCAGGCGCGGGCGCGAGCGGAAGGGGGCAGGACCGACCTCGAGATTTCCATCCTGCAGGAAGTGATCCAACCGAGCAGCGTCGATCTCGCCACCCTGCACCGCCGCTTGATGGATCTCAAGTTCACGTGGCGCGGGCACGAACAGGGCAAGCCGCTCGCGGTCGCCTATGACTGGCTGTACTCGCGCTGGAGCGACGCGCAGCGGGCGCAGTTGCAGGGCAAGCTCGCGGAGGGCTGCGATTACCTCATCGAGCGCATCCGCAAGGAGCGCCTGTCGCCCTATAACGCGATCCTGTACAACGCGCCGCTGCAGGCGCTCATGGCGTGCAGCCTGGCGTTGTACGGCGACGACCCGCGCGGTGAGCCAATCATGCGCTTCACCTACGACCTGTGGAAGAACCGCGTGCTTCCCGTATGGCGCCAGGTGATGGGACACAACGGCGGTTGGCACGAGGGCGGCGAATACGTCGGCGTGGGCATCGGGCAAGCCATCTACGAGTTGCCGGCCATGTGGCGCAGTGCTACCGCAGAGGATCTGTTCGTGAGCGAGCCCGGCATCCGTGGCTTCCTGGATTTCCTTGTCTACCGCCGGCGTCCCGACGGTACCGACTTCCGCTGGGGCGACGCATCCGCCTTCGACAAGATCGTGCCCGATGCCCCAGCGCTCGCGCTCGAGTTGCGCCACGCGCCCGCCTATAGCCTGCGGCCGCCGGTGCACGACGGGGCGCCGACGGGCTGGCCTTGGGGCCCGCTCACCGACAGCACGCTCAACGATCCGGCATCGTTCGCCCGACTGCCGCTGGTGCGGCTGTTCGACGGCATCGGCATGCTCGTAGCGCGCAGCGACTGGTCTCCCGACGCGACCTACGTGACCTTCAAGGCCGGCGACAACTACTGGTCGCACACGCACCTCGATCAAGGCGCTTTCACGATCTACAAGGGCGGGGCGCTGGCGACCGACAGCGGCCTTTACGGGCCAACGTACGGCTCGGACCACCACATGAACTACACGTATCAGACGATCGCTCATAACGTGGTCACCGTGACCGACCCGGCGGATACGGTGCCCGCCCCGGGCAAGGACAAACCGCGCCCGATCGCCAACGATGGGGGCCAGCGCCGGGTCGGATCAGGCTGGGGCGTCGAGGCTGCTCCACTGGACCGCACCGAGTGGGACGCCAAGCGAGATATCTATCACACGGCCCAATTGGGTCCCATGCTCGATCAAGGCGGGCTCGCCGTCGCGGCCGCGGACATCACCCCTGCCTATACCAACGCCCGATCGGGAGACGGTACGTTCTCGGCGCGTGCGCGCCGTGTCGAGCGCTTCTGGCGCGTTTTCGGTTACGACCGGGTCGATGACGTGGTGGTCATCTTCGACCAGGTGACGGCAACCGCCGCATCGTTCCGAAAGCGGTGGCTGCTGCACACGATCGAAGCGCCGGCGATGTCCGCCGATGGGTTCAGCGTCAGTGTCGGAGCCCAGGACCGCCCGGGTCATGGGGGCGGCAGGTTGGAAGGCAAGGTGCTGCTCCCCAAGGACGCGGTGATCAACCCGTTGGGTGGTCGCGGATTCGAGTTCTTTGTCGACGACAGGAACTACGATGAGAACGGCACGCTGCGTGAGTTGATCGGCAAGCTGGGCTCGAACGGCGCCGAGGCGGGCGCCTGGCGAATCGAGGTCAGTCCCGCGCGCGACGCTAAGGACGACCTGTTCCTGGTGGTGCTTCTGCCATCTGGCGGGGACGCTCGGCCGGCGCACCGAGTCCGTCTGCTGGAACTAGGTGATCGGGTCGGGTGCGAAATCGTCGGGCCCAATCGCACGACCCGCTGGTGGTTCGAGCCGGGCCGCAACGGGGCGCAGATCGATATCGTGAGCGGACCCGATGCACACCATTACCTGGTCAGCGGTCCCGAAGAGCCGCTTCCCACGGTGGGGTGGCTCAACCGGATCCGGAGACTGTTTAGTTCGTGATCGTCATTCCGGCGACAAGAGGACCTACATCCCCGACCCTCGAACTCTGGTAAGGTTGGGCTCTCCATGCGGATGGCATAATTTGAGCCGAGGCTGCAGTGCGACCGGATTTCCCGTGGGCAATGGCTAAGCAAAGCAATCGGCGCCGCTTACGCGTGTTCCTCGGAACGCTGATCGTGGCGCTGGGCATCAGCCTTGCTTTCACTTGGCTGCGAACGCCCGAATACCGCGCGAGCGCACGCCTTGACATCACGCCCGGCGTTGGATCCGTCACTTCTTCGCGTCCTGCGCCAAGCGGCGCGACCGCATCCCAGCGTCCGTTCCTGACGGAGGTACAGGCGCTGGCGAGCCGCCCGGTATTCGAAGCAGCGGCCGCGCGACTCGAGAACTCCGGCGAGGATCTGTCCGTGCTCGGCGCCGATCCCGTCGCCGCTTTGCAGGCGCACATCGAAGCCTTGCCGGTCGCGGATACCAACGTCGTCGAGCTGATCGCGACCGGGCGACGGCGAGAGCTGCTGGCACCGATTCTTAACGCCGTCATCGGTGTCTACCAGGACCGCCTCGCCGATGCATACCGGAGCGCGTCAAGCGAATCGATGGCCCAGGCCGACGACGAAGTGAAAAAACTGGAAGCGACCGTGGTCGCCAAGCGGCGCGAGGGGGAAGCTTTCCGGATGCGCAACAACATCGTCTCGGTGGAACGGGACGAGAACGAGGTGCTGGCGCGAGTGCGTAATCTCAGCACCTCGCTCAGCACCGCGGAGGATCGCGTCGCTGCGGCGGAGGGCAAGTTGCGCGCCCTTGGCGCGTCGGCTGCCGCCGGCAAAGCGGTCGTCCGGTCGCGCGACGATCCGACACTCGCCAATCTCGAGCAGCGTGCGTCACAGATGCGCGAGGAGCTGCGGGAGGCCGAACGCGGATTCACATCGGATTACCTCGCGAAAGATCCGAAGGTCGTCACGACGCGGGCTCGTCTCGCTGAGCTCGAACGGCAAATCGGCGAACAGCGAAGGGCGAGCCAGCAGACAGCGCTCCTGGAAGCGCAGGAGGACCTCGCCGGCGCACAAGCCGCCGCCGCACGCATCCGCAATCAGATGGCAACGGACCGCGGGGAGGCGGCGCAGCTCACGGCGCGCTTCAACGTGTACAAGTCCATCCAGGATGCGCTTGCCGAGCTCGAGAAGGCGTACCGCGACGCAGTGCAGCAGCGAGCGAGACTCGACGCCAGCGAGCGCGCGCGCATGCCGTCGACCAAGGTGCTCGAGGCAGCCACGCCACCGCGGGAGCCGTGGCGTCCACTCTATTGGCGAGACACCGGGTTGTCCATTGGCGGCTCGCTTGCTCTGGCATTGTTGGCGATGTGGCTGGTCGAGCTGTTCAACCGGCCCGATGCGCAACCGGCCGTGGTCCTCATCCAGCCGCAGGCGGGCGCGCTGCGCTACGAGGGGGCGCCGCAGGCACTCGCTTATCGCAGTGCGGGCACGATGTCGCTGGACGCTAGCGAACCGGCGTTGTTGCCACGGCAAGTCAGGTTTCCGCGCGAACTGCGCGCCGACGAAGTCGCCGCGCTCATGCGTGCATCCGACGACGAGAGCCGGCTCGTCATACTGCTCTTGCTGAGCGGGATTACCGTGGAGGAAATTCTCGATCTGCGTTGGAGCACTGTCGATCTGGCCCGTGGCATCATCCGCGCGGGCGGTGAGTCGGGGCGCGACATCGCCATCGATCGGGCGCTGCATCAGATTCTCGAAGCTGCACCGAAGCTACCGGGATCGGAACTGCTCGCGGGCTCGGCGCAGCGTCCGACCTCGCGAGACAGCATCGATGCGCAGATTCTTTGCGCGGCTCACGACGCCGCCATCGAGGACGCAACGGAGATAACCTCGGAGTGTCTCCGGCATACATACCTCGCGTTTCTGGTGCGTCAGGGCATACGCTTCGCGGACCTGACGCGGCTCGTCGGGCCTCTGCCTGCGGAAATCATCGGAGCGTACAGCACCCTTTCACCTCCCGGCGCGCGTATGCCCAGTGCCAAGATCCAGCGACTTCACCCGGCTTTGCGCGAAGAAAACGCCTGAACGCGAGCCTCGCCGTGACCATGCGCCGCCCGAAACGACCATGCCGGGTGACGCCACCGACGATTCTGCTTCCCGTGGGCGGGCGGCTACAATGCCGTACCGCGTCGATCTTGCACGTCAGCGCAGGGGGCGCGGCAACCAAGCCCGGATCGACCCACCAGGAGATGGAATGGCCAGCTTCTCACTCTCGCTGCTTGTTCTCGGCGGCGTACTGATGACCGCGGTCGCGCAAGTTCTGCTCAAGAAGGCCTCCGGCTTCGAAGTCAGGACCTCGCCGTGGATTCTCTTCTTCGGCTTGAGCGCGGGGGCGTATGTGCTCTCATTCATCCTGTACTCCCAGATCCTGAAATACTTCGCGCTCAACAAGATATACCCGGTGATGACAGTCGCTCAGATCGTCGTCATCACCGTGGTGGGCTACCTGATGGGAGAGGCGGTCGGGGGACGGCACGCGCTGGGCCTGGTTTTCGGGGCGGTTGCGATCTATCTCATCCTCGCTTGAGATTCCGCGAAAGCAAGGATCGCGGCGAAACCGTGAACAGAATCGTTGTCGTCGGGAGCGGCGTATCCGGAGCCCACGCCGCGCTGACGCTGCTGGAGCGCGGTCATGACGTTGAGCTGTGGGACGTAGGCCGGGAGGAAAAGCCGTTTCCGGAACCGGGCGCCACCTTTCACGAATTGAAGGATCGCCTGGCT
>Ga0066709_100003268_pt1 | contig 12334 bp, 8 predicted proteins | sample GraSoiAngelo_158_FD_79665 | JGI IMG/M metagenome (GOLD analysis project Ga0066709, IMG submission 79665) | Grasslands soil microbial communities from the Angelo Coastal Reserve, California, USA - 14_1009_16_30cm | ecosystem: Environmental > Terrestrial > Soil > Grasslands | place: USA... | reverse complement strand
GAGCAGGCGGATGACAGGCCGCTTTCGGTTGGCAGCGCGCAACTGCAAAGTCTGGCCGGGGTGAAGCGTGATATTAATCGGCTCGACATACACGCCGCTATCGGTGATCTCAATCACGGCATTAGCGGGTTTGTCAGACCGCCAACGCTCGAGAGCATTTCTAATATGCTTAAACCCTTCGTTCTCGCCTACCAGGTAGAGGCTGAACACGGAGGGTTGCGAGAGCCTGCGATCATACTCTCCGCCCCCCATGTCGGCGCTGAAAGCGTACTGGTAGGAAACCGAAACATTCGGGCGGCGGGCCTGTATCGGCGCAAAGGCGATGCGGCCGAGCACCGGATCGATGGCAACTTTTCCGGGCAGCGGGCGGTAAGTCCAATCAGTCAGGTCCGCGACCACGAGCGACTTCGGGTCGACAAGTTTCCGGGGCGATCCGGTCCATATTTCGAAGCTCTTGCCGTTGCCATAATAATAAGGAATGCCACTGCCGGCCGGCCTGGTTGTTGTGCCGGTTTCGTCGCGTTCCAGGCCCCGCCTCGTGATCGGTGTGGGGAGATTGAGCTTTCCGGGGGGATGCGCCGATGTGGGCTGGCTGCGGTTGTACAAGGGCACGTCGTTCCCAAGCACGCTGAATGAGAAACAGTTCGGACTGCCGTCCTCGCAAAACGCGGGAGCCCGGGTCACCGAGTACGTCTTCAAACGCCAGACGAAGACTCCGACACTGGGAATGTTGTAGAACTCGGGAAAGTGTCTTGCGTTGATGCATCGAACGTCGACGATGTGGGCTGTCTTTTCGAAAGAGCTGCCCAGATCGTCGAGCGCGGCGCCATCCCGCAGATCAGCCGTGCGGCCGCGATCCAGGTTCAGGTAGTTGATGTTCTGAAGGAAACTGAGAAGACGGTAGAACTCGACAGCACGGGCAGGCCAGCCGGCGACCGCGGTTGCCAAATCTTCGAGAATTGCGAGAGTTCCCTTCCGCCGGCGGAAGCGGATGGTATTTGCCACTTCGCGACGAGGAATCAGAATGCGCTCGCGCGCAAGGGCCCGCGCTTTCTGAATTCCACCGGGATCCCCGATGTCGTAAGAAGGCACGTACCCGATGAGGTCGCCTATGTACGGAACGACCCAGTCCTGGCAGGTCTCGATGAACCAGTTTTCGTAGAATTGGGCGATATCGGCATCGACGATGTTCACCTGCTCGGAAATCACCTGCAACAGCCCGCGAAGCGGATAGCCCCGGTCGGCGTCACGCAACCGGTGGACAACCGGGAGCAGTTCGTAGAGTCGGTCTGCGTTCTGGCTGCTCATGTCGTGATCTCCGTCAAGATCAGGGTGTCGGGGATGTCGGGCGTCAGAATCGCCAATTCCGCGGGCCGAATGCGCTTCGCTGGATCGGTGGCTGTGGGATCCACTTGCGCGAGTTCGGCTTCGACGAAACTCTTCAGACGCAAGCTCGCGGCGAGGGTGGCCAATTCTTGCGCAGTCACTGACTCGGAAACCGAGTCGAATCTCTGCACATCGGCGTAGAGGACGCCATCGACAGCCTGCATGACGCTCACGGCTTCACTCAGAAACGCGCTCTGGCCAAGATCTCTTCTGTCGAAGCTGTAGAAGCCAAGGAGCGCTGCCCGCAAGTTCGCCGCGACTGATTCCCACTTGTAGTCAGGCTTGATCTTGACTCCCGCGCTGATCACCAGGACCTTCAGCCGGCACAGATCAACCTGGATGGGCTCATGGGGATCGCCCGCCTGGGCTAAAGCCTGCACGAGTGCGTTGTAGAGATCGGAATTGGGATCGATGGGAACGTCGTCTTTGCCGGCAATGGTGAGGTGAACGAGAATCCTTCGGCCATCGCTGACTCTTCGGGAGCTGGCCTTACCGATGCCGGCGAACTTGCGCACAAAGTCGGCATAGTCGGGCACTGACACGAGACGGTCCAATGAGAGTATGCCGATGGGCGCATTGCGCCGCGCCTGGTCAAGCGTGTCGTGATCCGCGCCGCCGGATGCGCGCAGTGGATTGATGACACTCTTCACGCCGAGCGGCTGGCTGGCAAGCTGGCTGATCTGTTGCGCCTCCACATTGCCGGCCTTTCCAGTCCCACTGCGATAAACGGCCTTCACGTTCCCAGTGCCCGAGGGTACACGCAGTCCGTGGTAGCCGTTACCTGTCGTGATGGTCGTCTTGTGGGAGTCGTCGGTCTGGGTGATGTATTCGCGGTTCGACGGTCCGAGCGCAAACAGGTTATCGGCTTCGTGCCATTCGAGTTCATTCACGCGCACGACCAGCGTGCTCTCGGCGCCAGGTGGCGTGGGAGCCGGTAAGTAAGTAAGTGGCAATTGGTGCAGAGCAAACTTTTGAAACCCCTGGCTGGCATCGCCGTTGCCTAGTACCTCGCCTTGGGTCTGACCGTGCGTGGCTTTGACCACGTTAGCGTAGATCGTCACCTTCTCGGCGTCGTAGGTGTAGGCGAGTTTGTTGGCCAGTTTGAGGATTGTGTGGACCGGCTGCGTGGAGATCCGCCAGGCGAATATACCGTCGTGCTGGGGGGCGCCGAGGTTCGCGTCGTCATACGGTTGATGTGTGTCGATCCTTGCGAGCAGTCCTTCAAAACCTGTGAACTTTCCTCTCAGTTCTTCGGCTGTAGGAACGTAAGCATTGACGTACGTCCCGGGAGCCAGTTGTACCTGATCGCAATATTTCTGATGCCCTGCTCTTGCAGCGACAATTTGACTACTCAGGTCTCCCTGAAGCTTCCCGACTACAAGCCGGTCGCCATCCGCGTTCGCGTCGGTAGTGTAGTAAATCTCGGAAAATGGAATGTAGTTCGCGGGAAAGGGCACGCACAAGGTATCGCGCGCTCCCTGTATGACTGAAGAAATCATAACGAGTTCAGTGCCGACCACACCCGTAGTATTTGGGATGTCAGTGCGCGGGCCTGAAACGATCACCCAGCGCCCGGACTCGAGTCCGTCGTAGAGTTGAGCAAGCTCGATGTGGTCACCTTCTACGTCTACATCGAGTGGCTCTTCCGTCAGTTCGAGTTCTTCCGCTCCTGCGTAGACTATGGTCCCGCGTAACAGATCGGTTGATCCGGTTGCGCTTCGGACCTCGGGGTCTGAGAGTTCGGTGAGCCATGCTGGATTGAGAGTTAGTTGTGTGGATTTACCCGAAAATCCATAGGACGTGGCCATGCTTACGGTCCTAATTCCTGTCACATGGTGATGAGTAACTATGCGACCGCCTTTCGCATGGCCTTGATCGTCTAAAACCGGACGATCAATCGTGACCCAGCTTCCGATCTTGATATTCTCTGATGCTATGTCCAGCGCTACGGCGAGCAGTTGCTGGTTTCCAGAATCATCTTCGGTTACCAGACTCCCCCAGTCGGGATCGATCTTCGGGGGAGCAAAACCTGTGAGCTTGTTGTCGGGGTATTGCGGCAATCCGCTACTGTTGCTGGCGAACAAACCGGCTTTGACGCGCATCCCATAGGCCGCAACTTCGCTAACAGGCGTTTCGATCGCCGACCAGGCCTTATACAGAGTGTTTGCCGCGGCTGGATGGAACGTGGCGAGCAAGCGCGGCGCAATATCCGATGCCGGAGAGAACGCCTCTTGGACCGTGCGAGTAAGTCGGAAGCTGTTTGCGGGCTGAAGCGACGGGCGTAGCGCCAGCTTATCGATAATCCCGAAGAGGTTTCCGATCGGGGAGGCGGTCAGCAACGGGGGGATCGCGCTAACGGGTCCGGGACTGGGCCCAGGGCCCTCTCCGCCAGGCAGTATCTCGACCAGTCCATTGAGCCGGTCAAGCAAATCCGCCAGCCAAGGCTCCAGGCGGGTAAATTTCCGCCTGGCCGCGACCTCGTGCTTGTCCCGAATCTGGGGAACGATTCCGGCAACCATGTTCGCGGCTGCCTGCGCGCTGGGAGCTGCACTGACATTGCCGATGAGTGTGGACAGCACTGTCGCAACGTCACTGGCAAGATCAGAGTCGGCAAAGAGGTTCGACGCATCGTCAACAAAGGGTTGCAAGGCCTCGGATACGGTATGGGAAATCGAACCAGTCATTCCTAGGGAAGCTTCTGTAAGTATTACTTCCGTGCGCTTGTAATCTGCCTGTATGTCCACCGACTCTACCGTCCGCAAGACCTGCTGGTCCTTGCCATTTCCGAGCGCAAGGAGAAGTGTGTCTCCTGTCTTAAGGTTGGTCGAGATGCCCTTGAAATAGAGCGTGTCGCGAGTCTTCGCGTCAGTACCGAAGTCGCTCGCCAACGTGATCACCTGGGGGCGAGTCAGCCGCGGTTTGAGGTTGTTCCATATACCTTTCGCAGGCAGATCTTCGAAACTTTCAAAGGGCTGAGGTTTTTCGCCCACGCCGGGTAGGCTCTGAGCGCGTGTCCCTGCCGGAATGATTCCGTCAAAATCGTCATTAACGGTGAAAGCAAGATAAACGCTGGACGAAACACCCGGGCGCAGCTTGTAGCCGACCAGGCGCGCCAACTCTAGAATCGAACGGCGTTCCGTGGCGGTGCGCAGATAGCCTTCATTGGCAATCCGTTCCTCGTAGAAAGTAAGGACGTCGGCAACCGTCGCCCACGCATCGAGCAGAGCGATGGATGGATCATTCAATTCACGCGTAGTCAGGCCTTTGAGGGGATAAGTACGCTGCAGCGATCCCTTGTCGCCCGGTGCAGGCACATCGAGGTAGAACGTCGAAACACGCGCCAACATGCTTTCGAGAAACGATGCATAGGTGCCGGCGCGATAGGAAAGTGCGGGAAGTCCGGGACGATTCGCCTCCGGTTCGGGGGTGACGATCTCAAGGCCGGCGCAGCATCCGCAGGGTTGCTTCATCGTCCACCTCGCATGTCCAGAATGAGCACGCCGTTCTCTGGGTAGTTGGGATCGTTGTCCAGCCGCGCAATCTCGAATGCGCCCAGCAAGAGCGCGGAGTTGTGCGGAAGTTCTTCGCCCGGAAGGTCAACCGTGGGTTCGCTCGTCTCAAAGCGCTCCAATTCGGTGACCATAGCGTTTTGTACGCCTGGAACCGCCTGCACCGTGGCCAGCAGCTGACTCACATAAACACCATCTCCAAAAGTGAGCTTGTCGGGATGGAAGAACCCGAGACTGCCGTTTGGCAATACGCGGTTGCTGAGCGCGTCGGCGACAGCCGATTCGACGTGGCCGCGAAGAAAATTCGACAGGACACAAACGGTGATGGCCAGCTTGAGGGGAATATACTCGGCCCGACTCACGAGCAGGTCGTGACCCATGCGTCGAAAGGGTTCCAGGTACATGGTGATTTCATCGATCAGTTCGTCGTCGGGAGTCTCCGTTTCCGCTGGATCGACGGCGACCAGCGCGGTATACCAGCTTCCCGTCCATTGCAAGGCGCCCTTGGCGCTCTGCAGGCGGGTGAAAGCGGCTGAACAAATCTCAGGGTCTCCCGCCTCGAGAGCTGCGCGGCTCTCCAGACGGCGTTCATTGTCTTTGGCAATTGAGGCGTAGTCGTCAGCGGTGATCGCGCGCTCAAGTTGGTTGCGGAAGGCGTAGGGAGCAAACAGCTTCACGTCGTCGATCGGTTCCGGATCCACGCCGCCACTCGCGGGAAACGGGTTAGTGGGCGTGAGATCCACTCCGTTCACTTTTTGGTCTCGGAAAACGGCGTAGGTGATGGTTTCGGCGCCCACATTGCCCGCCCTCCCGTTGCCGATCCGATAATCCGAGAGGAAGAGAGTGCCGGCATCAGGCTGGTATCCGCACACGCCGTCGCCAAAGCGCAGGTGCGCGCAGACGTCATTGTCGACCTCAGCCACGAAGTTGAGATCGTCGGCGCCGCTTTCCAGCAAATCCAGTTTCGGCGTCCAGGTCTGGAAGAGGCCCTCAAGGTCATGGATGAGGGCAGTGCGAATTGAGGACGGCAGAGGCAGCGAGCCGTCCCAGCCCTTGATATGTTTCTGAGTTGCGGGACTGAGTTGCGCGAACAAAAATTCGCCGCTAGGTGTCGCCGGATGCTGAAGAGTCGTGGCCAGACCAGTAGGGTCCTCATGATCTTCAAAGGTGAACAGCGGTTGCACTTCGCATGGAGGCTTGGGATCCGGCATGGGATCAGCGCACGCGGGAGCCGGAGGGATACTCGTCAGTGAAATCCACGGGAGCGCTTGCCGGGCATCCTGCCGGATAAGTTCCCGCGCCGAGCAAGGCTTGGGCAGGGGCATACTAAAGGTCAAACGATTCTGAGTCAGAGTTGGCCGAAACAGGCCCGACGATATGGCGATCTCAGCGGGCTCGCAACATTTGGTGCACTTGGGAGTCGTTGAGTCTGTGGGAACGACGCCCAGTGTTTCTCTGCTATGCGAACCGTGATCGACAAGGATGACGTTCCCCAGAGCGATGCTGACGTTCTCCATGCAACCACAGTCCGGAGGCGGTTGCTGCGATGAGATACACAATGGAAATGTAAGAGCATCTTCAGACGCCCATTCGATTTCGACGATCGGCGTTCCATCGGGCTGGCCATAGAGTGGGTCAATGCCCCGTGTGACCTTGGTCAGACGCACCGCCTGCCGGTGTGTGGGATCGGCGTCGGTATCCTTCCCGGTTTTTGGTCCGAGGATTTCTTTGAAGATGAGAATGTCCCCCGGCTTGAGATGGCGCAGCCTTCGCAGCTTCTCTGGAGGCGCGTCGTTCGATGCCTGGGCGCGAACGGCAGATTGCCTGGAAGGAAGTACTTTTGCTGCAGGTGCTGTCGAAGGCGGTTTAGTCTGCGTTGGATCCGGCTGCTCCACACGAACCTCAGGAGTAGCATGCGGTTCCCAGCCGTCCAGGAGAGTTGCGGAAGTTGCGCCCGGTGCCAGGCAACATTCGCAGTCGCCCCAGGTGTAGAAGAAGATAGTGCTGTGGGCAGCGAATACCGAGATCTTTTCCCGACCGTTCCAGTACAGCGGCTCGAAGACTTCATAAGCCGATGCCGACACATTCACCAAATCGGTGCGCGACAACACATGCTCGGCGGGCGAGCCAGGAAAGCGCGTTATGAAGTACACCTGGGTTGGATCCAACTCTTGATCGGTCCCAGTCTGTAGAGTGAGCCACGCGCGCGCGTTGCATCCCTCATGCATCGCGTAGTCAACCAGTCGGACGTGCCGCCGGACGGAGATGCGTTGCCGCGCGGTGCCGAGATAGGCTTCAGTCGCGACCGCATCCTGGTAGTAGCTCAGGTAGTCGCCTGCATAGGACAGTAATTCGACCAACGTGATGCCCAAATCGGGTTCGTGCCTTTCTCTCCAGTCCGGCATGACAAGCGCCATGCGATCCAGGATGAGCCGGCGAAAACTGCCGTAGTCCTTTGCGAGATAGTCGATATCAGGCTGCTGCCGCTTCGGGGTAGCGCAGGTGCAGGGCGCCTTGCAATCGAGGTCAGTTGGACAGCTTGCCTTGAATCGGAAACACACCTGCGAATAACGCGAGTCGAAACCATCCATTGATTCGCTCGGGTGGCCGTTCTGATTGGCGTTGACTACGCTGATGGTGTATTGCGAGAAGTCTCCGGGCTTGTTGACGTGCACTTCGAGATAGTCATCGAGCGTGGGATCCGGCTGGCGCATGGCGCGGACCGAAGTAATTCGCACGTCGCGAATGCGGCGCCCGCCGGATAGAACGACATTCGACTTATCGATTTTCTGCGGCGCTTTCCCAAGGAAGAAGACGTTCAGAGTGGTCTGCGAATCATCCACTAGCTCGACGTAGTCCAAGCCGAAGAGGTTGGCGGCCCTTACTTCTTCCCGTCTTCGCTCTTCCAGACAGCTCAAGTTTGGCTTGTTCATTGCCAGGTTCTCCGTGCAACCTGCGGCTCAGGCGCTGGGGGCACTTCGCACGAAATTCTCTGTGCGGATGTCTCCAGTCCGCTTCACGACGTATTTCACAGTTACACCCAGGGTCGACTCCTGGACCGTCACCTCCATCGACTGCAGATCGATAAGGTCTCCGAGATAGCGCTGGAGCGCTGCTTGTGTGGTGTATTGCAACGCAGCCGCCAGCTCCGGGCGGTTGGGAGCAAAGACCATCTGCAACAAACCACTGCCAAAGTCCGGGCGATTGACGCGCTCACCGGGAGAAGTAAACAACAGTTGCTCGATCATGTCGCGAATGTGATCGTCATCATCCGTGCTTGCGGTGCGGCCGCGTCCGTCAAAGTGAAATGGAAAGTCAATGTTCATTGCGTTTCCTCAAATTGCTCTCCTAGGTCGCAGTTGCTCGCGTTTGTGTGACCGTGATCATCAAGGGCGTTCCACTGGGCGCGCACAGGGCCTGGCTGTCGAGCAGCACCAGTGGTTGACCGTTGGAAGTTACACGCGTCGCCCCCGTAACCCACTGCGCGGTGACGCATGGCCCATTTGCTCCGGGCGGAGGAGGAAGGGTGCAGCCGGCGACTGCGTACGGACCCGCAATGGTCACAGTCGGCTGCCCCCCCACTGTCACCCGCGTATTCGGCACAGTCGGCTGTGCTTGCCCGGCATGCGAACACAGCACCGTGGCCCCGACGTGGACGATAAATCCCGGCATTTTCCCTCCTTTACTTGTGCCTTAAACAATGACCAGCGCGCCGTTGTTGATGGTGACGGTCGGACCGGTCATCACGATGCTGGCGCCCTTGCCGTTCGAAATGTAAATTCCCGTGTCGTTGACGATGATGGTTGCGCCGGTCGTGCTTTTCAGCATGATGCCGCCGGTCGGACCGGCCAGGTCACTGAGGACGATCGCGTTTTGCAGCATCGTCTGAATCACAAAGTTGGGATCACCCGGAACGCCCGCCATCGCGAGTGGCGGCACTTCGGCGGTCTGGCCCCACCAGCCTCCGCTGTACACCGGACGGTCGGGGTCGCCGCCCTCAAACTGGACCCACACACCCGCGCCGACTTGCGGAACCAGAAATGTACCCATGCTCTTTCCCGCCACCGGAAAGCAGGGGGTGATCCAGGTACTTGGAGTGAGACCGCCCGCATCGGGAACGGTCGCCTGAATCCGTCCGATCTGCTGCGGATCCAGATTGCTCAAAACGGTGCCGCGGTAGATGCCGTAATACTTGGGACCTGATTTCATATACCCACCGTGGTGACCGCAGATCCCACGCCCCCTCTTGCCAAGGTAAAGCTCTGTTTGTATTCGCCCCGTTTGATATTGTGAGTGACACTCTTCACGTAGTACTGGCCGTCGTAGTACTCACCGGCGCCGCGGACTTCCGCCAGTTGCCGGGCTTTGAAGACGCGGCCGTAGCGAAGCACGTCGAGTTGGCCGCTGCCGCTGATGACGTCGGCCGTAGCGAACATTTTTCCCACTGCTGCCAGGGCGGCTTCCTGGGGATCGTCGCTGGCGGACGGAGTAATTTGTTGCACCTTCAGGATCGGCGGAGACTGCGCCGACAACCGCGGCTTCAGGATGTCAATGTTCGGTATGGGAATCGGAATTGGAAACTTGGAATTCTTCTCGATGATGGTCACGACGTATTGCGTGGCCAGCGTGCCATCGTAGGAGAAAGTCAGCGAGTCGACATTTGTGGTGGCATCGAAGTCGATGCTGAGCGCAGGCTGTGCGCCGCCAAACATCCGGGCGAGGTCAGGCCCCCAATATGCCAGACTCATGCCAGGCTGCGGACCGGGGTCAAGATAGAAAATTGCCCCCACCTCCTGTGCCAGGCTCGTTATGTAGGCGTAGTCAGTTCCCTGCTGTTTGGGATACTTATCCAGTGGGTTCGAGATCAGGCTGAGTAATGTCGGAATAGCGGCAGGAATCACACCGAGAACCACGTATTTCGCCAGAATGGCTTCGACAATGAGTGCCAGCGGAAGCGCGGGATAGGGGATGCCGGTGAGATCTACGAAATCCATCAGAGCGGTAAGATCGAGCCCGGTAATGGTTAGCGTAGATTTGCCGGAGGCGTTCGAGGGCGCGACGTCCTGTTTGGTGATGATGCCGTCCATCAGGACCTCGCTGGCGCCGTTGACGGTAACTGCGATAATCACGCGCGTTCGCGGATCAAAGAAGCCGGAGACCAACATCCGTTGAAGGGGAGACTGCTTGCCAAGAGTGAACTTGAGCTGGAATCCGCCTTGACTTCCAAGGGCGGAATTCACTTGAACTTCAATCAAGGCATCGATCACGGGCTGGGGCACCGGACTCGCGGTAAAGGGGCCCATCATCAACGTCAGATAAAAACCGCGATTCATAGTGCGGCTCCGGCAATTCCTTCGGGCAGCGTAATCCTGAGGATCCGTCCGACTGTTTGCAGCAAATCCTCGGGCCTCATGGCGCGGTTAGCATCTGCAATCCGCCAGAACAACTCGGGGTCACCCAGGTATTTGGCGGCAATATTGTCGAGGCGCTCACCTTGTGTAACGCTGTGTTCGTGGAGTAGCTGAAAGCGTTCGGGCGGAGGCAGGAAGCGGCGCTTCAAGAAGATAACGCTTGTGCCGTCGGGCTTGGTTAGCGTTCCCGTGTCGAGCCCGTAGTAGCGGCTGGTCGCGGTGAACAAATTTTTCTGCAGCGACGTCTGCGCCAGCATTGCCTGGACTGGGTCATTAGATACGCCGTTGCTCATGGGATGCCTCGAATTCCGAGCGTCGCAAAAGTGCCGCCCTGATACAGCTTGGCCAGAGTTTCCTTTTGCTGCTGGTACACCAAGTAAAGGCTGCCGCCCTTGTCGTTAAACATCAGGTCGTCGATGCTCAAGACTCTCATTCCCAGACTGACCTTGGCACGGATGGGATTCAGCGTAGGGTCGAACGCTTCTTCAGTTATGCTGAAGTCGGTCAAACGAATGGGCACAATGCGATTGGCGCTCCACACGAAGAGCGTGAAGGGCGCCAGCACTGGCATGATTTCGAGCGTCCCCGCCTGCGAGAGATTGAAGTTGTTCTGCAGCCTGGTGCTGGAGGGATAGACGATGATTTCCAACGCAGCCAGTTGCGGAAAAATCCCGTTCTGTACGGTATTCGAGTTCTGGTCCGGAAGTTCAAGCTGGTCGGTGGCGTCGATCTCGGCATCGAGCTTGAACGTCTCGACCGGCGGTCCGGTGAGCCGCAGGGCCTCGGAGCGGTCGCCACCCTCTTCGGCGCCCTTGATCTTCAGCGTACGCGACAGCGTGTCGGGGTTGTATTGCAGAACGATGATGCCATTCGGCAACACGGTAAATGTGTCCGGATCAAGCAGCACGATGCCGCCCTTGAGAATGCGCGGTGATCCGGGAAAAGTGGTCATACGTTCAGTCGTGCTCGTCTTTCTTTATTTGCGCGTCCCTTCCATTTGGTCTCTGGCATCTGATCCTTCTACGGCAAAGGCAGTGGCCGGAACTGCGGCGGCTGTAACGGTGGCGGCGTATAGACAAACGGTGCCTTTGGAACACTGGTAGTGAAAGCCGCCAAACTAAACTGTCGGCGAACTTGGCCCTGGAAGAACCCTTCGAGTATCTCTGAGAGAAGCCTCAATACGTCTCTGTCCAGCGAGGTAAGGCTTGCGCGATCTGAAGGCAAGAATGCTCGACTGAAATCAAACAGATACCGATCTACCATTGCGCTGTTTACCTCGGTGTTCTCCCCAGTGCCGATGATGACTGACGGCCCTCCACTTGCTCGCGCTTGTTGAACGCTCAGCGCCAGCCTGAAGACCTCGGTTTCAGCACGAACCTGGATTTCCTCCATTAGCCAAGGGGCTGTTCTGTCCAACATGGCCCCTGTGATGGTCTGACCCGATGGGCGCCTGGCATTTACGCTCTGGGCGAGCTGATCCAAGGCATTGCGAATGCTCGTGATTTGAGTCCCGAATCGCGAAAGCTCGAGGGCCCGTGCAGCGGGGGAGTGAGCGCCTTGCGTTTGAGCACCGCCTGGGCGATTGATGAGCCAGCTCATTAGGTGCATGGACTCGTGGTACATGGTTAAGGCCAACTCTTCGGCGCTGGAATTCTTTTGAACGCGTATGTAGATCACTCCCACGGTCTGCCCAGTGTGTTCGAATCGGCCGGCGTCCTTTGGACTAGCTTGATCGTCCAGAATCAAATGGAGATTCAAGACTTGTGCAGGTGTGCCCGGCAATGGATATTGAACTACTCCGCCACCGTGATCGATACCCCCTGAATCCCGCCAAGTCACTTGGGCTAACATTGCCTGCAGGATGGGAACTATTGCGCCGGCCATCGTCTGCCCGCCAACAAATCTCCCGCTCAACAAATTGATAGCCTGAGAAAGCATCCGCGAGTACGCCGCCTGATTCACTGAAAAGGTGGGCGCCGTCTGAGTGGTGGGCGAAGTAGTTTGAGTTTGAGTTTGAGTTTGAGTTTG
>Ga0066709_100003266_pt1 | contig 12334 bp, 11 predicted proteins | sample GraSoiAngelo_158_FD_79665 | JGI IMG/M metagenome (GOLD analysis project Ga0066709, IMG submission 79665) | Grasslands soil microbial communities from the Angelo Coastal Reserve, California, USA - 14_1009_16_30cm | ecosystem: Environmental > Terrestrial > Soil > Grasslands | place: USA... | reverse complement strand
TAGAACTCGTTCCTGCGTCAGATGCCTAGAACGTCTTTAAGGTATTTCCGGCTTCTGGCGGCGCTCTCGATCGGGTTGAGTCCTGGCTGGCTCGGATCCACGTCTTGCTCGAAAATACTCCAGCCGTGATAGCCGCCGCCGTCCAGGGCCCCCATTACTGCGCGGAAGTCGATGGCGCCTTTGCCGAGTTCACAAAAGACGCCGCGGCGAACCGCATCCAGGTAGCCCACGCGCTCCCGCTTCACTTGGTCCAGGACCAGGCGATCGACATCTTTCCAGTGCAAATGCCAGATTCGGCCGCAATGCTTCTTCACAAATTCGGCCGGATCGCCGCCGCCCAGGTAGTAATGGCCCGTGTCGAAACAGAGACCGAGCAGATTGGGGTCGGTGAGTTGCAGCAGGCGGTCCACCTCTCCCGGAGTCTCGACGTATGTGCCGGCATGGTGGTGGAACGCCGCTCGGAGCCCGCGCTCGCCTGCAGCCTGGGCGGCGCACGTTAACAGCCCGACCGCCTCGCGCCACTGTTCGTTCGCAAGTCCATCGCTTTTCTGCGCGCGGCCCGCAACCGCCATGCGCTTTTCGGACATTTCGTCCGCGAGTACAACGATCCGGGCGCCACTCCGGGCAAGTAAATCTATTACCTTGATCGCCTCGCGTAGGCCTGCTTCATGAGCGGCGGGCCGGGCGAGTGGCAGCGGCACAAACGCCGCGACCAACTCGAGCTCCCGTGACCCCAGCTCACGAATCAGCATTGCTGCATCTGTGGGCAGGAAACCGTAAGGGCCGAGTTCCGTGCCCGTGTACCCTGCCTCGACCATCTCATCCAGAACGGCGCCGTACGGCTGGTTTCCGCTCCAGCCCTCAACCTCGATGACACCCCAACTCACTGGGGCGGTGCCTACTCGGATTGTTCCTTCTGCTCTTGCCTTTGCTGCCTGCTCGTTCACCTGAGAACCTTTCTATGCCTGTGCGACTTTTATCCACTTCCGGGCTTGAGCGGATTCGAGCGCCGCATCGAGCACAGCCTGGCACCGAACTCCGTCCAACAGCGTCGGCGCGCGGGAGCGCCCGAGCCGTACGCTTTCGACAAACTGAAACTGCTGATCATAGCGGTAGCTCCAGCGGGGGTCCCCGTCATGGACGTCGCGCACGGAGCCCGGCAACCGCAGAAACTCCGTGGGAACCTCACAGCGGCGCATCGGCCGGGCCGGATCGCTTCCGTCTTCCCCTAATGCCACCTCCAAGCCCCAAGGGTCCTGGAGCGAGAACGCCGCGGCGCCATCGGAGCCATAGAGTTCGATCGTCATGTTCTCGGAGATTCCCGCTCCGCGGCCCGGACAGACACGGGAAATCTCGAACGTCGCGCAAACTCCTCCCTGCATGTCTGCCAGGAAAGCAATCCAGTCTTCCACGTCGGAGGCCGGGTCCTGCCGAAACTTCATCTGCGACGCCGAAACGGATTCGATCTTCCCGGCCAGAAACTGAACCAGGTGCACCAGGTGCGATCCGATGTCCGCCAGGACTCCCGATCCAGCGTGGGCCGCCGTCGAACGCCAGCCCAGCAGATGGGAGGAAAGCGCCATCAGGTAAGCCGCCCGAACGGTACGGAGGCTTCCCAGCGCGCCTTCATCCACCAGGTGCTTCAGATATTGCACTGCCGGAGTGAAGCGATAGGTAAACGCGGTCATGTGCACCACGCCGGCCTTCTCCGCCGCTGCATACATTTCGCGCGCGGCCGCGAGATTGAGCGCCAGCGGCTTTTCGCACAGCACGTGTTTTCCGGCTTCTGCGGCCCGGATCACGATCTCGGGATGCAGAAACGTCGGCGTTGCCACGACGATGGCATCGATGTCCGCCCGCTGCAAAACTTCTTCATACGCCAGGTACGCACCGGGAACGCCGCAACTCTGGGCCTCCCCGGGAATCGGGGAGCAGATCGCGGCTACATTCACGTCCCGGCAAAGGCGCAGGCCCGGAAGGTGGATCGAGCGCGCCACGTTGCCTGCGCCGATGATGCCTATAGTCACCGGGGTCATGCAAGGTTGCTCGCCGATCGTCTTTCGGAACTGCTAGACGAAATGGCGCTCATGACGCACAGCCTCCCCATATTTTTCTCGAATGGCGCGAACGGCTTCGGTCTCCGCGACCTCGGCAACGGGGACATCCCACCAGGAGTCGTAACCAGGCACTCGTACGTCCCGGTCCACCTCCACGACGATTACATTCGTGCGGTCCAGCCGGCGCGCCTCGTCCAGCGCGCGCTGCAAATCCTCCCGCGTTCTGGCCCGCACCGCGGGGACGCCGAAACTCGCTGCGTTCGCCCGAAAGTCGACCGGCAGGCAGTCTCCGTCCAATTGCCCGGTTTCATCGCGGCGGAAGCGATAGTGAGTGCCAAAACCATTTACGCCGACCGCTTCGGAAAGCCCGCCGATACTTCCGAATCCGTGGTTATCAAGTAATACGATGTTGAGCTTGAAACCTTCCTGCAACGACGTGACAATCTCGGACGACATCATCAGGTATGAACCGTCGCCGACCATCACGTAGACCTCGCGGGAAGGGTCCGCCATCTTGACGCCCAAGCCGCCGGCGATCTCGTACCCCATACACGAATAGCCGTACTCCAGGTGATAGCCCTTTGGATCGCGGGTGCGCCAGAGTTTGTGAAGATCGCCGGGAAGACTGCCGGCGGCGCATACCACCACGTCTTGCGGCTGCGAGAAGCAATTGACCGTACCGATCACCTCGCCCTGGCTGAGCGGTGGGCCATGGCGAAGGCCGTAGATACGGTCCACTTCCGCGTCCCATTCTTCGCGCGCCCGGCCCACAAGCCCCCTATAGCTCTGCGCGACCCTGTAGGAACCGGCTGCGTCGGATAAGTCCTGAAGCGCGCAACGTGCGTCGGCCAGGAGCGGAAGGGCGGCGTGTTTGTACGCATCGATCTCGGCTACGTTGATGTTGATGAAGCGAACATCCGGATTCTGGAAGGCGGTCTTGGAGGCTGTTGTAAAGTCGCTGAGTCGCGTGCCGATTGCGATCACCAGGTCGGCGTCGCGCGCCAGCAGGTTGGCCGCGCTGGTTCCGGTTACGCCGATGGCGCCCAGCTGTGCAGGATGGTTGTACGGGAGCGAGCCCTTACCCGCCTGCGTCTCAGCCACTGGTATGCCGGTTTGTTCGACGAATCTCGCCAGCGCCGCGGTGGCTTCGCTGTAGAGCACTCCTCCACCGGCGATGATGAGCGGCGCTTTCGCCGCGCGAATCCATTCCGCCGCGCGTTCGAGCATCGCGCGGTCGGCGCCCGGACGCGCAACGTGCCACACCCGCTTTTCGAAGAACTGCTCCGGGTAGTCCCAGGATTCGGCCTGGACGTCCTGCGGAAGCGCCAGCGTAACGGCGCCCGTTTGCGACGGCGAAGTTAGTACGCGCATCGCCTCCATCGCTGCGAAGGGAAGTTGGTCCGGCCGGTTAATTCGGTCCCAGTAGCGTGAGACCGGCTTGAAGGCGTCATTTACGGAGACGTCCTGGCTGTGTTCGGATTCAAGCTGCTGCAGCACGGGCGCCACGTTTCGGCGCGCGAAGATATCTCCCGGCAGCAACAGAACCGGAATACGGTTGATGGTGGCGGTGGCGGCGCCCGTGATCATGTTCGTCGCGCCGGGCCCGATGGAAGACGTGCAGGCAAATGTGGCCAGGCGGTTTCGCATCTTGGAGAACGCGGTGGCCGTGTGTACCATGGCTTGCTCGTTGCGGCAAAGGTAATAGCGAAAATCGGGTGATTGGTGTAGAGCTTGGCCGATCCCCGCGACATTGCCGTGCCCGAAGATGCCCCAGACTCCCGCGAAGAACTGCGTCTCGCGTCCGTCCCGCTCCACGAACTGGTTTTTCAGGAAGCCGATCAAGGCCTGTGCAGTGGTCATGCGTCGGGTTTTCATGCTTGCTCCAGATATTGGCTGAGGCCGTCTAGCGGCCGGCTGGAAGAGGCCTCGATGTGCCCGAGACCTTCCTCAACCGTCCAAGTTTTGTGCACGATTCCACCGGCGGCCTCGGCCACGGCCAGCGGATCGCTCTTGCCGGGATAGAGTACGTTCCGGCGGACCAGCGCGCCGCGCACGTTGGGACCGGACTACATGCCCGCGCGCAGCTCTCGAAGAAACGGCGCCGCATCGCCCGCCGATTCGCCGCCGAGCAGCAGGATGGGCAGCGATGTAGCGTTCGCGACCACTTCGTAGTTCTCGCAGTAGGGCAATTTCAGCCACAGATACCGGCTGCTGTCCCCCAGCGCCGAAGCGACTCCTGCGCTCTGTGCGAGCGCCTCCTTGGTTTTGATCACGTGATAAGAGCCGTTGCGGGTCTCCACCGGAAGCGGTTCCAGGAATGTCGGGAGACCGGCCGAATTGGCCTCGGAGATCGCGCGAGAACATGCAACCAGCGTTCGCAGCGAATCGGGATCGTTATCGCAGATGCGGAGCAGGATCTTGGTCCCGTCGAAGCCCCAGGTAGTACAGGCGGCCGCCGAAGTCCCGGTCATGGGATCGTCCATCTCCCATTTGCTGCGCGCCAGACCGCCGCGGTTGAGGCTGGCGATCAGAACTTTTCCGTCGAGCAATACGGGCCCGCCTCCTTCGCGAATCAGGGAGTCGATCACCAGCAGATCTTCCAGGATGTCCATGGTGGCCATGACCCCATCGATGGTCTCGCATGTCAGCACGCGGAGAACGCGGGCAAGGTAGTCGTGGCGGTCGGCCATTCCTAAAGGATCATTTGCGATGCTGGTCACCCGGCGCGCTGGGTGATCGGCCGCCAACACGCTCAATTTTCCATCCACAGTGAGCTGGGAGCGCCGTTTGCGAGCCTTGGCTGCCCGCAGCGGGCGCTCGGGGTCGCAGACACGGAGGGAGCAGAGCGTTTCCCGAATGGCCGGGGGCAGAAATTCTACAGCGGAGAAACTCGCCATGGCTCTTCAGCGCGTCACAACGGGAACGCGCGGATCTTTCTCCCGCCAGGCGCTGCGCACCCAGGCGTAGTTCGGATCGTCCGTTGCCGCCATCGAGCGCGCGGTGCCGGCGAGCACGTTCAGATAGTAGACGTTATAACCGTGCGCCGCAACCACGGGATGATACCCTTCCGGAATGAATACCATTTCGCCGTCCCGCACGGTGAGGGTTTCGTCCAGCCGGCGATCCGCGGTGTAGACTCGCTGGATCGCGTAACCCTCCGGCCGATCGATTTTGTAGTAATAGATTTCCTCCAGGTCCACCTCGGCGGGCGGATTGTGCACATCGTGCTTGTGGGGCGGATAGCTGGACCAGTTACCGCTGGGCGTGTAGACTTCCACGAGCAGTATCCGGTCCGCGGGGAAGTCGGGCTTCAACAGGTGATTGATTTGCCGCGTGGCGTTTCCGCCTCCACGGATCTCGATCTCGACTTCGCCGGGGGTGATCAGGCGCGCCGGGTACGCTGTGCGCGCGGTGCAATAGCAAAGGGCGAACTCGCATGCGCTTTCCGCAATCAAGTTGAACCGGGTCTGAATGGGCAGATAGAGAGTATGGGCAACGCCTCCGAACACGTTCGCGCGTCCTCCAATTCGCGGCCAGCCGCCGGCGGAAGACTCGACCGAGCAGACGCCGCCCAGCATCACGATTCCAAGCTCGTTCGCGGCGGTTTCAGCCGAGAAACTCTGTCCCGGAATGAGCCGGCGCACTTGAAACGATAGATGTTCGAATCCTGCTGTATCCCGCGCTACCGAGAGACTTGCTCCCGCACCCCCGGTTGGAGATGACGGTCTGAAGTGGATCTGCCGAGTCGACATGATGACAACATGGCTTGAATATCAAGCCATCAGGATTGTCACACTGAGATGCTGGATCGAATAACCATCCTGTTGTAGAAACTTGACAGCTACAGTTTAGCAATCATATACTCCACACGGTTGCCTCGCACTCAATACGGCGAAAACATACATTACCGACAAAACAGAAAGCATGGAAGTCATCATACTCGGCCGCATCGGTTACGATCTCTATTCGGAAGAGCCGCACGTGCCTTTGCCGCACGTCAGGCGGTTTTCCCGCTATTTGGGCGGCTCCAGCGCAAACATGGCTGTCGGGCTCGCGCGCCTGGGAGCGCAGGTCGGCATGGTGGCCGCGTTGGGCGCCGACAGCCTGAGCCAGTTCCTGCTGGAATTTTTAACTGCAGAGCGCGTGGACGTCTCACACGTACAGCGCTGCCCGGGCTACTTGGCCTCTCTGTGCCTTACCGAGGTCTCGCCTCCCGATCGTTTCCCTCAAGTCTTTTACCGCCGCGACCCAGCTGATACGCAGCTGGATCTGCAACCGGACGATCTCGACTACCTGGCATCGAGCCGCATGTTCATCACTAATGGAACTTCCCTCTGTGCCTCGCCTTCCCGTGAGTCCACCTACCTCGCCCTGGAGCGGGCCCATCGTTCCGGAGTACGCGTCGTGTTCGACGTAGATTACCGCTCCATGTCCTGGCGCAAGCCGGAAGAAGCGGGTCTCGCCGTGCGCCTCGCGCTTCCATTTGTGGACGTGCTCATTGGGAACGAAATGGAACTCAAGCTCGTGGCGGCTGAGAACACATTGGAACGCAGCCTTGCCCGCCTGAGGACCATGCACATTCCCATGCTCGTGTCCAAGCTGGGCGAGGAAGGAACCCGAGTGTATGCGGGGAATTCGGAAATCTATTGCCCGCCGTACCAGGTTCCCGTCGTTTCCACCATTGGCGCGGGAGACGGATTTGCTTCCGGTTTTCTGGCCGCTCTGCTGCGGGGCAAGGAAGTTATGGAGTGCCTGCGATACGGCAACGCGGCTGCGGCGATCGTCGTAAGCCGGTTGAGTTGCTCCGAAGCCATGCCGACCATGGAAGAGGTGGAGCGTTTGAAAGCGGAGCAGGAAAAGTTGGCTGCCACAGGGAACCCGTAAGCGCAGATCATGATCACGCTTGTAATGTTGAACAATGGTGCGTGTGTGACGTTTGTTAGCGGCCGCTCGCAGGCGGCGGCACACAGAGGGGAGCCGATGAGATGAGCCGAGGGAAGCTTCGTTTTGCAGTCTTAGGCGTGGGCCGGATCGGGAAGGTCCACATTGCGAATCTGGCGACCCGGATTCCGGATGTGGAGGTCCTCGCGATCGCGGATGTCTCGGCCGGCGAAGCGGCCGCGGTCGCATGCCGCTTTGGCGTACCCCAGGTGTTTCAGGACTACAAACAGTTGCTCAAGTCGGTGGAAGTCGACGCGGTCGTGGTCTGTACACCCACCAACACCCATCACGACATCATCCGGGACGCTGTCTCCGCGGGCAAACACGTCTTCTGCGAAAAGCCGGTCGACCTGACATTGGAGAGGATTCAGCGGATCCTTCAGCACGTGGAGAGGTCCGGAGTTCAACTGATGGTGGGGTTCAATCGCCGCTTCGATCCGAATTTTCAAAAGTTGCACGAAATCGTAAAAGCGGGCCGGATCGGAACGCCCGAGATTGTACGTATCACCAGCCGCGATCCGGCCCCGCCACCGGAACAATATCTTCGCGCAGCGGGAGGCTTGTTCCTGGACATGACGATTCACGACTTTGACATGGCCCGGTATCTGGCCGGCAGCGACGTGGTCGAGGTGTATGCCCACGCGACCGTTCTGGTAGATCCGGTGTTCCGCGCCGTGGGCGACTGGGACACCGCCGCCGTGATCCTGCGCTTTGAGAATGGCGCGGTGGGAACGATTGACAACAGCCGCAGGGCCGTCTATGGATATGATCAGCGGGCAGAGGTCTTCGGATCCGCCGGAATGGCGGCGATCGGCAACAACGCGCCTGATAATCATGTCTTTTTCGATCGCTCGGGCGGACATTCCTCTCCGCCTTTGGACTTTTTCATGGAGCGCTACACCGAGTCGTACCTGCGTGAGATGCAGGCCTTCGTGGATGCGGTTCGGGATGGTAAGCCGGTCCCTGTCAATGGAACAGATGGGCTGGTGGCGGTCGCGATCGGGCTAACCGCCGCGAAATCGGCGCGGGAAAACCGCCCCGTCCCGGTCTCTGAGATTTATGCGCAAACCGCGGCCACGTCCTGATACGAAAGCCGAACCATGCGCGCCTAAGCGAACGGGCTCCGCTTCAAGGCGTACTCCACTGCTTCGGCCGGGACTTTGAATTCGGACGTCGCTTTGTTGCCCATATAGCCCAGTTCTTTGATCCCCGCCGGGCTCGTGTAGTATGCATCCACCGTCATCCTGCGCGCCCAATCAAAAAATCGGATGCCCGCCGCCGTCTCCGGCATCCGGTTACGCCGGTACGCAATCTTATCGAGCATAGCGGTCTGCTGCTCCGCCTTCGCGTCCAGGAAGTTCACTTCGTAGTGGCGTTTCATCTCGATGTCGAGCCAGGCAAGGCCTCCCGTGTAGATCGCCGCCATCTGTGGATTCTGGCTTGACAGCAGATCGATGAACTCCGCCGCTCCTCCCTGCGTCGCCCCCGGCACGATCAGCTCGCACAGTTTCTTCAATGTGTCGAACTCATGCTGCGTGAGCGCCTTCGGCTTGTAGACGCCCGTATTCGCCTTCACGTCCTCCGACGCCATTTGATGCACGTGCTGCGCCGCTTCCAAGCCCACCGGTCCCACGAACGCCGCCGCTGCTATGTTCTGGAGGACCCGTCTGCGACTCTGTCCCCCTGCCGTTCCGAATCCTGGTTCCCGGCTGCTGACTTCCTCTCGTTTAGACATTTCCCTTCCTCAACTCCTCCGCCAAGTACTCGGCCGTACGCCACGCCAGCGCGCAAATCGTCAAGGTCGGATTCTTGTCCGGATTGCTCACGAACGGCCCGCCATCCGCGACAAACAGATTCTTCACGTCGTGCGCCTGGCAGTACTTGTTCAGTGCCGACTTGTTCGGATCATCGCCCATCCGGATCGTCCCCACCTCGTGGATAATTTCGCCGCCGACCGAAATCTTCTCTTCGACCGGGCGCGGTTTGATCGCTTCGGTACCCACCGGAACGCTCTCTTCCGCCGCGCGCCGCGGAGTGTTCACTTTGCCGCCCATCGTCTCAATCATCTCGGTGAACGTCTTTTCCATGTGCTCCACCTGCTTCAGTTCCGCATCGGTCCAGCGGAAATGAAACCTCAACACCGGGATGCCCCACTTGTCCACCACGTTTGGATCGATCTCGCAGTAGGTGTGTTCGTTCGGGATCATCTCGCCGCGGCCGGAGAAACCTACGTGCGTGCCGTAGTCCTCGTAAATCGCCTTCTTCAGCGATTCGCCGTATCCTTCGTGCTCCCTGCAAACGCCGTTAAAGCTTCCCACGCCCGGCATGCCGTAGCCGCCGCCGATTTCGATGTGGTATCCACGCGGAAAGTCGAGCTTCTTGTCCCACAACCACCAGGGCATGTATAGGTGCGAGCCTCCCATGCCGTCCGAATCGTGCCGCGGCATCCCGACGAGCGCCGGGATTCGCCCGCCCAGGCTGAATCCGGTGCTGTCCATCAGATTCCGCCCCACCACGCCGGAGGAGTTTGCGAGCCCGTTCGAGTGGCGCGGCGACCGTGAATTCAGCAGCAGCCGCGTCGATTCGCATGTGCTCGCCGCCAGCACCACGGCGCGGCAACGGATCTGCTTTTCCGTGCGCGTTGTCTTGTCGATGTAGGAAACCGCCTTGACTTTGCCCTCGTTGTCCGTGATCAGCTCGCGGGCCATCGCGTTCGTGAACAACTGCACCCGTCCCGTCTGCACCGCAGGAAACACCTGTACCTGGCTCGACGAATAGTTTGATGCCGTTACGCAGCCTCGCCCGCATTGGCCGCAGTAGTGGCATGGCGCGCGCCCGTTGGTCTTTCGCGTGATCACCGCCAGGCGCATCGGAATGCACGGAATCCCCAGCTTGTCCGATGCCTTTTTAATAAGCACTTCGTGAACGCGGGGCGGGGGACACGGCTGAAAAATTCCATCCGGCGCGCTGCGGATTCCCTCTTTTGATCCGGTTACGCCGATAAAACCCTCTGCTTTGTCGTAATACGGAGCGATGTCCTCGTAGGCAATCGGCCAGTCTGTCCCCACGCCGTCGCGCGTATACGGTTTGAAATCGTAATCGGCCAGGCGCAGCGAGATGCGCCCATAATGATTCGTGCGCCCGCCCACGATGCGCGAGCGGAACCACATGAATTTGGAGCCCTCTCCCGTCGTGTACGGCTCGCCGTCCAGTTGCCACCCACCCGCCTGCGCCGAGAAAAATCCGAACGCCCGTCCGCGTCCGAAATAGCTGGCGCCCCCTTCGCCGGAGCCGCGATGCGGCACCTGGTAAGGCCACATGTGTTCCTTGAAATCCTTGGCTGGATTCAGCATTGGACCGGCTTCCAGCAGGGCGACATTCACTCCCAGATCGGCCAGTACCTTTGTCGCGGTGCCGCCGCCGGCTCCCGAGCCGATGACCACCACGTCGTAAATCGGTGCGCTGCGGATGACTTGAAACATTCCGAGCTTATTGTATCCCATCGAGTTAGGCTGGTTGCGCCAGCAACCGCGCTCGTGATTTAATCACCGTAGGAGCAGGATGGAAGAAACCAAGATCACCTCTGCGGGCGATACGGACGATTCTGGACCGCGTTCGGTGGCCGGAGCTGCCCTGTCCTGGTTTCGCGATCTCTTTCTCAGCGTACTGATCGCCATTGTCGTAATCCTGTTTCTCTACCAGCCGGTGAAAGTCGAAGGCACGAGTATGATGCCCGCGCTCGTCGATCAGGAGCGCATCTTTATCAACAAGTTCATTTACCGCTTCGGCCTCTCCGACATCGGGCGCGGCGATATGGTGGTGTTCTGGTTTCCCGGCGATCCGAGCAAGTCCTATATCAAGCGCGTCATCGGCGTTCCGGGGGACGCCATCGAGGTGTCCGAGGGCACCGTGGTCGTCAATGGGCGCGCTCTGGCCGAGACCTATGTCCCGGACGAATATCGCGACCACATCTCGATGCCCCGCCGCATCGTCCCCGCGGACTCATATTTTGTGCTCGGCGATCATCGCAGCTCATCGAATGATAGCCGCACGTGGGGCATGGTGCCGCGCCGCTATATTTACGGAAAAGCGGTGTTCGTTTACTGGCCGCTCGACCGTCTCGGCCTGCTCCACTGACTTAACGCCTGCTGAACAACCACATCAGCAAACTCAGCACGACGCTAAGGATCAGACACGTGACCACGGGGAAATAGAACGCGCCATTCTTCCATCGAATGACGATGTCCCCCGGCAGCCTTCCCGGCCGCAGCGGCAACCGCTCCCCCAGCATTACCAGCAGCCCCAGGACCACCAGCGCCAGGCCGACGATGATCAGCGCGCGTCCTATGCCCGTCTCCATCTACATCATATCCGCCTCATTTTCATCTGAGCGTAGCGCGGGCCGAATTGTGGTTGATAATAGATTGCTGGAGGCCATCATCTGTCATGATCATGGAAGCGACCCCGCCGTCGACTTTGGAAGACGAATTTAATCCTCTACTGTCTGCGGAAGCGCGCTTCGACGAGGCAGCCGCCCGGCTCGGCCTCGACGACGGCATGCAGAAGATTCTGCGCACTCCCGCGCGCGAGATCATCGTGCATATACCCGTCCAGCTCGACGACGGCCGGCTGGAAGTGTTCACCGGTTTTCGCGTGCAGCACTCCATCGCCCGTGGTCCGGCGAAGGGCGGCATCCGCTACGCGCCGGATGTCACGCACGATGAAATCCGCGCGCTCGCCGCATGGATGACCTGGAAGTGCGCTGTCGCCAATCTCCCCTTCGGCGGCGGCAAAGGCGGCGTGATTTGCGATCCCAGTTTGCTTTCGCCCGGCGAGCTCGAGCGCATTACTCGCCGGTACACCGCCGAGGTATTTGAATTCATTGGTCCCGAAATCGATGTTCCCGCGCCCGACATGAACACCAACGAGCAGACCATGGCCTGGATCATGGACACCTATTCCATGCACGCCCGCCACACGCAAACCGCCGTCGTCACCGGCAAGCCCGTCGATCTCGGCGGATCGAAGGGACGCACCGAGGCCACCGGCCGCGGATGCATGATCGTCATCGAGCAGGCGCTCCGCCGTCTCGGCCTGGAGCGGTCCGCCACCCGCGTCGTCATCCAGGGCTTCGGCAACGTTGGCGGCATGTCGGCGAAGCTCATGTCCCGCGCTGGTTTCAAGATCGTCTGCATTATTGAGTGGGACGGCGCGGTCTACAACGCGCGCGGCCTGGACATTCCCGCTCTCATGAAGCACCGGCGCGACACGGGCTCCATCATAGGCTTCGCCGGCGGTGAAGAAATTGATCGCAATGAAGCTATGTTTCTCGAAAC
>Ga0066709_100003265_pt1 | contig 12336 bp, 12 predicted proteins | sample GraSoiAngelo_158_FD_79665 | JGI IMG/M metagenome (GOLD analysis project Ga0066709, IMG submission 79665) | Grasslands soil microbial communities from the Angelo Coastal Reserve, California, USA - 14_1009_16_30cm | ecosystem: Environmental > Terrestrial > Soil > Grasslands | place: USA... | reverse complement strand
TTCTTGATCTCTTCGTTCCGCTTCTCGAGCTCGTCCGGATCCACCGTGAGGAGCTTGAGCTCGGAGAGCTTCGGCTTGTCGGTGGGGTACTTCACCTCCGGGTGGCCGGTGTAGAGGCCCTCGCTGTCCGCCATCACTTGCTGCAGCTCTCGGCTGAAGGTGAAGTCGGTGAAGAGCTTGGCCGCGTTCGGATGCGGCGCGAAGCCTGCGATGGCCGTCGGGGACACGACGAGGGGAACACCTTCCTTCGGATAGACGACCTCGATCGGGTTCCCCTTCTTTTTCATCTGATAGTAGTAGTAGTCGCCTCCGTTCACCGCCACCTGGCGCTCGCCGGATGCCACGACGCCGGCGGGGTCGACGGCCGACTGGACGAGCATGAGCTTGTTCTGCGCGAGCTGCTTGAAGTACTCCCATCCGTGCAAATGGACGAGCGCCAGCACGTGAGTCGAGATGACGCCGCTGTAACCCGGATGGGCCGTCACCAGCTTCCCCTTCCACTTCGGGTCCAGCACATCCTTCCAGCCTTTCGGGGCCTCCGCCGCCGGCACGAGCTTCGTGTTGTAGGCGATGACGTTCACGGTGGCGCGCAGCCGTAGTAGTAGCCGTCCCGGTCCTTGAAACCCGCCGGAAACGCGTCGACGCCGGGCGGCGTGTACTTCATCAGCAGCTTCTTTTCCTTGAGCAGCACGAAGTGGCCGGCGTCGGAAGTGTGGATCACGTCGACGAGCTGGAGATTCGCCTGGAGCTCCTGCATCACGCGCTGGAGGATGCGCTGAGAGCCGGTCCGGTGGACCTCGACCTTGATGCCCGGGTAGGCGGCCTCGAACAGCTTCGCGACCTTCTCGGCGGTCGGCAGGGCCAGCGAGGTGTACCAGACGACCTTTCCCTCCTTCTTCGCGGCCTCCACGCGAGCGTCCTGCGCGAGAGCGGGGAGGGCGGGTAGCACCAGCATCGACGCGAGCAGGCCCACGAGGACGCGAGGGCCAGCCGCCCGGCTTGGTCCACGACGGGCGTCGGCAGGTCCTCGAACCTCAGATCGACGACGAAGCGAGCGAGACGCCGCGCGGCGGACAGTGTCACGGTAGACCACCGGTGCGGGATCTTTCCGATTGCCACGGGCATCGTGACGGCGGTTCGGCGATCGTAGAACAACGTCGGAGAGGGCGATGATCGCTGTCCCGGGCGTGTGAAGTCGACACCGCCCATCTATGATGACACACCAGCAACGAGTTCTCGTCGCCGAAGTGTCCCTCCCCACTCGTGGAGCGCCAGCGAAAGCTCGCACGGTTCCTCCTGCGACACCGCTTTGCCCCGGTGGTTTTCCACCCTTCGCTCGCCCGCTCCTTCGAGTACGTCGTGGCGGCCTCTGCGCCAATGTGATTCTCGGAGGACTGCTCCCGTCCGGTACCATTGTTCGGCGAAATTACTCCTTTCGGCGAGGAGGGAAGGGCTGGTTCAATCGTGTCTATCGCCGGCTCGTGGACCGAACGTTGGCGCGGCGCCATCGTCTCGTCGACCTCTTCTTCTCTGTCCGGCCGCTCGATCCGCCGAGTCACATCCAGAAGATCCTCTCATTGGCGAGCCAATTTACCGTCGAAGTGGACGTGCTTCCGATCAACCCGGAAGAACATCGGTTCCTCTCGGGAAGCGCGATTTCCCGTTGGACCGGGATCTCCCGATTGCGCCACGTTTCGCCGTGCCCCAGCGAGGAGGCCAGCCGAAGCGAGGGACTTGGCCTCGCGATTTGTTCACGTGGGCCGTGGTTTTCCAACTGGTCCACTGACGCTCGGGGCTAGCCTCCCCGGATCTCGCGTAACACGCCGAGGATCGCATCGTGGATGCGGCCGTTGCTCGCCACGATGGCAGGCCGATCGATGTCCAGCGCGCCCCCCGTCAGGTCCGTGATGCGGCCACCCGCCTCCGCGACCAGAAGGCTCCCCGCGGCTACGTCCCACGACCCGAGCCGCAGCTCCCAGTAGCCGTCGAGCCGACCGCTGGCCAGCCACGCGAGGTAGAGCACGGCGGAGCCCATCCGCCGGACCGCCCGGGCGCGCACGCTGAACGCGGCGTATTCGGTGAGGTTGTTGTCCTTCGCCACGCGGATGTTGTAGGGGAACCCGGTCGCCAGCAGGCTTTCGCCCAGGGTCGGCGTGGTCGAGACGGCGAGCGGCCGGTCGTTCACCGTCGCGCCGCGGCCGCGCTCGGCCACGAACAGCTCGTCGAGGTTCGGGTCGAAGACCACGCCGAGCTCGACGTGCGCGTCGGCCTCGAGCGCGATCGACACGCCGAAGGTCGGGAGCCCGTGTGCGTAGTTGGTCGTGCCGTCCAGCGGGTCGATGATCCAGCGCCGCCCCGACCGGCCCGCCGTGGCACCGCGCTCTTCGGCCAGCACCGCGTCGTGAGGAAACGCCGCGGCCAGGCGCCCGACGATAAGCTCCTCGGCGCGCGCATCCATCTCGGTGACGAGGTTCGTGGGGCTGTCCTTGTAGGCGATGCGGCGCGATCCCGAGAGCTCGCTCTTCAGGAGATGCCCGGCGGCCCGCGCGGCGTCGATCGCCACGCGTCGTTCGAGCGATGCCATGCTTCTGCGCAATGTATCATACGTGTCGTGCACATCGTGGTGAGGGGTCGGGTCGCGTCGGCGGCTTGCTCGCTTCACCGTCGGGCAGTGTCGTGACGCCGGGGCGCCCGACGTCGAGCCTCTCCAGTCTCGCACCACGTCTCGCCGCAGCGATACGATTGCCGCAGCGACACAATTGAGGAGATGACCCGATGCGGGTGACGATCATTGGCTCGGGGTATGTTGGGCTGGTAACGGGGGCTTGTCTGGCCGAGACCGGGAACACGGTCATGTGCGTGGACAAGGATATCGACAAGATCAGCCTCCTCAAGGCCGGCAAGATCCCGTTCCACGAGCCGGGTCTGGCCCCACTCGTCGAAAAGAATCTCCGGGACCGGCGTCTGATCTTCACCACCGATCTGCCGTCGGCGGTTCGGCACGCCCCCATCATCTTCCTGGCGGTCGGCACCCCACCCCGTCCGAACGGCGAGGCGGATCTGTCGGCCGTGGAGGAGGCGGCGCGGGCCATCGGTGTCAACATGGATGGTCCGAAGGTCATCGTCACGAAATCCACCGTCCCGGTGGGCACGGCGGGGCGTGTCAAGGCGTTGATCGGCGACAAGACGACCCATCGGTTCGCCGTGATGGCGAACCCCGAATTCCTCAAGGAAGGCGCCGCGGTTCATGACTTCATGAGCCCGGACCGGGTCATCCTTGGAGGCGACGACGCCGAGGCCATCTCGCTCCTTCGCACCCTCTACGCCCCGTTCATGCGGCGTGAGGATCGAATCCTGGTCATGGACGCGGCCAGTGCGGAGCTCACGAAGTACGCGTCCAACGCCATGCTCGCAGCGCGCGTCTCGTTCATGAACGAGATCGCCGCGCTCTGCGAGAAGGTCGGCGCGAACGCCGAGCACGTGCGCCACGGTGTCGGGGCGGATTCGAGGATCGGCAGCTCGTTCCTGTTTCCCGGCACCGGGTTTGGGGGATCCTGTTTCCCAAAAGACCTCGCCGCGCTGCTCCACCTGGGCGAACGCTGCGGCATCGACCTTCGCACGATTCGAGCCGCCCTGGAGGTCAACCGGACGCAGAAGAGAGTCCTGGTCCACCGGGCGCAGAGTGAGTTCGGGGAATACCTCGACGGGAAAGTCTTTGCGGTCTGGGGCCTCGCGTTCAAGCCCGGCACCGACGACATGCGCGAGTCCCCGGCACTCGAAATCGTCGAGGGGCTCCTCGCGCGCGGCGCCGAGGTCCGGGCCACCGACCCCGTGGCGCTCGAGCGCGGCCGTGAGCTGTTCGGAGATCGCGTCATGCTCGACCAGGACGCGTATCGAATCCTCGAAGGGGCCGACGGCGTGTTCCTCGTGACCGAGTGGAACGAATACCGCTTTCCAGATTTCGAGCGGATTCGTAGCCTCCTGCGGAAGCCCGTTCTCTTCGATGGCCGCAACATCTGGAACCGGCGCCTCGTGGAGGCGCTGGGGTTCACCTACTACGGAATCGGCGTCTAGCGTGCGACCCGCCCGGCGTCGATCGGCACGCGTCGTTCGAGCGATGCCCCGTTTCCGCGCCATGTATCATACGAGTCGTGCACATCGTGGTGATGGGGTCGGGCGGCGTCGGCGGCTACTTCGGCGCCAAGCTCGTGCGGGCGGGGCTCGAGGTGACGATGGTCGCTCGCGGCGCCCACCTCGGGACGATCCGCCGTGCCGGCCTCACGATCCGTTCGGCGGTCGAGGGGGATGCCGTCGTGCGGCCAGCGGCGGTCGAGCGTCTCGAGGGCGCCGCGCGGGCCGACGCCGTCCTCTTCTGCGTGAAGTCGTTCGACACCGAGGATGCGGCGGCGCGGCTCTGGTCGATCCTCGGCCCGGACACGCCCGTGCTCTCGCTCCAGAACGGCGTGGACAACGAGGACAAGATCGACGCCCAGCTCGGACGGGGCCGGGCGATGGGCGGCGTCGCGCAGGTATTCGCGACGATCGAGGCTCCCGGCGTGATCCGGCACCAGGCGGCCGGGCGCATCATCTTCGGCGAGCTGGACGGTCGGACGAGCGATCGCGCCGAGCGCCTGCGCGACGCGTTCGTGCGCGCCGAGATCCCGACCGAGCTGTCCAAGGACGTGCGCCGCGCGCTCTGGGAGAAATACATCCTCATCTGCGCCGTGGCCGGGACCACGGCCGTCACGCGCGAGACGGTCGGGGTCGTCCGTGAGACGCCCCCGACCTGGCGTCTGTTCCGCACGATCGTGGAGGAAGTCACGGCCCTCGGGCGCGCGTCGGACGTCGACCTTCCGGGCGACGTCGTCGATCAGACCGTGAAGTTCGCCGAGGCCATCGCGCCCGGCAATCGGGCCTCGCTGGCCCAGGACCTCCTGCAGGGCAAGCGACTCGAGCTCGAAGCCCTGCACGGGCATGCGGCGCGCCTCGGCGAACGCCTCGGGGTGCCGACGCCCGCTGTCTTCGCCGTCTACGCGGCCCTCCTGCCGCATGCGGCGGGGAGGCGCGGCTGACCTCTCCCGCCCGGGCGGCCTGGCGTTACGTCTGGCGGTACCGAGCGCGCTACGGTGTCGGCATCGCCTGCCTCGGGACCGCGACGTTCGCGTCGCTCACGATCCCGTGGACGGTGAAGCGAGCAATCGACGCTCTGCAGAGGGACGCGGCGCCGGTCGGGCACTACGTCGGTCTGATCGTGCTCTTCGCGCTCGTCAACGGTGTCGCACGGCTCGGCTCGCGCTTCGCGATCACCGGAGGGTGCCAGCGCATCGAGTCGGACATCCGCGACCACCTCTACGCGGCCCTGCAGACGTTTCCACCGAAGTTCTACGCGGCCCATTCGACGGGCGACCTGATGGCGCGCGCCACGAGCGACATCACGGCGGTGCGCTCGCTCCTCGGCTTCGGCACGATCAGCCTCGTCTCCACCGTCTTCGCGTTCATCGGCGTGCTCGCCGCGATGCTGGCGGTCGATCCGTGGCTGACCCTGTGGGCGCTGGCGCCCTATCCCGTCCTGGTGGTCCTGGCCCGGCGCTTCAACCTCGCGGTCAACGAGCGGGCGCAGGCGGCGCAGGACCAGCTGAGCGTCCTGTCGGAGCGAGTCCAGGAATATCTGGGCGGCATGGCGGTGGTGCGGGCGTACACCCTCGAGCGACGCGCGCACGCCGACTTCGGTCAGGCCAACGGCGAGTACCTGCGCCTGAGCCTCGCCCTCGCGCGGACCGAGGCCGGTTTCTCCCCCCTGATGGGATTGATCGCGGGCGTCGGCACGCTCGTCGTGCTCTGGGCGGGCGGCCGGGCCGTCGTGGACGGCCGGCTGAGCCTCGGCGCGCTCGTCGCGTTCAACGGCTACCTCGCGTACCTGACCTGGCCCACGATCGCGCTCGGCTGGACGCTGTCGATCGTGCGTCGTGGTTTGACGTCGATGACGCGAATCCAGGAGATTGTCGGAGCGGCGGTCGAAACGGGGTCCGTGAGCCCGGAGCGTTCCGAGGGTGGCCTGCGACAGGCGCCACCCGGCTTTATTGGAGCGGGGTCCGTGAGCTCGGAGCAAACCGAGGGTGGCCTGCGACAGGCGCCACCCGGCTTTATTGGAGCGGGGTCCGTGAGCTCGGAGCAAACCGAGGGTGGCCTGCGACAGGCGCCACCCGGCTCCGTTGCTCCGGCCGTGGCGCCGAGCATTCGCTTTTCGCATCTCACGTTCTCGTACACCGGACGCGCGCCGGCGCTCCGCGACGTGAGCTTCGAGGTGGCGCCCGGCGAGATGGTGGCCGTAGTCGGTCCGACCGGCAGCGGAAAGTCCACGCTGGGACTCTTGCTGGCGCGGGTCTGGGAGCCGCCGGTCGGGGCGGTGTTCGTCAGCGGACGCGACGTGACGGAGCTTCCGCTCGCCTCCCTTCGCGCGGGGCTCGGCTACGTGCCGCAGGAGGGGTTCCTCTTCTCCCGGTCCATCGCCGACAACATCGACCTCGGCCGCGACGGGGTGGGACGGGAACAGGCGCACGATGCCGCCGCGGTCGCCGGCATCGCCGACGAGGTTCAAAGGTTCGCGGCGGGCTTCGAGGCCGTCGTCGGCGAGCGGGGCCTGACGCTCTCGGGTGGGCAGCGCCAGCGAGTGACCCTGGCGCGCGCGCTCGCGGGCAGGCCGACCGTCCTCGTTCTCGACGACGCGTTCGCCTCCGTCGACGCGGCCAAGGAAGAAGAGATCCTGAGCAGCCTGCGTCGCGCCGTGGCCGGACGCACCGTGCTCCTCATGACGCACCGGCTGCGCGCCGCCTGCACGGCCAACCGCGTCGTCGTGCTGGACGCGGGCCGGATCGTCGAAGCGGGCCGTCACGAGGACCTCGTGAGACGGGGCGGGCTCTACGCCCGCCTCTGGCGCATCCAGCAGCTCGAGGAGGAGATCGCGCGTGCCTGAGTCGGCCTACGACCCCGAGGCCGACGAGCAGCTCGGCCGCGCCTTCGACCGTCGCCTGGCCGCCCGCCTCATGCACGCGGCGCGGCCACACCGCGGGCTCATCGCCGGCTCGATGCTCCTCTTCCCGCTCATCGCGCTCGCCGAGCTCGCTCAGCCGTGGTTGCTCAAGATCGCCATCGACGATCACATCTTGAAGTCGGACTGGCTCGGGTTGACCTGGGTCGCGGGTCTCTACATCGGTATCCTCGTGATCCTCTACGCGTTGAGAACCCTGGAAGGGTACCTGATGCAGCTCACGGGCCAGCGAGTGATCCACGACCTTCGCGAGGCGATCTTCGACCACTTGCTCCGCCTGGAGGCCCGGTTCTTCGACCGGAACCCGGTGGGGCGGCTGATGACCCGCGTGCTCCACGACGTGGAAGCGGTGAGCGAGGCGTTCACGAGCGGCCTCTTCGCCGTCGTGGCCGACGTGATCACGCTCACCGGCGTCGTCGCGGTGATGCTCTGGATCGACTGGCGCCTGGCGCTCGTGACCTTCTCGCTCGTGCCGATCCTCCTGCTGGTGGCCGTCTACTTCCGCCTGAACGCGCGCGACGCCTATCGCGAGGTCCGCCGGCGCCTGGCGCGCCTCAATGGCTTCCTCCAGGAGTCGCTCCAGGGCATGACGGTGGTCCAGCTCTTCGTACGCGAGCGCCACGAGCGCGCGCGGTTCGGTCGGCTCAACACCGAGTACCGCCAGGCGCTCTTCGGCTCGATGCGATGGGAGGCCGCGCTCTACGCCTCCGTCGAGGCGCTGGGCTCCGTCGCGCTCGCTCTCCTGATCTGGTACGGGAGCGGGCGCATCGTGGCCGAATCGCTCACCTTCGGGGCCCTCGTCGCGTTCATCCAGTACACCAATCGCTTCTTCCTGCCGATCCGCGATCTCGGGGCGAAGTACACCGTGATGCAGTGGGCGATGGCGTCCTCCGAGCGGATCTTCGGCCTCCTCGACCGCGCTCCCGGGATCGTGTCGCCGACCGCCACCCGCCCGCGGCCGCCGCGCGCGGAGGCGCCGGCGGTCGAGCTCGACTCGGTCTGGTTCGCGTACGACGGTGACGAGTGGGTGCTGCGCGACTGCTCGCTCAGTGTCGCACGGGGCGAGCGGGTGGCGATCGTCGGCGCGACCGGCGAAGGCAAGACGACCTGTGCGCGCCTGATGAACCGCTCCTACGACGTCCGCGAGGGCCGGGTCCGCGTGGACGGCGTCGACGTCCGCGAGTGGGAGCTGGCGAGCCTGCGCCGTCACGTCGGGATCATCTTCCAGGACAGCGTCCTGTTCGCCGGAACCGTTGAGGAGAATCTGCGCCTCGGCGCCGACGGCGCCGTGTCGCCGGCGGAGCTGGCTCGGGCCCTCGAGACCGCGCGCGCGGGCTTCGTCACGGACCTGCCGCGAGGGCTCGGCGAAATGTTGGGCGAGCGAGGGGCGAACGTCTCTCACGGCCAGCGCCAGCTGCTGGCCATCGCCCGGGCCCTCGTGTACAATCCGGCCGTTCTCGTCCTGGACGAAGCGATGTCGAGCGTCGATCCTGAATCCGAAGCGCTCATCCGGCAGGCGATGACGGGACTCCTCGCTGGTCGCACGAGTATCACGATCGCGCATCGGCTCTCGACGGTCCACGCCGCCGACCGGATCCTCGTGCTGCACCGGGGACGCGTCCACGAGGAGGGAACCCACACCGAGCTCCTGCGGCGGGGCGGCCTCTACGCGAGGCTCTACGAGCTGCAAACCGGCGCCGCGCCGGCGTGAGCTTCCAGGCCGCCGTGCTCGAGCTGGTCACGAAGATCCCGCGCGGCCGTGTCGCCACGTACGGCCAGCTCGCGATGCTCCTCGGCAGGCCTCGCTCGGCGCGGGCGGTGGGGCAGGCGCTGAGCCACGCCGACGGTGCGGTCCCCTGGCACCGTGTCGTCAACGCGCAGGGCGGCATCAGCCGACGCTCCCGGATGACGGGCATGATGACGCAGCGGATCCGCCTCGAGCAGGAGGGCATCGTCTTCCGGCGTGGCCGCGTCGTCCTGCGCCGGTTCCGATGGCAGGGGAGCGCCGCGTCGCGCAAGAGGGGAGGCTTCCGATTCGACTTGCTTTGACGCTCGGCTACTCCGGCGCCCGCATGGCGCTCGACATGGACCTCGTGCGTGAGGTCGAGCAGCTCGGCTACGACTCGATCTGGTCCGCCGAATCCTACGGGTCCGACGCCGTGACGCCGATCGCCTGGATCGCCGCGCTGACCCGGCGCCTCCACGTCGGCACCGGCATCATGCAGTTGGCGGGCCGCACGCCGGCCGCGACGGCGATCACGGCGATGTCGCTCGACGCCCTCTCGGGCGGCCGCTTCCGTCTGGGGCTCGGCGTGTCGGGACCGCAGGTGGTGGAGGGCTGGCATGGCCAGCCGTTCGGTCGGCCGCTCCAGCGCACGCGCGAGTACGTGGCGATCGTCCGGACGATTTTCCGCCGAGAAAAAGGGCTCGAGCACCGCGGCGACTACTACCAGATCCCGTACGCGGGCGCCGACGCGACCGGCCTCGGCAAGCCGCTCAAGTCCATCCTGCACGGCCGGCCGGACCTCCCGATCTACCTGGCCGCCGTCGGCCCCAAGAACGTCGCCCTCGCGGCGGAGATCGCCGATGGTTGGATCCCGACCTTCTTCTCGGTCCGCCGCATGAAGATGTTTCGCGAGTGGCTGGACGGGGGCTTCCGCGCGCGCAGTGGCGCGCCCGCGACCTTCGACATCATGCCGATGGTCGGGTTCGTCGTGGGCGACGACGTCGCCGCGTGCCGCGCGACGGTGAAGGCCAGGCTCGCCCTCTATGTCGGCGGCATGGGCGCCCGCGGCCGGAACTTCTACAACGACATTGCCTGCCGGTATGGGTACGAGGCGGCGGCGAAGACCGTACAGGATCTCTATCTCGCGGGCCGGAAGGCGGAGGCTGAAGCCGCCGTCCCGGACGCGCTCGTGGACGAGGTCGCGCTCTGTGGTCCGCGCGAGCGGATCCGCGAGCGTCTCGCCGAGTGGCGGTCGGCGGGGGTGACGACGCTGATGGTCTCCGGCGACCGGTTGGCGGTGCGCACGATGGCTGAGCTTGGCTCCTAACGACGGGACGTTGGAGGACAACGGATGAGACTCGACGGTAGGGTCGCGGTGATCACCGGCGCAGGATCGGGCATCGGCGCCGCCTCGGCGCTGGCGATGGCGAAGGAAGGGGCGCGCGTGGTCGTGGTGGACGTGAACGAGGCCGGCGCCAAGGCCACGGTCGAGCAGATCGAGAAGGCCGGGGGTCAGGCGCTCGCCGTGCGCGCCGACGTCACGCGGGCCGCCGACAATCAGATGATCGTCGAAAAGGCGCTCGCCGCGTGGGGACGCCTCGACATCTTCTTTGCCAACGCGGGCGTTCCCCAGGCGCCGGAGGACGTCGAGCATGTGGACGAGGCCATCTTCGATCGGATCATGGCGGTGAACGTCAAGGGCGTGTGGCTCGGCGCCAAGTACGCCCTGGCGGTGATGAAGAAACAGCGCCGGGGCGTGTTCTTGATCACCGCGTCGACCGCCGCGATCAGGCCCCGGCCCGGCGTGCAGGCGTACGCGGCCTCGAAGGGCGCCGTGGTGACGCTGACGAAGAGCCTGGCGCTCGAGGCCGCCGGCCACGGCGTCCGCGTCGTGTCCATCGCACCGGTGGCGACCGAGACCCCGATGCTCCCCACCTTCATGGGCAAGCGGGTGGTGGACGAGGAGGGGCGCGCCCGCTACGTGGCCACGGTGCCGCTGGGTCGCCTCAACCAGCCCGAGGACCTGGCGCGGACGGCCGTCTTCCTCGCCTCCGACGACGCGGCGATGATCACCGGGACGTGCGTCGAAGTCGACGGCGGGCGCTGCATATGACGCGATTGACCATTCGCCGCCGGAGGCCCTGACCAGGCGCCTCACGGTAAACATGAAAATCATTCCGCTCGCCGCCGAGTCGCTCGGCGTGCGCTCGATGGCGACGTATGTGGAGGTCGGGCGCACGGGGATCCTCATCGATCCCGGCGCCACCCTGGCGCCCGCGCGGTTCGGGTTGCCGCCGACCGAAGACGAATGGGAGGCGCTCCGGCGTGCCAACGACCGCATCTCCGCGTACGCGGTGCGGGCGAGCCTCGTCTTCGTGAGCCACTATCACGAGGACCACTTCCGGTCGGATCCCGCGTCGTACGTCGGTCGACTCGTGCTCGCCAAGGATCCACGGCGCATGATCGCGGGGCGGCAGGCCCAGCGCGCCGACGCGCTCTGGAAAGCGCTGGATGGCCAGGCGCGAGTCGAGAGCGCCGACGGCACGCATCGCCGCGAAACGGCGCTCGAGCTCTGCGTGTCGCCCCCGCTGCCCCACGGGATCGACGGCACGCCCTTCGGCTCCGTCCTCGTACTGACGATCGTCGATCCGGCCGAGCGCGAGCGCTTCGTCTTCGCCTCCGATCTCCAGGGGCCGGCGTCCCCCGTCGCCGCCGCCTACCTCATCCAGCAACGGCCGACGTTGCTCTATCTCTCCGGGCCGGTGTCCTACCTCGAGCGCGACGTCGGGCGCGACGCGATCGAGCGCGCCATCGACCACCTGGTGCACGTCGTCGACGTGACGGGGTGCCGCGTGATCATGGATCATCACGCGCTCCGCGACCTTCGGTTCGCCGAGCGGTTCGCGCGGCTCTGGGAGACGGGTCGCGTCGTCACCGCCGCGGCGTATCTGGGCCTCCCGGAGGCGCCGCTCGAGAGCCGACGGAACCTCGCGTGGGCGGCGGTGCGGAAGCCGCCGGCGCGGGCGGGGGACCCGCATGTTACGATGAACGACCGCATACCGCGCAGATTCGCGGAAGGAGGATTCAAGGAGTGAGCGAGAACAAGACGCTCAACGTCGGCGACCCCGCGCCCGACTTCACGCTCAAGACGATCGGGCTCACGGAGGTCGGCCTCAAGGAGTTTCGCGGGAAGAACGTGGTCATTCTCTTCTACCCGCTCGACTGGACGCCGGGCTGAAGCACGTGCATGCCCGCCTTCGACAAGCGCATCAGCGACTTTCAGGCGGCGAATACCCAGGTGCTGGGTATCAGCACCGACAGCCCCTTCAGTCACGACAACTGGGCGAAGTCGGTCGGCATCAGCAACTACCCGCTCCTCTCGGACGTCCACCGCACCACCGCGAAGGACTACGGCGTCTACTGGCCAGACTGGAACGCCAACAGCCGGGCGACGTTCATCGTGGACAAGCAGGGTAAGGTCCGCTTCATCGAACGATACGGCAAGGGCGAGTTACCGCAGCCAGACAAGATTCTCGCCGAGATCAAGAAGCTCGGCTAGCCG
>Ga0066709_100003261_pt1 | contig 12339 bp, 18 predicted proteins | sample GraSoiAngelo_158_FD_79665 | JGI IMG/M metagenome (GOLD analysis project Ga0066709, IMG submission 79665) | Grasslands soil microbial communities from the Angelo Coastal Reserve, California, USA - 14_1009_16_30cm | ecosystem: Environmental > Terrestrial > Soil > Grasslands | place: USA... | reverse complement strand
CCAAACTGGCTTTGGAGACGCTAGCGAACGGCACTCGTACTCGTTCGCGAACCAACCATGATGGTATCGAACGACTGAGGGCACAATAATGACTCGCAAGCGCAAACCAGATCGACAATCGAACGCCACGAGTTATCCTATCGAACGGCAGCGCAAATCATCGAACGAGACAAAGCCATCAAGCAAACCCCGCTCGGTACGTGAGACGGCATCAGCGTCAGACCCAGAGAAGCTCTCTCCTGTAGTCGAGCACGAGAACTCGGGATCAGAGCCTAGCCAAGAACAGGGATCGAACGGTGAGACCCAACTCGTAGCCGACTCTGAACGCTCAGCCCCGGATCACGTCGGATCTGAGGGTGGACTAGGGGCAGAGCAAAATCCTGAGTTCGTTCACTCCGCAATAACGTTCGTTCACCAAGAAGCGATTCCAGCAGAGTATGCCGATGCCAAGCCCGAGACGCGATCAGCATTCGAGTCAAAGGCACAGGCACTGATGGAGACTATGAGATCAGCCAACATGAGCATCAACGAGATAGCGAACCTTTGGAAAATGTCTAAAGCCGGCGTCTGGAATCGAGTGGGACACATACAGCCCAGGCCGCCGCCTCAGCCGCCTGTAGCCAAAACTCAGCTCACGAACCGTGAAGGTGGCGACGATTCGTACCGACCGCAAGTTCCTAGAATTAATTCGGAGATCATCGGGGACCGCCCAGAGGTGATCGAAGACAACAACAATGGTTACGACTCTACAGCCAGTATGAGAGACAACAACGGCAAAGGCACTCGGCTCGCCTCGTCCCAGCCTGCCGACCCAAACGATGGTTTCCAGTCAGCGTCGCCGACGGGCATGGAAAACGGCAACGTTGCAGGAAACGGGGGTACGGCGAATCGGAATCGCATACCATCAGACCAGGCTCTGAGGCCGATAACGATCGCAGTCGACCCGCGTGACCCAAGGCTACAAGACATCTTTCTGCAACTCGCGCACATGGCAGCGGCTCGAGGTGTCTCGTTTCAGGAGTATTTCATGAGCGAGAAGTGCATCGAGGACCTGCGCGACACAGTATTCGCCAAGACCCTCGTGACTGGTGATGGGCCTCAATTCCGCAACAACCTCATGACGGAGATTCGGAAGGCCAATGCATACGACAAAACCCGACGTTCCGTTGGTCTGGAATCCCCGCCCCTTGGCGACGTCGGAGAGCAACCATGAGTGCCACTGATCTTCAACAGGCTCAGGCCGAAGAGGACAGAAAGCGCCGCGAGTACCTGCGAGCGCGAAGAGAATTGGGAGAAGCGCTCAGAGTCAGAAGCGAAGCCGAGAGGCTAGGCGGCATGATTCCCCGAAGAGGGGACGGCGAGAAGGATTGGTCGCAGGACCTCATCGATACGAAGATGAAAGCGCTCAAGGCAAAGGTGACGATTGACACGTTAGGGAATGCTAACAACGTCAATACAAACCCACAGCCCAAGGTCACGGCGGATCTCATAACAGTAAAGGGAAAAATCATCCAAGAGATGGTTCAACAGGGAAAAGATCCGGATTACATCGAGAGCGCAATGAGCAAGATCAGCCCCTACATTGACACGCTCGCCTTAGCCAACGACAACCCTGCGGTGCAAAGTATCCTCGTGTCCAAAATCATGTCAGGGAATGTCAACGGCAACGGCACTCGCGACCTGATCCAGCTCATGCAATTAGCGCGTGAATTGCATGGACCTCAACAGTCTCAACAATCGGACCCTACGTCAGTGATGAACGCCGCTGGAAACCTGTTCCGGACCGGCGTTGAAACGGCTAGAGGCAGGAACGATGGCGTGGACATGAGCCAGGTCTTGGCGATGCAACAACAGTCCCACGACAAAATGCTTCAGGCCCAGCAAGAGCATTTCCGGGAATTGAGAGAGTTACAAACAGGCCAGCCGACGCTCGTCGACCAAGTCGACCAACTTGGCCGGTTGCAGAGTCTTTTGGGCAAGATCGGCGGCAAAGAAACCGAAGCCGTCGTTACGAAGCGACTGGAGTTGGACGAGAAAAAGTGGGAAGCGAGCCTGGCGGCGGACACTGAGAGGAAGAAGGCCGCAACCCAAGCCGACATGTTCAAGCAAATTACCGGCGGCCTCGGACGAATCTTCGAAAGTCCGATAATCAAAAAAGTCGGCGAGAACCTCGGAGAGACTCTCGGACGAACATCACCAACAGCCGCGGGAGTCGTGCGCGCCGTCTCTAGGGCGCCCGAGCAGGCTGCAAATGCGGAGCTTCAAACGCCGCCGACCCACGTCAAGTATCAGCTAAGCTGTCAAAAATGTGGTAAGCCACACTCGTTCACGGCTCTTGAGATTAGCCAGATCTCCGATCGTGGTGGGAGATGGACATGCCCAACATGTGGCGAAGTCTACCAGTACCAAGACCCGTCAGGCGAGGGCGAAGGAGAACATGGCGGTACAGTTACCAGATGACCGCGGTACGTACTCTCGCAAAAGTGTTCGTCAAGGTCGACGCCCCCTACTTTGCTGTGCCTAGGGGCGCGAAGAGGGTTGCCGCTCGGATTGCGAGGGATTTTACGAGCTTTGTCGAAGGCGTGACCATCGGCTACAACAAAGAACGAGGAACGTCAATGACGCCAGAAGAGGGCTTGTGGATGCTCTTGGATTCTGATGTAGACCCCGTAACATTGTTCGACAAATACCGCGTCTACGCCGAGCAGATGAAAGTACACGTCGTCATGAAAGAATGGGCCGGTCAAGATGGCTTCGACACAGGCTGGAGATGGCTGACAGATGATTTCGCAAAATGGTTCGTCTGGAACATACTCGACAAACCCTGCAAGATAGACGAGTTTCACGAGTTCACAGGCGCACCACTATTGCGAAAGGCACTGATTGACCATCCCAATGGTGAGCGCTGGCTATGCCGCTTCGTCGCCGCCTTTCGTGGATTCCTCTACCCTATGGCCGGGGATATAGAAGCGTCGCAAGCCGCAAGGAGCAAGTTGTCATGAGTAGTAATACTGGATGGCCTCCCGAGACACTGGTAGTGGTGGAGAAGATTAAGAGTAGTTTGCTTGCCGCAATGTCAGCCAATCTTGGAGACGATAAAGTCCTCCGCGACATTCTCAGCCCGCTCATCGACGCATTCGACGCGCTTGCCCCAAAGACGAAGAGCGAAGTCTTCCTCATCTTCACGGCATCAATCATGAGCTGGATTGATCTGCGTGCTCGGCAACCCGAGATGCTACCGCTACCTTCACCTTCAGCCCAGAGCTACGTTACTTAGCTCAGTTTTTAAGCCCGAGAATGATGGATCATTGTAGAGGAATAATGTCCAACGAAGCGCCTCCGTACCCTGCACCGATGGGGCAAAAATGGGTTCGTAGCTGGTTCGGACTCGGTGCTTGGACTCTCGTTCCTGACGAGCAGTTTCCAGCCCCGCCCACCGGATTCAGATATGCTGCTAACTTCTGGACCGGAAAACTAGAACTGGTTTCCGTAGTTGGCGAGGGCATTAATTGGCTCGACCCCAAGGATACTGTCTCGAGGCCTAAGCCCGCGGTTCCGCACCCGACTCTCATGGGGACGATAAACAACCCCCGCTATATCTCGCTCACGCCGAATCCTGAGAAAATTGGCAAATCAGTCCGGTCAGTCGAGGGTCTCGAAGAGCCGCTTTCTAAGCCTCTGCCCGGCTCCGATAGGTATGATGTCCGCAAACGCGACCAAGGTCTCTTCGGCTAAATGCCCAACAGAAGGGCAAGGGCACGAGACATCCCCACAAGCGTGACCATTAACGGTTCAGTACGTGGCGAGGTGAAATACGCCTTCCTGGATGAGCGGAGTGGTGAGAACGGAAATAGGTCAGCCGGTTCGAGACTTGGCGGTTGAAGTCCAGTCTTGGCAGAAGCATGGCGTCTGGACGAGAATGAAAACACTAACGACAGACTCTGACGGCCGTTTCCTAGGATCCATCATCTTCGATCAGCCTGGAGCCTTTCAGATCCGAGCCCACTTTGCCGGCGGCAAGGTCAAGGTAAGCTATGTCTCGCCGTCGAACGTTCTCGGCCACTATTCGACCCTGGGGTTCATCGAGAATCTCTGGGGCATGACGCCGTTGTCGAATGGGCCGGACTACTGCTGCGGCGACATAGGCGCAACACCTCTCGACATACTACAATAACGGGAGAGAGATACCCCGCGAAGAACTCTCGCAGGCGTCAACAATGGCCTAAACAGGATAGAGCGATAACGGCGCCAGTCGGCCGGTACACTTTCTCTACTACCCCGTCTGGCGGCACGTATGCCCGAACTCTTACAGTTACCAGCCATGCAGAGTCTAACGACCTGGAGACGCAAAGGCTCGACACGATTGCGGCTCTGGAGCGGTATATCGCATCACGAAAAGGTCAGATTTGGACGTGGGCCGACGCGGAAGAAGTCAAGCGACTAACGAGACTCGTTCGAGCGATAATGGCTAGTCAATTATCGGCCAAGGCTAACGCTCTCTGAACCGGTCGACTCCTATGTGCTGAGCAGTAGGAAGCTGATGTTTGCGGGTGAGAAGCTCAACAGCTTTCGACAGTTCGGGCAGGACCCCGTTAAGTTATCTACTCCGGAGGATTGCCCGTGTCGCGAGAGATATATGCCGCAGGCGACATTATTGACGCTCTAGGGATCGCCGTGGTATTCGTTCCATACAACGTGTGAGAGAATCTTGGGAAAACAAGTCAACTTCTACATGACTGTGGAAGACGAAGCGCGATTCTTGGGGTTTGTACGAAGCACCGGAGACGTAGCTATACTTCCATATGCCTCTCCTACACGAGATTTCAAACCGCTTCAGAACCTTTCCGACTCACCAATTCCCAAATTCGCTGGCGCATTTTGGCTCCAGAATCGTTCGGTCTCCGAAAATCTGGTGGTCAGATCCGTCTCAGCTCAGGGATACTTCACCGTGGACGATGACCGTTCATCCGTAATTCAGTTCCTGCGGTCTGGCCTGAAAGAGAAAACTATGCACAGAGGAAGGATATGGGCTGAATTCAAATATCTAGACGACGAAAGAAAACTCTTCTTGCCAAAGGAAGCTGGTTTTAGCGAATGGTATGCTACGATTGCGAAATGGATTCGCAAGAACTACAAACGACTCGAAGATTTGATCTATGCGGGTCCAGGTGCAGAGAAGCTCATCGAAGAAGGCTTCACTCTCAAATAGACCCACGTGGGCAATCCGTGGGCGCGGGTCGCTCGATGAACCGAATTTGGGCGGATTTCAATCCGCTTGATGGAGACCTGATCCCTCTGGACTTCGAAGGGTCCTTCCGTGATATTCGCCGACAAAAAGTCGAACTAAGTGAAGGACTTCACGTCATCGTATACGATGACACATATCAGTCCGAGGCGATTGTAGAGAAAGTAAAGGGAGAGTGGCTAGCACGGCTCATTCCAGGAACTGGACGCGACGCGCCAGCGAATCCTCCACCTCCTATCGATGAGAACGAATGCTAACTTCTGACGGTCCGTTTTTGGACTTCTCAAAAGGAGAATATTTTGCAACGGGAAAGGTCAACAGAGCAACTTGACAGCATCGTGACTCAGAGGTTGGCTCATCGAAATCTGTCTGCTGACATTCTGACACTCGTTGACGATGGTGGGGGTTTGACCATATTGGTGCCACCCCAAAAAGAGGCGTTCTTTCGGTTAGTTCAAACTTAAGTTAACTAGATAATTGCCTGAGTCGTAGAACACTATGCTGACTTGGAATGTACTGCCGTTACTGATGGTCTTCGGGGGCGAAGCAAAGACCAGATTGTCGAGAGAAGTGTTTGTACGCGACAGCTGTATACCGTCCACCCTGACGTAAACACTATTCGCGCCAGTCACTGTGAACGATGTTGTCTGGCCTGCTGCTGTCTGATTGTCTACCGCTATGTGGAGTCCGCTCGCGAAGGAGCTGGTTGTCGTGACTGTCACAGTCTCGTTATCCCATTGTCCATTGGTCAGGTTAGGGTTGGGTGTGCCGTTGAAAGCTAGGGTCGTCAGTGTCACGGTCACGTGCCATTGCAGAAGGTTCGTTACCGCACCGTAGGTGTAGTATCCCACGAAGGGAATCATGGCTAGTACGATCCAAGCTATTGTTCTCTTGGGAAACTTCAGATTTTCACGCCAGAAAAACCAGACGAATCGCAGTATTTAGGTACTGGTATCGTCTGTCGCAGGCCACTAGCTCATAGAGACTATTGGACGCTGGAGTTACGGCCCAAGTTGGTCGTGTCAACAAGTCTACAGGAACTCGAAATCCCTTCCAAGACGAACCTTCACTAAGCATCCGTCATTACGTCTTCCAGTCGGCTTGGGAAGAAATTTTGGAGTTAGGCCTTTGTCACGGAGAATGTGTACACAGTATTTCTTGCCGTAACCACTTTGAAGGTATAGGAATATCCGCTTGTGAAGGAACTGAAGGCGTTGGCGGTTCCGGTGTATGCGCAACCCGAACAACTCGAACCGATTTTGAATGTTGTCGCCACAGCGGTACCAGGGCGGATTGTCGGACCGCTCCAACTTGCCAAAGCCCATTGATTGCCGTTGGAATCGGAGATATAGTAAGTGACCAAAGTAGCGTTCACGGTTCCAGTGTTGCGCAGATAGGCCGTCACGCTTGTACTGTTATTGAATCCATACGAATCTACAGCGAAGGTTTCGCTTACTGGTACAGGTACTACATAGAGCACGATGAACGAAAAGAGTTGTCCCGTTTGGGTTGTGATGTGGATCGTGACATTGCCGTTTCCGCAATTGACACTTTGACAAGCGCTTGATATCGAAAAGGTATAGGCTGATCCAACGTTTAGTGTTACGGAAGGACTGAAGTATATTTCGGAGCCTGTGATTTGTCCGACTGAAACATCATAATGGGCCAGCGTCACGCTTGAATCGCCGCTATCTTGGACGGTAGCGTTTGGAGAAGTCCAAGAAGCAAGTGTGACACGTTCAACAGTCGAAGTCTTATTCGATGGAGTTAACACTCCCGAAAATACAAGTCCTGCGACGCTTCCGACTGCAACTATTGCAAGAACAGCGACCACGAGTAAGATTTTGCGAGTCATAATTGTGTCAAATCCCGATCAAACTAATTCGATCTGACATGCTTCAGTATTCTTCGTTCCAGCGCGGGAATATCGGCTTCGTCTCTCGCGCCCCATCACTCGTCTGCCTTCGAGTCTCAAGTTCTCGGCATTCTTTGCTTGAGTTCGGTGATTAGCTCTTCAGTGGTCAGCTCCGAAGGCTTTGAGAGTTGGGGAGTTGAGGGTCGGGGAATTGAGAGTTGTGGAATGTAAGATTTGACTGTCTCGAATTTGAAGAACGCAGCGAAAATCGAGCCTACCAGGCAGATTATTCCGAATACAAGCTCTGAGATGAAAATCTGCATCAACTGGTCGAGTGTGGCTGTCGTGCAGAAGGGTGTGATACCAGCACATGGGATATTATTACTTCCTGAAAGCCCTACTGCAACCACGGTCAGGGGTAAGAGTGTAATTCCTGTAAATGCAATAGCGAATAGGTAAGAGCCTACTAGCAGAAGAGCAACTGCTCCCATGATTCGATAGAAGACAGAATTTTCCAATCCGCTTCACCGATAGAACTTTTGGGAGTTCGTATTTTGTGAAGTGTTACCCCTCTCCAGAGGATGTGGTCATCCACTGCTCAGCAGACAGGGGGATTCTGGCGGGCAAATCGCTTTGCAAGCCAGTTGAATAGTGTAGAGGCGGCGAAAGCGGGCATCGAGATTTGGGTGTACGATCAGGGGGCTCCTGTTCGGGGGACTGAATACTTCCTGGGACGAGCCGCTTTCAGGGCCGTACACCTTTACCGCCACTGAAAAGTCACTGTAGAGAGGAACTGCAGGGAAGTTGTCTATCGTGCCAGAACCGCCGATTGCCGAAATAAAGATGTTTGACGAAAGATCCGCGCCATAGGCCGAACTACAATCCTGAGAAAGGCAACAGAGAACTGGATTGTTCTCGATCGTGAGTAGGGTGTCTCTGTTCTTCTCTCGTTTGATAGTCGCACTCACCGTGGCAAAGGCAGGAATCATCCTGCTCGTTACTTCAACCCAAATCATATCGTAACGATATGAGTTTCAGAGAAGACCATACGTTAACGTCAGCAAGATAGAAGCGCGCGGGAGTTCCGTTCAGTACGCCAACATCGACCTTCTTTGAGCCTGCCGAGGTCCCTAGTCTAATTAAGCTGGTATCTGTGTTCCGAAAATATGTCAAGTCCATTCTGATTTCATGTGCTCTCGTATATCTTCAACTCAACAAGCTGTTCTACTGGATATGGTTCGAGCCTTTCTACAAGTCTATGCTTGATACTTTCAATGGCCCAATCTGGGGCTATGTGTTCCCATACTGGCCGGGAGCAATTGCTCCATACTCTGTCATGTGGTACGGCTTCTACTTTGTTGTTACGCGTTCGGGCTACTTCATGATGGGGATTTACCTTTGGATTCTGGACAACATCTTCGTCTACATCGTTTCAAGATTCAAGAATATTATTCTCACATTCCTATTCTCTATTTCGTCTTTGGTACTGTTCAGATATTCTCCTGGCGACCTGTTTATACTATGGATTGCAGTTCTCGGTTATCGCAGATGGTATTTCTCCATCATCTCTGCCTTGACCAAGCTCCCCTTTCCGGCTCCATATCTCTATGTTTGGCAGTATGTTTTCTCTGACTATTCTCTCTTTGGAGCCTTCCATTCTTCATACTACTTCCTCACTTGGCGTTATTGGTTGCTCGGCCTCTGGATTATTCATCCTTCATTCTTCTACATGAAATCTCACTGGTTCAGCGACCCGTTCAAGGGCTGGTGTCGATGGTGCGGCAAACCAGCTCTACGCCTTTATAGGTGGAATCGTAACTTTGGCTCAGTCATTAGATATTTCACGTATCCAGTGGTAAGGAAGGCATTCTACGCATGTTCTGAAGAATGTGCTGCCAAAGTTGCAGACTATGTTTTCAAGCTGTTCGACGGCATTCCGATCACGTTTCCTATCAAACGGATACAAGCGTTCATAGCCGGTCTACGGATCTTCAAGCATCGCATCTTTAGAGGCAAGACCTTTCTATTCATTTTTCCCAATCATGCACGTACTCAACCATCCCTTCTTTGTCAAACTGCGTGAACGGCATGTTGAGATAATGGCGCGACTTCGTAGAGGCTGTGAAGCTGGTCGAGACTGTGCGTGGTCCACAGCAACCCCTCGTCTGGAGATCTTCCAGTCGTTGAAGCATGAACTCAGTCAAAATTGCCTATAGCCACAAAGAAGAAACAGGACATACCCTAGAACGGATGGGAACCGAATCGCGGCTTAGTCCAGCTCACGCGGTAGGCTTTGGACAAGCCGTCATGACGGAAGGATGGTTCAGATACTTCCTAACATTTACTGATGAAGGCATACTCTGGGAGAAACAAACTTGGAGTCCGAAATCTTCCAAAGTTCCTGCTCGGGTCGAACATGACCAGATGTCCTATTCAGCCATCAAATCTATAACCTATGAGGAAGTAGATCGGGGGCCTAGGGGCCTGTTTGATAGAGAACATCTAATCTGGAAAGGCTGGTACATCACTCTAACCAACGAAATGCGGTTCCCAATCACCGACGATGGACAGCACGGACAAATGATTGCCGCCATCAAGGAACAGATGAAACTCTGGGGTAGAAAAGCCACAGCGACTTCTTCTTCAGCGGTTTCAACTAGGGAAGTCATCAAAGAGATCAAAGAGGTTGTCCTAATCCAATGTCGAAGCTGTGGTGCTCGCTATCAGCAAGGAACACCCAGATGTCTGACTTGCGGGGCCAATCTATGACTCACAGACTACCCTTAGATTTCACAAAGTTAGGCGAAGCGTCAAGATTGAGGCGTCGAAAGTCATGTTGGAGCTTCAGGTTACCCTTCCAGCTAAGGTCCCAGAGCTTTTGCAGAGAGACGTTGACCTCAGCACTCTTGTTATTGCCATCCACACCGGCATCCGCAAAGATCGGGATCAGACTTCAGATCGGTCCAGTGAATGTTCGCGATTCTTGGATCTTGTCGTCACATTTGCGACAGATGAGCTTCACGTTTTCGAGGGTGTAGCTGGCCATCGCGTCTTTTCTGTCAAGTATGGCTCCGTGAGCTAGTAGTGGAAGGGATTCGCCACACTCCGCGCAGGCTCCTCTCTGTAGTCGTAACGACTTGAGTTTCAGTCTCCATCCGACTGTGTTGAGGGTTTGCCGGAGAGGGCTTTCGCTTGTAGTGGCGAGAGATCAGATATGCCGAGGCTCCCGCTCCAAAGGCAATGACGCTAAGAGTTACGAGAATGCGGACTGTCGGTTCTATCGGGATATTTGTCCCAGGATAGTAGATGGTACAGGTATAGTATTGTTGTCCAGGAATGAACAGTGGGCAAGACCCGATGTCTTGGGACTGGAAGATAACTGCGACTATGATGAAGAGAACGGCCATAGCAATGAGAATCAATGACGCCATTTTTTCCGGATGCATGGAGTCGAATATTGCGCGAAAACCAAAGAACCTATTGTAACGACGAATAGCGGTGACCCTCTACAAAGGAAATCATAGAAATCCTCGTCAAGCTACGCAAGACCCTCAAAGCGCTCCAGGACAGCCTAGTCGCGGGTCAGAGTCGTGGCAGGCTCCAGTGTAGCCCAGCCGTTTCCGGGTCTTCCCAGTAGCCCATACTAGCGAGAACGGGCAGACTGAGACTAGCTCGGCCCTTCGTAGGCGTCTGAGTTTGCCAGTGCTTGAAGTATCGAACGTACCCTAGTCGAGGAAGAGCTGAAGCAGGTCGGCGTTGGCTCCGCGTCGTTGAAGAGGAAGACTGGCCGGACGACAGAGAATCGGCGAGCGTTCGGGAACACCGCCAATGGCTCGCTCGCATGAGGTTTTTCTTGCAAAATGAATCTGAACAGCTTGGCCGATTAACGTCTGAGATGCAGGCTCAACTGGCTGAGACGGTTGATCTCCTCGAAAAGACCGCGTTTAATGTGGCACGTCCGCTCCCTCGACCTAATCCATACGTTCTTCGGGCAGATCCGCGCTTCGGCCCAGCCGCTGGTCCCTTCAACCATCCTAATGTTCGCCTTGGCCAACACGTCAACCTCTATTACTGCAATAGTCTGCGAACAAATTCTTTCTCTGTGAACAACTCAGGACTTGCAGCATAGACATGCTTCAGCGGGATTCCCTTTGGCAAGCTAGCTCTCATCCGGATTAACGCCCGGAGAGTAATCGGGTCCCCTTGGTCCTTCAGCTTGAGGAAATGCAACCTCTCGGCCTTTCGTACTTCCGAGTCCGCCCAGTCTCTACTGAGCACGAGGCCAAACATTACAAGTCCAAAAGCCGCGATTGCAGTAGCCTCTGCGTCGATACTTATCGATAGTTCTAGCAAGTTCGCAGTTGCCGCGTTCACAGCTACCTGTGACAAATAGTAGGCTAGAATGAAAGTGACAATGGCGATGCCGCTGAAGCAGAACCTAAGGTACAAGACCCGAATCTTGATTCCGAAGCTCTTCTCGAAGCTCTGGTCAACCATATCGACGATTTTTTCAGGCGATAATCCGTTGTCTTTGTGCTTCAAGCTCAACGCTATTTTTCCCAGCCGCCCACCCATTCTTGCATCTCCTCTTTGTCGCGTCGATCGAATGGTAGGCCCAAGTAGTGATTTACAGCAATGAAAGTCGTGTGCCCCTGCGAAACTACAATCTCGGGGAAACGTTCTGGGTAAGATGAGACGAGCCAGGACTCCCAAGTCTTCCTAGTGCTTTTGGGTCCGAGTCCCACGGAGTCGAGTTCGGAAGACTCTGCCCATCGTTCCAGGTTATGGGTCCAGCCGCTCCAAGAGGGAAGAGGTTTGGTTTTGAAGAAATAGCGGACGATTGTGCGTCCCTTATCGCTTAGCCGAATCCACCGTTCACGCTGCCGCCGTTTGACCTTCTTCTGGGCAGATTCTGGCAGGTGTATGAAGCGGCCGTCGAGCCATTCTTCGTTCTGCTGTAGACGCTGTGCTTCAACGTAACGGAGACCTGTGAGTAGCAACGCGTCGAGCCTAGTCTGGTTCTCCTGGCTACGGGCTCCCTTCCAGAGTAGCTCGTATTCCATGGGGCGGAGAACTCTGACGCCGCCTTTGATTATCGGTTTTGGCGTATCAGTATCAACTATTACTCGCGGAGCGACGAAACCAGATCGAATCATACCCTCGTTCTGTCCCGACTGTCCGAAGAGAATCGTAGCGGTCGAAAAAGAGCTAGCCCAGATTAGGCATCAGACAACCAAGT
>Ga0066709_100003260_pt1 | contig 12340 bp, 10 predicted proteins | sample GraSoiAngelo_158_FD_79665 | JGI IMG/M metagenome (GOLD analysis project Ga0066709, IMG submission 79665) | Grasslands soil microbial communities from the Angelo Coastal Reserve, California, USA - 14_1009_16_30cm | ecosystem: Environmental > Terrestrial > Soil > Grasslands | place: USA... | reverse complement strand
GGGTTGGCTGGATTTAGCCGGGTCGTCAGCGGCGCGCTCTCGCGGTGCATGTGGGGCAGCGTGTCGGCGCGCGGGTTCGCGTTGTCCGGTGATGACGGGCTGAGCATCTGGCAGGTCTGCTCGTCCTCGACGGCCTGCTCCATGAGCGCTTGGCCCCCGCCCTGCGCCACGCCTCCGTGGATCTGGCCCTTGAGCGTCACCGGGTTGATGACGGTGCCGACGTCGTCGACGATCGTGTAGCCGACCAGCGTGACGGCGCCCGTGTCGGGATCGATCTCGGCCTCGCACACGTGGCAGCCGTTGGGCCACGTGTCGGTCGCCGGCACGAACGTGCCCGTCTCGTAGAGCCCGGGCTCGAGCCCCTTGGGCAGCTGCGCGGGCTGGAAGGCGGCGCGCGCGACCTCCTTCAGCCCGACCGCGCGGTCGGTGCCCGCCACGGTGAACGTGCCGTCGGCGAACTTCAGATCGTCCTCGGCCGCCTCCAGCAGCTTGGCCGCGATCTTCCGGCCCTTGGCGACGATCTTGTCGGCGGCCATCCACAGCGCGCTGCCGCCGATCACGGTCGAGCGCGAGCCCATCGTGCCCATGCCGAACGCCACGCGGTCGGTGTCCCCGTCGATGTAGCGCACCTCGTGGGGATCGAGGCCGAGGCACTCGTGCAGGATCTGCTTGAACGTCGTCTCGTGGCCCTGGCCCTGGTTCTTGCTGCCCATCAGCACGGTGGCGGTGCCGCTGGGCGCGAAGCGGATCTCCGCGAACTCCGGCTGGGCGCCGGCGGCGCGCTCGATGGCGTTCACCACGGCCAGCCCGCGCAGCTTGCCCCGCCGGTGCGCCGCGTCCCGCCGCAGCGGGAAGCCGGCGACGTCGGCCAGCTTGAGCGCGGCCTCCATGTTGGCGCGGAACTCCCCGCAGTCGTACGTCATGCCGAGCGCCGTCTTGTACGGCATCGCGGAGGACGGAATGACGTTGCGCCGCCGCAGCTCGACGGGATCGGTGGCCAGCTCGCGGGCGGCGTCGTCGATGAGCCGCTCCACGACGTACGTCGCCTCCGGCCGCCCGGCGCCGCGATAGGGCGCCGTCGAGTTCGTGTTGCTGAGCACACTCAGCACCTGCACGTGGGCGGCGGGGAACGCGTAGACGCCCACCAGCGTGACGATGTTGCTGAACGTGGCGAGCAGGTTGCGGTCGGAGGAGACGTACGCGCCCACGTTGGCCAGCGTCTTCACGCGCAGGGCCAGGAAGTGGCCGTCCGCGTCCAGCGCCAGCTCGGCGTCGGTGACGTTGTCGCGCGCGTGCTCGTCGGCAGGAATGGCCTCGCGGCGCTCGCACGACCATTTCACCGGGCGGCCGAGCTTGCGCGCCGCCCACAGCACCAGCCGGTGCTCGGGGTATTGCCAGCCCTTGGTGCCGAAGGCGCCGCCGACGTCGCCCACGATCACGCGGATCGTGTGCTCGGGCACCTTGAAGATGTTGGTGGCCAGCGCGTTGCGCACGCGGTGCGGATACTGCACGTCGGCGTAGAGCGTGTAGCGGCCCTCGCCGGGATCCCAGGCGCCCAGCGCGCCGCGCGGCTCCAGGTACTGCGCGTGCACGCGCGTGATCACGTAGCGCCGGCGCACCACCCACGCGGCGCGCGCGAAGGCCGCGTCGGTCGCGGCCTTGTCGCCGGCCTCGTGCAGGTTGGAGACGTTGTCCGGGCAGGCGTCCCACACCGCGGGCCCGCCGCTGGCCGCGGCGGCCGTGGAGGTCACCGCGGGCAGCGGAGCGTAATCGACCTCGACCCGTGCGGCGGCGTCCTCGGCCTGGGCGAGCGTCTCGGCCACGACCATGGCGATCGGATCGCCCACGTAGCGCACGCGCTCGCGGGCCAGCGTCTGGTGCGGCGGCGCGAACATCGGCGAGCCGTCCGGGCGCTTGCGCTTGAGCGTCATCGTCATGGTGCCGAGCGCATCGCCCAGGTCGGCGCCAGTGAAGATCGCCAGCACGCCGGGCAGCTTCGAGGCGGCCTTCGTGTCGATGCGCGTGAGGCGCGCGTGGGCGTGGATCGAGCGCACGATCACGGCGTGCGCCTGCCCGGGGAGATTGACATCGTCGTGGAAGCGGCCCTCGCCCCGCACGAGGCGCACGTCCTCGAAGCGCTTGATCCCTTGCCCGATCCCGAACTGTCCCATCTGTTTTATTGGGGGCCGCGACATGGCCCCCAAACCCCCCCAACGTTCGGAACGCCTCGGCGAAGCCGTGGCGCTCCTCTGGAACGGTTTACGGTAGTAGGACGATCTTGCCGTAGGCGCCGGGCTCGAGGACGGCCTGGTGGGCGGCGGCGGCCTGGGCCAGCGGGAATTCGCGGCCGACCACCGGCTTCAGCGTGCCGTTGGCGAGCCCGGCGCTGAGCGCGGCCATGATCGAGGCCACCTCGGCCGGCGTGGCGTTCCAGAGCGACAGGCCGTGGATGCTCGCGTCCTTGCCCATGGTGCCGCGTGGGTTGATCTCGATCGTGCCGCGGTTGCCGATGACCACGATGCGCCCGAAGCGCGCCACGAGGTCGATGTCCTTCTGGAGGTTGACGTTGGCCAGCATCTCGAGGATCACGTCGGCGCCGCGGTTGCCCGTGATCTCCATCAGGCGCTTGGTGTAATCGGCCGAGGTGTGGTCGAGCACGTGATGGGCGCCCTGCTCGGCCACGAGCTTGCGGCCACGCTCGGTGCCGCCCGTGCCGATCACCGTCATGCCGTGCGCGACACCGAGCTGCACGGCGGCGATGCCGACACCACCGGAGGCGCCGTGCACGAGCAGCGTCTCGCCCGGCTGGCCATGCCCCTTGTGATGCAGGCCGCGATACGCGGTGCCGTACGGCACGCCCACGGCGGCGCCCTGGCCGAACGACAGCGCGGCCGGCAGCGGGTGCACCATCGCGGCCTCCGCCGCGACGAGCGAGGCGTAGCCCGCCTGCCGCGCGACCCACACGCGCTCGCCGGGGCGCAGGCGCGTCACGCCGTCGCCGACCGCCTTGACGACGCCGGCGCCGTCGGCGCCGGGGACGTAGGGAAGCTGCGGCAGAATCGCGTAGTTGCCGGAGCGCACGTAGGTGTCCACCGGATTGACGCCGGCCGCCTTGATCTCCACCAGCACCTGGCCGGGCCCGGCCTTGGGATCGGCGACGTCGTCGAGCTGGAGGACTTCGGGGCCGCCGAACTTGTGCACGCGGATCGCTTTCATCGCCTTCTCCTGTCGTCTCGAGCCGGGTCGTGTGGAGAACGACCGCCAGCCTAGCCGGGCCACGGGCGCATCGCAAGCCGAGCCACTGGCGTGGCGCTTGCTCTCTGGCATGTCGCTCGAGGAGGGGCCACGATGAAGAGCGAGAGCGCCGTGATCGCCCGCATGGAGCGGGAAGGATTCACCGATCATTTCCTCGTGCGGAACGCCGTGCTGCGGAGCGCCGACACGGGCCACACGTTCGCGCCCCGCGATGTGGTCATCCGCGAGTTCGCGCGGTACGAGGGGGTCTCGGATCCCGACGACATGTCGATCGTGTACGCGATCGAGAGTCGTGACGGCGCGCGCGGCACCCTCATCGACGCGTTCGGCACGTACTCCAGTCCCGACATCGGCACGTTCGTGGACGCCGTGCCCGCCGGGGCCATCATCGTGCCGGAGGATGTCGGGAGGCCGCCCGGTCCGCCGGCGCCCGGCTTCGACGCTGCCGCCTGATCACTCGGCGGCCAGCCGGTAGCCGACGCCGGGCTCGGTGAGCAGGTAGCGCGGCCGCGCCGCCTCGGCCTCGAGCTTCTGGCGCAGGTGACCCATGTAGACGCGCACGTAGTGGGCCTGGTCGTCGTGGCTCGGCCCCCATACCTCGCGCAGGAGCTGCCGGTGCGTCAGCACCTTGCCCGCGTGACGGACGAGGGTGGCCAGCAGCTTGTACTCGATCGGCGTGAGCTTCACCTCCGCCCCGCCGACGGCAACGTGCCGCCGCAAGAGGTCCACCTGCAGCTCGCCGACCTTGAACGCCGGCTCCTCGCCCTCGTGCGAGGCACCGGCGGTGTGGCGCAGCGCGACCCGGATGCGCGCCAGCAGCTCGCCGGCCCCGAACGGCTTGCTGACGTAGTCGTCGGCGCCGGCGTCGAGCGCCGTCACCTTGTCGCGCTCTTGTCCGCGCGCCGACAGCACGATGATCGGCACCGCCGTCCACTCGCGCACCCGCCGAATGACCTCCAGGCCGTCCATGTCCGGCAATCCGAGGTCGAGGATGACGACGTCGGGCTGGCGCGAGGCGACCTCCACCAGCGCGTCGGCGCCGCTCCCGGCCTCGAAGAGCCGGTAGCCCTGGCCGCTCAGGGTCGCGCGCAGGAAGCGCCGGATCTGTGGCTCGTCCTCGATGAGGACGACGGCGGGCTCAGGCATCAGTGGGCACCGCGGCGGCGGCCGGGTCGCCGAGCGGCAGGGTGAAGAGGAAGGCGACGCCGCCACCCGGGAGGTTCTGCGCCCAGATGCGGCCGCCGTGCGCGCGCACGATACCGCGGCAGATGGCCAGGCCGAGACCCGCACCGCGGCCGCCGATCGCGTGCGCGCGGTAGAACTTGTCGAAGACCTTGTCTTCCTCGCCCGGCGGCAGCCCCGGCCCGTGATCCGCGATCTCGACCGTCAGGTTGCGGTCGGTGGCGGTGGCGATGATCTCGATGGGGCTCGTCGGCGGCGTGTACTTCAGCGTGTTGTCGAACAGGTTGACCAGCACCTGCTCGACGAGCACGTCGTCGATCGCCACCAGCGGCAGGTCGCGCGGCACGCGGGTCGTCACGCGCCGGGTGCCGAGCGACTTGGCGAAGCGGCCGAGTGCCGCGCCGATGACCTCTTCGATGGGATGCAGCTCGCGCCGGAGCTGCAGCGCCCCCGACTCCAGGCGCGTCATCTCGAGCAGGTTCTGCACCAGCCGATTCAGGCGCTCCGCCTCGTCGCGCACGGACTCGAGCAGCTCCTGGCGCGTGGCCGCCTCGAGCCGGCCGCTCCCCTCGAGGATCGTCGTGACGGCGCCCGTGATCGCGGCCAGGGGCGTCCTGAGGTCGTGAGAGACGGAGCTGAGCAGGGAGTTCCGCAGCCGCTCCGTCTCGATCCGCACCTCGGCGTCCTGCGCTTCCGTGGCGAGACGCGCGCGCTCCAGCGCCAGCGCCGTCTGCGCCGCGAACGTCTCGAGCTGATGGAGCCGCTCGGGCACGTCCATCGCGTGCGGATCCGACGGGCGCACGCCGAGGACGCCCACGGCGCCCGTGGAGCCGATCAGCGGCACGTAGAGGGCTGACGACCCCGGCAGGGTGTTGGTGCCCAGCCCGGCCGGCTGGCGGTGCTCGTACACCCAGCGCCCGACCGCTAGCTCGTTGCCGTCGAGGTCGAACTGACCTCCACCGGCCGGCGTCAGCGCCCCGCCGCCGCCCGGCACCAGGACGACCACCTGGGTGCGGAACACTTCGGCGATGTGCCGGATCGCGATCCCGACCAGGTCGTCGACGCCGCGCGTGCCGGCCAGCTCGCGGCTCATCGCGTACAGCGCCGCCGTGCGCTGCTCGCGGTGCTCCGCGGCGTCGGCCTGCGTCCGCGTGCGCACCGTGAGCCCGCTGATGACGAGGCCGACGATGAGCATGACGAGAAACGTGAAGAGGTAGCGCGCGTCGGTGACGGCGAACGTGAAGTAGGGCGGCACGAAGAAGAAGTCGAAGGCGGCCACGCTCAGCACGGCGGCCAGCAAGGAGGGGCCGCGGCCCGTCCGCATGGCCACGATCACGATCCCGAGCAGGTAGACCATGACGATGTTCGACAGCTCGGACACCGGGGCCAGCAGCCACGACACGCCGGTGGCGATCGCCACGACGCCCGCGGCCCGGCCGTAGGCCGGCCAGTCGGTGGGGAGCACCCGCCGGCGAACCGGCGCCACCGGCGTGCCGTCCTCGCGACCGCCGCTGATCACGTAGATGTCGATGTCGCCGCTGCCCTGGACGAGCGCATCGACGATGGAGCCGAAGACGAAGCGCTGCCAGCGGGTGCGGGTCGGCTTGCCGACCACGATCTTGGTGACGTTCCGATCGCGCGCGTAGGCCAGGAGCGCCTCGCTCATGGTGGCGCCAGTGAGCGTGATCGTCTGGGCGCCGAGCTGCTCGGCCAGGCGGAGGGTCTGCACGACGGCGTCGCGGGCCTCGGGCGGCATGCGCAGGTGCGCCGGCGTCTCCACGGTGGCGGCGATCCACTCGGCGCCGAGCTGATCGGCCATGCGCTTGGCGGCGCGCACGAGCCGCGTCGAGTACGGCGTGGCCCCCACGCAGACGAGCACGCGCTCGGCGGTGGGCCACACGCGATCGATCGCGTGCTCGCGCCGGTAGACGCGCATCTGGGCGTCCACGCGCTCGGCCGTGCGCCGCAGCGCCAGCTCGCGCAGCGCGATGAGATTGCCCTTGCGGAAGAAGTTGGCGACCGCCTCCTGCGCCTGCCCGGGCACGTAGACCTTGCCCTCGCGGAAGCGCTGCAGGAGATCATCGGGCGGCAGGTCGATCAGCTCGACCTCGTCGGCCCGTTCGAAGACCGAGTCCGGCACCGTCTCGCGCATGACGACGCCGGTGATCTTCGCCACCACGTCGTTGAGGCTCTCGACGTGCTGGACGTTCACCGTCGTGTAGACGTCGATGCCGGCCTCCAGCAGCTCCACCACGTCCTGCCACCGCTTGGCGTGCCGGCAGCCGGGCGCGTTGGTGTGCGCCAGCTCGTCGACCAGGATCAGCGTGGGACGGCGGGCGAGCGCGGCGTCGAGATCGAGCTCTTGTATCGTCGTCCCGCGATACTCGACGCTCCGCCGGGGCAGGAGCTCCAGCTTCTCGAGCAGCGCCTCGGTCTCGGCGCGGCCGTGCAGCTCGACGTAGCCGATGACGACGTCGACGCCGTCGTCGTGCTGCTCGCGCGCCGCCTCCAGCATCGCGTAGGTCTTGCCGACACCGGCCGCCGCGCCGAAGAAGACCTTCAGCTTGCCGCGCCGCGCGCGCGCTTCTTCTTCTTTCACGCGCGCGAGGAGCGCCTCGGGATCGGGCCGCTCGTCTGTCACGACCCCTAGTGTAGCGCTCACCCGAGGCGCGCGGCGCAGCCTTAGAGCCGTCTCCCGCGCGCCAGGTCGAGCGCCACCCGGTTGTGGCGCTGCCAGATCATCATCAGGGTGACCGTCAGCAGGAGCACCGCGCACTCGAGCATCGTCCGCCAGGGCCCCGCCGGCACGAACGATTCGATCAGCCCGACGAGGGCGAGCAGCTGCAGGACGATCGTGTACAGCAGCCACCACGCCGGCTTTGTCTCGCTCCGCTCGCCATGCATCTCGACGACCTCCGTCGAGTCCATCGAAACGCCGGGGGTGGTCAAGGCGTCGTAAAAGGCGAAACGTCCCGGATCAACGCGGCGTCAAGGGCGATCGCGCGGGTTTGACACGGTTTTGATGCGTGAGCGGCCGACTTTGAGGGTTTCTTGACGAGTGCCGCCGTTACGGTGGGCGTGGAGGTTGGCGATGAGCTGGATGGCTGACGTGCTCTACGTGGGAGTGGCGGTGGGATTCTTCGGGCTGACGTGGGCATTCGTGAAGCTCTGCGAGCGGGTGTAGGAGGCTGTCATGCCGCTCATCTATATCGTCGGCGGTGTCGTGTCGGTGGGGCTGCTGGTGTACCTGGTGCTGGCGCTGCTGAAGCCGGAGCTCTTCTCGTGACGACCAGCGGGATCTTCCAGATCGCGCTGTACCTGGTCGTGCTGCTCGCGCTCGTCAAGCCGCTGGGCGCCTTCATGGCCGCCGTCTACGCGGGCCGGCCGTTCTGGCTCGAGCGGGTGTTCGGCGGGTTCGAGCGGCTGATCTACCGCCTGGCCGGGGTGCGGACCACGGAGGAGATGGGCTGGAAGACGTACGCCGCGACGATGCTGCTCTTCAACGCGGCCGGCGTGCTGGTCGTCTACGCGCTGCAACGCCTGCAGGGCGTGCTGCCGCTCAACCCGCAGGGGCTCGGTGCGGTCTCGCCGGATTCCTCGTTCAACACCGCGGTGAGCTTCGCCACCAACACGAACTGGCAGGGGTACGGCGGCGAGAGCACGATGAGCTATCTCACGCAGATGGCCGCGCTGACCGTGCAGAATTTCCTGTCGGCGGCGACGGGCATGGCGGTCCTGGTGGCGCTCATCCGTGCGTTCGCGCGACGCTCGGCCGCCACCATCGGCAACTTCTGGGTCGATCTCACGCGCACGACCGTCTACATCCTGCTGCCGCTCTCCTTCGCCTTCGCGCTCGTCCTCGTCTCCCAGGGGGTCGTGCAGACGTTCGGTCCTCCCGCGAAGGCCACGGTGGTGCAGCCGTCGAAGGCCACGCTGACCGAGCAGGTCATCCCCGTCGGTCCCGTCGCCTCGCAGATCGCCATCAAGCAGCTCGGCACCAACGGCGGCGGCTTCTTCAACGTCAATTCCGCGCACCCGTTCGAGAACCCGACGCCGCTGTCGGATTTCCTCGAGCTGCTGGCGATTCTGCTGATCCCCGCCGCGCTCTGCTACACGTTCGGCGTCATGGTCGGCGATACCCGGCAGGGCTGGGCCGTGCTGGCCGCCATGACTGTCATTTTCGTGGGCCTGCTGACCGTCGCGGTGGTGGCGGAGCAGAACGGCCACGTCTTCGTGGAGCAGGGCGTCGATCACGCTGCCAGCGCGCTGCAGGCCGGCGGCAACATGGAAGGCAAGGAGACACGATTCGGCATCGCCAACTCGGTGCTGTGGGCGACAGCCACCACGTCGGCGTCGAACGGCTCGGTCAACTCGATGCACGACTCGTTCACGCCGCTGGGGGGCCTGGTGCCGATGTGGCTGATCCAGCTCGGCGAGGTCGTCTACGGCGGTGTCGGCTCCGGCCTCTGCGGCATGCTGATGTTCGCCGTCATCGCGCTCGTCGTGGCAGGGCTCATGGTGGGCCGCACGCCGGATTACTTCTACAAGAAGATCGCGGCATACGAGATGAAGATGTCCTCGCTCGTCATCCTCATCACGCCGGCGCTCGTGCTGATCGGCGCCTCCGTTGGCGTGCTCACCGAGGCCGGCAAGGCGGGCATCGCGAACCCCGGCATCCACGGCTTCAGCGAGATCCTGTACGCGTTTTCCTCGGCGTCCAACAACAACGGCAGCGCGTTCGCCGGGCTCTCGGCGAACACGCCCTTCTACAACACGGCGCTGGGCCTGGCCATGCTGTTCGGCCGCTACTGGCTCGCGGTGCCGGTGCTCGCCATCGCGGGCTCGCTGGCGCGGAAGAAGATCGTGCCGACCGGCCCGGGGACGCTGCCGACGCACACGCCGCTCTTCGTCGGGCTGCTGGTCGGCGTGGTGATCCTGGTCGGGGCGCTGACCTTCGTGCCGGCGCTCGCCCTGGGACCGATCGTCGAGCATCTCAACCTGATCGCGGCGAAATGAGGGAATGAGGCCGTGGCGACTTCGGTGATCAAGCAGGCGATCGTGGACTCGTTCGCCAAGCTGACGGTGCAGCGCCAGGTGCGCAACCCCGTCATGTTCGTCGTCTACGTCGGCGCGATCCTGACCACGCTGCTGTGGTTCCAGGCGCTGGTCGGCCGCGGTGAGGCGCCCGTCTGGTTCATCTGCTGGGTGGCGGCGTGGCTGTGGTTCACGGTCCTCTTCGCCAACTTCGCGGAGGCGATGGCCGAAGGACGCGGCAAGGCGCAGGCGGCCTCGCTGCGCAAGGCCCGGCGCGATCTGCAGGCCAAGCGGCTCCGCCGCCGGGAGCGCAGCATCGACTACGACACGGTGGCCGCCTCGGCCCTGCGCAAGGGCGACGTCGTGCTCGTCGAGGCCGGAGACTTCATCCCGGCCGATGCCACCGTGATCGAGGGCGTGGCGTCCGTGAACGAGAGCGCCATCACCGGCGAGAGCGCGCCGGTGATCCGCGAGAGCGGCGGTGATCGCAGCTCGGTCACGGGCGGCACCCAGGTGCTGTCCGACTGGCTCGTGGTCGAGGTGACGGCGAATCCGGGCGAGGCGTTCCTGGACCGCATGATCTCGCTGGTGGAGGGCGCCAGGCGCCAGAAGACCCCCAACGAGATCGCGCTCGACATCCTGCTGGCGGCGATGACCATCATCTTCCTGCTCGCCACGGCCACGCTCCTGCCGTTCTCCCTCTACAGCGTCGGCGCCGCCGGGCAGGGCACGCCGGTGACCGTCACGGTGCTGGTGGCGTTGCTCGTGTGCCTGATTCCCACCACCATCGGCGCGCTGCTGTCGGCGATCGGCATTGCCGGCATGGACCGCATGATTCAGAAGAACGTCATCGCGATGTCGGGCCGGGCGGTGGAAGCGGCCGGCGACGTCGACGTCCTGCTGCTCGACAAGACGGGAACGATCACCCTCGGCAACCGCCAGGCCACGCAGTTCCTGCCGGCGCCGGGCGTGGAGCAGCGCGCCCTGGCCGACGCGGCGCAGCTCGCCTCGCTGGCCGACGAGACGCCCGAGGGCCGCAGCATCGTCGTGCTCGCCAAGGAGCAGTACGGGATTCGCGAGCGCGACGTGGAGAAGCTCGGCGCCACCTTCGTGGCGTTCACCGCCCAGACGCGGATGAGTGGCGTCAACCTCGATGGCCGCCAGGTCCGCAAGGGCGCCGCCGATGCGATCGAAGCGCACGTCAAGCGGCTCGGGGGCACGGTGCCGGCCGAGGTGCGCGCCGCGGTCGACACGATCGCCAAGGCGGGCGCCACCCCGCTCGTCGTTGCCGACGGCGCGCGGGTGCTCGGCGCCATCCAGCTGAAGGACATCGTCAAGGGCGGCATCAAGGAGCGCTTCGGCGAGCTGCGCAGCATGGGCATCCGGACCGTGATGATCACGGGCGACAACCCGCTCACCGCGGCGGCCATCGCGGCCGAGGCCGGCATCGACGACTTCCTGGCGGAGGCGACGCCGGAGGCCAAGCTGGCGCTGATCCGCAAGACGCAGGCCGAGGGGCGGCTGGTCGCGATGACCGGCGACGGCACCAACGACGCGCCGGCGCTCGCCCAGGCCGACGTGGCGGTGGCCATGAACTCCGGCACCCAGGCCGCCAAGGAAGCCGGCAACATGATCGACCTCGACTCCAACCCGACCAAGCTGCTGGAGGTGGTGGAGACAGGCAAGCAGATGCTGATGACGCGCGGCGCGCTGACGACGTTCAGCATCGCCAACGACGTGGCCAAGTACTTCGCGATCATCCCGGCCGCGTTCGCGACGACCTATCCCGCGCTGAATGCGCTCAACGTCATGCACCTGGCCACGCCGCAGAGCGCGATCCTCTCGGCGGTCATCTTCAACGCCCTCATCATCGTCGCGCTGATCCCGCTCGCCCTGAAGGGTGTCCGCTACCGGCCGCTCGGCGCCGACGCCGTCCTGCGCCGCCACCTGTGGATCTACGGCATCGGCGGCATCATCATCCCGTTCCCGGGCATCAAGCTGATCGACATGATCCTGGTCGCCCTGGGCCTGGTGTAGGAGCCGATATGAGCACGCACATCCGTCCCGCGCTGGTGTTGCTGCTGCTGTTCACGGTCGTGACGGGCGTCGCCTATCCGCTCGTCGTCACCGGCATCGCCCAGACCATCTTCCCGCGTCAGGCCAACGGGAGCCTCATCGTGAAGGACGGCAAGCCGGTCGGGTCGTCGCTGATCGGCCAGCCGTTCGACGACCCCGGGTACTTCTGGAGCCGCCCCTCGGCCACGTCGCCGTTCGCCTACAACGCGGGCGCCTCGTCGGGGTCGAACCTGAGTCCCACCAACCCCGCGCTCCTCAAGGCCGTGCAGGAGCGCGTCGACGCGCTGCGCGCCGCCGATCCCGGCAACACGGCGCCGGTGCCGGTGGACCTCGTGACGGCCTCGGGCAGCGGTCTCGATCCGCACATCAGCCCGGCGGCGGCGCTCTACCAGGTGGGTCGCGTGGCGAGGGCGCGCAAGGTGGACGAGGAGGCCGTACGGCGACTGGTCGAGGCGCACATCGAAGGACGATGGCTCGGCGTGCTCGGTGAGCCGCGGGTCAACGTCCTCGAGCTGAACCTGGCGCTCGACGCTCGCTGAGGTGTGCGGCCGACGGCCTCAGCGGCCGGCGACCTCGTACTCGTCCTCGATCACTTCGGGGGCGGGCGAATCGAGGGGCGGCGCCGGCCGGCGAGACTCGATCACGCGGATCGTCATCGTGCGGCCGGCGCAGTCGCACCAATCTTGAAGATCGCCCGCCGCGCGGTTCGAATGGACCCACAGCGCCATGCCGCCGAGCGTTCCGAGCGCCAGCGCGAAGCGCAGGATCGTACGCACGGCGTTGGGCGGGCTCG
>Ga0066709_100003257_pt1 | contig 12344 bp, 8 predicted proteins | sample GraSoiAngelo_158_FD_79665 | JGI IMG/M metagenome (GOLD analysis project Ga0066709, IMG submission 79665) | Grasslands soil microbial communities from the Angelo Coastal Reserve, California, USA - 14_1009_16_30cm | ecosystem: Environmental > Terrestrial > Soil > Grasslands | place: USA... | reverse complement strand
TCACCGCACCCACTTGCTGCGACACCTTCGGAGTCGGCACGTTCGGCGTCGGCGACTTCTTGTCGCAGCCCGACATCGCTGCGACCGCAAGGGTCGCGATCAAGAGCAAGCTGTTCATGGCGCTCTCCTGTTCGCCGCGTGACTTCGACAAGCCTACTCGCGCGACACCACCAAGGGCCATCGGACCGGGCCGAAACCGCTGTAGGAAGAGGCCGACACGCGATGCGTCTCGTTGCTGACCCGCAGCGTCATTTGTCGTAGGCTCCACGCGATGCGCCGATTGCCATTCCAAGCTGTTTGCGTGTCCCTGGTCCTCATCGCGGGCCGAGCCGCCGTGGCGGCCGACGCGTCTGAGGAGGAAGAGCTCGCCCGCATCTACGGCGACAAGTCGTTCGTCTCGATCGCCACGGGCACGAGGCAGAACCTCACACGCGCACCGGCGGTGGCCACGGTGATCACCGCGCAGGACATCGAGGCGCTCGGCGCCGCCGATCTCGACCAGGTTCTCGAGTCGGTGCCGGGGCTGCATGTCTCGCCGCTGCAGACCTACGCCGGCAAGCCGATCTACATCTTTCGCGGCATCTACAGCCAGTACAACCCGCAGGTGCTGCTGCTCGTCAACGGCGTTCCGATGACGACCGTCTACCTCGGCGACCGCGGTGACGTGTGGGCCGGCATGCCGCTCGACAACGTCGCGCGCATCGAAGTGATCCGTGGCCCCGGGTCGACGCTGTACGGCGCGGATGCGTTCGCCGGTGTCATCAACGTCATCACGAAGAGCGCGGTCGACATCGCGGGCTCGCAGCTCGGCGTGAGCGTCGGATCGTTCAAGTCGCGCGACGCGTGGGCGCTGCATGGCGCATCGTGGGGGCCGTGGCGGGTCGCTGCCTACCTGCGCTGCGGCCGCAAGGGCTTCGAGACGCCGCCGATCGAAGCCGATGCGCAGACCGGGCTCGATGCGCTGTTCGGCACCCATGCGTCGCTCGCGCCGGCGCCGATCCGCGTGGGCTACGAGGCGTTCGATGCGCAGCTCGAGCTGACCAATGGCCCGTGGCGCTGGCACGCCGGCTACAAGCGGCGCAGCAACGTGCAGCTGAACGCGCTGGCGTCGGCGCTCGGCGGCGGCGACGTCGATGCCGAGCGCTTCACCACCGACCTCGGCTACGACGCGCCCAACGTCGCGCCCGACTGGGACCTGAGCCTGCAGGCGAGCTATCTCGACTACAACAAACAGGCGCGCACCGTGCTGTTCCCGCCGGGCGCGTTCGGCGGCGCGTTTCCGAACGGAATGATCGGCACCCCCGAGCACTGGGAGCGCGGCACGCGGCTGTCGGCATCGACGATCTACAAAGGCTGGCAAGACCATCGCATCCGCCTCGGAGTCGGGCGCGATTGGCTCGCGGTCTACAAGACACGCGAGACGAAGAACTTCGACCTCGTCTTCGTGCCCGGCATCGGCACCGTCCCGACGCCGCTGCCGACAATGGTCGACGTCTCGGACACCGCGCCCTACCTCAGGCCGCACGCACGCCGGGTCAGCTACGCCTACGCACAGGACGAATGGCAGCTCGCGCCCGACTGGAGCCTGACGGCCGGCCTACGTCACGACCGCTACACCGACTTCGGCGGCACGACCAACCCGCGTCTTGCGCTGGTCTGGGCTGCCGCTTACAACATGACCGCGAAGCTGCTTTACGGCCGCGCGTTCCGCCCGCCGTCGTTCACCGAGCTGTACAACATCAACAACCCGGTGGCGCTCGGCAATCCGAACCTGAGGCCCGAGACGATCGCCACGAGCGAGGCCGCTTTCGCGTGGCAGCCGAGCGCCGCACTGCGCTGGAACCTGAGCCTGTTCCGATACCGCATGCGCGATGTGCTGCGCTTCGTGCCGAATGCCGACCCGACGACCGGAGCAACGGCGCAGAACGCCGGCGGCCAAAAGGGCCGCGGCTTCGAGATCGAAGGCGCATGGGACGCGAGCAAGAGCCTGCGCCTGTCGGGCAACTACGCACAGCAGCGCTCCATCGACGAGCCGACGCAGCAAGACGCCGGTATGGCGCCGCATCATCATTTGTATTTGCGCGCCGACTGGCGTGCGCGGCCGGGCTGGCTGCTCGGCACGCAGTTCAACTGGGTCGCAGGCCGCGAGCGCCAGCCCGGCGACACGCGGCCGAAGATCGCCGACTACCGAACCGTCGACCTCACGCTGCGCACCGACAGAAGACGCCAGCCATGGGACTTCGCGATTTCGGTACGCAACCTCTTCGACGTCGACGCCCGCGAGCCGAGCGCCGCGCCTGGGTTGATCCCGAACGACTTGCCGCTGTTGTCGCGCAGCGTTGTCTTCGAGGCGACGCTCTCGTTCTGAGCGTAGCCGGCCTTTGGCCGGCTACGCGGCCATTGCCTTCGCCAATTGTTCTTTGACCAGCCGCAAGATCGCTGTCGACTGGTACGCGCTCGCCAAAGTATGCAGCCGATCAGCGAGCGGCCGGTAGCGCGGGTCGAGCGACGCGATGTGCACGGCCTGGTCGCGAATGTGGCGCATGTTGCCGGCGAGGGCGATCTGGTGCAGGGCTTCGAGTTCGGCGAGCGGCGGCGCGACGAAGGTCGACGCGGTCTCGTCGTCGGCAGTCGTTGCGCGGCGCCGGCCTTCGACCACCCAGTGCAGTGCCAGCTGCTGGCCGATTTGCGCGAGCAGGCTGTCGCGCTCGAGCGGCTTGGCGAGGAAGGCGTTGGCGCCCGCGGCGAGGCTTTGCGATCGCTCGGTGGTCGACGCGTTGGCCGAGATCGCAATGACCGGCACGCGCGCCCATGTCGGGTTCTGCCGCATCCGCCGCATCGCCTCGAGGCCGTCCATCACCGGCATCAGCACGTCCATCAACACGAGGTCGGGATTCACGTCGTCCATCTGCGCGAGGGCTTCGCTGCCGTCGGCGGCTTCGCAGGTCTCGAAGCCGAGCGGGTGCAGCATGTCGAGCAGCATGTTGCGGTTGCTCGCGACGTCGTCGACGACCAGGAGCTTGCGACGCGGGCCCTCGTAGCCGACGAGGCTCGGCGCCGCCGGCGATGCGGCCGCGGCTTCAAGCAGCGGCACGACGAGATCGAACCAGAACAGGCTGCCTTTGCCGGGGCTGCTGTCGACCCGGATGTCGCTGCCCATCAGGCGCACCAGCTGGCGGCTGATCGCGAGCCCGAGGCCGGTGCCGCCGAGCCGGCGCTGCGCCTCGCCGACCTGCTCGAACGGGCGGAAGATGCCGTCGATTTGGTCGGGCGCGATGCCGACGCCGCTGTCTTCGACTTCGAAACGCAGCGTGGCTTGCGCAGTGCCGCCAGCGACGCATCGCACGCCCAGTCTCACCTGGCCGCGGTCGGTGAATTTCATCGCGTTGCCGAGCAGGTTGAGCAACACCTGGCGCAGGCGTTTCTCGTCGACCCGCACTGCCTTCGGCAACTCGGTGGGCATCGTCAAGTTGAACGCGAGATTCTTTTCCTCGGCCTGGATTCGAACGATGTCGGCGATCGCCGGCAGGAACTCGACGAGACTGACTGCGCTCGGGTCCAAGTCGAGCTTGCCGGCCTCGACCTTGGCCAGATCGAGCACGTCGTTGATCAGCATCAGCAGATGCTGGCCGCTGTGCTGGATCGTGCTCAAGCCGCTCGCCTGTCGATCGGTCAGGCCGGCATCGCGCTGCAGGATCTCGGCGTAGCCGAGCACGGCGTTCAATGGCGTTCGCAGCTCATGGCTCATGCTGGCCAGAAAGACGCTCTTCGCCCGGTTCGCGACCTCGGCGCGCTCCTTTGCGGCGATGAGCTCTGCCGTGCGCTCCTTGATCAGCTCTTCGAGGTTGTCGCGGTGCCGGCGCAGCTCCTCTTCGGCGTGCTTGCGTTCGGTCGCGTCGGTGACGAAGCCTTCGCTGTACAAGACCTTGCCCGTGTCGTCGCGGACCACGCGAACGCTCGATGACAGCCAGACAACGCTTCGATCCTTGCGATAGAACAGAAAGTCGCGCCCGGCGACGGCGCCGCGCTCGAGGATCTCGGGCAAGAAACGGTCGCGCTCCTCGGCGTGCACGTACAGCTGCTCGCGGATGTTGGTCACCGAGACGAGCAGGTCTTCGGGCGAGTCGTAGCCGAGGATGCGCGCCATCGCCGGATTCGCGCTCAGCACCCGGCCGTCGAGCGCGACACGCCAGATGCCTTCGACGGCGTTGGCGTAGATGCCGCGGTAGTTTTCTTCGCTGCGGCGCAGGCCGTCGAGCGTCTCGCGCAGCTTGTCGGTCATCAGGTTGAACTTTTCCGCCAGCACGCCGACCTCGTCCCAAGAGCCGATGCGCGCGCGGCTCGTCAACTCGCCGGCAGCGATCTTTTCGGCGGTGCGCGCGAGTTCGGCAACCGGTGCGGCGATGCTGCGTGCCACGTACAGCGAGGCCGCGATGGCGATCAGAAAGACCAGGACGCCGACCACCAGAAACTGCAGCGTCATGTTGGCGATGATCGACTTCTGGCGTGCCACGTCGCTCTCCAGGCGTGACTGAGTTTCGAGGGTCAGGTCACGCAGGAACTGCCGAGCCTGACGCAACTGCGAATAGATCTCGAGCGTCTGCTCGTTGCGCGCGCGCGTGCTGGCGGCGCGCTCGGGCAGGGTGAGCAGACGCTCGTCGAGGCGTCCGATCGCCTGCGCGAGCTGAGTCAAGCTCGGCGTCGCCGCAGACGGCGCGTCTTGCCTGAGCGTCGCGAGCAGCGCGCGCACCTCGTCGAGGTTCTGCCGCACCTTCTCCTGCATCTCGAGATCGCCGACGACGAGCAACCTCTCCGCATTCGACTCGAGCGCCGACAGCGACACGCCGAGCGATTGCAGTCGCCCGGTTCGCTGGCCATGCGGCAGGATCTCTTCGGACACCTGCTTGACCTGGCCGAGCTGCTGGTACTCGGCCAGCACCATCGCGAGCACGAGTGTCGCCACCATCACGAAGCCGAAGAAGATCTTCCGCTGGATCGACGAGCCGATGAAGCGCAGCGGGCTCATTGATCGCGGACCACCGTGGTGGCGTTCTTCAGCATCGCCGGCGTGAAGACGATGCCGAGCTTCTCGGCGATCACGAGGTTGACGCCGAGCGCGGCCTTCTTGTTCGGCACGACCGGATAGTCCGACGGCGGGTGGCCGCGCAGGATACCGAGCGCGACTTGCGCCGCGAACTCGCCCTGCTCCTCGGGGATCTTGCCCATCGTGATCAACACCAGCGGCGTCATGTAGCCGTCGACGTACCCGGTCGGAACCTTCGTGTTCTGCACGATGAAGTCCTTGGCCGCCTTCTCGTCCCATCCTGCGATGCCGGTGTAGTTGCCGGTCAGCAGCATGTCGGCGCTGCTTTGCAGCGCGACGAAAGCCTGCTTGAACTCGTCGAAGGTCTTGACCAGCCGGACCTGCATCTTGCCGCCGAAGAAGCGCTCGTTGTAGGTCGCGACGACCTTGGCTTGCGTCGGCGTGTCGCCGCTCAAGTAGGCGACGCGGTCGCCCTTGGCGTACTCGCGCAACGCACGCACGAGCGGGTCGACGAGGTCGACTTCGAGCATGCCGGTGATCGTCGGCGTCGGATAGCCGTAGGCGGTGGCGTCCCAGTTCACGCCGGCAAAGACCACTGGCAGCTTGGTGTTCTTGTAGAACGGCACGACCGCGTATTTCTGCGCCGCGTCGTCGGTGGCGATCAGCACATCGGGATTGAACGCGTCAACAGCGGCTTTCGCTTTCAGTCCGGCTTGTGTCGCGAACGCATCGCCGGGGTTGCGCGCCACGTCCATGTGGAAGGTCTGCAGCGCGACGCCGCTGCCTTGCAGCGTGCTCTGGATGCCGCGGCCGATGCCGTCGTTCCACGGGTTGCCTTCGTGGTACGAATCGATCCAGAAGACTTTTTTGCCGGCGACGCTGGGCTGCGCGCCCACCGGTTGCTGCCCCGGCGTCACTGGCGGGCGCAACGCCGACACTGCCCACACGACGGTAGCCACGACCACCACGGCGCCCGCGACCCAACCGAGCGCCCGACCAGCTCGTATCGACTTCATGGCTCACCCCACGCTGTCTGCTTGCCTCGAACCGCTGAGGCCGCGCCGCCCTGTGAATCGTCTGACTGCAGTGTCGCTCAGCTCACGCCGGCTTTGTCCAAATGCTCTTTCACCCAACCGAGAATCGCCTTCGATTGATAGGCGCCGGCGAGCTCGTGCAGCTTGTCGGCGAACGGCCGCAAGCGCGGATCGAGGGCGGCCAGGCGAGTCGCCTGCTCGCGAATGCTGCGCATGTTGCCGCTCAACGCAATGCGGTGCAGGGCTTCGAGCTCCTGCGCCGGCGGCGCGACCAGCGCGGGTTCGATGCCGCGGTCGCGCTGCGCGCTGGCAGCGGTCGAGGCATCGCTGTCGCTGTCGATGATCCAAGTCAATTGCAGATGAAGACGCAGCTGCTCGAGCAGCGCCTCCTTGTCGATCGGCTTGGAGAGGAAGGCGCTCGCGCCCGCGGCCAGGCATTCGCCGCGATCGCGGTTCGACGCGTTGGCCGACACCGCGATCACCGGCAGCTGCTTCCACGCCGTGCTCTCGCGGAGTCGGCGTGTCGTCTCCAGGCCGTCCATCACCGCCATCACGGTGTCCAGCAGCACCAGGTCTGCGGACGACTCGTGCAGCCGCTGCAGCGCCTCGGCGCCGTTGCCGGCCTGCTGAACGTCGAACCCGAGCGGCGTCAGCATGTCGACGAGCATCGCGCGATTGCCGACCACGTCGTCGACGACCAGGATTTTGCGCCGCGGCCCCGCGTAGCCGCTGATCCGCGGCGCGGCGGGCAGCGCCTCGACGGCGGCGTCGAGCGACGGCGCGATGAGCTCGAACCAGAACAGGCTGCCGACGCCGGGCGTGCTCTCGACATGGATGTCGCTTCCCATCAGCCTGACCCATTGGCGGCTGATCGCCAGCCCAAGCCCCGAGCCGCCGAGACGGCGGTGCACGTCGCCACCTTGCTCGAACGGCTGGAAGATGCTGTCGAGCTGATCGGCAGCAATGCCCACCCCGGTGTCTCGCACCTCGAAGCGCAGCCTCACGTTCGCGTCGCTGGCCGGCATCCGCCGCACGCTCATGCTGACCCGCCCTCGGTCGGTGAACTTCACTGCGTTGCCCAGCAAGTTGAGCAGCACCTGGCGCAAGCGCTTTTCATCGACCTGGATCGCACGCGGCAGCTCAGGCGACGCCTCGAAAGAGAACAGCAGGCTTTTCTCTTCGGCCTTGATGCGAACGATGTCGGCGATGCCGCCCAGAAAGGTCGGCGGATTGACGGCGCCGGGAAAGAGCTCGGTCTTGCCGGCTTCGATGCGCGAGACATCGAGGATGTCGATGATCAGGGTCAGCAGATGCTCGCCGCTGGTCTGGATCGTGTTCAAGCCCAGCGCTTGGCGCTCGCTCAAGCCGCGATCCATCTTCAGGATTTGCGCGTAGCCCATGATCGCATTCAGCGGCGTTCGCAGCTCATGGCTCATTCGCGCGAGGAACCCGCTCTTCGCCTGGTTCGCGACCTCGGCCCGCTCCTTGGCGACGCGCAGCTCGACGGTGCGCTCTCGGACCAGGTTCTCGAGGTTGTCGCGGTGCCGACCGAGCTCTTCCTCGCGCTCCTGCAGCACGGCAATCATTCGGTTGAAGGCCTGCGCCATCACGCTGATGTCCTTCGGCCCGCTGACTTCGGCGCGCACGTTAGCGTCGCCGCGCTCGGCGCGTGCCATCGCGTTCGACAGCTGGGTGATCGGGCGCGTCAGGCGTGCTGCGAGCAGGCGAATCGCGATCAGAAAGACAAGCGCGAAGAAGAATGAGACCGCGATGTTGGTCAGGAAGACCTCGGTCATCATGCGCGACAAGGTGGCTTTGCTTTGCACGACACGCACGTAACCGAGCAACTCGTCGGCGCGCTCGACGACTTCGAACGGTGAGCTCGCGCCGCGCGTCCACACCGGCGCGACGAAGCGCCAGGCGTCATCGGTCTCGGCTTCCAGATACGCGTGATGCGGGGCCGGCGTCGCGAGCGGCGCATCGAAGGGAGTCGCCGCGGCTTTCGCACGCGCGACCAGCAACCGACCGCCGGCATTGTGGATTTCGACCTGCGTCACGTCGGGAAACGCGAGCGTGGCGGCGACCGCTTCGGCCGCGTTGTCGGACGATCCGTAGAGCAGCGCAAGCGTGCTGTGTGTGGCCAGACTGTCGGTGATGCGCTCGCCTTGGCCGACCAGCGTGCCGCGAATCTGGCGGCTGCCTTGCCACGAGCTGACGACCGACGAGAACAACGCAATGCACAGCACGCCCACCGTCATCGCGATGGCGAGCTGTTGCCGAAACGTCGTCGTTGTCGCCATGCGTCGGGTCTGTGACTCAAGGTTCAGGAAACACGATGTCGAAGCTCTGCTGGCGCCCGCCGAGATCGATGCCCAGATGATTCGCCGTGCGCACATTCACCGCAAGCAGAACTTCCGTTAACGGTTGCACGCCGCGCGCTGCAGCGCTGCCGACCGACAGGTAGCCGAGCGCCGAATTGGCCAGGCGCCGGCCCAGCGCGAGGTTGTTCGGATACAGCGCGAACAAGGCGCCTCGCTTGACATGGGTCACGCTGCTCGAAATGACCGGCAGGCTGCGATTCCAGGCTTCCTGCAGCACCAGCGGCAGCACGGCAGAGTCTTCGACTGTCGTCGTGTCCTGCGGCAGCCACAGCACGTCGCGCGCCGGGTCGGCGGCAGCGAGGATGTCGCGATACAGGCGGGTCGCGGTCTTCAAGTCTTCGGCTTCGGTGGCGACAAGCTCGAGTCCGTGCACCCGCGCGGCGTCGCGCGCCAGACGGATCAGCCAATCGTTCTGGTGCGGGTCGTAGACGACGACGACGCGCCGCGCGCCGGGCAGCAAATTCTTCAGCCGCGCGAACAGCAGCGCCGGATCCGGCGCGAGGCTGTGTACCACCGCACTGCGCGCCTCCGGTTGCGGGGCCGACAGCACGCCGCCGGCGACGACGCCGATGTCGCGGTCCAGCGCTGCGCTCGCCTTGAGGCCGTTGCGGCCGAGCGCGATGACGACGTGGATGTCCTGCCGGCGCAATTGCGCACCGAGCTCCTGTGCATTGACGTTCGCGCCGACCGCGACGCGAACGACGTGTCCTTTGGCTTGCTCTTCAATGCCGTCGATGATTTGCGTGAAGACGCTGCGATAGGGCTCGCCGATGTCAGGGAAGATGACCGCGATGCCTTGTGCAGCGTCAGGTGCAGCGAACGATTCGCTCGCTTGCCACAGTCCCGCTGCCAGCGTCAGCCAGCGTATCGCGATCCAGAGTGCACGATGGGCGACGAAGGCTGTCATCGGCGATCACTCTTTGCGGGCGCGTGCACGCGCGATCGCGGCCTCGATGACGGCGCGCTTGCCTTCGAGCGCTTGTTCGTCGGTGATCTTAGAGTGGGCTGCCAGATCGTCGAGCGAGGCTTGGGCTTTCGCAGCGAGCCGCTCGTCGTGCTCGTACTGCTCGCGTTCGACGCGGAATTGGTGGAACGCGTAGCGCGATCGCGCTTCTTGCGCCTGTTCCTCGCTCCACGCGCGCCAGCCGGTTCGCTCTGCCGTGACGTTGACGAGCGAGATGCAGTCGACCGGGCAAACCGGAATGCACAGCTCGCAACCGGTGCACAGATCGTCGATGACGGTGTGCATCACCTTCGGCCCGCCGATGATGCAGTCGACCGGGCAGGCTTTGAGGCACAGCGTGCAACCGATGCACCAGGCCTCGTCGATGACGGCGAGCGCTCGCGGGCCCTCGTGGCCGTTGGCCGGGTTCAGCGCGATGACCGGGCGACCGGTGATGCGCGCCAGCCGGGCGATGCCTTCGGCGCCGCCGGGCGGGCATTGGTTGATCGCAACGCCTTCTTCAGCGATCGCTTTCGCGTAGCCGTGGCAATCCGGATAGCCGCATCGCGTGCACTGCGTTTGCGGCAGCGCGTCGTGGACGGCAGCGGTCAGAACGGCGGTGGAGCTCACCGCCGAATTATCACGACCTCGTCTTGACCCGTGTGCCGTTGACCTTGCGCGCGGAGCGCTTGCTTGCCGCCGGCTCCTGGTGGCTCGCGATGAAGTCGCGCACCGCCGGGTAGACGTTCTCGCGCCAGCGCCGGCCGGAGAAGATGCCGTAGTGTCCGGCGCCTTCGACGTCGTAGCGGAACTGGCGCTCGCGCGGAACGCCGGTGCACAGCTCGTGCGCCGCATGCGTTTGGCCGGCGCCGGAAATGTCGTCGAGCTCGCCTTCGATGGTCAGCAGCGCCGGCGCCGTGATGTCTTGCGGGCGCACCAGCTGGCCGTCGACTTCCCAGGTGCCGTTGACCAGCGCGAAGTCCTGAAACACCACCTTGATCGTGTCGAGGTAGTACTCGGCCGGCATGTCGAGCACGGCGTTGTACTCGTCGTAGAAGCTGCGGTGCGCGTCGGCGCTGTCGTCGTCGCCGCGCACCAGGTCGAGGAAGTAGTCGTAGTGCGAGCTCAGGTGGCGGTCCGGGTTCATCGCGACGAAGCCGGTGTGCTGCAGGAAGCCGGGGTAGACGCTGCGGCCGCTGCCCGGGTAATTCACCGGCACGCGATAGATCACGTTGCGCTCGAACCATTCGAGGCTCTTGTTCATCGCCAGGTTGTTCACCGCGGTCGGCGAGCGGCGCGCGTCGATCGGGCCGCCCATCATCGTCATCGTGCGCGGCATCATCTCGCCGCTGGTGGCCATCAGCGAGATCGCGGCAAGCACCGGCACGGTCGGCTGGCACACCGAGATCACGTTCACTTCGGGCCCGATGTGGCGGATGAACTCCTGCACGTAGGCGATGTAGTCGTCGAGATGGAACGGGCCCTCTTCGAGCGGCACCATGCGCGCATCGGTCCAGTCGGTGATGTAGACCTTGTGCTCGGTCAGCAGCGCGCGCACGGTCTCGCGCAGCAGCGTCGAGTGGTGGCCCGACAGCGGCGAGATGACCAGCACGGTGGGCTGGTCTTTCATGCGGCTGAGCATCGGCAGGTTGTCGCTGAACCGCTTGAAGCGCAGCAGCCGGCAGAACGGCTTGGTGATCGCGACCTGCTCCTGCACCGCGACCTCGACGCCGCCGACATTGACCGAGCGGATGTCGAACTCGGGCTTTTCGTATTCCTTCGACAGCCGGTGCATCAGGTCCAGCCCAGCGGACACGCGGTGCGCCATCGGCGTGTGCGTGAACGGCGAGAGCGGGTGGCTGTACAGCTTCGAAGAGGCACTGGCGAACTCGGCGAATGGGCTCAGCAGCGCACGTTGCGTTTCATACAGCTGGTACAGCATTCAGGTTTCCTTCCGGCTATCGTTCCGCAGGCTGCGTACGCGGTAACCACTTGTGTTTGTGCGTCGCAGCATTCTAGGCAGTTGCCCCCATATTGGACCAGAGTTAGACGGTGGTGCCCCCAAAAAGAAGGCGAATTCCGTGCGCTCTGCGCATTGCGCTGTCACCTCGACGACAGTGACTCTGTCAAATCACCTTCGCGATCGCTGCGACGACCGCATCGATGTTCTGGCTGTTCAGTGCGGCGACGCAAATGCGTCCCGAATCGACGCCATAGATGCCGAATTCGCTGCGCAGCCGCTGCATCTGCTCTTTGCTGAGACCGGAGTAGCTGAACATTCCCTTTTGCTGGGTGATGAAGCTCATGTCCTGCTTGACGCCGGCGGCGTGCAGCTTTTCGAGCAGGGCGAGGCGCATCTGCTTGATGCGAACCCGCATCCCCGCAAGCTCTTCTTCCCACAGCTTGCGCAGGGCCGGCGTCGTCAGCACCGTCGCAACGACTTGCGCGCCGTGCGTCGGCGGGTTCGAGTAGTTCGTGCGGATCACGCGCTTGATCTGGCTCAGCACGCGGTCGGCCTGGTCCTTCGACTCGCAGACGACGCTCAGCGCGCCGACCCGCTCGCCGTAGAGCGAGAAGCTCTTCGAGAAGCTCGTGGCCACGAAGAAGTCGAGCCCGCTGTCGATGAAGCGGGCGATGACCGCGCCGTCTTCGGCAATGCCCTCGCCGAACCCCTGATAGGCCATGTCGAGGAAGGGCACCAGGCCGCGCGCCTTGACCGCGGTGATCAACTTCTGCCACTGGTCTGACGTGATGTCGTAGCCGGTCGGGTTGTGGCAGCAGGCGTGCAGCGCGACGATCGTGCCGGGCGCTGCGCGGTCGAGCGCCGCGAGCATCGCGTCGAAGTCGATGCCGCCCTTGGGCGCGTCGTAGTACGGGTAGTGCTCGACGACGAAGCCGGCGCCTTCGAACAGGGCGCGATGGTTCTCCCAGCTCGGGTCGCT